>Ga0068860_100002076_pt1 | contig 21118 bp, 21 predicted proteins | sample KBSSwiS32_FD_66597 | JGI IMG/M metagenome (GOLD analysis project Ga0068860, IMG submission 66597) | Switchgrass rhizosphere microbial communities from Kellogg Biological Station, Michigan, USA - KBS Switchgrass S3-2 | ecosystem: Host-associated > Plants > Roots > Rhizosphere > Soil ...
GCGCCCGAGCTGTGCTTCCAGTCCCACACCTGCGCGACGAAGTTCTTGCGCCCGAGGTCGTGACGCGACAGCCCGGCGTCCTGCAGCTGGCGCTCGACCACGATCTGCGTCGCGATGCCCGCGTGGTCGGTGCCGGGCACCCACAGCGTGTTGAAGCCGCGCATGCGGTGGTAGCGCGTCAGCGCGTCCATGATCGTCTGGTTGAACGCGTGCCCCATGTGCAGCGTGCCGGTCACGTTGGGCGGCGGTAGCTGGATCGAGAACGACGGCCTGGCCGGGTCGAGCGTCGGCGCGTAGACGCCGCTTTGCTCCCACAGCGGCGCCCAGCGCGCCTCGATGGCGGCGGGCTCGAACGACTTCGGCAGCGGGGGTAGGGTCATCGTGCGCAAGAGACTACATGAACAGGTGTTCGCCGGCGTTCTCGCCGCCCAGGATCACGTAGTTCACCTTGCGCAGATCGCCCAGCGCGCGGCCGCCGGCGTAGCTGATCGAGCTCTGCAGGTCCTCGCGCATCTCGCGCAGCGTGTCGGCGAGCTTGCCTTTGATCGGCTCGAGGATGCGCTTGCCCTCGACGTGCTTGTACTCGCCCTTGTTGAAGTCGCTGGCCGAGCCGTAGTACTCCTTGTACAGCTTGCCGTCGACCTCCACCGTCTGCCCGGGACTCTCTTCGTGGCCCGCGAACAGCGAGCCGATCATCACCATCGCAGCGCCGAAGCGCACGCTCTTGGCGATGTCGCCATGGTGGCGGATGCCGCCATCGGCCACGATCGGCTTGGTCGCCACGCGCGAGCACCACTTGAGCGCCGACAGCTGCCAGCCACCGGTGCCGAATCCGGTCTTCAGCCGCGTGATGCACACCTTGCCCGGACCGATACCGACCTTGGTGGCGTCGGCGCCCCAGTTCTCGAGGTCGATCACGCCCTCTGGCGTGCCGACGTTGCCGGCGATCACGAACGCCTTCGGCAGCTTCTTCTTGATGTGCTCGATCGTGCGGCGCACGCTGTCGGCATGGCCGTGCGCGATGTCGATCGTGATGTAGTCGGCGCCCGCGCCGTCGGCAGCGAGCCGGTCGATCGTCGCGTGGTCGCTCGCCCTGACGCCCGAGCTCACCGACACGAACAGCCCCGCCTTGCGCATGCGCTGCGCGAACGCGACGTTGTCGAGGTCGAAGCGGTGCATCACGTAGAAGTGCCCGCCGCGCGCCAGCGCCTCGGCAATCGACTCGTCGATCACGGTCTTCATGTTGGCCGGCACCACCGGCAGCGTGAAGTGCCGACCGCCGAACTCGACCGACGTGTCGCACTCGCCGCGACTGTCGACGCGGCACTTGCGTGGCAGCAGCAGGATGTTGTCGTAGTCGAAGATTTCCATGGTGGTGCGGCCGCGCCGCTGCGAAAGGCGGGCAAAAAAATACCGGCCTCGCGAAATCGCTGGACCGGTGGCCGATTCTACGCCGCTTGCGCCGTGGCGCCCGGCCGGCGCCTCACTGGCCGACCACCTGGCCGATCTCGATCACCAAGCCGCTGGCGCCCGGCATCACGGTGCCCGATTGGCCCAGCAGGTCGCCCGGCTGCGGCATCGCCTGGCCGCTCTTGCTGATGCGCGCACTGACGATCACCTCGGCGGCGCCGGACAGCTTGGCTGCCGGCGACATCGCCATGCTGTCGTCGAGGGCGAAGGTCAGCGGCAGGTCCTTCACCTGCTTGCGCAGGATCGCCAGCGGCACGCGCGGGCCCTGCGCGGCGCGCGCGTACACGAACACGGTGTCGTCGGGTGCTGCCTTGCCGGCAAGCGACGGCGCGAGCTTGACCAGGCCGGTGATGGTCGGTGTCGCACGCGGGCCGGGGCTCGACGCCGTGGCCTGCGGCGCGGCGGCGCGCGCTGGCGGGGTGCCCGCCTCGGCGCTCATGCGCCGGCGCGCCTCGTCGATGCCGCCTTCGATCATGCGCGTCAGTTCGCCGTCGGGCGCCACCTGCACCAGCTTTTGCCAGTGGCGCAGCGCCAGCGGGTAGTCCTTGCGGTTGAACGCGGCGAAGCCGGCCAGCGACAGCGCCTTCTGGTTGTTGGGGTCGCCCTGGAGCGCCTTGGCCAGCAGCTGGCTCGGCTCGCCCTCGAGGCTGCCGCCGCGGCTCGCGGCCAGCGTATCGGCGTAGTCGGCGAGCAGCGCAGGGTCGTCGGGCTTCAGGGTCAGCGCCTGCTTGAAGGCGGCGCTCGCCTGATCGTGCTTGCCGAGCACCGCGTACGAGCGGCCCAGCATGGTCCAGCCTTCGAGGTCGTCGGGCTGCTGCTTCAGGCGCGCATCGAGCTTGGCCACCATCGCCTCGATCTGCTGCCCGGTGATCGCGTTGGCGTCGCGCGCCACGCGCGTGGCCGGGTCGAGCGCCAGCGGTGCGCCCACCAGCGCGTAGCCGGCCAGCACGACGATCGCGACGAAGCCGCTGAGGGCAGCAAGCGTTGTCGACCCCGAGCGTGGCGCGACCTCTGCGGTGGCGCCGGCCGGGCGGCGCCACAGCGGGCGCGTCAGCCACGCGAGCGTCAGCAGCGCCATCAGCGCACCGATCGAGACGAACAGAATCATGGCCGCGCCACCGGGTCGCCGAGGTCGTCGCCCTCGTCTGGCTCGAAGCGGTCGGGCTGCAGGCGCGAGCGGCGCCGCAGCACCAGCACCAGCACCGCCAGTCCGACCACCAGCAGCACGCCGGGTCCGAGCCACAGCAGCGCGGTGCTGCCGCGCAAGGGCGGGCGATAGCGGATGAAGTCGCCGTAGCGATCGGTCATGTACTGCACCACCTGTTCGTCGGTGGCACCGCGGGCCAGCTGCTCGCGGATGTCGCGCCGCAGGTCTTCGGCCAGCCCGGCGTGCGAATCGGCGATGGTCTGGTTCTGGCACACCAGGCAGCGCAGCTCGGCCGCGACGCGCAGCATGCGTGCCTCCAGCGCCGGATCATCGGCAGCGGGTGCGGCTTCCTTGGCGCAGGCCAGCGCCGCCAGCAGCAGCGCGCCGACGACCAGCCAGGCCTTAGCCATTGAGCTCTTTCAGCAGCGGCACGATGCGCGTCTGCACCACTGCGGCCGTCAGCGGACCCACGTGCTTGAAGCGGATCACGCCCTGCTTGTCGATCACGAAGGTCTCGGGCACGCCGTACACGCCCCAGTCGATGCCGGTGCGCCCGTCGCTGTCGGACAGCGACACCGTGTACGGGTCGCCCAGCTGCTGCAGCCATCCGCGCGCGTCGTCGCGCTGGTCCTTGTAGTTCAGGCCGACGATCGGCGCGTAGTTGCCGCGCGCCAGCGCCAGCACCTGCGGATGCTCGTCGCGGCACGGCCCGCACCACGACGCCCACACGTTGAGCACCCACGCCTTGCCGAGCAGGTCGTCGCGGCGCATCGTCTTGGCCGCGTCGTCCAGGCGCGGCAGCGCGAACGACGGCGCCGGCTTGTTGATGAGCGGCGAGGGCACCAGCTTGGGGTCGAGGTTCAGCCCGAGCGCGAGGAACCCCACCAGCACGACGAACACCGCCAGCGGGATGATGAAGCGCAGGCTCTTCATGACGCGGCGCGCACCGCCCCGGTGGTGCCGGCAAGGGTCTGGCTCTCGCGTCGCGCCACGCGGTAGCGTCGGTCGCTGGCCGCCAGCAGGCCGCCCAGCGCCATCAGCACGGCGCCGCCCCAGATCCAGTCGACGAACGGCTTGTAGTAGACCCGCACGATCCAGGCGTCGCCGCCCACCGGCTCGCCCAGCGACACGTAAAGGTCGCGCGTGAAGCCGCTGTTGATCGCCGCCTCGGTCATCGGGTTCTGCTGCACGCGGTAGACGCGCTTCTCGGGGCGCATCGTCGCCACCGGCTTGCCGTCGCGTGTCACCTCCACCAGACCCTGCGCAGCCATGTAGTTGGGCCCCTGCAGGTCGCGCACGCCGCGGTAGGTGAACACATAGCCGGCAATCTCGGTGGTGTCGCCGATGTCCATCTTCAGATCGCGCTCGACCTCGTAGGTCTTGACCATGCTGACGCCGAACGCGAACGCCGCGATGCCCAGGTGCGCCACCATCATGCCGAGCATCGCGCGCGGCAACGTGCGCGCGCGCGACCACAGGCTGCCGGCCACGCCGGCGCCGACCTTGAGCCGCTCGCGCAGGTCGGTGGCCACCGCGAGCACGATCCACCATGCGAGCGCGAAGCCGAGCGTGGCCATCGGGCTGACGCGCCCGGCCAGCCACTGCGTGACGAGCGCGGCCGGGATCGTGAGCGCGAGCGCCCAGCGCAGGCGGCGCGCCAGGTCGCTCACCTCGGTCTGGCGCCAGCGCGCCAGCGGGCCGATGCCCATCAGCAGCACCACCGGCACCATGATCGGCACGAACACGCTGTCGAAGTACGGCGGGCCGACCGAAATCTTGCCCATGCCCAGCGCGTCGAGCACCAGCGGGTACAGCGTGCCGAGCAGCACGGTGGCCATCGCGACCACCAGCATCACGTTGTTGGCCAACAGCAGCGATTCGCGCGACAAAGCCGCGAAGCGAGAGCCAAGCCCCACCTGCGGCGCGCGCCACGCGTACAGCGTGAGCGACCCGCCGATGACGATGGCCAGGAAACCGAGGATGAACAGGCCACGCCGCGGGTCGGTGGCAAACGCGTGCACCGACGACAGCACGCCGGAGCGGACCAGGAACGTGCCGAGCAGCGACAGCGAGAACGCGATGATCGCCAGCAACACGGTCCACGACTTGAACGCGCCACGCTTCTCGGTGACCGCCAGCGAATGGATCAGCGCGGTGCCCACCAGCCACGGCATGAACGAGGCGTTCTCCACCGGGTCCCAGAACCACCAGCCGCCCCAGCCGAGCTCGTAATAGGCCCAGAAGCTGCCCAGCGCGATGCCCAGCGTCAGGAAGATCCACGCCGCGGTGGTCCACGGCCGCGTCCAGCGCGCCCAGGTGGCGTCGAGGTTGCCGCCGATCAGCGCCGCGATGGCGAACGCGAATGCCACCGAGAAGCCGACGTAGCCCATGTAGAGCATCGGCGGATGGAACACCATGCCCGGGTCTTGCAGCAGCGGGTTGAGGTCGCGCCCGTCGGCGGCGGCCGGCAGCAGGCGATCGAACGGGTTGGAGGTCAGCAGCATGAACAGCAGGAAGCCGACGCTGACCAAGCCCATCACGGCCAGGATGCGCGACACCACCGGCAGCGGCAGGTGCCGGCTGAACTGCGCGACCGCCAGCATCCACAGGTTCAGCATCAGCAGCCACAGCAGCAGCGAGCCTTCGTGGCCGCCCCACACACCGGCGATGCGGTAGTGCAGCGGCAGCGCCGAGTTGGAGTTCGACGCCACGTACAGCACCGAGAAATCGTTGTTCGCGAACGCGTGGGCCAGCACGCCGAACGCGAACACGATCAGCAGGCACTGCGTCTGCGCCGCCGGGCGCGCCAGCAGCATCCACGGCTGGTGGTTGCGTGCGGCGCCGACGATTGGCAGCGTGCTCTGCACGATCGCCACTGCAAGGGCCAGCAGCAGCGCGACCTGGCCGAGCTCGGGAATCATCGCTTGTCTCCTTCGACCACCGAATGGCCGATCTTCTCGTTGGTCTGGGCGGCGCGCTTGAGCGCCTCGCTGGCCTCGGGCGGCATGTAGTTCTCGTCGTGCTTGGCCAGCACCTCGCGCGCCACGAACACGCCATCGCCGCGCATCTGGCCTTGCGCGACCACGCCTTTGCCTTCCTTGAAGAGGTCGGGCAGGATGCCCTGGTACTGCACCGCAATGGTCTGCGCGGTGTCGGTCACGGCGAACTGCACCGCGGTGCCCTCGCGCTTCAGGCTGCCTTCCTTGACCAGGCCGCCGATGCGAAACGTGCGGCCCAGCGGCGCCTCCTTGGCAGCCACCTGCGACGGCGAGTAGAAGAACACCAGGTTGCTCTGGAACGCGTTGAGCACCAGTGCGGCGGCCACGCCGACGGCCGCGACGATGCCGCCGATGATGGCCAGGCGTTTGTGTCGGGGTTTCATCGCTGCACTCACTCGGTGTGCGTCGGCACGCGCAGCGCGCGCTGCCGGTGGCGGCGTGCCAGCCATGGCTCGGCGAGCATCGCCGCCAGGCACACAGCGTACGCGCCCCACACGTACAGAGCGTAACCGCCCATGTGCCAGAAGTCCGACCAGCTCGACCAGATCATTGCAACTCCTTACGCCTTGGCGCGGAGCACGCGCACCCACTCGGCATCGCGCTCGCGCTCCAGCGCGAGCGCCTGCGCGCGCGTGAAGACGATCGCGAACGCGTAAGCCCAGAACGCCAATGTCATCAGCAACATCGCCAGCAGCATGGTCTGCGCCATCTTGGGCGCCGCCGTCATGCTGATGGTGGCGCCCTGGTGCAGCGTGTTCCACCACTTGACCGAAAAATAGATGATCGGCACGTTGACTGCACCCACGATCGCCAGCACCGCACCGGCCTTGTCGCCGCGCACCACGTCGTCGATCGCCGACTGCAGCGCGATGAACCCCAGATACAAAAACAGCAGGATGAGTTCCGACGTCAGGCGTGCATCCCACACCCACCAGGTGCCCCAGGTGGGCTTGCCCCAGAACGAGCCGGTCCACAGCGCCAGGAACGTGAACAGCGCGCCGGTGGGCGCCAGCGCGCGCGCCAGCATCGAGGCCATGCGGGCGTTGAACATCCAGCCCAGCGCGGCCCACGACGCCATGGCCAGGTAGAGCACCATCGACATCCAGGCCGCCGGCACGTGGATGAAGATGATGCGGTACGAGTCGCCCTGCGTCGCGTCGGTGGGGGCAACCAGGAAGCCGATCGACAACCCCGCGATCGCCAGCCCGATGGCCAGCGCCCACAGCCACGGGTTGAGCGCGGCCGTCAGCGCATAGAAGCGCGACGGCGCGGCAAAGGTGAACCAGCGGATCGATTGGCTCATCGGGTCATTCCAGCGCGATGTGCAGGGCAAACGAGGTCGCCAGCGGCGCGCTCAGGGCGGTCAGGATCGCCAGCGCGCCGAGCAGCGAAAAATGCCCCGACGCCGATTGTCCCGCATCGACGGCACCCACCGCGCCGGCGCCGAAGATCAGCGCTGGAATCGCCAGCGGCAGGATCAGCAGGATCAGCAGCACGCCGGCGCTGCGCAAGCCCAGCGTCAGCGCCGCACCCAGGCCGCCCAGCAGGCTGAGGATCGGCGTGCCCAGCAGCAGCGACCCCAACAGCGTCCACAACGCCGGCGCGCTGATGTCGAGCAGCAGCCCGATCAGAGGCGCGATCAGCACCAGCGGGGCGCCGGTGATGGTCCAGTGTGCCGCCGCCTTGGCGGCGGCGATCTCGAAGCCCGAGTGGCCCGACAGCATCATCTGCTCGAGCGAGCCGTCGGCGTGGTCGCCCGCGTACAGGCTGGTCACCGACAGCATCGACGCCAGCAGCGCGCTCACCCACACGACGCCCGCGGCGATCTGGCGCAGCGTCTGCGGCTCCGGGCCGACGCCGAGCGGGAACAAACTCACCGCGACGACGAAGAACACCACCGGCAGCAGCGCCTCGACGCGGCGCCGCAACGCCAGGCGCAGGTCGCGCAGGTAGACGGCGCCGAAGGCGAGCGCCATCAGGCAAACGCATCCAGGTCGAACGGGGCCAGCGGTGGCGCCGCGTCGCCTGGCGCCAAGTGGCTGGTGAGCAGCACCGCGCCGCCGCGCGCCAGGTGGGCCTGCAGCAGTTCGTTGACCACCTGAACGCCGTCGACGTCGAGCGCGTCGTACGGCTCGTCGAGGATCCACAGCGTCGCGCGCGGCTCGAGCGCCAAGCGGGCCAATGCGGCGCGTCGCCGCTGGCCCTGCGACAGCGTGCGCACGAACGCGTCGCGACGCGTTGCGATGCCCAGCCGCTCGAGCGCGGCGCGCAGCGTCGCCGCGTCGTCGGGACGGCCGTGCAGGCGGGCCAGGAAGTGCAGCGCCTCGCTCACCGTGAGGTCGTCCTTCAGCGCGTTGCTGTGCCCGATGAACACCAGCGCCGACGTGAAGCCCTCGGCCCGGCGCACCGGCGTGGCGCCCCACAGCACCTGGCCCGATTCGGGCGGCGCCAGGCCGGCGGCCAGGCGCAGCAGGCTGGTCTTGCCGCGCCCGTTGCGGCCGCGCAGCCACACCGCGTGGCCGGGTCGCACCTGCAGGTCCACGCCCTTGAACAGCATGCGCTCGCCGCGGCGGCATGCCACGTCGACCAGTGACAGCGTGGGCAGCGGCGCGGCGTCGTGGGGATTCGCAGGCGCCGCAGCGGCGTTGCTCACGGTGGGACGGTTCCTTCGAGGTGGCGCAGTCGGATCGTCGGGTCCGGCGCGGCTTGCCAGGCGTTGCCCAGACGAAGAATTGTAGAAGAGGGTGTCGCCGGGACCGCCGCCCGCGCGTTCATCGCGCCGTCGGCCAGGCCGCGTGCTCGCCGAACAGATGCGCGAGGTCGACGCTCGAGCGCGCGCCGAGCGCACCGTGGTGTCGCTCGAGCCACGCCAGCGCCTGGGCCCGACCGGCGTCGCGCAGGCGCTGCAGCCATTGCGGATGCGCGATCGCCTTGCTCACCACCGGGAGATCGGCCAGCGCATCGTGCACGTCGATCATGTGCCAGCGCACGCGACGCAGCCGGCGCTCCAACGGGCCGTTCCACCACCAGCCGCGCGCGGCCGCGGTGGCGTCGGCGATCAGGCGCATCTCGCGCAGGAACGCCGCGTTGAACGCGATCTCGGCACTGCGCAGCCGGATCTCGTCGCTGGTGGTCGGCGTGGCGCCGTGCGACCACGGGCTCAGCATCACCACCAGCACGTCGCCGGCGGCGCGCTCGCGCACCAGCGGCGCGAGCGCAGGGTTGGCGCTGAAGGCGCCGTCCCAATACGGCTCGCCGTCGATCACCACGGCGCGCTGCAAGGTCGGCAGGCAGGCCGATGCCAGCACCGCCTCGACGCTGACCTCGCGCTGCGTGAACAGGCGCAGGCGCCCGGTGTTGGCGTGCGTGGCCGCCAGGTACAACTGCACCGGCGAGGCGACGCGCAGCCGCTCGAAGTCGACCTGGCGCGTCAACAGGTCGCGCAGCGGGTCGGGCCGCAGGAACGACGTCTGTGGCGGCGCCAGCGCCTGTGCCCACTGCATCATCAGGCGTCCGGTGGCGCTCAGTCCGCCGCCATCGTGTGCCACCAGGCCGAGCGCGTCCCACGGGACGCTGCGTCCGAGCGCGTCCCAGAATGTCGCCAGCGCCTCGCGTGCGCCGTCGCGCCCGCCCTGCAGCAGACCGTGCGCGAGCAGCACCGCGTTGACGGCGCCCGCACTGCTGCCGCTGATCGCGCGCACGGTGTGCGGCGTGCGCTCGAGCAGCACGTCGAGCACGCCCCAGGTGAACGCGCCGTGCGCGCCGCCGCCTTGCAGCGCCAGCGCGAGCGCGTGCGTCGAGCGCCACGGCCGCCAGCTGCGGGTCATGGGCCGCGTCAGCGCGCGCAGCGCTCGCCGGCCATCGCGACGATGCGCCCGCTGGCGTCTTCGATCCATACCCGCGCGCGCAGCCGCGCTGGCTGCGCGGTGTCGGGCCAGCGCATCGCCAGCAGGTATTGCCACGGCTGGCCGCTGCGCAATTCGGCGGGCTTGAACGGGCCCGACAGCGTGCGCACCAGCTCGCGTGGCACCGCGCTGCCGTCGGTGCCGCTGGCCACCGACTCGACCAGCGCGATCCACACGCTGGCGCCAGCCGCAGGGCGTCCACCGGTGTCGACCTGCACGCCGAAGTAGCCGTTCCATGCCGGCCCGGACGCCACGCTCAGTTGCAGCCCGCCCGCATCGCGCGCTGCGCTGCGCTGCACGCGCGCTCGTCCGTTGCCAGGCTCGGCCTTCGCGCGCTGCGCGCGGCCGCGCGCCTCGGCCGGTGCCGCGCTCGACAAGGGGGCCGCGTCGCCGCGCGCCGACGGCACGATCCAGTCGAGCAGCCATTGCGCATCCGCCGGCTGCTCGACGTTCTTGTCGCGCCAGCACGCCGCGCACTCGGCGCTGATGAAGCGTTCGACCACCGCGGCGTGCACCGGTGGGCACGGCGGCGTCGCATCGTTGTCGGGCTCGTCGGTGGCGGCCATCGCCATCACGGTCGATGCCGCAGCAGCGACTCCTAGAATCCTTGCATGCATGCCGATGATTCTGGGGGCAAATCCTTCGTCGACGCTGACGCTGCGGCATCGCCGCTGCTGGCGCGACTCAATCCCGAACAGCTGGCTGCCGTCACGCTGCCGGCGCAGCCGGCGCTGATCCTGGCCGGCGCCGGCTCCGGCAAGACGCGCGTGCTCACCACGCGCATCGCGTGGCTGCTCGCCACCGGGCAGGTGTCGCCCGGCGGCGTGCTGGCGGTGACGTTCACCAACAAGGCCGCCAAGGAGATGCTGACGCGGCTGACCGCGATGCTGCCGATCAACGTGCGCGGCATGTGGATCGGCACCTTCCACGGCCTGTGCAACCGCTTCTTGCGCGCGCACTGGAAGCTGGCCGCGTTGCCGTCCGCGTTTCAGATCCTCGACAGTGCCGACCAGGTGTCGGCGGTCAAGCGCGTGATCAAGGCGATGAACCTCGACGAGGACCGCTTCGTGCCCAAGCAGGTGAGCTGGTTCATCGCCGGCAACAAGGAAGAGGGCCTGCGCCCGCGCGACGTCGAGCCGCACGACCCGGTGTCGCGCAAGATGATCGAGATCTACCAGGCCTACGAGGACCAGTGCCAGCGCGAAGGCGTGGTGGACTTCGCCGAACTGATGCTGCGCAGCTACGAGCTGCTGCGCGACCACGACCCGCTGCGCGAGCACTACCAGCGGCGCTTCCAGCACGTGCTGGTCGACGAGTTCCAGGACACCAACCGGCTGCAGTACCGCTGGCTTCAGATGTTCGCGCCGCCCCAGGGGCGGGCCGACGCGCGACCGCAGGGCGTGTTCGCGGTCGGCGACGACGACCAGAGCATCTACGCGTTTCGCGGCGCGCAGGTCGGCAACATGGCGCTGTTCGAACGCGAATACGGCGTGCGCGAGGTCATCAAGCTGGAGCGCAACTACCGCTCGTTCGGCAACATCCTTGACACCGCCAATGCGCTGATCGCGCACAACGCCAAGCGACTGGGCAAGAACCTGCGCACCGAGGCCGGACCGGGCGAGCCGGTGCGCGTGGTGGAGGCCAACAGCGACTACGCCGAGGCGCAGTGGCTGCTCGAGGAGCTGCAGCAGCTGCACCGCAGCGGCACGGCGCGCAGCGAGCTGGCGCTGCTGTACCGCAGCAACGCGCAGAGCCGGGTGCTGGAGAGTGCGCTGTTCAACGCCGGCATCCCCTACCGCGTGTACGGCGGGCTGCGCTTCTTCGAGCGCAAGGAGGTCAAGGACGCGCTGGCGTACCTGCGGCTGATCGAGAACCCGAACGACGACACGTCGTACCTGCGGGTGGTGAACTTTCCGGCGCGCGGCATCGGCGCGCGCAGCGTCGAGCAGTTGCAGGACGCGGCGCGCGTCAGCGGCCGCAGCCTGTACCAGAGCGCCGGCGCGCTCACCGGCAAGGGCGGCAACAACCTGCGCGCCTTCAACGCGCTGGTCGATGCCATGCGCGATGCCACGCGCGGCTCGACGCTGCGCGCGATCATCGAGCACGTGCTGCGCGCCAGCGCGCTGATCGACTTCTATCGCACCGAGAAGGACGGCGCCGACCGCATCGAGAACCTCGAGGAATTGGTCAACGCGGCGGAGGCGTTCGTCACGCAGGAGGGGTTCGGCAAGGACGCCGTGGCGCTGCCGGTCGACGAGACCGCTGGCGCGATTGCCGCCGGCACGCCGACCGCCGTGGCCGCGGTCGACGTGACGCCCGATGCCGAGACCGGCGAGATCGTGTCGCCGCTGGCGGCGTTCCTGACGCATGCGGCGCTCGAGGCCGGCGACAACCAGGCGCAGGCCGGGCAGGACGCGGTGCAGCTGATGACGGTGCACTCGGCCAAGGGGCTGGAGTTCGACTGCGTGTTCATCACCGGCCTCGAGGAGGGCCTGTTCCCGCACGAGAACTCGATGTCCGACGTCGACGGGCTGGAGGAAGAGCGCCGCCTGATGTACGTGGCGATCACGCGCGCGCGCCAGCGCCTGTACCTCACCTTCAGCCAGACGCGCATGCTGCACGGCCAGACGCGCTACCACGTGAAGAGCCGCTTCCTCGACGAGTTGCCCGAAGGCGCACTGAAGTGGCTGACGCCGCGCCACCAGGGCTTCGGCTCGAGCTATGCGCGCGAGTACCAGCAGGCGTGGACGCGCGGCAGCGGCCTGCACTCGGTGGTCGGTGTCGGCCGCATCGAGTCGAGCGCGCCGGCGATCGATGCACGGCGCACGGCCACGCCGACGGCGGGTGGCCCGACGCTGCGCGTCGGCCAGAGCGTGTTCCACAACAAGTTCGGTGAGGGCGTGATCGTCACCCTCGAAGGCGCCGGCGACGACGCGCGCGCGCAGATCAACTTCGGCCGCCACGGCGCCAAATGGCTGGCATTGGCGGTGGCCAAGCTGACGCCGATCGCGTGAGCGCAGCGACGCCGCGCGCGTTGCTGCGCGCGAGCGCTACGACTCGGGCAGGCCGCCGGGGGCAGTAGGCGGCCGCAGGTCGTCGTCGGGGCTGCCGAAGTTGTCGACGAAGCTGAACCACAGCGACACGTAGAACGCGCTCGACAGCGCGAGCACGAGCGCGGGCACCAGGAAGCTGATCAGCGACGGCGCGCCGAACGTGCCGGCGATCAAACCGACCGCCAGGCTGAGCGCGATCGACGCCAGCAGCCAAGCCGCCGAGTAGACGAGGTACGCCGACTTGGCGCGCCACACGCCCAGCGTGCTCGAGAACAACGCCTGCCAGAGGCCCTGGCCGCCCCACCAGACCAGCGCCGGCGCGTGCCAGAACGGGATCGACAGCAGCGTCGCCAGCAAGGCGAACGTCACGGTCCCCTGCATCAGCTGCGGGTCGGCGGCGGCCTGCGCCGCCTCGTTGCTCGACGGGCCTTGCTTGGACATCGCCTGCCGCAGCGCATCCATCGCATCGCCGTAGAGCCAGCCGACCCACCAGACGACCGCCAGCGCGCCCAGGCCGTACAGCGCGCACATCAGCAGCAGGTTGCGGCGCCGCGTGGCATCGCCCAGCAACGGCTCGACGAACTGCCCGGGATGCGCGAGCCCGCCGCGCAGCACCGAGCGCGACGCCACCATGAAGCCGAGCGACAGCAGCGGCAGGCTTGCGAGCGCGGCCAGGCCGATCACCGGCAGCACCGACCACACGCCAGTGGCCACCAGGAACAGCAGCAGCATCGCGCTGAAGGCCACCGGGCGCCGCAGGTACAGGCGCATGCCGTCGCGCGCCCACAGCCAGCCCTGGCGCGCGGCAACCGATTGCAGTTTCAGTCCCATGGTCGAGGTGGCTGGGCTCTAGCGCGGCGGATGCCACGGTTGGGCCACGCGCTCGCGCAGCAGGCGCTCGAAGTGGCGCGGGTCCTTGGGCTGCAGCAGTGCGGCTTCGCGCGGAAGATGGCGATCGGCCAGGCGCGACAGCCAGAAGCGCAGCGCCGCGGCGCGCAGCAACGCAGGAAACAGGCGATGCTCGGCGGCCGACAGCGCGCGCCGCGCCACGTAGGCGCCGAGCAGCGCGGCGGCGCGCGCGTCGTCGAGGCGGCCGCTGTCGTCGGCCAGGCACCAGTCGTTGACGCACACCGCGAGATCGAACAGCAGCGTGTCGACGCCGGCAAAGTAGAAGTCGACGCAGCCGCTCAGCCGGCGCTGCCGGTCACCATCGAACAGCACGTTGTCGCGGAACAGGTCGGCGTGCACCGCGGCGCGCGGCAGCGTCGCATAGGCCGCCGAGGCCGCCAGCTGCTGCTGGAACGCGATCTCGGCATCGAGCAGCTGCGCTGCGTCGCGCTCGAGAAACGGGCGCACGCGCGGTGCAGTGGCCAGCCACCAGGCCAGCCCGCGCAGGTTCGGCTGCGCGAGCGCGAAGTCGGCCGCGGCGCTGTGCAGGCCCGCCAGCGTGGCGCCGAGTGCCGCACACTGGGCGGCATCGGGCGCGTCGACGTGCTCGCCGGCCAGCCGCGTGCACAGCGCGACCGGCTTGCCGCGCAATGTGTGCACCAGTTCGCCGCCGGCGCCGGCGCGCGGCTCGGGCACCGGCAGGCCGCGTTGTGCGAGGTGCTGCATGAAGCGCAGGTAGAAGGGCAGCTGCGCGTGCGACAGGCGCTCGAACAAGGTGAGCACCCAGGCGCCGCGATCGGTGGTGACGAAGTAGTTGGTGTTCTCGATGCCGGCACCGATCGGCGTCAGCTCGGTCAGCACGCCGCCGCCCAGGCGCGCGACGAAAGCCTCGACCTCATGGCGCCCCAGCTCGGTGAAGACCGCCATGCCCGCGTCAGGGTCGGCGGCTCAGAACGAGAACAACTGCCACAGGCTATGACCGCTGATCCCCTTGGATTGCTGCGACGGGTCGCGGCCTGAATCGGGCGGCGCGATCTCGTAGGGCCGCACGCCCGAGGCCTTGGGCGAGATCGTGATGCGCTGCAACTGGCCGCGCACGCGCAGCTCTTCGATGCGCACGTGATCGTCCTCGACCACCGTGCGCTGGATCGCCGGATCGGCGTTCTTCGGTGCGGGCGCCTGTGGCGCTGCCGACGCGGCCGCCTGCGTGGGCGGCGCGCCGCTGGTCTGCGCGGCGGCACCGGTTGCCACCGCAGCGAGCGCCAGCCACACGATGCACGACCTCATGCGGGCCATTCTACGGCGCGGGGTTGGCCCTCGTGTCGACGCAAAATGGCACGCATGACCGATCACACACTTGTCCTTGTCGACGGCTCGAGCTACCTGTACCGCGCCTATCACGCACTCGGCGGACTCAGCGCCCCCGACGGCTTCCCGACCGGCGCCATCCACACGATGGTGGGCATGATGCAAGTGCTGCGGCGGACCTATCCGGCCGAGCACGCGGCCTGCGTGTTCGATGCCAAGGGCAAGACCTTTCGCGACGACTGGTACCCGCAGTACAAGGCGACCCGCACGGCGATGCCCGACGACCTGGCGCTGCAGATCGAACCGATCCACGAGGTGGTCAAGCTGCTCGGCTGGCCGGTGCTCGAAGTGCCCGGCATCGAGGCCGACGATGCGATCGGCACGCTGGCGTGCGTGGCCGCCCGGCAAGGCCATCGCGTCATCATCTCCACCGGTGACAAAGACCTGACGCAGTTGGTGACGCCCCAGATCACGCTGGTCAACACGATGGCCAAGCCGCCCGAGGTGCTCGACGAGGCAGGCGTGCTGGCCAAATTCGGCGTATCGCCCGAGCGAATGATCGACTACCTGACGTTGATCGGCGACTCGGTCGACAACGTGCCCGGCGTCGACAAGGTGGGGCCCAAGACGGCGGCCAAGTGGATCGCCGAACACGGTTCGCTCGACGGCGTCATCGCCATCGCCGACTCGATCAAGGGGGTGGTCGGCGACAACCTGCGCAAGGCGATTCCCTGGCTGCCGCAGGGCAAGCGCCTGGTCACCGTTGTGACCGACTGCGATCTGTCCGCCCATGTGGCCGGCTGGCCCGAGCTCGATGCGTTGGTGCTGCGCGAACCCGATCGCGACGGCCTGCTGAAGTTCTACGACCGCTATGGCATGCGCACGTTGAAGCGCGAGCTCGAAGGCGGCCGCGCATCGTCCGCGATCGCAGCGCCGCCCGCCGCCGAATCCGCCGCCAGCGATGCCGCGCTGCCGGCCGCGCCGTCGCCGCCCCTGGCGCACCACTACGAGACCGTGCTCACGCGCGCGCAACTCGAGGCGTGGGTCGCGCGCCTGCGCGCGGCGCCATTGGCAGCGCTCGACACCGAGACGGATGCGATCGATCCGATGCGCGCGCGCATCATCGGCATCTCGTTCGCCGTCGAGCCCGGCAGCGCCGCCTACGTGCCGGTCGCGCACGACGGCCCCGGCGCGGCGGAACAACTGCCGCTGCAGGAGGTGCTCGATGCGCTGAAGCCGTGGCTGGAGGATGCGGCGGCGCCGAAGATGGGCCAGAACATCAAGTACGACGCGCACGTGTTCGGCTGCCACGGTATCGCGGTGCGCGGCTGGCAGCACGACACGCTGCTGGAGAGCTACGTGCTCGAAGCCCACAAGCTGCACGGCCTGGACAGCCTGACCGAGCGCCACCTCAACCGCCAGGGCCTGAGCTTCGAGGCGGTGTGCGGCAAGGGTGCCAACCAGATCGCGTTCTCGCAGGTCGACATCGAGCGCGCCACGCGCTACTCGGGCGAGGACAGCGAGATGGCGCTGCACGTGCACCAGGTGCTGTACCCGCAGCTGCAGCGCGCCGACAAGCTGCTGTCGGTGTACGAGCGCATCGAGATGCCGGTGTGCGCGGTGTTGACCACGATGGAGCGCCACGGCGTGCTGATCGATGCGCAACTGCTCGCGCAGCAGAGCCGCGAGCTGGCCGAGCGCATGGTCGCGCTCGAGCGCGAGGCGCACGCGCTGGCCGGCCAGCCGTTCAACCTCGGCTCGCCCAAGCAGATCGGCGACGTGCTGTTCGTCAAGCTCGGGCTGCCGGTCAAGCGCAAGACCGCCAGCGGCGCGCCGTCGACCGACGAAGACGTGCTGCAGGAGCTCGCGGCGGACTACCCGCTGCCGGCCAAGATCCTCGAGCACCGCGGGCTGTCCAAGCTCAAGGGCACCTACACCGACAAGCTGCCGCTGATGGTCAACCCCAAGACCGGTCGCGTGCACACCAACTACGGGCAGGCGGTGGCGGTGACAGGGCGGCTGTCGAGCAACGACCCGAACCTGCAGAACATCCCGATCCGCACCGCGGAGGGCCGGCGCATCCGCGAGGCCTTCATCGCGCCACCGGGGCACCACATCGTCAGCGCCGACTACTCGCAGATCGAGCTGCGCATCATGGCGCACATCAGCGGCGACGAAGGGCTGCGGCGCGCCTTCAGCGAAGGCATGGACGTGCACCGCGCGACCGCGAGCGAGGTGTTCGCGGTGCCGCCCGACCAGGTGAGCGCCGAGCAGCGTCGCTACGCGAAGGTGATCAACTTCGGTCTCATCTACGGCATGAGCGCATTCGGGCTGGCGCAGAACCTCGGCATCGAGCGCAGCGCCGCCACGCAGTACATCGAGCGCTACTTCCAGCGTTTCGCGGGCGTCAAGCGCTACATGGATTCCACGCGCGCGATGGCGGCGCAGCGCGGCTACGTCGAGACGATGTTCGGCCGCCGCATCGAGTTGCCCGACATTCGCGGCGGCAGCGGGCCGCGGCGCGCCGGTGCCGAACGCCAGGCCATCAACGCGCCGATGCAGGGCACCGCGGCCGACCTCATCAAGCTGGCCATGATCTCGGTGCAGCAGGCGATCGAGGCGCAGCAAAGGCGCACCGCGATGGTGATGCAGGTGCACGACGAACTGGTGTTCGAGGTGCCTGACGACGAACTCGAGTGGGCGCAACACGAGGTGCCGAAGCTGATGTCCGGCGTGGCGCAGCTGGCGGTGCCGCTGCTGGCGGAGGTCGGCGTCGGCGCCAACTGGGACGAGGCGCACTGATCCACCATCGCCGGTGCGGTCCGGCGGCAGGCCGGGTCACTGGCCACGCTCGGAACAAGGCATTCAGCCCGGCGAGTGAGACTGACCCGCCGGCATTTCTAGAATCGCGCGCTGCACCTGCCTGTCGCGGCGAAAGGAGCCCCAATGATCGAACAGGACATTGACAGCCTCGCACCAGGTCGCGTGTTCGACCGGCGCGCTTTCGTGCGCACGTCGGTGGGCAGCGGCTTTGCTGCCGCCGTGTTGCCGGTGGTCGCGCAGACGACGATCAAGACCGACACCAACGGACTCACCGCTGGCGAGGTGACGATTCCGGTCGGCGACTTCAAGATGCCGGCCTACCGCGCGGCGCCTGCGGGCAAGGCCAATGCGCCGGTGGTGCTGGTGGTGAGCGAGATCTTCGGCGTGCACGAGCACATCGCCGACGTCGCGCGGCGCTTCGCCAAGGCGGGCTACTTCGCGGTGGCGCCCGAGCTGTTCGTGCGCCAGGGCGATGCCGGCTCGTACGGCGAGATCTCCAAGCTGATGGCCGAGGTGGTGTCGAAGGTGCCCGATTCGCAGGTGATGGGCGACCTCGACGCGGCCGCTGCTTGGGCCAAGGGGCAGGGCGCCGATGCCGGCAAGCTCGCGGTCACCGGGTTCTGCTGGGGCGGCCGCATCACCTGGCTGTACGACGCGCACAACCCGGCGGTGAAGGCCGGCGTCGCGTGGTACGGCCGGCTGGTGGGCAACCCCAACCCGTTGCAGCCCACCAACCCGGTGGAGCTCGCCGGCAAGCTCAACGGCCCGGTGCTCGGCCTGTATGGCGGCGCCGATCCGGGCATTCCGCCCGACACGGTCGACAAGATGAAGTCCGCGCTGGCCGGTGGCAGTGAGGCCGCGAAGAAGAGCGAATTCGTGGTCTACCCTGAAGCACCGCACGCCTTCAACGCCGACTACCGGCCGAGCTACCGCAAGGAAGCGGCCGATGACGGCTGGAAGCGTTGCCTGGCCTGGTTCAAGGCCAACGGGGTGGCTTGAAGCGTTTGACACAATGGCCGGTCGAGCACCGCGCCCGATGGGCGCGGTGTTCGTTTTGGGCCGCCTGAGGCGAACAACAAGCCGCACCCGCGACGATGACCCTGCTCTACATCGTGCTGGCCACACTGGCCGGCGGAGTGCTTTCGGTGCTGGCCGCAGCACTGCTGACGGTGCAGGTGCTGAGCCGCGTGGTCAGGCATCTGGTCAGCCTGTCGGCCGGCGTGCTGCTGGGCACTGCGCTGCTGCAGGTGCTGCCCGAGGCGTTCGAGGGTGGCGCCGACGCGCACGCGCTGTTCCTGACCTTGCTGCTGGGGCTGCTGTTCTTCTTCCTGCTCGAGAAGGCCGAGCTGTACCGGCATGGCCACCATCACGAAGGCGACGGCCATGCGCATCACCACCACTACGACCAGGAGCAGGCAGGGCGCGGCGGCTGGGCGGTGCTGGTGGGCGACAGCATCCACAACTTCTGCGACGGCGTGATCATCGCGGCGGCGTTCCTGGCCGACGTGCGCCTCGGCGCGATGACAGCCCTGGCGATCGTCGCGCACGAAATCCCGCAGGAGGTCGGCGACTACATCGTGCTGCTCAACGCCGGGTTCACGCGCACCCGGGCGCTCGCGTTCAACGCGCTGTCGGGGCTGGCGTCGGTGCTCGGCGGCGTGCTCGGCTATCTGGTGGTCGAGCCGTGGCGCCAGCTGTTCCCTTACCTGCTGGTGGTGGCGGCCAGCAGCTTCGTCTACATCGCCGTGGCCGACCTGCTGCCGCAGCTGCAGCGCCGGCTGCGGCTGCGCGACACGTTGGCGCAGCTGGCGTGGTTGGGATCGGGCCTGGTGTCGGTGGTGGTGATCGGCGCACTGGCCAAGGGATGACCTGCGCGCCGCTCGCCTGAGCGCGGCGTTACTTGACCACCAGCACCGGCAGCGGGCTGTGCGTCAGCACGCGCGAGGTCTCGCTGCCGAGCAGCAGTGCGCTGACGCCGCGCCGGCCGTGCGAGGCCATCACGATCAGGTCGCACTGCTGGTCCTTGGCGTGGTCGAGGATCGCCTCCCACGCGTGCAGCGCCTCCACCGTATGGCCTTGGCAGGTCAGGCCGGCGGCGGCGGCGGCGTCGTGCACCGCCTTGACCCGGCTGGCCGCGATGCGCTCCTGCGCGTCGTAGAACTCCTGCGGCGGCACCGGCTGCATCTCGGAGATCGCACTGTACGGAAACGGCTCCTTGACGCTGATCGTGCGCAGCTGCGCGCCGCACAGCTTGGCCAGGTCGATCGCCGCACTGACCGCCTTGGCGGTGATGTCGGATCCATCGGTTGGAACGAGGATGCGTTTGTACATGTCGATCTCCTCTTCGAAGGCGCGACGGCGCCACGTGGGCAGTGTGCGCCGCTGCCCGCGGCGCGCGTTGCCTTAGATCAAGGATCGATGCGTCGCCTTCGAGCCTGCGCCAGGCGCCCTGGGTGCTTCTCGCGCCGGGCGGATCAGCCCTTGGCAATCGGGCGGCCCCGATCGGCGCACCACTCGCTCCACGAGCCGGGGTACAGCGCCGAGCCGGTGAGGCCGGCGTGCTCCATCGCCAGCAGGTTGTGGCAGGCGGTGACGCCCGAGCCGCACTGATGCACGCAGCCGGTGGGCTCGCCGAACGGTGCGAACGCCGCGCGCAGCTCGGCCGCGCTGCGAAAGCGCCCGTCGGCTTGCAGGTTGTCCTTGTGGAAGCGGTTGCGCGCGCCGGGGATGTGACCGGCCACGGGGTCGAACGGCTCGGTTTCGCCGCGAAAGCGCTCACCGGCGCGCGCGTCGAGCACCGTCACCTTGCCCAGCAGCCCGAGCAGACGGTCGGTGGGCACGGTGGGCATCGTGGTCGTGCTCAGTGGGTACGGCGGCGCGTTCTGCACAGCGGGGGTCGCCGTCTCGAGGCTGCCGCCGCCGGCCCGCCAAGCGGCCCGGCCGCCGTCGAGCACGGCGACCGCGTCGTGGCCGAGCCAGCGCAGCATCCACCAGGCGCGCGCCGCATACGGGCTGCCCTGGTCGTCGTAGCAGACCACCGGCGTGTCGGCGCGCACGCCCCAGCGCCCGACCGTGGCCGCGAAGGCCTCTCGGCTGGGCAGCGGGTGGCGGCCGTTGCGGCCGGTCTTGGGCGCACTGAGATCGCGCTCCAGGTCGGCATGTTGCGCGCCGGGCAGGTGACCCTGGGCATGGGCACGCGCGCCGGCCGCAGGGTCGGCGAGGTCGAAGCCGCAGTCGAGCAGCACGCACGGCTGACCGGAGGCGAGCAGGGCGCGCAGCGCGTCGGCGCTGATCAGCGTGCGTTCAATCATGGGCATCCTTCGGGGGTTTCAGGCTTCGGGCGGGTGCAGCGTGCTGGTGGCGGCGTCGCGCGGCGACGTGCGCGCCTGCAAGTAGGTGGCCGCCAGGCCCGCGGCAATGATCAGTGCGATGCCGAGCACCGCGGCCCAGCCGAGCACGTCGTCGAACAGCCAGACGCCGAACAGGCTCGCGAACACGATGCCCAGGTACTGCAGGCTGGCGTTG
>Ga0068860_100002080_pt1 | contig 21110 bp, 18 predicted proteins | sample KBSSwiS32_FD_66597 | JGI IMG/M metagenome (GOLD analysis project Ga0068860, IMG submission 66597) | Switchgrass rhizosphere microbial communities from Kellogg Biological Station, Michigan, USA - KBS Switchgrass S3-2 | ecosystem: Host-associated > Plants > Roots > Rhizosphere > Soil ...
GTAGGCCTCCCCCCATAAAGCCAGTATGGTTTTATTTGTAGTACTCAAGCGGTTGAGACAGAATTCTGATTGTCCTGCATCCGTTGAAAAATTAACGAGTTCGTCCGCGGAAAGTCCTGCATTTAGCCCGATGCCCCCGCTGGCAAAATTGCCATAGCTGTTCATCATCCGGCTATAGATGCCTTTTATCGCCGCGCTGGCGCTGGCATCATCCGCAAAAACAGCCGGGCTGGTCAATTGGGTGCGGGGCGGATCAACCGCGATAAATTTCTTGCAGGCGATACCGGAGATCAGCAGCAGGTAACCGAACAGCAGCTGCTTTATTAATCCAGGAAGCAATTTTTTATGTAGGTGTTTTTGTTGAACCATCATAGAATCGTATTAGAGTGTACAATGAATACCGGCTACCAGGGTTCTTAAGGGCGGCAGGCGGGTGATGTTCTGGTTTTCCGGGTCAAAGCCGGTATAGTTTGTCTTGGTCCAAATATTCTGTGCCTGGATATAGATACTGCATTGCTGCAGGTGGGCGCGTTGCATCCAGCCTGCGGGCAAATGATAGCTCAGGGATATATTCTTTAGCCGCACAAATGAGGCATCGCTGATCGTGTTGTCGCCATAGGATTGTACCAGGTTATAGGCGTTCCATTGATCACTATAAGCTTGTGAATATTTCTGGACGGGCGCGATATCTCCTTTTTGCTTCCAGTGGTTCAAAACTTCCACCGGTTGGTTGCCCAGGAAACCCGGTGTCAGGAATCCCCCGTACAGGTAATTGCGTCCTGTTTGGGAAACAAACTGTATCAGCAGGCCCAGTTCCCAGTTCCTGTATTGAACCGTGTTTTGGAGTCCGCCATAATAATCCTGCCCGACCTTTTTGATGGCCTGCAGATCGCCCGGGTAAGAAGGCGTGAGCGTTGAACTGCCATTGCCCGCGGCCATATTTTCAAACTGGTAGAGCCCGGTCAGCGGATCCACCCCTGTTGAATGGTATAATTTTTTTATGTTCAGGGATTCGCCCAGCGCATAGGTATTGGCGTAAGCCGATGTCTTGAGGTTGGGATACGCCAGCAGTTTATTCCGGGGAATCGTGAGGTTGAAGCCCGCCGACCAGGCCAGCCGGGCCCTTTTCATTATAACAGCATTCAATTGCAATTCTATCCCGCTGTTTTGCAATAGGGCGGGCAGGTTTTCCTGGATAGAGGCATACCCGGTGACCAGGGGCAATGAATAACCCACGAGCTGGTTGGAGGAACGATTCCTGAAATAATTCCCTGTAAACAAGAGCCGGTCTTTGGCAAAACCCAGTTCCAATCCTATTTCTGCTTTTTTCGTGGTTTCCCAACCGTAATAGGGATTGTTGATCCGGACCGGGTAGAGTCCGCCGGATCCCTGGTAAGCATAGGGAGTGGGTGCATAGGTTCCCAAATAACCATAATCGGCGATCTGGTCATTGCCGGTGATCCCATAACTCAGCCGGATTTTTGCAAAACTAACGGTGCCCAATAGGGGCTGGAAAAATTTTTCGCGGGAGATGATCCAGGCAAAACCCGCGGCCCCAAAATCAGCCCACTGTTTACCGGTTCCAAACCGGCTCGAACCATCGCGCCGGGCGGTCAGGTTGAGTACATACCTGTTCCGGGCATTATAACCGATACGGGCAAAGACCGCCTGGTAATGATAATCCGTATACAGTGCAGGCGAGGATGGATCGGTCACGAGGCTGGTAGCCGCGCCAATGTTTTCGATCAGCCCATCATTGCTAAAGCCGGTGGCTTTGAACACCTGGCCCTCGCGGGTGCTGCGCTGGAAACTGGTACCTACCAGGATATCCAGCTGCTGGTTTTTCCAATGCTGGTGCCAGGCGGCCTGTGGCTCCATGATCCAGTTGATAAAACTGCTGCTCCCGAAATACGCCGAAGCCGTATAAAAAGAAGGTGCGGCAGCGACGAACAGAGTATTCAGGGAATTGCCGGGTTTGGTAGAGATCTCGGTGATACTGGTTTTGGTATAGCCCAGGTTGGCTTTTAATTGCAGGCCCGGCAGGATCTCGTAACTGATCACCGCGTTGCCGATCAGGTTATCGGTTTTTGATTTGTACAATTGGCGCAGGTAGCCATAGGGATTATCGAAACTGTAATCGGGCCAGTTCAGTTTGCCATTGTTATCAAAGACAGCCGGCGCATCGGGCGGCAGCAAGACGGCTTTGGAGGCAAGATCCAATTGCGGCATGCGGCTGGCATCCTGCGCATAGCCCCCGGAAAACAATAGCTTGAATTTTTTATTGGCGGAGAGATGGTCGATACTGAAATGCGTATTGGTCTTGGTATACCTGAAATCCCCGGGGAATACCGTTCCCTCCTGCGTATACCCACCGGCCAGCATAAACCGGGTATGCTCATTGCCCGCGGAGAGGGATAATTTGGCATCCAGCAAGGGCGCCGATCCGCCGATCAATGTTTTCTGCCAATCGGTATAGCGGGTCGTATCCCATAAAATCAGATCCCGCGCATTACCGGTGGTGGGCGTTGCCACAGGTATGACCCCATCGTTGGCGAATGCTTCTTTGCGCATGGAGACATACTGCGGGGTATTCAGCAATGGAACGAAATGACCCACCCTGGAAAAACCGGCATGGAGATCGGCATCGAGTTTGGCTTTCCCGTTCGGTCCTTTTTTGGTGGTAATCAGTATAACGCCATTGGATCCACGCGAACCATAGATGGCGGTAGCGTCCGCATCTTTGAGCACTTCTATGCTTTCAATATCGGAGGGATTGATACTGCTCAGCGGGTTGCCGCCGGCGGTGATGCCGACATTGATGATGATGGAACCCACCGGGCTGGAAGAAAATGGCACCCCGTCGATAATATAGAGCGGATCGTTGCCACTGGCGATGCTGTTTTGCCCCCGCACCCTGACCGTCCAGGCGCCGCCGGGCGCACCGGTGTTTTGCTGGATGGTCACCCCCGGCAGGAAGCCTTCCATGGCGGCCAATACATTGTTGACGGGTTGCCTGCTGATATCCTCCGACTTGATTTTTGATACCGAGCCGGTATTCAATTGCCGGGTCGTTGCATAATAACCCTTGATAACGGTTTCTTCGAGCGCATTCAGCTGTTTATTCAATTGAATGAGGATGGAGGAACGGCCCCCGATGGGCACCTGTTTGGATGCATAACCGACGCTGGACACCCATACCACCGATAAGGGATCGATACCCCGGAGCACAAAATTTCCCTGCTCATCCGTGGCCGTGCTCGACGCCTTGTCTTTGAGGGCAAGGGTCACCGATGGCAAACCATTCCCCTCTTCATCGATCACTTTTCCCTTCACCGTGATCCCATCGGATGGGCTTATGATCGCTTTGCCATTGCGCCGCACCATAATGATTTTTTCCTCGATGGTATAGCCCAGGGGCTGGTCTTTGAATACCTGTTCCAGTACCGGCTGGATAGCCGCCCCCTGCACGTGGATGCTTACTTTTTTTGCTTGCTCTAATAAACCATCGGTGTATACAAAGCGGTAATCGGTTTGCTGCTGTATCTCGCGGAACACGGATTCCAGGGGCGCATCTTTGAGCGATAAGGAGATCGTTTGCGCTTGGGTGTTGGAGAGCAGGAGCAGGCAGGCGAAGGCGCACAAACATCGAACAAGGGGTCGCCCGCGCCGGGTTTTGCAAAATGCAGTCAAAAGCATAGTTTTGGTTGTTTGGGTTAATCGATGTCGATTCCTAGTTAAGATTGAAACAGGGTTAACTCAAATCCCGCCGGGCAGTGTTAGTAGCACTTCCCGGTTTTTTGTTACCCTTGCTGAAGCGGTTTTTCTTATGAATTATTTCAGGACGGTTATCTTTTTATGCTCTATCGTAAAATGAACGGCGCCCGTGCCTTCGAGGTAATGCAATAGTTTCGAGACCGGGGTATTACGGGCGACCGTTGCATTAAAATGTTCTGTAACGGCAGCGCCATCATTGATTTCGCAATTGTACCAGCGGGCCACCTGCCGCATCACCTGGTCCATGGTGGCATGCTTGAAAACAAACAAACCATTTTTCCAGGCCAGCTCGGTTTCCAGGTCGGCCAGCACCGTCTCGACCGAACCATTCGCATGCACCAGAGCCTGTTCACCGGGTTTTAATTTGGTATGCTGGTTTACCTCCACCGCTCCTTCCGCCAGGGTAATCTTTAATACCGGCTCATTGCTATAGGCATTGATATTGAAATGGGTGCCCAATACCCGCACCGTTGTTCCACTGGCCACTACTTCAAAGGGAAACATCGGGTCTTTGGCCACTTCAAAATAGCCCTCCCCTGCCAATTCCACTTTCCGCACCGCACCCGAAAAAGCGGTTGGGTATCGCAGTGAGGAAGCCGCATTCAGCCAAACCCGGGTACCGTCCGGGAGAACCAATTGGTATTGTCCTCCCGCGGGGACGGCCAGGGTATTGTAGTCAACATGAGAAACCAGGGCCCGCGGGTCCGCAAAATAATGCAGGGACCCGGAATCATTTTTTAATTGGCTAAGGCCCTGTTGCAACAAGGTGCCAGCCGGTATACTGTCCAGTGCAATCTTTTTTCCATCTGATAAAACAAGCGTGGCCAGGTTGCGTCCAGGTGCCAGATCGGTTTGGTTGGTTACTGCCATAGCAGGGGGTGGTTCAATATGCCTGGTATCCCTGAGCAATAAGAAACCCAGTACCAGCAGCACCAATACCGAAGCCGCCGCGACATAGATCCAAACCGAACGAAGCGCCGATTTCCGTTCCGGCGGCACGATCCCCATTTTCTCCCGGACCCTGCGCAAACCCGCCGCCGCATCAAACCGGCTTTTATCTTTCATCCAGGCCGCCTGGTTTTTGGGATCCGTCAACTCTTCGAACAGCCGCAGGTTGTCCATGCTTTCATTCACCCAATCATCCAGCTCGATGTTTTCAGCATCGGTCAGGGTTTGGTTGATATAGCCCGCAACCAGCCAGGCAACGCGGTAGGCTTGCCGTTCTTCCGGCGATACTGCATGGGATTCCTCCTCTTTCATACCAGTAAGTTAAAAATTAATAGCGATAACCCATGCAAGGGTTATTGCTTATCAATTCCACTATGGTAGAATCCAAAAACGGAGCGGAGGTTCAAATCCGCAAAAAATAAATGGTAAAAAATCCTGGTTCCATCACAAACCTAGCGCAAAGCAGGGGCCAACCCCGGGGGAAAACAACAGGGAAAAATGTTTTTTTAACGGAGGATATATTGTGTAATAAAGTTCAAGAAACAACAAACCACAAAAATAGAGAGCAGGCGTTTGCGCAGCAAAAGCAGGCCCCGGTTGCGCTGGGACTTGACCGTACCCGCTTTCATGTGCAGGGCAGCCGCCACCTGCTTGATCGACATCCCTTCCAAATAAGACAGTTTCAAGACCCGCCGGCATTGAGCGGGCAGCCCTTCAATCGCCCAATGCAGTTCACGGTAAGTTTCCGCCCGAATAATATCCTGCAAACGGTTCAATTCAGTATCCACCAGTATTTCCGCATCCAGATCGGATTCCTGCACCGCCCGCTGTTGCCGCAACCAGGTAAAACAACCATTGCGCACCACCGTATAACAATAATGCCGCAGGGACAAAAACTCCTGGAACTGTTCCCTTCTTTCCCATACCGCCATCAAAGCCCGCTCCGCCCATTCCTCCGCCACCACCCGCTCTCCCACTATCTTATACCCATACATACACAAGGCTTCATACAGCCGCTCAAACACGGTGTTGAAGCAGTCTTCCCGCCCCTGTCGGAATCCCTGCATCAGCAAAGCATCATTATTATCAAACTGTTTCCACATCAATGAATGATTGATGCGACCTCCGTTTAAAGCAATACCGCAATGAAATCTTTTAAATGGATATAAAAAAGCGTGGTACTCCACTTACTGTTCTAAGACCGGAGGAAGGCCACGCCTAATGTGAGCCCTGTTTAACATCCTGCGTGCTTTACATTTCCAACGTATCAGAACAAGACTCCATACGAAAGCTTCAATACTTTTTGAAGAATCGCAAATCTATGAGATAATACTTTCAATAAAATTAAGAAAAAAGAAGGATATAGGCGAATTCGACCATATCCATATTGACTATTTCTCAGAATTTCCCTGCATTAATGAATGCAAAAAGGAAAATAGAGATTAGAAAACTTTTTGGTGCATATTTAAAAAAGCACCGAGAAACGGTTCTAAAAATAGAAAGTGTAAGACAACTTTCATTTTCCTCCAATCTAGACCAAAGCAAATTAACTAAAATCGAGAAAGGACAAATTGATATTAGGTTTGATACCTTAATTGAAGTCGCAATTACTTATAAGCTTTTATTATCAGATATTTTTAGATTCAAGGTTGATTTTTGGGCTCAAGAAACCGATTAATAAGTATCTCCTCCTCAGGCTCACAAATATGTGGGTTTCATAGGCATTCATAGACATAGAGCCCATTGGGGGAATTGTATGGATGGTTTAGGAAAGCTTCGTTTTTGAGATTATTAATTATAGTACAAGTTCAACATGTCTCATAATTGAACGTACCTTGGTTCGAGTCCATATCGATGTAGAACATGGTCAGGACATCATTTCTGAAAGAGATAAAAATGATAATCCTACCATCGTGCCGCTTTTCAAATTTCCCTACCGAAGGAAATTATTGAACGTTACAGGGATAATGAGCCAATAATCCCATGCTCTTTAAGATAAGTGTTTTTATAGAAGTGCAGGTGTACAATCGCAATTTAAAGCCGCTGGCAAAGAGAGACAATCTCTTCTGCCCTTTATGCAACAACAGCCGCCAGCATACCAATGCGCAAATGTGGATTCGGTTTGGGGCAGACCGGCATTTACTATTTAAAATGTTGGGCCAGGAGAAGGAGTAAACCACACAAAATTATCATAAAGTTGGATTGAGAGAAGCATTTGAGGGACGACAGGGATTGAGTTCAGAAGATTGAATACTTAAAATGTTCAAAAATCTATTGTTTGAATTGTAACAAAGTAAGTGATTTGCCCAAACAACTAGGATAAGATGATAATTTAATATTGCCCCTGATCTGCATTTTGAGTGCCAGGATATTCTTCTGTAAATCACAAATAATCCTATTCCGCCATTAGCGGATGCTCTTATACTCTTGGGTGAGGTAACTACTTTTACCAGAATAAATGTACAACAGTCAGTTTTTGATTACCTGTCAGCGGACAATGCAAATAGAATCAAATTGCAAAATGAAAGGATGCCTTTTAATATATTTGTGCGGTTTTTACCTATCTTGGTTTCCATACCGCCCCTTGACCTAAATTAAATCCCTAACTGATTGTCAACCAAAGAAGCCAGCGCCAGAATCAAAATAAATAAACTGCTTGAGGAAGCAGGTTGGCGATTTTTTGATGATGAAAAAGGGCCTGCGAATGTGCTGCTTGAAAATTACGTAAAGATTACCCAAACAGAAATTGATGCTTGGGGGAATGATTACGAAGATATAAAAAGTGGATCATTGGATTTTTTGCTGCTTGACAACGAGGGTAAAGCGTTTTGTGTACTTGAAGCCAAAAAAGAAAGCCTGCACCCACTTGTTGCAAAAGAACAAGCCAGAAAATATGCCAAAACCGTTGGCGTGCAGTTTATCATTCTCTCAAACGGTGTAATACATTACCTGTGGGACCTAAAAAATGGAAATCCAAAACTTATATTTAAGTTTCCTTCGCCTCAGGAGATCGGTTCCATTAAAAATTGGAACCCCAATAGAGATGCATTGGTAAATGAAGCAGTTGATCGGGATTATATCGTTCGCATTCAAATGGCGGACTATGCAGAAAGACCGGGATGGAATGGAACAGTAGATAATAGCAAAGATTTTATCAGAACAAATGGCCTTAAGTTTTTAAGGAAATATCAAATAAAGGCTGTACTGGCATTACAAAACGCAGTCAGCAAAGGCAGCGATAGGTTTCTTTTTGAAATGGCTACCGGTACCGGTAAAACGCTTACCTCCGCGGCTGTTATCAGGTTATTCCTGCGAACTGGTAATGCAAGAAGGATTTTGTTTTTGGTTGACCGGCTTGAACTGGAAGATCAGGCATGGAAAGCATTTACAAGATATTTGAAACCAGATTATTCGACTTTTATCTATAAAGAAAACAAAGGCGACTGGCACAAAGCAGATATAGTTGTTACTACCATACAATCTTTAATGTCGGACAACAAGTACATGTCTGCATTTTCTCCCGCAGATTTTGATTTGATTATTTCTGATGAGTCTCACCGTTCTATTTCTGGAAATGCCCGGGCGGTGTTTGAATATTTTCATGGCTATAAACTTGGATTAACCGCTACACCAAAAGATTACCTGAAAAATGTGGATATTGACGCTGTAAAAGAGAATGATCCAAGAGAAGTAGAAAGGAGAATGCTGCGGGATACCTACACCACATTTGGATGTGAAAGCGGCGAACCTACATTCCGTTATTCTTTATTGGATGGCGTTAAGGAAGGTTACCTAATTAATCCTTGGGTATTGGATGCCCGCACAGAAATAACAACCCAATTATTATCTGACAAAGGTTATGCTGTAACCTTAAAAACCGAACAGGGGGACGCTACAGAAATATTTGTTTCCCGTGATTTTGAAAAGAAGTTTTTCTCTACCAAAACAAACCAGGTGTTTTGCCAGACTTTTTTGCAGAAGGCATTGCTTGATCCAATTACAAAAGAGATTGGCAAGACCATCATTTTTGCAGTTAGTCAGAACCATGCCAGAAAAATAGCCGAGTTGTTAAATCAATTGGCAGAATACAAATACCCCGGAAAATACAATTCGGATTTTGCCGTGCAGGTAACTTCGCAGGTAGGTGATGCACAACAAATGACCATAAATTTCGCTAATAATAACCTCAATGGAAAAACAACCTGGCTGGAAGGGTATAAATCCGGTAAAACTAGGGTTTGTGTTACCGTGGGTATGATGACTACAGGATACGATTGCGAAGACTTGCTTAATATTTGTATGATGCGCCCCATTTTCAGTCCCTCAGATTTTGTACAGATAAAAGGCAGGGGAACCCGTAAGAATACATTTGAATACAAACGCAAAAATGAATTGGGTGAAGAAGAGGTAATACAAGAAGACAAAACAGTTTTTAAATTATTCGATTTTTTTGCTAATTGTGAATACTTTGAAACGAAGTTTAATTACGATGAAAGGCTAAACCTTCCAAAACCTAAAACTGGTGATGGAACGGGTGGCGAGGGCGGAGTGGATATTGATGAATTCAATAGTACAGTAGAAGATCCGCTCTTAGATATAAAAGAAACAATAATAGGGGCTGAAGGTATGAGGATTGACCGGGAGCTCTTTAAGAAATTCGAGGACCGTATTACCATGGACGATATAATTAAGAAAAATGTAGAACTGGGTAATTGGGAAACAGTCATCAGTCATATACAGCATGAACTGTTAGGCAATCCTGATGGCTATTTTACATTGGAAAAATTACGGAAAGCTGCGAGTATTGACAGAAAGACGTCCATCCGGGAAGTAGTAGAGAAAATATTTGGCATCATACCGAAATTTAAATCCAAAGATGAATTGCTGGAAGAAGAGTTTGATAAATTCATTTCAATATATCCACCCGAGGAAGATGTAAATATAACGGCCTTGAAATATTTCTTTAAGGCCTATATTGTGGATCAAAACATCCGCAAGATCATTGAGGCAAAAGACTTCCATGAATTGCAAACAAACCCAACCCTTACCATTTCACAATTCAAAGAAGTAACGTTTAAATACAGGGAAGTAATTCCATTGTATATTAAAGACTACATTAAAATAGAGCAGTTTGCTGCTTAATAATACATCATGCTGGATACCGCGACTAAAAAACGTATTGACGATTGCAGGGATATACTGGTGGGTAAATTGCCAGATCCGAAAGCTCAGATAGAACAGATTACAATTGGTTTGATTTATAAGTTCATGGATGACATGGACAAAGAAGCCATTGAATTAGGTGGCAAAGCCAAATTCTTTTCCGATTACACAATTCCCGATCCGGAAAATCCGAAGAAAAAGAAGGTTGTTCCATTTTCAAAATATGCCTGGGATAATTTATTTAATGCCAAAGTAACGGCCACTGACATGTTGCGTCTTTACCAGGAAGCCATTGCGGGCATGGATAAAAATCCCAATATTCCGCCGTTGTTTCGCGATATTTTCAAAGGCGCATTTCTGCCGTACCGGGACCCGGAAACATTAAAATTGTTTCTGAAAACCATTAGCGAGTTTAAGTATACACACAGTGAAAAACTGGGCGATGCTTTTGAATACTTATTATCTGTAATGGGCTCACAGGGTGATGCAGGTCAGTTTCGCACCCCCCGGCATATCATTGATTTTGTAGTGGCAGCGGTTGATCCTAGCAAAACAGATACTATACTTGATCCTGCATGTGGAACAGCGGGTTTTTTAGTTTCTGCTTTTAAGCACATTAAGGAAAATAACAAAAAAGGACTCACTCCCGATGAACAAAAAAAAATAATTCAAAATTTTGTAGGCTACGATATTTCTCCTGACATGGTTCGCCTTAGCCTGGTTAATTTGTACCTGCATGGTTTTTCTGATCCTCATGTCTGGGAGTACGATACACTAAGTAGTGAAGAACGATGGGATGAAACCTTTAATGTGATACTGGCCAATCCACCTTTCATGAGCCCTAAGGGTGGAATAAGGCCACATAAAAAATTTGGAATTCAAGCGAACCGTTCCGAGATACTTTTTCTGGATTACATGATAGAACATTTACAGGCCTCCGCTAAATCTGGATTTATTATTCCAGAGGGAGTTCTAAATAATGAAGGTTCCGCATATAAAACAGTAAGAAAAAAGTTAATTTCAGAAAACTACCTTGTCAGCATAGTTGAACTGCCGCATGGAGTTTTCAAACCATATGCAAGTGTTAAAACACATGTTTTAATTCTGGATAAAACTATTGCAGCTAAAAAATCCGAAATTCTTTTTATACAAATTGAAAACGATGGATTTACTCAAACAGATTCAAGAAAACCAATAATGGGCTGCCAGCTAAACAATGCTAAAGAATTACTACTTGAGTTCAAAGGAGGGCAAATAAAAAAGTCTTACAATGTCAAATTTAACTTGGTGGCTAAAAAGGAGATTTTACAAAATACTAAAATCAATTTGATTGGCCGTACATATAAAGCTCTGCACTTAGCTGAACGATCTAAATATACTGCTACTAAACTTACAAAGAACCTCGTAACAATTTTCAAAGGATTGTCTCCAACGCAGAATACAATTGAAGGTGATTATCCATTAGTTGTCACTGCAAAAAATATTCGAACTGCCGACCACTATTCCTTTGACACGAAAGCCATTTGCATTCCTTTGGTTTCTTCAAGCGGTCATGGTCACGCAAGCGTACAGCGTATTCACTACATTGAAGGTAAATTTGCACTGGCAAATATCATGTGTGGGATTTCTGTGAAGGATGAAAATAAAATAAATCCCAAATATTTATTTTACACTTTGCTCGCAATGAAAGATGAAGTAATAGCTTCATTAATGACAGGAACATCCAATGTATCATTAGATATGGATGATTTATATGAGATCGAAGTGCCTCTTCCTAGTATCACTAAACAAAACCAATTTGTTAAAGCCCAAGAAAGTATTGAAAATAGAATAATAGATATTCGAAAAGAATCTCAGAAACTTGAAGCTTTGATTCTTAAAAATGCAGAGAAAAATTGGGATTAAGTCTACTATCGAGTAAGTATCAAATAAAAACAAAGACGAGGTTGGAAGCTAAATGCGTAATAGATCCTGTAAAAGTGGAGTTTTATAATTTTTAGGTTTAGAAAAAACAGCGCATGGTATGAAGTGATTGAGCAGTTAACGCCAGCAAAAGAATGAGTATTAGAAATTTCAACAATCCGGTCCTTATGAAAAAAACATTGGATGAAAGTTGCGTGGTTTGATTGCCAAGCGCAATAGGGAATTGGTGCAATCGAACGGAAAAAGTTCTTTAAAACCCCTTATACCTAATACAATGGCCGACAAAACTAAAATTCCGGTTTCCATTCATTTAGTAAATACCGATCTATTTGAAGCAACATCTTTCAATGATCTCGTAAACGAGATGATTGAGGATCTTGAAAAAACTGACGAACATTTTCGGGAATCGAAAAGGTTCAGGCAGAGTTAAATAAAGAACTTTTAAAAAATGTGTTTGGCTTCACCGATGCCCAACTTAAAAAAGATTCATCTGTCTGTATGGCAAAAGAAACATTTCAAATTAATAAGGCGATTGATTTTGACAAATTGTTGAACATAGTGGAAAAGCTTGCGAACGTGATGAAAAAGAAGCCAAAATTTGTTCTTAATAAGGTTGAGCATTTGTCGAGACGGAAAAAGCAAAATCAGAAGCTTACTGACAAGCTGGATCTTTGGGCAAGAGATTTACCTTATAATAATTGCGTTAAGGATGAGGATTCAGATGTCGATTTTTGTCACTCTAAATTCGATAGTTATCTCAGCGCTGACTCTATTAACCTCCAAATTGAAGGAGGAGAACCGATAGAACTTAAAAAACACTGTTCTTTCGATGATGTGGTAAGAGCGTTAAAAAGCACCGGGGATTGTTTTACTGATGACCAGGAGCACTTCAATGCGAGCGTTTTAAATAGAATAATCATTTCGACTGACAGTGAGGGACACGTGCTCACAAAGGGTTCAGTTTTTGATCACGTTCATGGGGAATTTTTTCATAATGATAAAACATATTTTCTCCTTGACAACGAATGGTATTATATAAAATCTACTTTTATTCGCGACTTAAATATTGAATGCAGTGAACTTATAAATCATTCGTGGGATACAACAACTCTTCCAGAACCCTTTGATCTTACCAAACGTGAAAGCGTCTACAATCAAAAATATATTCATAAGCCGAACTATTTTGTTTTTGATACAATTACACCAGACAATGTAGAATCTTGCGATATTATGGAATATGGTGAAAATGCCGTAAAGCTAATCCATGTTAAAAAAGGGTTTGATAATTCACTAAGAGATCTCACATCACAAATCAATATTGCAGCAAAACGTGTGCGGGACGATCTGCGGACTGGATTTGGGTATATAGAAAATGTTCAAAATAAAGCCTCAAAAAGTAAAGTAGGACAACTGGGAAAGCAGAAATATCCTGCGGGAGGTTTGGCATCAATATTCAAAGGTAAGTCGCCGCAACAAATTACTTTTTGCCTCGCTTTTGCCGATAAGAGCGTAACAAACCGAAATTTGAAAGAACAAATACATTTATTCAACTCAAACATTGCGAAATTTTCTTTACTTGAGTTAAAAAAAGAGTTGTATTCTATGGGATTGGGGTTCAAGGTGATTCAATTAACAAAGGGATGATTCACCATATTGTGAATTGAAAAAAGAATAATCCTATTTATTATGATAAGATTTTTAGATTGCTCGGCCTTTTATCCTTCATTTACAGCAGATTTTATAAATGCTTGGGTTTGTGCTGTTGTAAGCGTGGCTGGAGCATATTTCATTTATTGGCTTTCAATCAAAAGGATAAGACAGGATCGCCTAAAGTATGTAACTGTCCTTCTTAAAAGCTTTATTGCATCAACAAAAAGTCAATCAACATACTGTTCTGACCATGCAATAGCTGTTAAGCAAAATCCTTTTGCAAATTTTCATCTAAAGTTCGATGCAAATAAAGACATTAAACGACTCTCTGATAAAATGGATCAAGAAGGAGTCTATCACGCTTTCCTGTGGAAATATAAAAGATCACCAAAAACTTATGGGACTTTTAAAGACTTATATGCATATATTGATTTTCTTGATTCTTTGATGGACGATCTTATAAAAACAAATCAAAGATCAATGGAATATATTTGGCAAAGGAAAAAGGAATATCAAATAGCCTTCAATAAACTCAAAGCGCATATTCAAAGACTTACGTTGGATGGGCACGCAAATCAAAATAATCCAAATTTGGTGAAATTTGCGGAGACTACATTACAACATTTTCTTAATAAAGAGAATGATGGTGAGAATGTAGTTGTTTCTTACACAGAAGTAGTTGATCCTTTAAGAAAATATATTGCTCAAAACGAGAGCCCTAGTCCATTGGTAACAGACATATTCTTGGTTTCAGATGAATTGACAGCTATCTATCAGGGTATATCGTTACAGGCAAAGCATAACGCGGACGATTATGACAATTATGCTAAAGAACTTAATGAAAAAGCGGGTCAACTGGATATAGCTAGTAAACAACTACAGGAGGATTTTAAATAAAATGACGCTCATCGTCGGCTTCAAAAATATTTATTTAACAAAATACCAGTTAGAGGTTTAGAACGGTAGATCGTCGAGAGTGTCGTTTTTTTCTTGGATTATCTTAGGTAGAGTATTATCTGGCAAAGGCATATTTGCAGCAATGAAAATGTTCAGAATATGTTCTCTGTCCATAAACATTATTTGACTTCGTTTTGATGCATCAAGCTTATTACCAATCCAGGCACGTACTGCTTTGGTAATTTCTCCTCCCGCAACAATAAATGCATGATCAAATAATACTCTTTTTCCAATTTCTGGATCAAAAATTTCATGGCCTAGCATCATAAGGACTTGGTTATGAATTTCTGCCACATTAGTGTTTGATTCTTTCGTAATCGGAAGCTGAAAATCTAAAATTTAATATAATGAAGGAGATTATAACTTTTCAGAAATTATCAGATCATCATGCCAATCAAAAAGAGGTCTTTAGAACTGCCCCAATGCAAGCATGGTATGACACACTACAACAAGAAACCGAATTATTGAAAGCATACGAATCTACTCAAGCGAATGCACCCTACTTTGTCTGGGATGAAATAGGCTTAATTTAGGCTGACTATGAAGAGCAGTGGGGTAATTCAGGTTTTCTAATAAAGGAATTATCGAGAAGGCATACAAGAGATATGCGCCTTCTGATCAAACGAATTCAAGAACAGAAAAAAAAAGAAAGTATGAACGTAATATGCTTAAACGACGAAGCACTTTATGCTTTGATAAATCAAGTTGTAGCCCGTCTAAAAGAAGAACAAAATTCAGATAATCGGAAATAGATAACGGCTAAGGAAGCAATGAGACTTTTGAACATCAAGTCAAAAACAACCCTGCAGAAATACCGCGACCAAGGACTGATTGAACTCACTCAAGCGGGTGTTAGACCGATCCTTTACAGTATTGACTCGACCAAGGCGTTTCATGAGCAAAATAGAAAAGAACGATTTTGAGCACAAATGCCCTGTAAAACGGTTGTCAAATTTCATAACTTTAAGGACTGAACCTAAGCCAATGACTGCCAAAGAACTAACCGATGTTATCCAGACGGAATGGAATAAAAACCCATCAAGAAAACGAGTTGCGATAGCCGGGGAAACCTGCAAAGACCAATTTGACTTTGAATGGTCTGAAAACGGCTTGTTTAGACTGGATAATTCCGTTTTTGAACAGCGCGTTTGCCTTCAAAATTTTAAGAAAGGCTCCGAAATAATATTTAACAAATGCACATTTTCAGGCGACATCCATGTTCACGGTTTAGAAGAAGAGGTTACTCTAAAGTTTCTTTACTGCAATATTAATAACGGCATGACTATCGAAGATTGCAAGCCGGTGACTTTATATATGAGTCACAGCAAAGCTAAAGGAAGCTTTTCATTCGAAAATGCAACATTCGAAAACTGCGTATTTGAGGAATTTACTTTTTTAAGCTTAACGGATGCGGATGAAATTTCATTTTTTAATAGCATATTCAAACGTTGCTCATTCATCAAAGCTATTTTATCTAACGCGGCTTTTAATAGAACATGCTTCGAGTCGAATGCTTATTTTGACAATGCAAAACTTCAATATAATTCAACGCCAGGCACAGGTAATTTCTTTGACGCCGTATTTAATTTAGATGCATATTTCAATTTCGTTGATTTTACGAAGGGTGCGTTTTTCAATGGCTCAACCTTCAAAGGCCTAGCCATGTTTCCCGGTAACAATAAAGATTTTGACTGCATCGCTGACTATTCAGGATGTAAATTCGAAAAAAATGTATTTTTTGACAATTCTCATTACGACCATTTAGAAATTCAAAACGCCGTCTTCTCTACCGTTGCTTCATTCCAAGGTATGCAATGCAACGAAATAAAAATAAACAGGGCTGTTTTTTCGCAGTATGCCGACTTTTTAGATGCCGAAATTCTGCGGGGAGATCGAAATTCTTTTAGGACGATCAAGAATGAGTTTCTACGCCATAACAATTCAGTAGACGCTCTCGAATATCAAGCCAAAGAATTGCGCGAGTTTGAATCGACATTGCATTTTGATAAAAGATGGAAAGAAAAGTTTGTTCTCTACTTTTATAAGATATCGAATGACTTCAATACTAATTGGGTGAAAGGTTTATGGTTTACTCTTCTGTCGACGATTGCTTTTTATACGCTATATATTTTCACCTTGCCAGGTCTGAAAATAATGTGGCAGCCTCAAGGATGGGATTATTTTTTGAACTCGGTAAACTCTACTATGATGTACTTTTTCAAATTCTTCATCATTACCCATGATCTTGATTTCATGAAAGGTTTTAAGCCGAATTTTTTAAGCTATTTGATTGATAGTATTGGACGAATATTTATTGGCTATGGAATATATCAAACGGTTCAGGCTTTTAGAAAATACGGAAAATGAAAATCAAACGACCGAAACGCCAGACGATTTTAAGTGACATGGTGGAGACAAAATACAATACCTATCATCATTCAAAACCGTCATTTGATGATTTTAAATCGTCAATATATTGGAATGAGGTTCAAGCGGTCTTTTTAGAGTTAGGTGGGAAATGCAAAACATTACCGATCGCGTTTAAGGGCTGGGACGTTCCAACCACTGAATTTATTATAGAGCTTGATGAAGAGCAACATTTTAACCGTTATCGTTTGTCTACACTTAAAAGTCCATTTTATAACAATTTAAAAACCTTTTCTGTCAAAGACTATTTACGTTATTACGAACAATATGAGAAATACTGTCTAAGGAATTTTTCTGACGTAGGCTTCTGGAAAAGTCCAAAGTCTGAAGAATTCTTCGAAATTAGTAATAAGCCAGGAGATTTATCGGGCATGGGCAGTTCCAGGTGGAAGTATCGCGCCTTCAATGATTTTTTGCGCGACATTTCTTCTAAAATTATCAATGTACCAGTTATTAGACTTTCCGTTTACGATAGCTTTGAAGGCCAAATTATTAACAATCTCTTACTTCATAGGAAAGAAAGTATAATTTTAAAATTGATCGAAGTTAAACTTCACTTAGCTTAAAATAAATAACCGGACACTATAATTTGCCAGGTTCATTATTTTCTTTTGATAGCATGCTGGTTTTTTTTCTCTCCATTTTCGCCACGGCCCACTTCCAGAACAACGACACAAAAAAACTTACACTCGCACCCAGCACAGCAAAGCCAATGGTGCGGATAATATCATTGTGAAAGATATTCAGTAAGGTCACCAGCAGCGTGCCACCAATCGTTCCGATGCGGGTGCTGCCATCCAGTTGCACATGATCACTCATATCAATTATTTTACAATTATTTTATGCTCGGATCTATAAAATACCGGTTCACCTCACTGACAGGAACATAAATCTTCTGCTTCTTTTTTATCACTTTAATTCTACTAGTGTTGACCAGTTTATCAAATTTGGTTCTGCCAATTTTCACCGCTGCCATAAACTCCTTGGCGGTAATATGATTGACCACCAGCCCACCCGTGCCTTTTTGTTTCATTTCATTGATAAAGGCTATCAACTCCTGCTGCGTAGTTTTAAACAAAGTCCATTCATCTTTTGGAATGGTTATAAAAGTCAATGCTTCACTGCTCATATAGCTCAATATTATTTACAAGAATGAATTCATTTTAATAGATAAACAAGACTGCCCTGGACAGGATTATAAGAAGGTATAAACCTAATATACCCTCCCTCTTTTAACTCCCTCATACATTTATGATACGTACCCATTCCTGCTATCTTTGCTTTTTTCATTAAATCCCGACTATACACCGATACGGGCATTGCGCATTGCTGTTGTTGGTAGGAATATAGAATAGCCATGAATAAACTAATATGGCTAGGGCCTATGCGCGGATCGTCCCTTGCCATATCCATAAAACCATATAGTGCCATCGATAAATCCATTAACTATTTTATTTTCTGTTTCCTTGGTTGTTTTTGTGCAGGTTTGTCGTTTCCAGCGAATTATCATTGCTTATTTCTATATATTCAACGCCCTTAATTGAAATATTGCAAAAACTGATCATTGGAATAAGATACCTCATCTTGCTGATTGTTTCTTAACAGGAACCTGAAAACCATCGCCGGCTTGGCCTATATCTGGAAATTATGGAAACAGGGATCAGTGATTTATCTTTGCAACTGAGCAGAGAAACGATTGATCATGAAAACAATTAATGGCCAATTGAAACATAAAATTGTGATCTAAGCGACCATAATTTCCAGACTATACATGGAGAGGCGATAAAGCATGAAATAACACAGTTTTCTTATGTAAAGCCATAGGCGGCGGTTACAAAATTGCAAAAGATGGACGATATAAAATTAGACCCAGGCGAGCTTGATCACCAAGCAACCATTGAAAAAATAAAAAAAGACATAGCGCAGCGAGCCAAGGACTCACTGGAAGTATTGGAGGAAAAAATTCCTTTAATGGAAACATTTGATCTCCTGTCGAATATCACGGTTCATAACCACTTGCAAAATATTGAGCACTACGAAGACGCGCCTGAAGACAGGGTGTTCATGGTATCGGAACTGGTTGCGCTGATAGCTTTAAAACATCAATACCAGGATAAGACGCAAATACCCGATGTTGAGGCGGGTAACCTTGTCCGCGAGGTACAGGATAATGCCTTTCAATATTTTAACAGTGAAGGCTTTAGTGATATGTTTGAAAACCACGCAGGCGATCAGCACTCTGTTGCGGGGATTGCATTCAAGACACGCCGGGAGGAGACAGCTGTGCGCAATCCCGGCATGCCTGAGCACCATGTCGCTTTTTCCACTGAACTCTATCAGCCCATAGAAACCAACATTACACAACATTTTGGGTTTACGGTGCGGGACACCGTGCAGTTAAGAAATACTCTTAGCAAACTTGTTAATCAAAAGATCAATGCTGCCAAGGATAACGCTGCGCAACAGGCGATTACCATGGCAGCAGAAGTATTTAAATACCGCGCATCGAAAACGGTTGACCCCGAAGGAATGCTGGATGAACAAACCTTAATTGAATTAAACCAGGATTCACGAAAGAAAATAAAAGAGCAATGTTATAATTACTGGATGAACGATATGATGTATAACCTCGGTAAAGTTTATTCGTTTACAGCGGAAGAACTGGCGGGCCTTGCCGGTATTTCCCTTTCCGCGACTGAAAAATTTCTGGCGCAATTTTCAACAGGTTTTCCTGGAATTGAAAAAGGCGATCCCATTGTTGGCCCCAATATCATATTGCGTAAGAAACCCATACTGGTGCATGCAGATCGCTACCTCGTCCCTTCCTTTCCTTTAGTTACCTGGGCAGTCGAACCCGTTATCGAAGATTATATTAAAACAAACCAGAAACTGCAGGATAAATTCAAAACCATTAAACACAATTTTTTGCAGGATAAAGCCGCGGAGCTATTTACTGCAATTTTTAAAAATGGGATTACGATTCACCAGAATTTATTTTATCACGACAGGGACGATAGTACAAAGCGCAATGAGACAGATATGATCTTTGCGTATGATCGCACCTTGTTTATCATTGAAGCAAAAGGAAACCGGATTACTCAGGCTGCGAAAGAAGGCAAATATGCAAGGACCGAAAAACACCTGGAAGATATTGTCAAAGATTCTTATGACCAAGGCATGCGTACGCTGGATTTTATTAAGCAAGGGCCGGGTGCAGTATTCTATACAAAAAATAACAAGGAAATTATCTTTCATTCGAAGGATTACGATGAATATGTGTTGGTCTCACTTTCATTGGAACCGATTGGCAGCCTAACACCGCTTATTCGCTCCACCAATGAATTAGGTTATTTTAAAAAAGGCATATTTCCATGGATAATCAGCTTGTATGATTTGATCGTAATCGCGGACCACCTCGAGATGCCTATCCTTCTGTTACACTATATCATCCGGCGCAAACAATTCCTGGAGAAAAAAGAAATGGAAGTTTACGACGAGCTTGATCTCCTCTCTTATTATCTGTCCAAGCGTTTGTACATCCAGAATATTTACAACGAGGCGATGGAAAAAGAAGTCAATATGGTACACATGGCTAATGCCACCGATGAAATCAATAATTTTTACATGCAACGCGCATTGGGATCAGCCAACCCACCCAAACTGGCCTTCAATATTCAGCCGCTGTTTAAATCCATGTTGGCCGCATTGGAAATCTCCGGCATATACAATAAACAGGAGCTGATGCTGATCTTGCTGGAACTTTCACCATCCGCGGCGGAAAAATTTCGAACCTACATTGAAAAGATAAAAAGCAGCTATGCTGCTGATGGAAAAAAACACGACTGTGCCATAGTTACGCAAGTATTCGGTCAGCGAATAGGCATCTCTTTTATGACAGGGCCTGACAAAAACGAACTGGAATTGAGCCTGTTTCAATATTGTTCCTATAAGCTAAACCAGGGTGAGGCAAAAAAATGGATTGGTTTTGCAGATACTGAAAGAGCCAAAAATAAATTTGCTATCGTGTCCTCATTGGTGCTGAAGAACGAGTGATAAGAGAGTATGCAATATATATAGCAATTACTACATTGCTGTAAATTGAGGATAATATGAATTTGCCGCAGGTTGCCATAGTATTCAATTGGAGAAATCGGGATAACACATCCCGGCTCTATTCTATTCATATCCGCATCAAAGCTGGCAATCAAGCACCAGCCGTCCACGCATGAAATTTCTTTTGCCTTCGCTCCGTGCCCGACTATTCTAAA
>Ga0068860_100002083_pt1 | contig 21078 bp, 21 predicted proteins | sample KBSSwiS32_FD_66597 | JGI IMG/M metagenome (GOLD analysis project Ga0068860, IMG submission 66597) | Switchgrass rhizosphere microbial communities from Kellogg Biological Station, Michigan, USA - KBS Switchgrass S3-2 | ecosystem: Host-associated > Plants > Roots > Rhizosphere > Soil ...
CCTGCCCGATCACCGTGAGTCGGCGAGCGCTGCCCGCGTACATGCCGGGCACCCACAGCCCGCCGAGCGCGACGTCGGCGGCGCCGGAGTCGAGGTCGTCGAGGACCCCCGTCCACGGATCGCAGTCCCGCGAGCTCAGCGCCAGGCCGGCGGCGGCGAAGATGCCGGTGACGTCGGCCAGGTACTCGGGCAGGTAGTTCAGCCCGTTGGCGGTGGCGGAGATGCGGAGCTCGTCCATGGCGGGGGTCCTCCTGGTCGATGGGTGGAGACGGACAGCGGGCTCAGACGGTGGCCAGGGTGGGGACGGGGGCGTCCTCGTTGACCTGCTCCAAGGTCCGCCCGCGGGTCTCCGGGGCGAAGCGAGACGCCACCACGAGCAGGGCGTACATCACCGCGACCATGGAGAACACCCCGGCGAGACCGTAGGAGCCGAACAGGGCGACCGCGAGGAACGGCATGACAGCGCCGGCGATGTTGCCGATGCCGTTGACGATCGAGGTGCCGCTCGCCCGCACCGCCGTCGGGAACAGCTCCGGCGACCACACCGCCAGCGTGGTGTTGGTGATCATCGTGAAGAACTGGAAGATGGCCCCCAGCACCAGGATCCACAGGGTGGTGTGACCGAACGCCGCGAACAGCACTGCAGTGAGGCAGCCGAGCAGGGCGGCGCCGCCGACGGCGCTGCGTCGTCCGACCCGCCCGGCGAGCAGGGCGGCGGCGATCGCGCCGAGGAGCGACCCGATGTTCATGATCATGGTGAACAGCAGGCTCTCGGAGATCGAGTAGCCGCGCGCCACCAGCAGGGTCGGCATCAGGAAGTTCAGGGTGACCTGCGCACCGAAGGCCATCCAGGAAGCCGCTCCGAGAGTGAGGGTGCGAGGCAGGACCGAGCGGGCGAAGACCGCGGACGGGCTGGACTTGAGCTGCCGGGCCGGGATGTCAGCCTCGGTGAGCGGGCCGGTCGGCGGGCTCGCGGGAGCCCGCAGCGAGTCCGAGGTGAGGGTGTTCAGCGACAGGTTGGCCTCGGCGACGCGCCCCTTGGACAGCAGGTAGCGCGGGGTCTCGGGCAGGAAGCGGCGGTAGAACACGACCAGCAGGGCGGGGACGGCGAGGAACAGGAAGGTCCAGCGCCACACCGTGTCGTCCCCACCCAGCCCGGTTGCGAGCGGGCCGAGGAGCAGGAAGAACAGGCCGTAGGACAGGAAGTTGCCGACACCGCCGGACCCGATGTTCAACGCGGCCACCAGGGCGCCGCGTCGCTTGGTGGACACCATCTCCGAGAGCATCGCGATCCCGATGGTGAACTCACCACCCAGGCCGATGCCGACGATGAACCGGCTGGCCAGCAGGATCTCGTAGTTCCACGAGATCGCACTGATCAGACCGCCCAAGGTGTAGACGAGTAGGTTGACCGACAGCGCCGTGCGGCGGCCGTAGCGGTCGGCCAGCCAGCCGCCCAGCAGCCGCCCGACCAGACCGCCGATCACCGTGGCCGTGTTGATCAGGGTGAGCTCGTTGTCGCCGATCCCGAGTGAGAGCTTGATGTTGGCGCCCATGGCGCCCACCGAGTTCTGCTCCAGGGTGTCGAAGAACATCCCGGCCAGGATCAGCATGAGGACCCAGAACTGGGCCTTGGTGAACCCGGCCTTGTCGAGGGTGGTGGCGATGGTGCCGGAGGGCTGCTCCTCCGGGAGATGGTTGGCAGACATCGGTATGAGCTCCACGTCGGGTGGGTGGCCCTCTCCCACCGGCGGCGAGGAGGGGCAGAACCAGCCGTGCAACGAACATGCATAGTGGTATACCGCTATTGTTGCGGAGGCATGACCTCCCGTCTCAGAGGCGTAACACAGTCGCTATATCCGCAGACTCCACGCGATCGACCGTCGCTGCGTCGGTCGTTCGAGGCGTCGAGTATCAGCTGTCGCGGACGTCGATGGACCCGAGGCCGTGACCCGCAGAGCTCCCTGGCACGTGCAGATGCACCGACCCAGGACTCGCCCCGGGCATCGCCATAGACCTGGTGGGCTCGCGTCGGCGCAGCACAGACAGCTCCTCGTCGGACGCCTGTCGGCAGAGTCGGCGGCACGCCCCAGCTGCCCGCGCCCGTCGTCGCCGAGGTCGGTTACCTACTCGGCCGCACCGGCGGTGCCCGAGTCGACGCCGCCTTCCTCCAGTCGATCGTCCAGCAGACCTTCCGAGTCGTCGACCTCGAACTCGACGACTACGCCCGCATGGCCGGGTTGGTCACCACCTACGGCGACTCCCACTCGGCACCACCGACGCCGCCGTCATCGCTGGGTCGTCATCGGGCACCCGCCGCCGAGTACGTCCAGCGTTCGCCCGGATGCAGGCAGACAACCTCGAGTCCGGGCGACTCGCCGGCTGCCGACGCCTTTGCTTCCTCCGCAGAACCGTGACGGTGGAAGACCAACGAGAGCACGTCGTCCGCGTGCGCGTCGTGAACCGGGACAAGCACGTCCGCGCCGAGTACGTTCGCGGCGGCCACGGCCTGCTTGTGCCCCATCACCAGGGACGGACCGACGACCGGCCGCAATCCGTTGACCGGCAGCAGCGCCACCGCCGCCGGACCGCGCCGGGCGCGATAGCGCTCCAGCCAGGCCACGTCGGCGATCTCACCGCCGAAGAAGACCCGCGTCTGCCCGCTGCTGAATACGTAGGCGTTGTTGCGCCACGCCAGGGTCCGCCCGGCCGGAACGGCCTCGACCGACAGCGTTGGGGTGAGCTCGCGGGATTCGTCCCAGCGCAGGTGTTCCACCACCGGGTAACCGAGTGCGCGGCCCTGGCGGACCATCCGGGGCGCACTGACGTACACCGGTGTGACCGACTTGTGGCGGTACTCCCGCAGCGCACGCAGATCCCAATGGTTGGCGGCGAAGCTGGTGGCCACGATCGCCGTCAACGGCGGCAGTTCGGTGATGCCCAGGCCCAACGGTTCACCACGGCGCAGGTACCAGCGCTCGGTGAACCACGGATCGGTGAGAATCGCATGGCCGTTCAGCTCGAGCAGGACGCACGCGTTGGCCACCCGGGTGACGGCGAGCCCGGCAGACGCCGAGGCGGTTGGCTGCTGACCTTGGTTGCCCATGGCCTCACCGTCCAGGTTAATGTGCACATGAAGTCAAGCACTTCGCACGGGCACATCACCATCGGCGAGCTGGCCGGCCGGTTCGGCCTGGCCACCCATGTCCTGCGGCATTGGGAGAGCGTGGGCCTGCTCGCCCCTGGCCGGGCTGCGGGCGGGCAGCGCCGCTACGGAGACGCCGACCTGGCGCGCGTGGCCATGATCCTGATGGGCAAGGAGGCCGGCTTGGGCCTGCCGGAGATGCGCGAGCTGCTATCCACCGACAACCCGATGGACCACACTGACCTGCTCCGCCGTCACGTCGCCGTTCTCGAACGCCGGATCGCCCAGGCGCAGGCAGCGAAGAACCTCGTCGAGCACGCGCTGTCCTGCCCTCTGAGCTTCGACGAGTGCCCACATGCCCGCGCACAGATCGCGAGACGCATCCCACCGTGACAGAACAGACCGGCGGCGCCGGCGACCGCCGTTAGCCCTGAGGCCGCGCGAACGTGAGGCCGCTGCAGCGTCCGATGCTCGGACTCGGTGAAACACGCTGGAAGTGCGGTCCCGCCCGTGCTTGCATGAGCCTCATGGTGTCTGCTGACCGGCTGCTCGCCTTCGCGGCCCTGTCGTTCCTGCTGATCGTGGTTCCCGGCCCCAGCGTGCTGTTCGTGATCGGACGGGCGCTGGCACAGGGCCGGCGAGCCGCGTTGACCACGGTTGCGGGAAACACGCTCGGTGCTTACCTGCTGATCGTGGCCGTGGCGTTCGGAGTCGGCGCGGTCGTGGAACGCTCGGTCCTCGCCTTCACGGTGCTCAAGCTGGCCGGTGCCGCCTACCTGGTGTTCCTCGGCGTCAAGGCGTGGCGTGAGCGTGGCGCGTTGCACGACACCGTCACCGGGGTGGGGGTCGCGCAGGGCGGACTGCGGACGTTGTGGGAGGGGTTCGCCGTCGGCGTCGCCAATCCCAAGACCATCGTGTTCTTCGCTGCCGTGTTGCCGCAGTTCGTCGACCGCGGTCAGGGACACGTCGCGGCGCAGATGCTGCTGTTGGGCCTGGTCTTCAACATCATTGCTTTTGCGTCCGACATGGTCTGGGGCCTGGTCGCCGCGACGGCCCGGGACTGGTTCGCGCGCTCACCGCAGCGGCTTTCCCTGGTCGGTGGGATCGGCGGGCTCACCATGATCGGGCTCGGCGTCTCCGTCGCCGCGACGGGACGCAAGGACTGATCCGCCTCAGCCGATCACCGACGCGGTCGCAACGTCGACTTGCGTCTGCCTGCCGCCGTTCTCGGGCGGTGTCGGTCCTTGTGGATGCGAGCGCCAGTGCCTGCTCAGCAGGGCATCCGATCGTGGCCCGGCTCGTGTTCTGCTTCGCGTGGGAAGTCGACGGATCACGTCGCCGTATTCGCGCTGCATCCACCACGTAGGAGAATGATCCGCAGATGACCAGCACCACCACGATGGGGCTGGGTCGACTACCGGTCTGACACCATCAGGGCGATCTCGCCCGGCTCGTAGACGGTGCGATCCGCCGGGTCGATGCCCACGTACGCGGGCCGGTTCCGGGCCGACAGCTTCTTCAGCGGCCCCTCCGAGTAGGGCCGCCGACCCTCTGCGCCTTGCCCGATCGGCGCCGACATGACAGGCCCGCCGAGCCGGTCTGCGTCTCGATGAGATGTCGCCGCCTCGCGACGATCACGTGCTTTCAGCCTCAGGTTCGTCACGGCGCTGCGGTGCGACGACCAGCCCGATCGCAAGCAGGAGGGCAGCCACGGTGAGGATCGCGACGGTGGCGTCCGATGAGCCGGACATGGTGATGAGCAACCAGCCGAACGCGGCAGCGCCGATCGAGCCGCCGAGTTGTCGGGCAAGGGTGAGAGTCGCCATCGCGGAGCCGAAGTGCTCGGGTGGGGCGGTCGTGATGCCGAGCAGCGTGTACGCCTGCATGAGCAGGCCCAGGGCGGCGCCGGACAGCGCCAGGCCGACGACTGCAACGCCCAACACGACGGGGCTTGGCCAGCCGTGTGCGAGAGGAAGGATTGCCAGCAGTCCCATGCCGACCACGCCCAGGATCAGGCCGAGCCGTCCCCAGGGCACCATGCGGGGGAACTTCCGGGCGACGACGGAGAAGGTCGCCGTGATGATGAGCTGGCCTGCGGTGAGGGCGACCAGCAGCGTCGAGACGGTCGACACGTCGTACCCAGTACCGGCGATCACGGCCAGGGGGACGAAGGTGAACGTTCCGAACAACGCGATTCCGCCGATCCCGGTGACGGTGATCGACCGGGACAATCCCCGCGAGGCGAAGATCGCGGGAGGGATGAGCGGGTCCGCGGCTCGCCGTTCGCGTCGGGCGAACGCGATGGTCGCGAGGACGGAGAGAGCCAGGATCGCCACCGCGAGGACGGGGGAACTCGCGACCTGCTCGAACGATCCCAGCACGACGATGCCGGAGGTCGCCACGAGCATGAGCACCGCTCCGGTCAGGTCGAAACCGCGCAGACTCGTCGTGCCGGACTTGCCCGGGAGGCCGCGGTGCCCGATCGCGATGGCGAGGACGCAGGCGGGCAGGTTGACCAGGAAGATCACCGGCCACCCGGCCCAGTCGGAGAGATACCCGCCGGCCGGGGGTCCGGCAAGGGCCGCGATCGCGGTGACCGCCGTGAGCCACACCTGCCGGCGGATCAGCTCGGTCTTGTCGAACAGCACTCCCAGTGTGCTGACCGCGGTCACGATGAGCCCAGCCCCGCCGACACCCTGCACGGCACGAGCCGCGACAAGCAGCAGCATCGAGGGCGCCAGAGCACACGCCAGGGAGCCGGCGGCGAAGACCACCACCGAGCCGACGAACACCGCGCGCCGGCCCAGGATGTCACCGAGCTTGCCCGCGATCGGCGTCGTCACCGTGACCGTGAGCAGGTACGCGGCGGTCACTCCCGCGATCGCAGGTCCGGCATCCAGGTCGGCGCCGATCCTCGGCAGCGCCGCCACCACGATGTTCGTGTCGAGCTGGGCGAGCAGCATCCCCAGCAGCAGCGCGAAGAACGCGAAATCAACCCGCGCCGGAACCGTCCGGCCGCTGCCTGACTCTGGTGGTGCCTCGGCTTTCATCACGCTCCGATCTATGCGATACACATACATCGTAGCATGCGGATCGCATAGACTGTCCTCGTGAACGCGAAGACATCGGAGCCCGCAGAGCAAGCCGCTCCCGGCCGGGCGCTGTTCCGCGTGGTGCGGTACTGGTCCCGTCGCTGGACCGGCGCCGGCCAGGCCGTCGACGCCGACCGCGGACGCGACGTGATGGTCACCGAGGCTGTCGCCGCCCGCCAGGGAACCGAGGGCGCCACTGTCAACGAGGTCGCCGACGAGCTGGGCATCGACCAGTCCGGCGCGAGCCGATTCCTCACCCAGGCCGTCGAGCGCGGCTACCTCCGCAAGGTCGCCTCGGCCACCGATGCTCGGCAACGCCGACTCCTGGTCACGAACAAGGGAGCGACGATGCTCGACTCCGCCCACCAGTGGCAGGAATCCGTCTTCGCCGAACTCACCGCCGACTGGTCACCCGAGGACGTGCGGCGCTTCCACGGATACCTGCAACGCTTCCTCGCCGCCCAGCAACAGCGCCCGTAGCCGACCGGACGCGCCGCCACCGGGGCGATAGACCGCTGCCGTCGCGGTGGCCCGCGGGAGCGTTGGCGCAAGCAAGATCGGCCAGGAGCCGGACGAGGAAGCGCGTACCGGCGGTAGTCGATCGAGGGCCGCGGTGAGCTGGGTAAGCCGGCGCGTCGGTGGTCCCGGCGATGACGCGTCGCAGGCATTGTCCGACGCCGGCCAATGGAGGTGATAACGTCGTTAGAGCAGAGGCGATCGGGTCGACTGCGAGACTGGAAGGGGAGGTGAGTTGATGTCTGCCGTGAAGGCCACTGCCGTGTGCAGTGCCCGCCGGACCATCCTCACGTCCCGGGCCCCGGTCTGACCTGACGTTCACCCCCGCCTGAGCCTGATGGCTCGTCGGCGAGTGAGCATCGCGCTCAGCAGTGGGGCCCCTGTTCAAGGGTCTCTACGTTGTCTCAATCCACTTTTCAGCCTGCTCAGCCGTACTCCCTGGCGGACTACGGCTGGGACGAGGCGTGTGAGCACGCCTTCGCACCCCATCGCGATGCCGGCCTGATCCCGGCCCGCATCGTGCGAGCCGAACGCGGCTCGTGCGACGCAGCCACCGACACCGGAATACTCCGCGCGGAGATCCCTGGTGCCGCCAAGCAGAGGGTCCCCCTCTCGCCTTGCACAGGGGACTGGGCCGCCCTGTCTCCCGCCACCACCAGTCATGGACCGGTGCTGCACGCAGTCCTGGATCGGCGCACCGCCCTGGTCCGATCCACCGCGTCGCGTACCTCCCGGAGCCAGGTCCTAGCCGCCAACGTCGACACCGTCGTGGTGACGGTGTCGCTGGGTGCCCCGCTGAAGCACGGCCGGACCGAACGCATGCTCACCCTGGCCTGGGAGAGCGGCGCCCAGCCGGTAGTGGTGCTCACCAAGGCCGACCAGTGCGCCGACCCGCGGCTGGCCGCAGCCGAGGTGTCCGCGCTGGCACCAGGCACCGATGTGCTGGTCACCAGCGCGGTGACCGGGCTGGGCCTGGACATCCTGACGGCCGCCCTGACCGGCACCATCGTGCTGCTCGGCCCGTCCGGCACGGGCAAGTCCACTCTGGGCAACCAGCTGCTGGGCCAGGAGCGGCTGGCGACCGGCGCCGTGCGCGACGTGGACGGCAAGGGGCGGCACACCACCACATGGAGGGAGCTGTTACCGCTGCCCAGTGGCGGGGTCTTGCTGGACACCCCAGGTCTGCGCGCGATCGGCCTGCACGACGCCCAGCACGGACTCGAGCAGTCCTTCGCCGAGATCGAACACCTCGCCCAGGACTGCCGGTTCAACGACTGCGCACACGCGAACGAACCCGGCTGCGCGGTGCTGGCCGCCGTCGCGGCCGGCGAGATCCCCCAGCGCCGACTGGACAGCTACCACCAGCTGCTGAGCGAGAACGCCTACGCCGCCTCCCGCACCGACGCTCGGCTGCGCGCCGAACGCGAGGCCGCCAAGAAGGACATCACGCGGCACCTGCGTGCCACCTACCGGTTCCGGGAGCGCCAGCAGTGAACCGCACCGACACACCCGAACCCGCTCCTGGCACCGACCCGGTGATCGGCGCACCGTTCGCCCTTCACCACGACCTGCCCCACGACACCACCGAGAACGGAACCATGACCACCTGGACGGCCCGTCCCGAAACCGCCGACGACATTCCCGTCGTCAACGACATCCTCCTCGCGGCCTTCCCCACCGCCCTCGAGGCCGACATCGTCGACGCCCTGCGTGCCGACCCGGAGGCGTGGATCGACGGCCTCTCGATGGTCGCTGCAGCGCCGGACAGCACCCCGGTCGGGTACGCGCTGCTCACCCGCTGCCACATCGACAGCCACCCTGCCCTCGCCCTGGCCCCCTGCGCGGTATCGCCCTCGACCCAGCGCGGCGGCGCCGGCTCCGCGGCCATCCGCGCCGCCTTGGCCGCCGCCCGGGCCCTTGGGGAGAACGTCGTCGTCGTCCTCGGACACCCCGACTACTACCCGCGGTTCGGCTTCACACCAGCCTCACGCTTCGGCATCCGAGCCCCCTTCGACGTACCTGACGAAGCCATGATGGCCCTGACCCTGGACGACACCCGCCCGGTCCCACCAGGCACCATTCACTACCCCGCAGCGTTCGGCGTCTGACACCACTGCGGCACCCCGGGGCCCGTGCCCCGGGGTGCCACAGGACCCCAGCGCCGGACACGGACTGCCGTCCACATGGGACGTGAATCTGATCGACGCGCTGGCGAACGGCCACGGCCGTCTCAGGTCTGCATCGGCGTCGCCTGCAGGCCGGGCCGTCTAGGACTGCGGCCTCGGCCGCACGAGACCGGTCTGGTAAGCGATGACCACCAGTTGGGTGCGATCGCGCGCGTGCAGCTTCGTCATGGCCCGCTGGACATGGGTGCGGACCGTCAGCGGGCTGACCACGAGTTGGTGGGCGATCTCGGTATTGGACCTGCCCTCGGCGGCGAGGACCATGACCTCGCGTTCCCGCGCGGTGAGGGCTGCCAGCCGCTCGACCGAGCCGGACGGCATGTCCGGTTCGCCGGTGGCGAGGAACCGCGTGATCAGTGCGCGGGTCGCGGTGGGAGACAGGAGCGCCTCGCCGGCCGCGACGGTGCGGATGCCGTCGAGGAGGGCGTCGGCCGAGACGTCCTTGCCGAGGAAACCACTGGCGCCCGCCCGCAGGGCCGTGGCGACGTACTCGTCGGTCTCGAAGGTCGTGAGGATCAGGACGCGGGTGGCGCACAGCTCCGGGTCGGCGCAGATGGCCGTGGTGGCGGTGAGCCCGTTGGCGCGGGGCATTCGGATGTCCATCAGGACGACCGTGGGGTGGTGGGCTCGGGTCAGCTCCACCGCCTCGTCGCCGTCGGTGGCCTCCCCGACGACCTCCATGTCGGGGTTGGCCTCGATCAGCATCCGGAAGGTCGCGCGCAGCAGCGCCTGGTCGTCGGCGATGAGGATGCGGATGGTCACGTCAGAGCCGGATCGGCAGTTCGGTGGCGACGGTGAACCCGCCCTCCGGGTGGGGCCCGGCCTCGAACCGGCCGCCCGCGGACTGGACGCGCTCGCGCATGCCGACCATGCCGTAGCCCTCGCCGGGGTTCGGGACGGCGCGGGCCGCGGTGTCCGTGTCGTTGGTGACGGTGATGGTCAGCCGGTCCTCGCCGTAGAAGAGCCGCACGGAGGCGGTATCGGTCGTGGCGTGTTTGGTGACGTTGGTGAGCGCTTCCTGCAGGATGCGGAACGCGGTCAGGTCGACACCGGGGGAGAGCTGCCGTTCCTCCCCCTCGACGATGACCTCGACGGCGAGCCCGGCCGAGGCGAACGCGGAGGTGAGCTCCGGTAGCCGGCCGAGGCCGGGCGTGGGTTCGAGTGGTGAGCTCGTGTCGTCGGGCTGTCGCAGCAGGCCGACGGTGGCCTTGAGCTCGCGCAGGGCCCCGGACGTGGTGCCGGCCAGGTCGCGCAGGATCGACTGGACCTGGTCGGGGCGGGTGCGTCCCAGATAGGCGGCCGTGCTCGCCTGGGCGTTGGCCAGTGCCAGGTGGTGTGCGACCACGTCGTGCAGCTCTCGGGCGATGCGCAGCCGCTCCTCGGCGACGCGGTGACGGGCCTCCTCCTCGCGGTTGCGCTCGGCGTACTCGGCACGGGCCCGTACCGCGGCCAGGTGATCGCGCCGGAGGCGGGTGGACTCGGCGAGAGTGACCGGCAGCAGCAGGAACAGGACCGGGTTGAGGATCGTCAACGGCCACGGGTAGCCGTAGCGGTCACCCACCAGCGCGGCCACGACGATCGCCGTCGTGGCCGCGAGGTAGTACAGGTGGGTGGTCCTGCCGGGGATCCGCATGGCCAGCTCATAGAGCGCGACCATCGCCGGAGCCAGGAGCACCGGTGTGATCAGGAAGCCGAACCCGCCGGCGACGGCCGCGCACGCCGCGGTGAACGCGACCACCGTGCGTGGCAGGCGGCGGCGCCACAGCAGCGCGAGCGAGCCCACCGCCGCTGGTGGGATCGCCGACCACCAGCCCAGGTTGTCGGTGTAGGACAGGTCGCTGTTGAGCACCGCGGGCCCGGAGATGGCGAGCAGCAGCAGACCTACGAGGGCCACGTCGGTGACCCGGGGATGGTCCTTGGCGTACTGCCGCCAGCTGGTTGTCATCGCATGCTCCGGCTAGGTGTCCTGCGTTCATCGTGGCCGATCCCCGTGCCGGGAGCCACCCGTTGCCGCAGCTCAACCGTCCGCTGACCGGTTCCTGGTCATTCCGCCGCGTGCCGTGGCCAGGGCCGGGGCACCGGCGGTGTCGCGGAGAAGTGTCCTGCCCTCCACGTCGACGTGCGGCAGCACCCGGTCCAGCCGGCGTGGCAGCGCCCAGGCCCGCTCGCCGAGCAGTGCCAGCACAGCGGGGACGAGTGCCATGCGGATGACGAAGGCGTCGAACAGCACGGCCGTGGCCAGGCTGAACCCGATCATCTTGATCATGGCCAGGTCGGCGCCGACGAACCCGGCGAACACGGCGATCATGATCAGCGCGGCGGCCACGACGACCCGTGCGCTGTGCCGGAAACCGGTGACCACCGCGGCACCCGCCGGCTCTCCGTGGGCGTGCGCCTCCCGTATCCGGGAGACGAGGAACACCTCGTAGTCCATGGCGAGGCCGAAGACGATGCCCACCAGCACCACCGGCATCATGCTGATGATCGGGCCGGTCTGCTGCAGGCCGATCACGTCGGCGCCCCAACCCCACTGGAAGACCGCGACCACTGCGCCGAGCGAGGCGAGTACGGACAGCAGGAACCCGAGCACGGCCTTGAGCGGCACGAGCAGCGAACGGAAGATCACCAGCAGGAGCAGGAACGCCAGCCCGAGCACGAGCCCGAAGTACGGCACGAGTGCGTTCTGCACCTTCTGCGCGACGTCGATGTTCACCGCGGTCGTGCCACTCACCTGGAACGTCGCACCGGTGCCCGCTTCGATGGCCGGCCGGTTGGCGCGGATGAGCCCGACGAGGTCCTTGGTCTGCTCGCTGGTGGGGGCGGTGGACGGGACGGCCATGAGCAGCGCCGTGTCACCCGCGGGGTTGAACCGGCCGGGCGACACCGACACCACGCCCGTCGTGCCGGCGAGCTTCGCGGCGATGGCGCCAACCGCCCGTCGTGGGTCGTCCGCGTCGCGGGCGTCCACCACGATCGTGAGCGGACCGTTGACGCCGGGGCCGAAGCCCTCGGCCAGCGCGTCGTAGGCCCGGCGCTCGGTCGTCGTGGTGGACTTGGCCTCGTCGCCCGGCATGCCGAGCTGTAGCTGCAACACCGGCAGGGCCAGCACGGCCAGGCCCGCGACCGAGGCGAGCAGCACGGGCTTGGGGTGCCGCAGGACGAACCGTGCCCACCGCGTCCCGGCGTTGTCCGGCTCGGCCTGCGTGCCGGGGGCCTCGGCGGTCTTCTCGCTCGTGCGTACGCGCCGGGACAGGACGACGTTCGGCCAGAAGCCGAGCAGCGCGGGCACCAGGGTCAGCGCGATGAGGACCCCGACCACGACCGCACCGGCGGCGGTCAGGCCCATCTTGGCCGCGGTCGGGATGCCGAGGGTGGCGAGCCCGGCCAGCGCCACGACTACCGTCAGGCCCGCGAAGACCACGGCGGAACCCGCGGTGCCCACAGCCATGGCCGTGGCTTCCTGCGCCGGCCGGCCTTTGGCCCGCTCCTCGCGGTAGCGGGAGACGACGAACAGGGCGTAGTCGATGCCGACCGCGAGCCCCAGCATCGCGGCCAGGGTGCCGATGGTCGAGGACAACCCGAACGCGCTACCGAGTGTGAGGATCGTGAGCATGCTGATGGCGATGCCGAGCAGGGCGGTCAGCAGCGGCAGCCCCGCCGCGACCAGCGAACCGAACGTGATCAGCAGCACCAGCGCGGCGGTCACGACGCCGACCACCTCACTCACGCCGCCGACCTGGGGCCTGCCGGCAAGCACGGGGCCGCCGACCTCCACGGTCAACCCCTGCGCCCGCGCTGTGTCGACGGCTGTGCGCAGGCTGTCCTTGGTCGCGTCGGAGAGGTCGTTGGCCCTGGTGGTGTAGGCGACGGTCGCGTACGCGGTCGACTCGTCCCTGCTCACCGCGTGCGCGGTGAACGGGTCCACGGCGGTGGCGACCTGGCGACCCTGCCCGACCTCGCCGACGAGGCGCTCGATGGCGGCGCGGTTGCCGGCGTCGGTGATCTTCTGGCCCGCGCCGGCCACGAACACGACTCTGGCGGTGGCCTGGTCGATCCCACCCGTGTTGCCGGGGAACCGCTCCTTCATCAGGTCCAGCGCGGTCTGCGCCTCGATGCCGGGCGTCGACCCGGTCTCATCAGACAGTCCGGATGAGGTGGCCGACGCGAAGCCGACGGCGCCGAGCACGGCCGCCCACACCAGCACGACGTACCAGCGCCGCCGGAATGCCAGCCGGCCCAGCCGGTAGAGAAACGTAGCCACGGGACGGAGTCCTCCAGATCGGGTCGGGTGTCCCGTCAGGCTCGCCGTGATGAACAGCCCTGTCGTCATGCACCTGCTGACACCTGTGTACTGAAATCGCAGTACAGGGTGGTGTCGGCCACGGCCACATGCGACACAGTCATGCGTTCCCCGAGTCGGGCCGACCTGCTGTTGCCCGGCGTATCGGTCCGGGTAGCCGGCTGCTGCTCGCCGGGCACTCTGTGCGCGGCTGGATGACCGTCGGTGGTTCGATGCGTCGACATGGACGCATCGGGCCGCACCCCGCTCGCGATGCTCACCCGTTCGGCCCGAACCAACGACCGATCCGACACACTGCCGCTCGTGCAGCACTGCCTGACCGGACCGTCGAGCAGCGACGGAACAGCGCACACTCCGAACATCGTCGCGCGTTCCGACGCCGGCATGATGACCGGGAGTTGCCGTGTCTGCCTCCCTCACTTCTCCCGTTCTGGACGCCCTACGACCCCGAAGTGGTCAGGGCCGCGCTCAAGCGCCGGCCGCTGCGCAGACCCCTTGATCCGTTCGGCCAGCTCGTCGCGGTACTCCCGTGCCGCTTGAAGCTCCGGTTCGTCACCGGTCGCCCGTTTCAACGCGCCGTCCAGGATCTTCAGCCCCTGGTGTTCGTCGCCGCGCGCATCCGCCTGCCTCGCGGCGTTCTCCATGGCCCTAGCGAGCGTGGTCTGTGCCTCGGGTTCTCGGGCGGCCTTGTTGATCCGGATCCAGTTGCCGCCCGGATCGACGACGGTGAACCCGGTGTACCGGTCGTTTCGCAACCGCGGCCGGGTCATGCGCGGGATGCCGGAGACGAGCAGTCTTCCGTGCACGGACCGCATCCCCGCCGCGAAGGCCTCGAACAGCTCGCTGGTGTCCGCCACGATGACCAGGCACGTGCTGTACGACTGCGCCGGGTAGTAGTCGTCCATCCCGAAGAAGTGCAGATTGATGTCTTCCCGTCGCACCGCGACGTGCGGGTTCGGCCGCGTCTGCCGATAGGTGATCTCGAAGCCGAGCATCTCGTAGAACGACGCGATCTCGTCGATGGATGGACAGGGCAGGAGCGGAATGGTCAGTTCGTTCGCCACCACCCGACGCTAAGCCCGGACCTGCCAAACCGACACCGAGCAGTTTCGCCGACGGCAGCCGCCACCGGGACAACGCCTGGTCGAGCCCGGTGCTGGTCGTGACGCGGGCGGCGTCACGCAGGGGCGCCGAGCGGCGGGTGGTCGAGCACGCGCGGCTTGTACTCGACCAGCTGGATGCGGCCGTCGAAGGTCCGGTGCTCGATCATCTCGAGGGCGACGTCCGGGTAGCCGTCGTAGATGCGTTCTGCGCCCGTGGCCCCGGTGATCACCGGGAAGATCCCGACCCGGAAGCGGTCGACGAGTCCGGCCCTCAGCAGGGACCGGCACAGGCTGAGGCTGCCGATCGTGCTGAGCAGCCCCGAGCCGGGCTCCTTCATGGTGCGGACCGTCTCGACAGCGTCGTCGCGGACGAGCGTCGAGTTGGCCCACTTCAGTGGCTCCTTGAGAGAGGAGGAGAACACCACCTTGGACGCTTGCGTGAGCTCGTCGACGGACGCCTCCTCCTCGGCCCTGAACTCGGCTTGGCCATCCGGAACCTCGCCGGCGGCGAAGCCCGACATCAGGCGGTATGTGTTCGCCCCCATGAGGTAGGTGACCTCGGCTGCTCGCCGAGCCAAGCGAGGTACTCCGGGCCCTCGAGGCCCCAGAACCCGGGCCAGCCCTCTCCCGATGCGTAGCCGTCGAGGGAGGTGATGAAGTCGACGAGAAGCTCTGCCATGACGGTGTCCTTTCCTCGGTTGTCACGAGCTTCGACCGGCCGCGGGCCACCAACTCATCGGGTTCGTTCGGTTGCTTCGATGACAGGCCGGCCACAGATCGGACGTCGAATGGGACGCGTCCTCGGCCCGGAGGCCTTGCCGGCACCACGGCAGCAGACGACCCGCGTCCACTGCGCTGAGGCACAGAGTGCTGCCGGGATCCGCTGCACGCCGGCACCGGTCGCGTCGGGGCTGGTGCCGCAGACTTGCGTGGTGGGCCACCCTGTGGCGCATGCGTGTTCTGGTCGTCGAGGACGAGCCGTTCATGGCCGAGGGAATCCGGGACGGCCTGCGGCTGGAGGCGATCGCCGCCGACATCGCCGCCGACGGGCACACCGCGATGGAGCCCCGGTCGCCGGCATCACCAGAGCGCACTCTCCGGGACGCTCGCGCGGTAGACGAGCTACCCGTCCGAGAGCCGAGGCTGGATCGCCGTCGGCGGCGAGATCAGTCGGCGAGCACCTCGGCGAGGCGAGCGAGGTCCTTGCGGGTCGCCCGCCGCATTGCGGCGACCATCACCGGCCCCGTCACCGCGGCGAACCCGCTGGGCTCGCCGCGGTTGCGCAGAATCATCCGGGTCCGACCGGGTCCGGCGTCGTGCCACTCGTAGGTCGTCTCCATCGGGAAGGGGCCCTGCTCGGTCCGCATGACCAGCCGCCTGCCCGGGTCGAGCTCGACGATCTCGTACACGTACTCCAGGACGCGCCCGAGGAACCGGGCGCGGAACGCCACCCGCGACCCCACCGCGGGTGGCGGCACGGTGAGCCACTCCACCCGGTCGATGTTCGTGTACCAGCGCGGCGCGTTGGTCGGGTCGCCCGCGAAGGCCGCGACGACCTCGCGCGGGTGGTCCAGGATCCGCTCCGAGAGCACATCGACGGCCATGCGCGCCCCCTCCCCCGGTCAGCCCGAGCGAGCGTAGCCGTGCGGTCGGCCGTCGCGTGCGAGCCGCCCACCAGCTCAGACTGCTCGTGGCGAGTGAGCAGGCATGAGTCGTCCGCTCGCGGGCGGCGCAGGTGGTCAGCCCGCGAGCACCTTCTCCAGCTTCGCCCAGGACGTTCCCTATCCCGCGCGTGCTCCTCCGAGGTACTCCGTGGGCAGCGGGCCCTGCACGATCACCAGACGAGTCCGGTCGTCTCCCTCGGGATGGAACTCGATCCGCAGCATCATTCCGCCCTCCTGCCCGACCACCAGCTCGTTCTCGACGACCTCCACGAAGGTGGCGTCCACTCTGGACACCACGGCGCCGGAGCCGTCCGTCATGCTCAGCCGCTGATGCCCGCCGGGCCGGACATCCATGTCCACCGACTCGCGCGGCACACTGATCCCGGCCGGGCCGAACCACTGCGCCAGCTGATCGGGGTCGGTGAACTCCCGGTAGACCAGCGAACAGGGGAGACCGCCTACCTGCTGCGTTCGCCCGCCAACGCCCGCAGGCTCCTGGCGTCCATCGAGGAGCTGGAACACGGCGGCGGCCAGGCCCAGGAGCTACACGAGACGTGAAGATCGTCTTCGCCACCAGAGCATGGGACGACTACCTGTGGTGGCAGACCCAGGACCGCAAGGTTCTGAACCGCATCAACAACCTGATCCGCGACATCGTCCGCAACGGCGATGAAGGCATCATCGGCAAGCCCGAGCCACTGAAGCACGGCTTCCACGGGTACTGGTCTAGACGGACCACCGACGAGCACCGGCTGGTCTACCGGATCGAGGACGACGAAGTCAGGATCGCAGCCTGCCGATACCACCACGAGTGAGCGCGCGGCATCCACACCCAGCCGTCGAGCTTTGCTCACTGAGTTGCGCCCGCCGCTCGCTCGGCAGTCACCGCATTGCTCGCCGCCTCCAACAGATCAGCCTGACGAACAGGCGCCACCGTTGATGATCGTCTGGACCCGGATGCCCCCTGAGCAGCACGACCGAGGATCGGAGCCGGTGGTGGAACACCCTCCAGCGGGTTCACTGACCGGTGGCCGCTGGTGATCAGCACGACCATCGCGGTGTCGGCGGACCCCGTCGCGGGGACCCGCCGACACCGCGGTCAGGCGGCCGTGGCGTCGCCCAGGTAGCGGTGCAGCAGCTCATCGCCCGCGTCGGCGGCCCGACCGGACCACGCGACGCGGCCCCGCTGCAGGATCACCGCGTGGTCGGCGAAGGCCAGGGCACGGCTCGCGAACTGCTCGATCATGAGGACGGCGACACCCTCCGCCCGGGCGCGCTGCAGGCTCTCGAAGACCGTGTCGACCATGAGCGGGGCGAGGCCGAGGGACATCTCGTCGGCGATGACGAGCTTGGGTGACACCATCAGCGCCCGCGCCAGGGAGAGCATCTGCTGCTCCCCACCCGAGAGGGTCCCCGCCGCCTGCCTGCGGCGGTCCGCCAGCACGGGAAAGATCGCGAAGACCCGCTCCATCGCCTGCTCCCGCTCCCTGCGGTGGAGCACCGTCGCCATCCGGAGGTTCTCCTGCACGTTCAGCGTGCGGAAGACACCGCGCCCCTCGGGCAGGTGGACCAGGCCCGCCCGGCGGATCGCCGTCGGCGACGCCGCCGTGACGTCCTGCCCCGCGAACTCGAGCGTGCCCGAGCTCGCGCGCACCAGCCCGCTCAGTGCCCTGGCGAGGGTGCTCTTGCCCGCGCCGTTCGGACCGAGCACGGCGACCGCGCTGTCCGCCGGGACCTGCACCGACACCTCCGACAGGGCCAGTGCGCGCCCGTAGCGCACGCTGAGGTCGCGGGTCACCAGCAACGGTGTCGTGGTCATGCGGTCTCCTCCGCCGGGTCGGTCGCCTCGCCGAGGTAGGCCGCCCGCACTGCGGGATCGGCCCGGATCGCCTCGGGCTTGCCTGCGCTGATCTTCGCGCCGAAGTCGAGCACATGGACCTCGTGGCACATCCCGAGCACGAGGTCCACGTCGTGCTCGACGAGCAGCAGCGACACGCCGTGCTCGGTCACGATCCGCCGGAGCGTGGCGGCCAGGTCCTCGGTCTCCCGCGTGTCGAGACCCGAGGACGGCTCGTCGAGCAGCAGGACGTTCGGGTCGACGGCGAGCGCCCGACCGATCTCGACCAGGCGGCTCGTGCCCAACGGCAACCCGACGACGGGCCGGTCCCGCAACCCTCCCAGGTGCAGCGCATCCAGCAGGCCGTCCACCCGCTCGTCCTCCGCCGCGGGCGCCCGGCGCAGCCCGCGCCCGGTGACCAGGTCACTCCAGATGCGACCCTTGGCGTGGCGCACCCGGTAGGCGAGGACGAGGTGTTCGCGCACGGTGAGCCCGGAGAACAGCTCGGGATGCTGGAACGTGCGGGCCAGGCCGCGCCCAGCGCGGTCCTGAGGGCTGCGCCGCGTGACGTCCTGCCCGTCCATCAACACGCTGCCCGCGGTCGGCCGCAACAGCCCCGACAACACGCCGAACAGAGTGCTCTTGCCCGCGCCGTTGGGCCCCACGAGCCCGACGATGGACGCGGCGGGGACAGCGATGTCCACATCGGACAGCGCGACGAGGCCACCGAACCGCATGGTCACGCCCCGGGCCTCGATACGGGGAGGGGCGGTCTCGGTCGGCGGGACGGTGTCCGTCGAGGTGCTCATGCGTTGCCTCCGCTCGCGACCCGCTCTGCGGTCGGTGCCGTCGTCTCGTCCGGGGATCCGGGCCCGGCGGACCCGGATCCCCGTCCCGATCGCCTACGCCGCTCGGACCGATTCCCCAAGAGATCGCCCAGCTGCCGGGCGTACATGGCGATGACGCCCTCGGGGTTCCTTGCCAGCATGATCGCTCCGAGACCGAACAGGATGGTCGGCAGGTGCGTCCAACCGGCGGGCAGATAGGTCTGGAACACAGCGGGGAGCAGCGCGAACACCAGTCCCGCCACCAGCGCGGCGGTGATCGAACGTGCCCCGATGCTGACCAGCACCGCCAGCCAGATGAGCCCGAGGAACGGGTTGAAGGAGTCCGGCAGCGACGACTGGTAGTTCAGGGCCAGGAAGCCTCCGCCGACGGCCGCGACGTACGTGGCCACACCGGACACGAGCAGCTTGGTCTGGACGACGCTGAGCCCGAGCGTGCGGGCCCCGTTCTCGCTCCAGCGGACCGCGCTCATCGCGAGCCCCGCCGTCGACCGGCGAAGGTTGACGATCAACAGTCCGAGGATGACGAAGGCGGCCAGCGCGAGGTAGCAGAAGACCACGTTCTCGAAGGCCCAGTCCGGGCGCGTCATGAGGGTGCCTTGCCCGTAGCTGTAGAACGGGTCCCGAGTGAACAGCAGGTTCGTGGCGAGCAGGCCGAAGGTCAGGGTCACCAACGCGACGTAGAGATCACCGAGGCGGATCGTGAGCGCACCGAGGAGCAGACCGATCGGGACGACGATGACACCGGCGACGATCACCGCCACGACCGGCGGCCACCCGGCACTCGTGGTCAGCTCGGCGGCGACGATCGCGCCGAAGCCCGCGAAGGTGATCTGGCAGAGCCAGATCATCCCGCCCTCGCCGGTGACGAGGGTGTAGGACAGCAACGCGATGCCCAGACAGATGCCCGCGGCGGCGAGACCGGACCAGTACGAGTCGAGGACCAGCGGCAGGACCGCCGCGATCGCGACCGTGACGATCGGGCCGATCACCGACGGGCTGAGCAGCCCGCGGCGGCTCTGCGCCCGTCCGGCGACCGCGACCTCCGGGGCCTCCGGGCGTATCGCCCGGTCGAGCGCACCCCCCTGCGAGTCGTCACCCGCCTGCCCGCGCGCGGCGTAGTAGAGCAGGAACAGCAGCATGAACGCGAACGGGATGCTCGGCACGATCTGCGCCGACAGCGGGTCGGACGGATCGAGGTAGCGCTGGATGACCGTCGTGACGACACCCATCAGCAACGCCACCCCCACGGCGAGCGGCAGGCTGCGCAGCCGCGCGGCGACCACGGGGGCGAAGGCCGCCGCCATCAGGAACGTCATGCCCTCCACCGAGATACCGGTGGTGGGGGCCAACAGGATCCCCGCGAGGCCGGCCAGGGTGGCACTCGCGGCCCACACGCCGAGCGAGATCCGCCCCGGGCCGCTGCCGGAGAGCGCGGTCAGGGCCTCCGAGTCGACCAGGGCGCGGAGCTTGAGACCGACGTCGGTGTAGCGCAGCACCCCCACCCCGATCACGAGGACGACGACCAACCCCGCGTAGGTGAAGACCTGGTCCATGTTGACCGAGGCGCCGAACGGGTGAAAGACCGTCAACGGACGCTGGGCGAGACCGGGCGCCGTGGAGTCCGGCAGATCCCCGAGTACCAGTTTCACGAGCTCGGGCAGGGCGACGGACAGACCGATCGTGGCGACGATCTTGACCGTCACCGAGGCGAGCCGCAGGTGCCGGAAGAGCAGACCGTAGAGGGCCGCGCCGAGGAGCGGGGCGAACACCAGCAACGCCACCGCGGCGGCGGGCCAGATCGACCAACCCTGCTGGGTGTTCAACCAGTAGTAGAACCGCGCCACCGCGAAGGCCATCGCGCCGAAGGCGAAGTTGAACACCCCCGACGAGACATAGGTGACCACCAGCGACGCAGAGGCGATCGCATAGATGGCGCCGAGCGAGAGACCTGCGAGGACATAGGAGAGCACGGAGCCTCCGAGGGTTCGGGACAACGCTGGACCGACTTCCGGTCCGGGCCTACGGGATCCGGAACCGCCCCGAAAGAGTGCAACCACGGCGCCCGGGCGTCAACCGTGCGAGTGCCGGCCGGGAACTCCGACCCTGATGTCACAGAATGGTAACGAACCTCCGAGTAGCAAAAGTTTCCGGTGCTCGGCGGGTTGAGCCGGCATAACGTGGCGTCCGGTTCGGCGCCTGCTCGCCGAGCCTCATCCAGGGGCACCGGTGCCCCGGTCCGAGGAGATGCCCCATGCGCATGTTCAGTCGCGTGATCTTGTCCGCGGTGACCGCTGCCACTCTCGCTCTCACCGCCTGCGGGGGCGGCGGAGGGGGCGGCGGAGGAGGCAGTGCCGGGGGGCAGGCCGCAGGCGACACGATCAAGCTCGGTG
>Ga0068860_100002085_pt1 | contig 21055 bp, 16 predicted proteins | sample KBSSwiS32_FD_66597 | JGI IMG/M metagenome (GOLD analysis project Ga0068860, IMG submission 66597) | Switchgrass rhizosphere microbial communities from Kellogg Biological Station, Michigan, USA - KBS Switchgrass S3-2 | ecosystem: Host-associated > Plants > Roots > Rhizosphere > Soil ...
AGATACTTCAGTACTAATTGCTCGATGATAGCGGGCGGAATCGCCAGTTCCTCGAGAGACTCCGGGACCGGAGGCTGGATGCCGCTGGCGGTGCTGCGTTGGTTAGTTTCGATGGGGTCGACGACGGCGCTCACAAGGGTTTCCTCTAGGGTCTATCGGACAGTTTCAGTCCGCTCTGTATACCGACGTGAGGTTGAACTGCGATCCGGTCTAGATCGGCCGGCCAATGACCCAATTGGCAAACCGTGTGCCCGGGCGATCCACTAGGCGCTCAAAGACATAGGCCACCACGAAGATCAGCAATGCGCTCAACAGCAGATCGGCCGATGCCCACAGCGGACGCGGGAGCCGCCCTTGTGTACGCAACATGAACCAGCAAGAGAACGTGCCGATCACAAAAAAGTGAACCAAGTACAGAGAAAAAGAAAGGCGCCCGAGGCGGAGCATCGGGGATGAGGCCAGGAACCTGTCGCACATTCCGGAGCGCAGCGACCACAGCACTAAAAACGCCCCCGCCACGCTGTAGGAGAACTTCTGGTCCCACACCAGGGGGTCGGGCATCCAGTTGAATAAGGCATCGTACTGGAACGAGGCTAAGAACCAGCCGGTGCCCAGCAGCAACCATTTGTAGGGGCCGCGCGGTTTCGGCAGCACCCAGATGAGGCCGCCCAACAAAAACGCGTAGTAGAAAACGCCGTCCTTCCCGGCCAGAACTCCGATGGTCAGCACCGTGATTGCATAGTGAAGCAATTTGCGCCAGACTCCTGGAGCGGGCATCAGCGTGTAAAACGCGAAAGTGATCAGAGACCCGATGAACTCCACCTTCATGGTCCAAAGCGGCGGATTGTAGCGATCCTCGCCCAGCAGGATCACGCGATAGACAGCATCGCGCACAGCATCCGGAAAGGCCGGGATAAAAGCGAAGTAGCTGTTGAGCCAATCTGAATGCGAGACCGCCGCTGCCGCATGATTCAATAGCAAGCCGTATTTCGTCAGGATGTAGCCCACGAAAACCGAGGCGGCGATGGGGGCGCTCAACCTCAGGTAGCGCTTCAAATAGCGGTCGCGGAGAACCTCCAGGCGGTTCCCGAAATAATACGGGCGCGACAGAACATATCCGCTCAGCACAAAAAAAATGCAAACGGCGAAGTTGCCGTTCCACAGAATGGAAAGGAACGGCAGGCGCAGGATTTTTTCGATGGTGGCGTCGGTGGCGGGCGAGGTTTGCAGTCCGGGATAGAGCCGGTCGAAACCCCGCGGGAAAAAAGAAAGACAGAAGTGAGCCAGGAAAACAGTGAGGGCGGCCAAGCCGCGGAGTCCTTCAGCCGTGTTGTCCCTGGCGGTTACTGGCGGGGTTGTGGTCGCGGCCGTCCCGGGTACTGCCAATGTCGGCTGCACACCAAATTTTACGCTTTTTGGAGGTTGTCCGTCACCAGCCGGCCGTCGAATAGGTGGATGGAGCGGTCGGCGTAAGTGGCGTAGCGCGGGTCGTGAGTCACCATGCAGATGGTAGCGCCGCCCTGGTGCAGCTCGCGCAGCAGATCCATCACTTGTTCGCCGTTAGCGGAATCGAGATTGCCGGTGGGTTCGTCGGCCAGCAGAATCGAAGGATCGCCGGCCAGCGCGCGCGCCACGGCGACGCGTTGCTGCTGGCCTCCGGAAAGCTGCGACGGGTAATGCTTCATGCGGTGTGCCATGCCCACGCGTTCCAAAGCGGCGTTGACTTTGCGCTTGCGCTCGTCGCTTGCCATCCCGCGATAAGTGAGCGGGAGCTCTACGTTTTCATACACCGTCAGATCGCCGATCAGGTTGAACGCCTGGAAGATGAAGCCGATCTCGCGGTTGCGGATGCGCGCACGCTCCGCCAACTTCAGTCCTTGCACCGGGCGGTTGTTGAGCACGTACGTTCCATCCGAGGGAGTATCGAGTAAACCCAGAATCGCCAGCAGCGTGGATTTTCCGCAGCCGGAGGGGCCGGAGATGGAGACGTACTCGCCCTTGTGGATGTCCATTTGGATGCCGGCTAGGGCGTGGGTTTCTACCTCGTCGGTTACGAAAACCTTTGTGACCTGCTCCAGGTGGATTAGGGATTCGGGCATGGTGGATTCTCCATGGGTCGAAATGGGGACACCCTATTTCCTGTCCCTGGGCATACATGTCGGCCACTGGCATTTGTTGGTGGACAGGAATAGAGTGTCCCCATTTCTAGTTCAGGCGCACGCGTGCGGTTTGCTCCTGGGCGGCCATGTCGGAGAGGATCACGCGGTCGCCCGCCTTCAAACCTTCGGCGATCTCAATGGCGTTCACCGAGGCTCGGCCGAAGCGCACGGGGACGCGTTCGGCACCTTTGCCGTCGGCATCGATCCTGAACAAGGTGCCGGGGCTGCCGGGTTGCGCGAACACGGGGCGGCCTACGTAAAGAACGTCGGCTAGGCGCTCAATTTCGATGGTTCCATCAACGCTTAGGTCCGGCACGGCGCCTTTCGGGAGCACGCCGTCGAGTTTGCAATCGACCGTGCGCGTTCCGTTCACGATAGACGCGTCGATGCGGATTACGTGAGCGCGGACGATTCCGTTGCGCGTGTCGATTTGCGCTTGCTGGCCGAGCAGAATGTCTTTGGCCTGGGTCTCGGGGATCTGCAAGCGCGCCATCAGCTTGCGCGGCTGCGCGACTTTCGCTAGCACGTCGCCGGGCTTCACGCGCTGGCCCACTTGCAAGGTCATCTCCTGCATGCGGCCGCGGATGCCGGCGCGGATGGTGAGCTCTTCCAGTTGTCTCTTTTTCAGCTTGTACGTCGCGCGCAGCTTCTCGACCTGGACTTTCTGCGAATCGATCTGCGCCTGCACGGATTCCTTGAAGATGTCGAGTTTTTGCTTCTCCATCTGGAAGCGCGCGGAGGCCTGTTCCCACTTGGCAACCGCCAGGCGCATGTTGATTTCAGGTTCCAGTTGGGCTTTGAACAGCTGCTCCTCTTTATCCTTGTTGATGTCGGCCTGCTTCAGCTCGCCTTGCGCGGTGGAGACGGCGGATTGCTGATCGAAGGCCTGGCTCTGCAGTTTAACGCGCAGGTCGGTGAGATTGGCTTCGGCCTGTTTGGTCTGCCATTCGTAATCGACGGCGTCGGCTTCCATTTGCGGATTGGTGAGCACCAGCATGACGGTGTTGGGTTTCACGTCGTCGCCGGAGTGCGTCAGGATGCGGCTGACCTGACTGTCAAAAGCCGCCTGGAACCACAGAATGTCTTCCGGGACCAGCGTGCCCAGTCCCCGGACCTCGCGCACCATGGGACCGCGCTTCACGGTGTCGGGCCAAATAGTAGCAGCTTCGACCACCGGTACCGCCGGTTTTAGCAGGCTGACGCGCCACCCGATCACCGTGACAGCAGCCAGGATCAACACCAGGTATAGTACCCGGCGGATCATTTTCTTCTTCGCGACGCCTTCGCGTTTAACGTCCATAACACCTAATCGGCATAGAGGCTCATTCGCGTGCTTTCAAGGTACATACGAAGCCAGTGCCAAAATGTTTCAATATTTTGGCTCAACACCCCAATCATACGGGAAACGCAGCAGTTAGAAAAGTAGGAATTTAGTGACCGGCGGAGCCGTGGCGGTCAAGTTTTGGGTGGAATGGAGCGGGAGACCGGATTCGAACCGGCGACATCGACCTTGGCAAGGTCGCACTCTACCAGCTGAGTTACTCCCGCATCCGGCAGACGGACAGGATCCATTGTCGCGCCCCAAACGTGGATTGTCAAATGCGTTTCAGAGCTACTGAAACAGGATGTTCATACAATGTTGTTTGTTTTAAGAGAACTCAGGCAAGTAGTTGAAATAAAAAGATTTAAAAAAGATTAACTTATTCATTGCGTTTGGATTTTTTGTGCTATTCTTGAATTCCGCGAAAGACAGTCCGCCGGACCTGAAGCAGCCCGCGGCGAGCGCTGGAGCGTGACGATTCCAGGAACAGAATCGGTGAGATAGGACAGGTTTTCCACAGCTTGTGGAAATCATGTGGGGATTTTGTGTGTCGGAGGACATATGACTGGGGAAGCGATCGCATTGGCAAATCCATGGGAACAAATTAAGGCCCGGCTGACTACGAAGATCAGTGGACGAGCCTACGAAGACTGGGTCACCCGGACCGCTTTCGAGCGTGCGGAAGGCGGGTCCTTACGAGTCACCGTTCCCGATCAGGTGACCAAGGAATGGATGGAGCAGGAGTACGCCGAAGACATCCGGCAAGCGATTCGCGAGTTGAATTTGCCGGTGGAGCGGGTGATCTACACGGCTCGCGCCGCTGCCGCCGCGCCCGTGAGCCATTCCCAGGAGCCGGTGTTCGCATCGCCTACCAGTCAACTGAACCAGAAATTCCGTTTCGATAACTACGTGGTGGGTTCCTGCAATCAGTTCGCGCACGCCGCGGCACGGGCGGTGGCCAACAGTCCGTCGCGCAGCTACAATCCGCTGTTTATTTACGGCGGCTCAGGAATGGGGAAGACGCACCTGATGCATGCGATCGGCACGGCGCTCTCCGAACAGTACTCGTCGATGCGTATTGTTTACACGTCCAGCGAACGTTTCATGAACGAGATGATTGGCTGCATCAAGAGCGATCGTATGCCGGCGTTTCACCGCTATTACCGTTCGGCCGACGTGCTGCTGATCGACGACATTCACATCCTGGCTGGGAAAGAGCGCACCCAGGAAGAGTTCTTCCACACTTTTAACGAACTGCACGAGCACCAGAAGCAGATCGTAGTGTCGAGCGATTCGACACCGAAAGGCACGCCGGGGCTGGTGGAGCGTCTGCGTTCGCGTTTCGAGTGGGGTTTGATGGTGGACATCCAGCCGCCGGATCTGGAAACCAAGATGGCGATTCTGGATAAGAAAGCTGAGACTGAGGGCGTCAGTCTGCCGGAAGATGTACGGGTTTACATCGCGACGAAGACGAAATCCAATGTTCGCGAACTGGAAGGCGCGCTGGTGAAGCTTGTCGCCTATTCATCGGTGATGGGAACACCAATCACGCTGGCGATGGCGCAGCAGGTGTTGAAGTATTTGATCCCTGGCCAGGAGAAGCGTATCACCATGGAGTCTGTTCTGCGTGCAGTTGCCGATCAGTTTCAATTGCAACCGGCGCAGTTGAAATTGAAAACTAACACACAGAAAATCGCGTATCCGCGGCAGATTGCCATGTACCTGATCAAGGAGTTGACGCACTCGTCATTGCCCGAGATCGGACGCATGTTTGGAGGGAAGCACCACACCACCGTGCTGCATTCCATTCACAAAATCGACACCTTGCGCCAGAAGGATGCCGATTTGAACAGGCTCATCCACAACGTAATTGACGCCATCCATTGAGGTTATTTGACTTATCCTCAAACCCACTTCGCGCCTGGCTGTGGACTCGTGAGGAACAAATCGACCCGACCCTATCATGCTAGGAAATCTACCCAGGAACCCACACTTTGTGATGACTTTAACCCCACGATCTTGCTATAATTTAGGGAGAAATCAACGTTTCAACAGCCCCTATGAATCCGGTTCTCTTTCAAGTCTATTTGAGAGAGAAATCTAGAGAGAAGAATCGCGAAGGAACCGTGCATGGAATTCACCGTCAGCAGGGCCGATCTAGTGCGGGAATTGAACCTCTCGCAAGGCGTAGTTGAGAAAAAAACCACCATTCCCATTTTGTCGAATGTGTTGGTGGAGGCCGACGGAGATCGCATCCATCTCACGGCGACGGATCTGGAGTTGGGCATTCGCTGCTCCTGCGCCGCGCGTGTGAAGAAGTCCGGCGCGGGCACGATTCCGGCGCGCCGCTTGCTCGATTACGTGCGCCTGCTGCCGGATTCCGATGTGCAGGTGAAGGTGGGCGACAACCACTGGGCGAATTTGGTTTGTGGGCGTTCGAAGACGCGCATCGCCGGTATGTCACGCGATAGTTTTCCGGAATTGCCGGAGATGCCGGAGATGCTGGCGGAGATCCCGATCGGTGTGTTGGGCGCCATGATCGCGAAGACCGTGTTTGCGATCTCGAGCGAGGAATCGCGCTTCACGTTGAACGGGGCATTGCTGGTGCTGCGCAAAGGCGGCATCGTGATGGTGGCGACGGACGGGCACCGCTTGGCGATGGTCGAAAGCTCGGGCGAGCTCCCGGGCGTGAACGCGGCGTTTCGTGCGCTGCTGCCGAGGAAGGCCATGCTGGAGCTGCAAAAACTCGCGAGCGATTCCGATCCCGCGGCTATCGTGCAATTCTCCGGTGACGAGAATCATTTATTCTTCAAGCTCGGCGACCGGTTGTTGTTGAGCCGGAAACTGACGGGCAACTTCCCCGACTACGAACGCGTGCTGCCGAAGGATCAGCCTAATTCGGTAACTCTGCAGCGCGAGGAATTTCGAGCGGCGATCGAGCGCGTGGCGCAGTTCTCCGATGAACGCTCGCGTGCGATTCGCGTGCGGGTAGGCGACGGCGAAGTGAAAGTACACTCCTCGGTTTCTGAAACTGGAGAGAGCGAAGAGAGCATCCCCGCGGAGTACAACGGCACCCCGGTGGAGATTGGATTCAACGCCCAGTACTTGATCGATTTCCTGCGCGTGGTGCAGACCGACCAGGTGAGCTTCTGGTTTAAAGACCCCCACAGCGCCGGCGAACTCAGGCCCGGCGGCGACAAGGCTGACACGTATCGCTACGTAATCATGCCCATGAGAATTTGATTTTCAAGCAATCACTATGTCGAGCAAAGTTACCGCGATAGATCCCAACGTTTACGATTCCACCAGCATTAAAGTGCTGGAGGGCCTCGAGGCCGTGCGCCTGCGGCCCGCGATGTACATTGGGTCGACCGGCGAGGCCGGGCTGCATCACCTGGTCTACGAAGTTGTCGACAACTCGGTGGACGAGGCCTTGGCGGGCTACGCGAACGAGGTCAACGTCACCATTCACGAAGACGACTCGGTGACGGTGGTCGACAACGGCCGCGGCATTCCTGTCGATCTGCACGAAGATGAGGGCGTGTCGGCGGCGCAGGTCGTGATGACCAAGTTGCATGCCGGCGGCAAGTTTGATTCCAACTCTTACAAAGTATCGGGCGGGTTGCACGGCGTGGGCGTGAGCTGCGTGAACGCACTCTCGGAATTACTGAAGCTCGAAATCTGGCGTCCCGCGAAGGGCGAAACTGCGTCGTCGACATGGGAGCAGGAGTATGCCAAGGGCATTCCCAAGGCGCCGCTGGCGAAGACAGGAACAGCTCGACGTAAGACCGGAACTAAGATTACCTTCAAGCCCGATTCGTCCATCATGGACGCGACCAAGTTCAACTTCGACACACTCGCCACGCGGTTGCGCGAGTTGGCGTTCTTGAACAAGGGTCTGAAGATCACCCTCGCTGACGAACGTGAGGAACCCACGCGGGTTTCCGAATTCCAATTCATTGGCGGCATCGCCGAGTTCATCAAGCACCTGAATAAGGGCAAGAGCGTACTGCACGACAAGCCAATTTTCATCGAAGGCGAGCGGGATCTGCCGAACGGCATCCTCACCATGGAAGTGGCGCTGCAGTACAACGATTCGTATAGCGAGACGGTATTCAGCTTCGCGAACAACATCAACACCGTGGATGGCGGGTCGCACTTGAGCGGCTTCCGTAGTGCGCTGACGCGCACCATCAACGCTGCTGGGCAGGCTGCCGGATTGTTCAAGGACGTCAAAGAGAATCTGACCGGCGACGACGTGCGCGAAGGCCTTACCGCGGTGATCAGCGTGAAGCTTCCGCAGCCGCAGTTCGAAGGGCAGACCAAGGGCAAGCTTAATTCTGATATCCAGGGCTACGTGGTTCAGCTCATCAACGAAAAGCTGGGCGAGTTCTTCGACAAGAACCCTTCGGTGATGAAGAAGATCGTCTCGAAGGCGATCGATGCAGCGCGCGCTCGTGAAGCTGCACGTAAGGCTCGCGATCTTACGCGTCGTAAGGGCGCTCTCGATTCCGGCGGCCTGCCTGGAAAACTTTCCGATTGCCAGGAGCGCGATCCGGATCGCTGCGAATTGTTTTTGGTCGAGGGCGAATCGGCCGGCGGCACCGCTAAGGGCGGCCGCGACCGGCGCTATCAGGCGATTCTGCCGTTGCGCGGCAAGATCCTCAACGTCGAGAAGGCGCGCTACGACAAGATGCTGGGCCACGAAGAAATTCGCGCCATGATCACAGCCATTGGCGCGGGCATCGGCAAGGACGATTTCGATCCCGCGAAGATCCGTTACGGCAAAATCATCATCATGACCGATGCGGACGTCGACGGCTCGCACATCCGCACGCTGCTGTTGACGTTCTTCTTCCGCCACATGACGGAGCTGATCAAGCGCGGCAACATTTTCGTCGCGCAGCCGCCGCTCTATCGCATCAAAAAAGGCAAGAGCGAGAAGTACATCAAGGACGACAAGGAATTCACCCGCGAAATTCTACGCCGCGCGACGGAAAATCTGAAAGTGGAAGTGGGCGCGGGCAAGACCATTCTCGAAGGGACGGAGCTGCGCAATTACCTGATGGCGCTCGATGAGCTGCAATTGGCCTGGCGCCGCATGGAGCGCCGTCTGCGCGATCCGCGCGTGGTGGAGGTGGTGGCCGATCCAGGGCTGGCGCTCGACACCAAAGCCGACTTCGCCGACAAGACGCACTTGCAGCCGGTGTACGAGGCGCTGAAGACGCTCAAAATTGAAACCGAGATCAAAGCGGAAGAGGAACATTCGGCCTGGATGGTGACCTTCAAAGATCCCACCAACGCGGAGCGCGCCATTAACCTGGAGCTCGCCGGGCAACCTGAGTACCGCCGCCTGCGGTTGCTCGCGAAGCAAGCGGGCAAATACAATCAGCCGCCCTTCGTGGTCGTGCGCGACAATCATCGCGAAAATCTAGCCGGGTGGCGCGAGCTGCTGGCGCACGTGAAAAACGAAGGCATGCGTGAAGTCAGCATCCAGCGCTACAAGGGACTGGGCGAAATGAACGCCGAGCAGTTGTGGGAAACCACCATGAACATCGACACGCGCACGCTGCTGAAGGTGTCGCTCGAAGACATTGTGCAAAGCGATGAGATCTTTACCACGCTGATGGGCGAGAACGTAGAAGCGCGCCGCAAGTTTATTGAGGACAACGCGCTGGACGTCCGCAACCTAGACGTCTAAGCGGCGTCCTGGAACGCGGTTTCGCGCGGTAGCGATATTCTCGATACAGAGCCGGCACGCCCGAGCGCCAACGCCCAGTAGCCAAATCCGGCGAGCACAACAGTGAGGATCTGCAGCCGCAAGTAATCGGCCCAGGATTGTGTGAGCCAGGGCACCAGCCACAAAATAATCAGCCACACTTGTAGCCCGGCCCGTTGCCGCTGGTCCGCTCCGGCGAGCGAACACGCCATCAATGCCGCCGCGGGCACCAGAACAATGGTGTCGTAGACCGGCACGTAGATGTTGATCATCATCGTCCAGCTAAGCGTGGCCGCCCACAAGTAGCGCTGGACCTCATGTGCTTCTTGATGGCGTGACCGCCACCAGTGCCACGCCAGTATCAGGAAAGCTGCAGAAGTCGCGAGCATCGCGATCCCGCGCTCGACCGAGCTTGCACCCAGCAACACTGTGAAGAAGGAATTGAGATCCACATACTTGGTGCGTCGAAGAATAGGCTCATTGCTGATGGCGTAAGCGCTGAAAACTCGCAGCCGCAGGATCCACAGCCACAAGCCATCCACGCCGGCCGTCGCCATCGACCCCAGAAGCATCACCGCCGAACCGGCACTCAATCCCGCCAGCATGCGCCAGCAGCCGCCCAGAAGCATCACCGCCGCTGGTATCGCCACTAGCGAAGGCTTGTAGGTTGCGAGTCCCAAAGCCAGGCCGGCCACAACGGGCCAGCGCTTCTCGAAGCAGCAGAGGAATAAAACCACTGCAAAAAATCCAATCACCGAGAGCTGTCCGCCGATCCAGGTCTCGAGCGTGTACATAGGCGCCGAGAGCGCCAGCAGAAACGCGGTGCGGCGGTAACTCTCGCGCAGCAACGTTCGAAACAGAAGCCACAGACTCGACGCATAGAGCGTCAGCGAAAATAGCAGCCACGCGCAGTAGGCCCAGCGATAAGGCAAGAGCGCGAAGGGGCGGAACAATTCAGAAACCACGGGAGGATAACCGAACACCAACATCTGGGTGGGCGCCATTTCCGGCACGACTTCATGCTGCAGTTTAGTGAACGCGGGTATGTCGTAGATGACCGCCGGTTGATGCTGGTTGAGTAGCTTGCCGGCCGAATAGAACTGTACGAAGTCGCTCCCCATGGGCCGCCCCATAAAGGTTTCCCCGCGGAAGCCGTAGTAAAGCGACAGCCCGCACGCGACCAAGCCGCCGATTAGCGCGAATGCGCTGAAGGCGCGAGCCTCCCGCTGGCCCGGCAATGGCCCGATTACACGCTGAATTTTCTCCGGTATGGATTGCCCCATATACGGACCTATCGTCAGAATCCTGGGCGGAAAATAGGCAACTAGGTTAGTCAATATAAACGCGTTTTACCCGCGCGTGAATCCCGCAAAGCACCGCGTAGGAAATGGTGCCAGCCCACTTCGCCATCTGTTGCGCGTTGATCGACGCAGTGCCTTCGGAACCGAGCAAGGTAACGGCCTCGCCGGCCTTCAGATCGGGACACCCGGTGATGTCGATGGTAGTCAGGTCCATGGACACGGCCCCCACCACCGGTGCGAATTTACCTTTGACGATCACCTGTCCACGGTTCCCCAGACGGTGCGGAATGCCGTCGGCGTAACCCGCCGCCAGCACCGCAATGCGCATGGGGCGTTGAGCCCGGTGAATGCCTCCGTAGCCGATCAAGGCTCCCTCATCGATGTCCTTCACTTCAAGCACCGTCACTTTCCAGGTGAGCGCCGGAGCCACATTCAGAACTCTGGCGGGAGCCCCGCGCGCTGGCGAAACATATCCGTAAATGGCGTGCCCTGGCCGCACCAGGTTGCCCCAGGCCTCCTTGCGGCGATAGGCGATGGGAGTAGTGGCAGACGAGTGCACGTAGCGCGGCGTGATGCCGGCGCGGCGCAAGCCCTCGATCACCGCTTCGAAACGCTCCAGTTGCTGCTCGGTCTGTTTGCTCTCGTAGTTTCCGGAGGACGCGAAGTGCGTCATCAAGCCTTCGAGCGGAGCCGGCGCCGCAGCCACCGCGCGCGCGATCTCATCCGGCGGCGCGCTGGTTCCCAGACGGTTCAGCCCGGTATCGATCTTCAAGTGATACGGCACGCGCACGGCGTGCAAGTCTTCAAGCGAGTGAATCACCGGAGTCAAATGGTGCGTGGCCAGCATCTCCCGCTCGTCCTCGAGAAAATCGGCCATGACCACGATACGCGCTTGTGTCCCGGTCTGCCGCAACACGCAGCCTTCTTCGACGTTCGAGACCGCGAGCCAGCGTGCGCCCTCAGCTTCCAGCGCGTGCGCGACGGCGACAGCGCCGTGACGATAGGCGTCGGCCTTCACTACCGGCATCACCTCGACGGACTCGCCCACCAAGGCCTGTACAGCGCGGAAGTTGGCGCGAATTTGTTGTAGCGAAATTTCTACCCAGCTCCGCATATTGCTTTAGCCCTTAGCCAACCCCTCCAGCAGTTTCTCATACGCATCCGTGACCGCATCCCAACTGTAGCGTGATCGCACTCTTTCGATAGCGCGTGCCCCCCACGCTTGCCGTTCGTCTTCGCTGTAAGCGAGGACATGTTCGATGACACGAGCCAGATCCTCGTGCCTGAACGGCAAACCCGCGCCGCCTGCCACTTCGGCGTTCTCCGGCGTGTCGAGGTACAGCGTGAGGGCGCCGCGCCCCATGGCTTCGATCAACGCCGGATGCGTTCCGCCGACTTCGGTGGCGTGGATGTACGCGAAACAGTGGGAGCCAAGCTCGCGATAGCCTTGGCCGTAAATCGCGCCGGGGATGACGATGCGCGGGTCGTGCGTGTCGCGCACTTTCGCGATGTATTCCGCCGCGTACGGCGCGTCGCCGATCAGCGCAAGTTTCAAATCGGTGACCGCGCGTTCAAAAGCCTCCCGCACCAGCAGCCCGTTGTTCTCCGGCTCCATGCGGCTCACGTACAGGAAATACTTTTTCGGTTCGAGCCCTAGTTTTTGCAAGACGTCGGAAGTCTCAACGGACCCCAGTTCCGCGCCGTAGGGGATCATCACCGAATCGCGCCCATACCTTTCGTGATAATACTGAGCGATCGCCTGAGCATCCGTCACGACGGCGTTCGGCATCCACGTGGCGAGCCACTCCGACATCCGGTACCAGGCTTTCGCCAGCCCATTCCATTTTTTGCGATGCCGCTCCAGGCCATCCACGTTCAAAGCCACCGGCATTCCCAAAACGCGCGGCATCCAGGTGAAGACGGCATTGGCCGCGTTGCAGTAGAGTAGAGCGTCGTAGCGCGAACCCAACAGATGCAGTGTGGAAAGAAAGGTATGCGCGAAAGTGTCGAAGTATTTGTGGCGGATGGTGGGCAAGTATTGCAGCCGCACGCCCCGGTACGTCGGCTCGGAATGGCGCTCGCGCCCGTACACGGTTACCTGGTGACCCCGCTCCACCAGCCGCGTCGACAATTCCTCAGCGAAGGTTTCGAAACCGCCATAGCGCGCCGGAATCCCGCGGGTGCCAACGATTGCGAAGCGCACTGGCTGGTGCAGCCCCTACGAACGCGCGCTGCGGACCCGAAGTTTCGCGCTGGCGCTCGGCTTAGGAGCCGGGCGGCTCACCGGCTGGAAGGAAAACCAACTTGCCAGATCGTCGTCCTGCACGCGCCGGCGGCTCATGATCTCGCGCCGCTTGGCCATCACACTCTTCCAATTGCGCAGCACGAAGGCGAAGGCCTTGAGCGAAGAATGCTCGTGCAGCAGGCACGCGCCGATCACCAGCAAATCCCGTCCGGTGATGGCCAGCCAGTTCCGGCGGTACAGATCCGGCGTCATGTTCTTCATGCGCATCAGGAAGCGGTTTTTCACCGAGTGCATGTTAATCTCGGCGGGCAGCGCGCGCCGTTTGCCGGGCAGCACGTTGCGGACGTGATAGCCGCAAGCGCGCGGCGTGTAGAGACAGCGCCAGCCCAGCAATTGGCCGCGCCAGGCGACGTCAGCGTCTTCGCGGTAAACGAAGAAGTCCGAATCGAAAAACTCGCCCTGGATGGAAATATCATCGATCATTTTGCGGCGATACAAAGCCGCGGCGGCGGTGGCTCCGAAGACGTATTCAAAGTTGAGGTAGTGGCCTTTGTCAGGCTCCTGGCTGCCGCGATCCAGATGCCGCAGCATGGGCGTGAAATAGATGCCGGTAGAATCCACCAACTGCACTTCCGGTAAATCGAAGGTAGCGCTGATGCTCAATAGCTTGCCGCAAACCGTCCCGACTTTGCGGTCGACGTTGCCCGCCAGCACCAGCTCTTCAATGAAATCCTTGAGCAGTAGTACGTCCGGGTTCAAGGCTAGTACCCACTCGCCCTGTGAGATCCCGATGGCCTGATTTTGCGCCGCCGCGAAGCCGATGTTTTCCTCGTTGTAGTGGATGCTGCACTTGTCCTCGAACTGTCCCAAAATATCGGCGGTGCCGTCGGTCGAGGCGTTATCGATCACGATGACTTCGAGATGCGGATAGTTCTGCTCCAGCACCGATTCCAAGCATCGCCGGATGAAACTGCCGCTGTTGTAAGTCACCAGGGTGACCGAAACTAAATCTTTGTTAATCATGCTATGAAGTTAGGTAAAAGTAACCGCAGATTTCTTAACATGCCCGGGAGACACCAGGCACAGTCCTGCAAACCGCATGATATTGCAATAAGTTACAACCGACGACAGGGTCCTCTCCGATATCATTCCCGCGACCATCCGCGGAACCGAGCTAAGCACAACCGCAGCGCATATCCCCCGAAAAGCCCAGGGGCGGAAGTGCTTAGCAGCATATGTTAAAAGGCTAACACACCAATAGCTTGCGCGTCGTTCCGCGGAAATCCGGCTCACCGAGTGCCCGCCCTTATGCCGCGCTACCACCGATGGAGCGTACGCAATCTCATAACCGGCATCCACTGCCCGGCGGCAGAAATCGACGTCCTCAAACCAGACTGGGTAAAACTGTTCGTCGAAACCCCCCAGCTTCGTCCAGACGTTCTGGCGAAACATGAGGAAAGCGCCGGCTGGTTGTTCCACGAGGCCCGGTTGATCCAAGTCGCGATCCAGGTACCGGTACGCCCTGTTGACCGGGTTGGAGGGCCACAACCGATTGATCCCCAATAACTCGAAGATCAGCGCGCACGGAGTAGGAAAACGACGGATCGTGAAACCTGCCTGCGTGTTACCGTCCGCATTGACTAGGCGGCCGGCGGCCAAGCCATGGCGTTCAGTCGATCTCACCAAGGGCTCGATCGCAGTGAGTACCTCCGTATCGGGATTCAAAACCAGTATGAAATCGCTGCCGTCCGCTTCCCGCACTCCACAGTTGACGGCCGCCGCGAAGCCGAGATTCTTTTTATTTGCAATCAGCTTCGCTGCGCCGTGGGCCCGTACCAGATCCACAGTTCTGTCTGACGAAGCGTTATCCACAACCACCGTGCTCACTTGAGGCGCCAATTTAGTCAACGCCTCCAGGCAAGAATTGATTACACCGTCCGAGTTGTAGGTAACAATTACTGCCGTGACAGCCAGAAGTAAGCCCTCCAATAGCTGTCAAAGCCGGTTTCCCGGGCCAGTGCGAGGATATTCGCCTCGCTCGCTTCCAGCACCTCCGCCAGGTCTTTGCTGGTGTATTCATTTGTACTTACCCGCTCCATCCGACGGGCGTCCCGAATCCCGGCGAGCTTTCCGCGAAGGAACGCCACGCTGCGCCCATGCCGGAGGGCGAGCAATCCCCAGAGCAACTGTCCGGCCAATATCGGCCACCGTGGCTGACCCTGGAAGTGCTTGGCCGCTAACAACACTTGGTTTCTGGCGATGCGCCAGACTGTGTCCTTACTCCACCCGCCTAGGGTGGCGCTGCCACGGTGATACGCGACTGCAGACGGCACATACGAGCCTTCCCTGCCCGTCATGGCGCAGCGCAATCCGAAATCGACGTCTTCCATGTACGAACCGAAGATTTCGTCGAGACCACCGAGATCTCGAAAAAGTTGCCGTCGAAAAATGGCTGCCGTCATGGGTGCAAACCGGATCCGCCGCGCTTGGTTCCACATCGGCGCGTCGGGTTTCCCGAATCCGCAGCGGCTCGCGCACGCCCCTCGGGAGATTTCGTCAAAGGCGCCATCGAGCAGACTGGTATCGCCAGCTTGTAGAATTTTTCCCGTAGCGAACCACGCGTCTTCAGGCGCCGTCAACAATTTCTCAAGCCAATCCGGCTCGAAAGTCACATCGTTGTTAAGGATTGCAACCCAATCCGTCCTGGCCGCCTCGATCCCACGATTCGCGGCGGCGGCGAAGCCCACATTCCGTCCCATCCGCAGCACCTTCGCGCCGGCACGCTCCGCCAATTCTGCCGAGTCGTCGGTAGAACCGTTGTCCACCACGATGATTTCGTCAAACGGTCGAGTCTGCGCACCCAGGCTTTGGAACAGGTTCAGCAACAGATCGCGCCGGTTCCACGTGGGAATCACTGCGGTCGGCATGCTTCACCAGAATAACCGCTGGTGAAGCATATATGATGGACTCATGAAGCAATTCATATTAGCGGCTGCCGCAATTGCGTTTTCCATGAGCGCCCCGGCTGCGGGTTTGGACGCCGTAAAGACGGTGTACGTGCTGCCGATGTCGAATGGCCTGGATCAATACCTGGCGGCGCAACTCACCTCCGGATCCGTGCTGCAGGTGGTGACCGATCCGCAGAAGGCCGACGCTGTTCTCACGGATCACGTGGGGCAAAGTTTCGAGCAGAGCCTGGCGGACCTCTACAATACCAGGCCGCCCGCTAGCGACAAAGAGGCGGAAAGGACGGATGAAAACGGTAACACCTTCACGCGCTCCGGCATGCAGGGACAAAGAGGCCGCGGCAACATTTTCCTGGTGAATCGCAAAACCCATGACGTGGTGTGGAGTTTTTTTGAAGCTCCGGGCGACAAGACGCCCAGCGGAATGAGACGCACCGCCGCTAAGATCAGCGGTAAGTTGGCGCAATCGATCAAGGGCAAATAGCACGCTTGCGAGCTGTCTCCGCGCGATAACCTTCCACCAGGCGTTCCGTCATCGCCCGCATGTCGCGGTTCATCACCACTTCTTCGCGCGCCCGCGCCGCCATCGCCGCTGCTTTTTGAGGATCGCGTAACAGGTGGACAACGTGCCGGGCGAAGTCGGCGGGCTGATCGGCTAGCGCGCAAGTTTCACCATCGCGATCCGCCAGGCCTTCGGCTCCCAGGCGCGTCGACACCACTGGAATCCCCGCCGCGAAAGCTTCTAAGAGTTTGACGCGAACGCCCGAGCCACTCAGGATCGGGCACACGAAAAGCGAATAGCGCGCCAGCGGCTCGCGCACGTCTTCGACGAATCCGACTAATTCCACCGCCTCCGCGTGGCGGAAGGAACTGAGGGGCGGTGGCTCGGAGCCGACCACCAGCACCCGTGTGCGCGGCTCTTCGGCCAGCACCAGCGGCAGCACTTGCTCGACGAACCAGTTGAGCGCTTCCTGATTCGGAGTGTGGCGAAAGCTGCCCAGGAACAGAATGGTGAACGGTTCGCGGCCGTCGGCTCGATAGGTATAGCGGGACGTTTCGATTCCCGCGCGATACCCGTCGTCAATCCGTCCCTTCAGCCGGGGCAAAAATGACAATAAATACTCCGCGTTATCGCGGCTGCACACCTGGATGCGATCGAGCGCCGGCAGCATGCGCAGCTCCCAGCGCAGCGACCGCAAATATTCCCAGCGGGCTGCGATCTTCTCCGTAAAGTCTGTCATGAACGGCAAGCGGCGGGCGATGGATTGGAAGTAGACATCGTGCTCGAACAAGATGCTGGGGATGCGGCGAAACTGCCCGGCGTACTGCCCTAGCACGGTGTATTCGAGCTGCACCACGTCAATCTTTCGTGTATAGATCTGGCGATGGATTAGCCAGGCGAGGTCCGGGATGCGAAATTCACGAACCGCGTGGGGCTCGATCGAACCTAACTGTTTGGGGCGGCCGACGGGCCGCACCAGGTATTCGGTCGATGCGCAAATGCGATCCAACTCTTCATGCGCGGGCCGTTCGTGGGCGAAGTCGAGCAGTACGACGAGGTGCAATTCGCACAAACGCGCGAGTTCATGCACCGTCTGATTCATGAACACGCCGCCGCCGTGGATGGGAGGGCAGATGGGGTACGGAGAAACGAACAACACGCGCAAGGATGCTCCGCCGAGCGTGCCGAAAGTATCGCGAAAATGGCCACCGAGCGGCCGCCGAAAAGCTTCCGCGTCTGAAACTGCGGCCAGGCGGAGTGCCCGTGCTCGCGATGCCATGGTGCCCGGGAGCTGCAGCGTCGCGCGCGCGATGCCACCCAAATTAGATCGTTCCGGCGAATCCCCCCCTAGCCAACTGAGCAGCGCACTGGCCCAGGACGAAAGAAAATTCGCCAGCAAGCGCCGCCATTCGTGGATGTTCTTCCAGGTGAACAGCAGGAAGTTCTTTTTGAGGACACCTTGAATGTACTTGTCGCTGAAACGGCGACCGATGGTTCCACGATGTTCGTGGTACACCACGCTCGCCGGCTGGTAGAGGTTTTTCCATCCGCGTTTCCATGCCATGTAACCGAGGTCCGTGTCTTCGAGGTAAAACGGTGCGAGCAGTTCGTCGAAACCGCCCAGCTCCAGAAATTTCCGCCGGTCAAATGCGCAGGAGCCGCCGCCGCCATAGGCGCATGGATACGGCTCGCGGATCGTGGGTTCGGTGCGGTGGCGAACGCGGAGGTTTCCACGCTCCCACCAAAATTCCGTAAGCCCGGTTTCCTCGCGAACTTTGTTGGGATCGGAAAAGAAGATCTGGCACGCGACCGAAAAGACCTGCTCATCTGTAAATCCATCCAGCAGGGGCTTGAGGAAATCGGCCTCGACGCGCATGTCGCTGTTGAGCAGCACCACCACGTCATGCCGGGCGGCCCGGAATCCGGCATTCGACCCGCCGCCGAAGCCGAGATTCTTTTCGAGTGCCACTACGCGGACCTGCGGGAATCGTTCCCGGATGAACGCCGCGCTGCCATCTGTCGAGCCGTTGTCGACCACAATCACTTCGCTCCCGGCAACATGCTCCGCGGCGGCGACCACCGAGGGAAGATACTTCTCGAGCAGATCGCGCCCGTTCCAGTTAGGGATAACAATGGCGGCGGAGGACGCATCGGGACGGGTGTCCGTGTTTAGTTTGCGGCGCGGAAATACACGTACAACCAGATCTGTTAGGATCAATCCAATCGCCGCGAGGAGCAGCAGCAGCGGTGAGAGGATGGCCAGCGGGAGTCCCGCGAGAATGCGCCGCAAAGCGCCGGGTCTAGCTGCCGCCACCGTTTGCATCACCCTTGGTTGGCGATTGGTCGAGATCGGGTCCCAGGTTTAGCTTGCGGCCGATCTTGGTCCAGCGCGAAGACCTCCACAGGTTGAGCCGCGCCCGGAAGTCCTCCACCTGCATTCCCAGATCCTGTACTTCGGCAGCGAGCCTCTGTGCCCAATGGGTTCGCTCGATGACCATGTTCTCGGCGGCGGCCAGGTTTTCGAGTACAGTGGTCAAATCGCGGCGCGCGGCCGCAAGCTCTTCCTCAGTCCGCAGCGCCCACCGGTTCTGCTCCTCCAGATGAACGGTTAATTCTTCGTGTTTGCCGTGCAAGGCGGCATATTGTTGGCGCGCTTCGAGCAATTCGTGTTGCAGGCTCTCGATGTGTTTCTCGCGCTCACGCAGGACGTTGGAGCCTTGATGGACGAAGAGAAAACCGGGCGACGGCGGCCAACTATGAAGGGAGCACACGGCCAGAAAGAAGTGCGCCTCCTGTGGAGTCCCGCGCACGCCGTCCATCCGTCCATCGATGGTCGAAGTCTTGCCGTGCTCATAAAATGCGAAGGCCTCGACATGATTTTGCAGCAGGACCGTGCAGTGCGGGAAAAACTCTGTGAGAACAGTACGGAATTCATCGAACTCGAATTCGTGAGTGTGAAACGGATTGGGTCCCGCGGACCCTCGGGAGGCTGTGTAATAGTCCTTATTCGGTGTCGAAACCAGAAAAACACCGTCTGGGTGCAGCAGACGCTTGGCTTCCGACAATAGAGAGCGCCAATCGGTGAGATGTTCGATGACTTCAAACGCGGTCACGAGCTCGAAAGACTCGTTGGCAAAGGGCAACGCTAAGGCGGAACCAGGAACGAAGCGAATATTCGGCAATGTATAGGTCGATGTGGCGTGAGTGATCGCCTCCGGTGCCAAGTCGATACCAATTGCGAAACGCGCCCGGCTAGCCAGCTCGGCAGTCCCATAGCCCGCGCCGCATCCCACATCTAGAACCAGCGCTTCGGGAGCAAAGCGCGAAGCGAAGGCATAACGGGAAATATGTTCTGCCCACAGGTCGGGATCTACCTGACCCGGGATAACGCGCTCGCCTGTGAACTCGATCACAGCGCGGCGGCTCCCGCGCCGATTCGCGAGTTCACTTCCACGCGGCAGCGAAAGCGGAAGTGTCCGTACATGGGACCATCGGGTGGCATCATCTGTAGCACGACGGCATTGTCGATAAAGTCGCAGACGTTAAACCGCTCCAGGGTTCCGTTCGCAACGGCCGGCGAGAACGAGATTGATGTTGAGTAGAGCGTCGGAATGCTGAGGTGGAAATCCACCGTGCAGACTTCGCCCGCCATGAGCGGCGAGAGCGGGCAACCCTCACTTTCCGTATTCGAGCCGGCCAAATCCACACCGCGTTGATCGCGAAAGGTGATGCCGACGATGGGCCGGTCCAGATTGCTCTTCGCGCGAACACTGATGCGTACGACGATGGCCGAATCCGGCGCGAGTAGACTCAAGCGGCGGCCGGAATCGTCACAGACGGCGATGCCTAGGATCTCGGCATGGCCATCGCCATAACGATAGTCGATGTTCGGAATTTCATCGATGATTTCCGCTGGCGCGGCGCTGGCTTCGTGCGGGTGATGGACGATATCGAGCGCCTGGTATTTCGCGTCTTTCTCGGCCATGGCGGCGAGATACTGGGAAACTACGCGCTCCGTGGTTCCCTGGGCCATGATCTGGCCGCGTTCCAGCCAAAGGGCGCGGTCGCCAAGAGCTTTCACTTCGCCGGTAGCGTGCGAAACGAACAGGATGGTAACTCCACGCGAACGAAGCTCGTGAACTTTGCGGAGGCATCGCTGCCGGAAGTACACATCACCCACGGCCAGCGCTTCATCCACCAGCAGAACTTCAGGATCGACGTTGATTGCAACCGCGAAGGCCAGGCGGACCACCATCCCGCTCGAATAGGTTTTGACTGGCTGGTTCATGAAATCGCCGATTTCCGCGAATTCCGCGATGTCCGCGAACTTGCGATCCATTTCCTTCGCTGAGAATCCGAGAATCGCAGCGTTCAGATAGACGTTGTCGCGGCCCGAGAATTCGGGATTGAATCCGGCGCCGAGTTCCAGCAGTGCCGCGATCCTACCGTTGACCTTCACCGTGCCGGAGGTAGGCTGCAGAATTCCCGCGCAGATCTGTAGCAGGGTGCTCTTGCCGCAGCCATTCTCGCCGACGATGCAGAAGGTTTCGCCCCGGCCAACTTCAAACGTCACGTCGCGCAGCGCCCAATAATCTTGATGAAATTGACGGCGCTGGAAGGTGGCGAGTTCCTTAAGACGGTCGCCGGGCGCGTTGTAGATGGAATAACTCTTCGATACGCTCGTAAATTCGACAGCCGGTGCTGACACTACTTCAGATTGTAGACCAGCACATGTGGCAAAACCTACAAAAGATATTCAGGTCTTGTTATATTTATACTTGACAGTAGCGTAACGCACTGCCTACGCTGGTGAGTGCGCCGGTGTAGCTCAGGTGGCTAGAG
>Ga0068860_100002087_pt1 | contig 21045 bp, 20 predicted proteins | sample KBSSwiS32_FD_66597 | JGI IMG/M metagenome (GOLD analysis project Ga0068860, IMG submission 66597) | Switchgrass rhizosphere microbial communities from Kellogg Biological Station, Michigan, USA - KBS Switchgrass S3-2 | ecosystem: Host-associated > Plants > Roots > Rhizosphere > Soil ...
CAACGAACCTTTGGTTCGTTCTTAAAAATTGAAAACACATTCGAACCTATAAAATTCACCGCTTATGTTCCCACTGATCTTATTAGTCGACGATGAAGAGGAGATATTGGAGTTCCTGGAACGAATACTCAGCAGCCGCTACTCCATCCTGAAAGCCGCCAATGGGCTGGAAGCTCTGAAAGTGCTGGAAGCCGAGGCCATACAGCTGGTGGTCAGCGATGTCATGATGCCCGGGATGGATGGATTCGAGCTATGCAGGATCATCAAGTCCACCGTGGATCACTCCCATATTCCCGTCATCCTTCTCACTGCCAAAAATACTATCCAGGCCAAGGTGGAAGGGCTCGAGCTGGGCGCCGACGCCTATATTGAAAAGCCATTCTCAAAAGAACATCTTCTGGCACAGATCTCCAGTCTCCTGAAAAACCGTAATATGGTGCGGGAGTTCTTTGCCTCCTCGCCCCTCGTGCATATCAAGAGTATGGCCCATACGCGCAGTGACGAGAAATTCCTGGAGACGCTGCATGATACCATCATGAAGAATATGGATGATGTAGACCTGGATGTGGAGAAGCTGGCAAAGATCATGATGATGAGCCGCATCACCCTGTACAGGAAAATAAAGGCCCTCTCCGACCTGACCCCAATCGAGCTCATCAATATCTCCCGCCTCAAAAGGGCCGCCGAGCTGCTGGCAGGGGGCGAACATCGCATCTATGAGATCTCCGATATGGTAGGGTTTAGCTCCCAAAGCAATTTTGCCCGCAACTTTCAAAAACAGTTCAATATGACGCCTACGGAATACATGCATTCCAAACAGCAGACACATTAGCGCGTCCCCCTATAACCTTAAAACCCTGAACATGCATTCGAGAACCTATATCTTATGGACTTTTTATTCGATGGCCTTATTTATCCCTTTCTCTCTCCTGGCCCAACAGCATAAGACGACAAGTGAGATGATGCCCTCGACCCGTGTGTCGTCCATTATTAACGATTCGGTAAAGAAAGCATTTGATATCAACTCCTTTATCTTTCGTGTGATTAAATATACAGATGCGTCGGGGGAATATTTTTGCGTGCTGACGGAAAGCAACGATTCATTTTCCACGACTGATGAAGGGAAGCCCGACACGGCGCATTATCGGATCAGAGCCATCAACCTGCGATCAGACAATGGAAAAATGACTAAGGCATGGGAGATAAATGACTTCATCCTGAAGAACAACGCAGAGATCTCGATCTGGTGGTGGACAAGATTTTGTCTGTTCCAGGACTATGACGATGACGGTCTGATCGAACCCATAATTGTCTATGGTTCACATTCCACAGATGAGATCAACGGCAACAGGATCAAATTCATCATCTATTATAAAGGCCAGAAAATCGCCATCCGTCACCAGGACAGTGACCTGGATGAGGGAAGGGGTACGGAGGTGGACAAAGCCTTTCATTCCCTCCCTCAAAAATTAAAAGATGCGGTCAGGGCAAAAATGGAATTGATGAATAAAGATGGACTGGCCATCTTCGAGAAAACCAGCTTTTGAAATGACCTTCGACCAACAGGAGTTTGACATAAAACTAGAGTGGGGCTTACGGGGCGTTAAAGAGCTGCTACCCGTATCGGATGTGATCATCATTGTCGATGTCCTTTCGTTCTCTACCTGCGTCGACATCGCCACGGCGCGTGGCGCCATCATCTATCCCTATCGCTGGAAGGACGAGACGGCTATCGCGTACGCAAAATCCCTTGGCGCGGAACTGGCAGATTTTAAAAGAAAGTTCGCAGACGGCTATTCCCTCTCGCCGGCATCACTCACGGGTATCGCATCCGGGACAAAGCTGGTATTGCCTTCGCCCAATGGCTCGACTTTATCCCTGGCTACGGGTTCGAAACCTACACTATGCGGCAGCATAAGGAACGCACGGGCAGTGGCGGCATTCGCCGTCAGTCTTGGCAAAAGGATCACTATCATTCCCGCCGGGGAGCAATGGTCCGATGATACATTAAGGCCAGCCTTTGAGGATCTGCTGGGTGCAGGGGCTATCCTATCGCACCTGCCGGGGACACGTTCACCAGAGAGTGAGGCGGCATTGTCTGCTTATAAGGACCTTAGAGGACAGCTCCGGGAAAAAGTCAGGGCTTGCGGTTCGGGCAAGGAGCTGATGGAAAGGGGGTTTGAAAAAGATGTGTATCTAGCCTGTGAATTGAATGCCAGCACCAACGCACCGCTACTGACGAATGGAGCGTTCCAGTCCAAATAATCCCCAAACTTATTTCACCGATGTATCGAATAAGCCACAGACAGCTCCTCAGCATTCGCCTCCACATAAAATGTTTCATCCTGCACCACATCCACATAACAGTTCTCCTTTACATCCCTGAATTCCTTCTGTTCGCGGAACGCGATCAACGCCTCCTTATTTATTTCATACGTAGTCCGGACAAATGCGGGGAAAGCCTTCTTCAATAACTCTGTTACAGCATCCCATGTAAATTTCCTGTCCTTTATTAATTTCGGGTTGCCTGTTCGGAATCCGATCTTCCCATGAATAAGCGCCAGGCTCTTCCCCTTCCAGCCTTCCTTGTATTGCTGGCCGTAAGCCTGCAGCCGGTTCATCTGCTCTTCCATGGAATCCTTGATCCGGGTGATCTCTCCCAAATATTTGTTATTGACCTGTTGTTTCTCATCTTCCATCCTGGATTCAATGAGCTTCAGCTGGGTATTGCATTGCGCAAAAGAAGCCATCGCCTGTTCGGCTTCCTCATGGGTGACGCTGGTGATCACGATCTTTTTTGCTCTCGTAGCCATAATCTTACGTTTTAGACAATAAAATAGGAATAGGTCGGATCATGAAATAGCACCTGATCCGTGAACGTGCAGATTTAATGAGTAGCAAGTAAGATGTGTCTTAAATATAAGACACCGCAGTGCAGCAATCCTTCACTTTCCATTAAAGATGTAAAATTCCTGTCATTTCAGGTTATCAAAGAGGGATTTTAGGGCATTTCCGGAGAGAAAAGCCTGTCGCAAGCAGCACGTAAGAATGTCGCAATTGCCACACGCCTCATTTCCCCTTTTTGCCCAATTTTGAAATAGAATATCGTACACAATTTATTATGCACATCGCAGTTAAAAAAATAGTTGGCGCAGCATTGTTAGGAACTGTTGTAATGTTTATCTGGGGCGGCTTTTCACACATGGTATTGTTCGTTGGCGCAGGCTTTAAGCAGTTGCCGGATGAAGACAAGCTAATAGCATCACTCAAAACCAACAAGAACGAGCAGGGGCTTTACTTTTTCCCTAGTAAGGAATTCAGACACAGCACAAAGGAGCAGGACCTGGCTTGGGAGAACAAGTTTCGAAATGGACCTGCCGGTTTAATAGTTTTTAAAGCTGTTGGCGGCAACCCCTTTTCGGCAGGTAAGCTGGTTGTACAATTTTTAAGCAACTTGTCATCTGTATTGATAGCGGTATTGATAGCTGCATCAGTATGTGCCGGCTTTTGGAGACGTGTTCTTGTCGTCACAGTAATAGGTGTTGCGGCTTGTTCCGCGGTCAGCACGATTTATTGGAATTGGTATGGCTTTCCGACCAGTTTCTTTATTGCCCAGCTGCTGGATATGACCATTGGCTTTTTCCTTTCCGGAGCGATAATATGCAAAATAGTCCCTAAGTCGGTGTCCTAGGGCATCCTCCCCGCCACGAACTCCCCGATCTTCCTCCCCTCATCCAGCCCGTACTCAATAGCAGGTTTGAAATGTATTCCTCCGTAAAATCGGCTGATGGCCGCCTCTTCCGCCGCATGCTGAAAAGATGTGAAGGATCTCGGCGGCAGGCCAAATTCCACTTCTGTAGAGTCTGTAAAAGAAAAATGGTCCCCGAACAGCCGGGTTAGCACCACGGCCGCACAGGCAGACACAACGCTGTGCCCGCTGGTATATTCCGGGAAAGGCGGTGTTTGTAACAACGGCATCCAATCCTGGCTGATATACTGATTGATATAGGTCTCCGGCCGGATGGCGTTGCTCCGGTACTTCTCATCCCAGCAGCTGATAAAGGCGTCTGCCACGACGACAGAGACCCATGCATACGCCTGCAGACTCCTGACCACATTCGCCTGCGCCTTCTGGCAGGCCACGGCCGTAATATTGATCCAATGCCCGCCGGGCGAGATCTTCTTCGTCGCAAACATCAAATGACCATTCACATTCATTTTGAAAGGATTACAATCCCAGAAATTCGCGATCCACCGCTGCTCCTCGGTCAGATGCAGTCCCGCTTCATACACCTCCATCGCATCCTTGTAAAAAAGGCTCCCTTTCTCCTGCGAAAAAGGCGTGGGAGGATGTGGTATGAACTGCCGTGCGGAGTCGATGATAAAGGTCCGCATCTTGCTCCAGTGGGGTTCAACCGCCTTCATATATGCGGGCGGGGTGGGTTTCCATGTTGCCGCATCGTTGCCGGGATCATATTTGGCCAGCGCCCTTGTCTCTTTATAATGGTCCTTCCCGGCCCAGGCCAGCACATGCGCCGCCACCTTGTGGCCATATTCCACCGAATTCATATATACATCCGCAGGCAGGTTGGCCTTCATGCCCGCCAGCACCTTTGCCCTGCACTCATCTACCTTGTCCTCCGAAATGACCAGCGCCTTGCCCACGGTCAGGATAGACTCTACGGCAGCTACGGTAAAATCATATTTCTTTCCAGCCTCCGGCGCCGGTACCCCTTCCAATCCATGCAGCCGGCCCGCAAAAGAGGCAAAGGACGTGTTACCCTGACGGGCCGCTTCATAGCCGGCCACGGTTATATACGCATAGGTTCGGCTGGCCACAGGGGGAGAATAAATATCGTGTACCATCACATCCGTGACTTCCTTGATACATTGATGGATCAGCTGCGGATCGCCGGCCCGCAAGGACTGGTCTTGTCCATATACGACACGGCTCAAAAGAAATAGAGTAATGAAAATTTTTCTCATACAGCAATCAATTGACATCAGGCAGCCGAAAATCGAACGGCTCTCCTTATGGCAAGCTTCTTCATAAACGTTTACATTGCATCCGTCGGCAACTTACCGCATGTAAACCTACCTACCTATCCAATTCCGATCATTTTCTAGTCGATTTGTTTCAATTTTTATGCAAAAAATTGCATGGTTGACGGTTTTCCTATCTTGCATGACCCAAACGAAGCAAAAACCATATGAAATTCCGTCTCCTTTTACGGTCGTTTACATTACTTTTTGCATTGCTTGCCTGCACGGGCACGGCCTGGTCCCAACCCAGGACAGCGGCACAGAACAAAACCCTCTTTCAACTGCTTCCTCCTACCCGTACGGGGATAACGTTTACCAACAAGATCTTCGAGAGCGACTCGCTAAATATTCTCAATCAGGCCAATATCTACAACGGCGGCGGTGTCGGCATCGGGGACTTCAACCACGACGGGCTGCAGGACATCTTCTTATCGGGCAATATGGTTTCCAGCAAGCTGTATCTCAACAAAGGTCACCTGAAATTCGAGGACATTACGGACCGGGCCGGCGTGACAGGAGAAGGCAGATGGTGCACCGGCGTCTCCGTCGTGGACATCAATGGCGATGGATGGCTGGACATCTATGTATCCGCCAGCTTCCGGAAAGATCCCCGTCTGCGGACCAATCTGCTTTATATCAATCAGGGTGTAGACAAAAATGGGATTCCCACATTCAAGGAGTCTGCCGTTGCTTATGGCATTGCGGACACAGGCTTTAGCACACAAGGCGTATTCTTCGACTACGACCACGATGGCGACCTGGACCTTTATGTCGTGACAAACCAGATCAACGATCCCCGGACCCCTATCCGATTTCGCCCCAAACTGGCGGACGGCAGCGCCCTGAACAATGACAGGCTGTATCGCAATAATGGCAACGGCACATTTACGAATGTCACCAAAGAGGCGGGTATCCTGATAGAAGGATGGGGGCACGCCGGTTGTATCTCCGACTTCAACGGGGACGGCTGGCCCGATATATATGTTGCCAATGACTTTGTATCCAACGATCTTCTTTATATCAACAACCATGACGGCACCTTCACCGACAGGCTGGGAGAATATTTCCATCACACGGGTTGGAATGCCATGGGTACGGATGTAGTGGACATCAACAACGACGGACTTCCTGACATCGTCTCGATGGAAATGCTCCCCGAGAATAATCTTCGTAAAAAGAGAATGCTGGCCGGTAATGAATATTACAATTATTTCAATAGCCAGCGCTTCGGCTATACGCATCAGTATGTTCGTAATGTGCTGCAGCTCAACAGGGGCATGTCGCCGGATGGACATCCCGTCTTCAGCGAAGTAGGATTCATGGCGGACATTTACGAGACGGACTGGAGCTGGGACCCGCTCGTTGCGGACTTCGACAATGACGGCTTCCGTGATCTCGTGGTTACCAACGGCCTCCCCCGCGACGTCACCGACCTGGACTATGTCGCCTACAATAATGGACAGGGAGGGTATGGACATTATAATCTGAAGATGGTGGACTCCCTTCCCATCGTAAGGCTGCCGGGTTATTCCTTTAAGAACAATGGCGGCTTCACATTCACCAATACCAGCACCGACTGGGGATTTACCCATCCCAGCTTCTCTAACGGCGGGGCTTATGTAGACCTGGATAATGACGGCGACCTGGACCTGGTGATAAACAATATCAACGAGCCCGCCTTTGTTTATGAGAATACGCTGAACACTCCCGGCCGGCCGGTGAAGAACCATTGGTTGAGCGCCAGCTTTGCCGGCGAAGGGCAAAACCTCGATGGCATCGGCGCCTCCCTGCGTGTATATTACAATCACGGAGAGCAGCAGTTTTATGAACATCAACCCTGCCGCGGCTATATGTCTACCGATGACTATCGCGCGCACTTTGGGCTGGGCGCTGTCACGCACATCGACAGTGTACGGGTACGATGGGCGGATGGCAGGACACAGCTGTTAAAGGATGTACCCGTAGATCAGCACCTCACGGTGTCTTATCGCGATGCCGCGGGTTATATCGCGCCCTATGATTATCACGCTTCGGCGCCACTGTTTGACAATGTCGCTGGTACTTATGGCATCCACTTCAAGCCCCAGGAGAAGGACGTCATCGACTATAATATCCAGCCGGCCATTCCCCACAAGCTGAGCCAGTATGGTCCCGGTATTGCCGTGGGTGACGTGGATAAGAATGGATACGAGGACTTTTATGTCGGTGGCGCCATGGGTCATAGAGGCATGTTCTTTATGCAGGATGAGAAAGGGAATTTTACCATCGACAGCACCCGCATGCCACTGGACGAAGGTCATCCCGGCGAGGATATGGGTGTCCTGTTCTTCGATGCGGATGGCGATGGGGACCTCGATCTCTATGTCGTCAGCGGCAGCTATGAGCTGGCGCCCGGCAGCCCTGCCAGCCAGGACATACTTTATTTTAATGATGGCCAGGGCAGATTTACTCCTCATTATGATGCGCTGCCAAAAATGTTTTCCAATGGCAGCTGTGTCCGGGCCGCCGACTTTGACGGGGATGGGGACCTCGATCTTTTTGTGGCGGGGCGTGTAACCTCCGGCGCCTATCCTACTCCACCGCAGTCTTTTCTGTTGGAGAACCACTCCGGCAGTTTTTTCGACGTGACAAAAAGGTGGTGTCCCGGGCTGCAGAACATCGGCATGGTCACCGACGCCCTTTGGTCCGACTTTGACGGCGATGGCAAACCCGACCTCGTGCTGACGGGTGAGTGGATGGCCCCTACCTTTCTGAAAAATACGGGTACCGGTCTCGTCGATGTGAGCGAAGCCACCGGCATCGCTGGACACAAAGGATGGTGGAACAGCCTGGTGGCAGGAGATTTTGATAATGATGGAGACATCGACTATATAGCCGGCAATCTGGGACTTAATTCCAATTACAAGGGTACGCCCGCGGAGCCTATGACAGTTTATGCAAAGGACCTGGATGATAATGGGCTGCTGGACGCCATGGTATTCTGCTTTATGCGGGCAGAGGATGGGACACGCAAGCTCTTTCCGATGACGGCAAAGGATGATATGGCCAGCCAGATGATCTCCATTCGCAAACGCTACCCAAGCTACAAGTCTTATGGTCTTGCCACTATGGATGATCTCTGGAAGCCAAAGGACAAGGAAAATGCGCTGATGTTCCAGGCTACGGATATGGCTAGCAGTTATATCGAGAATCTGGGGAATGGGAAGTTTGCTCTACACGCCTTGCCTGCTGATGCCCAGATTGCGCCTGTCTATGGTATGGATGCTGCCGACATCGACGGCGATGGCAACCTTGACCTGCTGATGGTGGGAAATGACTATGGTATGGAACCCTATAGCGGGCGGCATGATGCCTTTATGGGTCTTTATATGAAGGGCGATGGGCGGGGCGGGTTCACGCCGTGGTCCCTGCCCGCCAGCGGATTCTATGTGAAAGGAGATGCCAAAGGTCTGGCCCGGCTGCACACGGCGCGCAATGAAGATATCTGGATCGCCACGCAGAACCAGGATAGTCTTATCACCTTACATCTGACTGCTCCTCCGGCTCGCAAATGGATCGATCTGCAGCCTGAGGATTTTTCTATCGATGTTTTTTATACCGATGGGCAGAAGAGGCATATGGAATGTTACTATGGCTCTACTTATCTCTCGCAGTCTTCGCGAAAGATACCTGTGAATGGGCATGTAAAAAAGGTGGTGATCGCCAACTTCAAGGGGAATAAGAGGGAGATTATTCTCTGATCTGACCTCACCCCAAAAAGTTTAGCCGCCGGAAAAAATCCTCGTCAAAAGGATGTAACCAAATAAAATTCAAGGGAATCTCCGGGTAAGCATGCTTAAACTTCTTGTACTTGGAGTGGCTAATAAGCGCCTCATCGTATTTACAGTCAAGCGCAAATGGAGATTTCGGAGGTTGCGATAAAACGGCTTTACAAGTGTAAGGTGAAAGCATTTTTGTAATATACGCAGGTAATTAATAACGGTGTCGCCTTTTATGCGAAGGATGCTTGATAGTTCATGGACGTTTACAAGGCAACCGCTTTGTGCTGCCAAAAGCCGGAATAAATGAAAAAAAGCCATTTCATCCCGGACCCCTGATCCCAGAATGTCTCTTTTGACGAATGAGTCTCTGATCTCCTTAAGCTTTTCGATCTTCTCCTTTCTATCGGGTTCAGTGATGATGGCAGGATAGCCGCCATAGAGCATAAACGATTGCCATTCCTGCTGCAGGTCTTGCAGGTGGATGGTTTTTGCTTCTTTCTTTATAACTATCCGCTGCAGGTCTGCCAGGAGATGATCCTTGCCAGTCAATTTGAGGTATTCATCGAATGAGCAGGTCGGGAGTTGGAATACTCTTTTTCGACCAGCTAGAGTTGGGCGTAAATTTCTATTTCGTCCTCACATACCGTTCGATGATCTCATGGTTGACCCCCGTCCCCTCTACTTTCTCCAATCCACGCTGCACCAGCGTATCGCCGTGCAAACTCACCGTGAAGGTAAAAGTTTGTCCTTCCCAGCGCCTGTCGTTGTAAAAGTCGAGGTGTTCAGTGTATTGATCATCCTTGATAGTATAGCTGCCGCCGCCCGCATCGAAGTGATTGGCAGAGTCCTTGGGAAGATTGATATCGTGTTTTAAAAAAGCAAAATGCGATCCGTTGATGATCTTGATCATGCGGGTCTTCGCCGTGTCGGCCGTCACGGTAGACACGCCATTGGTGATACTGGTCGCCGACACCAGCCGCCAGGTTCCTTCAACAGAAATATTGGAAGAGGGAACATTGGAAGAATGCTGACAAGCCAGAAAAATAAGACAGGTTAGAGAGGTGATTAGTTTTTTACTCACGGGAACAATTGATTTTTTATTGGTGTTCGTGATTACTTTGTAATTCATAAAGGGAATATACAGAAAAGACGGTTTCCCCGGCACACATCGGCAGAATGTCTCGTCCTCGGGGCATCCAACGGCCAGGCCCGTCTCATTTCCGTACACTGTCCATATCAGGACCGTACACCCTCATTTCCACCAAAAACCACAATTGACTGGTTTTCAAGCAAGGAATAAAGTTGGCACTCGGCTGGAAACTGTATTGGCATACCAGGGACGCCTGGTAAGAACAAAAAAAAACTATAACACGCTTAAAAAATAATTTTATGACCTCGAAAAAGCACGAACTCCTTTCAAAATCAATTATGACTGTGAGTAACACGACAACTTTCCTCCGCCGCACAGCCATCACGATGGCTCTCTTTCTGACCCTCGGTATAAGCTATAGCTTCGCCAGACCATCCGCAGAGCCGGCCCGCTCCAATGATGAGATCAGCATCGCCTTTTCAAAGAGCTTCCACAATGCACAGATCATAAGCAAAGAGTCTCATAAGACCTACACCAAGCTCACGTTCAGAATGAATGACATGATCATGTTCGCCTATTATTCTGAGAATGGAGAGCTGCTGGCTGTCACCCGCAATATCCTGTCCACGCAGCTGCCTATGTCCCTGCTGGTCAGCCTCAGGTCCGACTACAGCAATTATTGGATCTCCGACCTCTTCGAGCTCTCCGGAGAAAGCCAGGATTGCTACTATGTCACCCTCGAGAATGCGGATGTAAAGGTCACCCTCCGCAGCGTAGGCGACAGGTGGGAAGTATTCTCCAGCGTTCCGAAACAACAATAGCTCCACATATATAATAATATCCACATATATAATAATAGCTGCAGGGCCTCCCGAAAGGGGGGCTTTTTGTTGTCCAGCCCCCTCCCCCACCGTTCCCCCCTTTTTCAGACCACCCACCCCGGCCTGCTCGCAACTCATCCTGCCTTTTCTACCGTTTAAACAGGTATTATGCCATTCACTGTACTATGTATTGTAAAGTACCTGTTTTATTCATTATCTTTGTTATGTCAACAATCACCAAAATCAACATCTTAAAAAAATAGTTTTATGAACAAGACAACCAACCTCCGCCAAACTCTCCTTAATGGAAGTAAAAAAGTAGCCATCACAATGGCAATGTTATTGACCCTTGGTATCAGCTACAGCTTTGCCAGCACCCCTGACTCCGTCAGCAACGATGTAAGGACCTCTTTCAAAAAAGACTTCCACAACGCCAGGATCATCAACACCGAAGTCCGCAAGAACTTCACCAAGCTAACCTTCAAGATGGACGACGTGGTCATGTTTGCCTACTACTCCGTCAATGGAGAATTACTGGCCATCACCCGCAACATCGTATCCTCTCAGCTGCCCCTTAGCCTGCAGATGAACCTGAAGAACAACTACAACGGCTACTGGATCACTGAACTGTTCGAACTCAGCGGCGACAACGACAACTGCTATTATGTCTCTCTGGAGAGCGCCGACAGCAAGGTCACCTTGCGCAGCAACGGCGACACCTGGGAAGTCTACTCCAGCTCCATGAAGCAATAGTACCTCGAAGCAATAGTACCCCCAACATAGGCCATACAAAACTCACCCCTTGGGGTGAGTTTTTTTCTATCTTTACTCCAAACAGACCTATTCATGAAACTCATCCCCCTGCTGCTCCTCTCCCTTATCCTTTTCTCCTGCAGCAAATCCAACAACGACAACAGCATCACCCCGCCGAATAATAACACTCCAAAAGATTCCCTCTTTGCCTGGAAGTCTGTCGGCAGCATCACCAGCCCTGATGGCATCAGCGATATCTGGTTCACTTCTCCTTCAAAAGGATTCGCGGCCGTCTCAGATGGCTACCTCTATCAATCCCTGGACAGCGGCAAGACCTGGACAAAGATCCCCAATTCATTCTCTTCATCCACCGGAGGGATGAGCAATCTGTTCTTTGTCGATGCCACCTATGGCTTCGCACAGGGCACGTCCCAGCTACAGGTCACAAAGGATGGGGGCAATACCTGGTCATTACAATCCCTGCCCACGGCCACGGCATACAACCTATGCTTTACAAGCCCCTCCACGGGCTACTATGGCGACATCACGGCAGGACTCTATAAAACCACGGACACAGGCAAGACCTGGACACGTACAATGCAATCCACTACCCTGTCAAGAGTGGACTATCCCATGTTCTTTCTCAGCCCGGACAAAGGATTCGTGCTCAGCGGAGATGCCGTCCTTTTAAAAACCATCGACGGCGCAGCCAGCTGGCAGCAAGTGCAACAAAATATCTTTGTCACCAGCAACAGCAGCCCTGCTTTCAATACCCTGCAGTTCATCGATAGCCTCACCGGCTTTTATGCTTCATCCTATGGCGTATTAAAGACCATCGACGGCGGTCATATGTGGAAGAATATCAACCCTGATGGCAGCAGCATCAATGTCGTCAAATTTTTCAACGCCACCACGGGCTACTTCAAGACAAATGCTAAAATTTATAAAACTACGGACGGCGGCCAGACCTGGATCACCAGCTGCAAGTTCATCACGGGCGATATCATCATCGGTATGTACTTCCTCAACGGCGCCACCGGCTGGGCCTGCACGGCCAAAGGACTCGTACTCCGCATCGATCAGCCCTGATAAATGTTGTTTTTACCCTTAAAATCCCGACAACGGGCGTAGATTATAATTATTTTATCTACATTATTTCTTAATTATAAATAAATATAATAAATTCATGCAGGCCTATCCTTAAAACCACAAACCTGCTTGAATGGCAACTGATAGTAGCATCCGCAGCGATAGGCCTGACCCCTCGCTTACATCTTTTTCCCTTATGGGACTGGACTTTTTCCCTTCCATCCTCAACACCCTGGAAGAGCCTTTTTTTCTCCTGGACAGCGAATTTCGATTCTTCTGGCACAACAAAGCCTGCAATGATCTCTATTACGCCGTGTCCGGGAAGAATATCGGCAAGAATTTCGACTTTAATGTTTTGCTGACAACAGAGCAGCAGGACTTGTTCAGACAACACCTGGAGCAAGTAGCAGCAGGTGAAAAAGTACATTTCGAGTGGAGATACGAGATCACGGTCATCAGATGGGTCAGCGTTTCTCTCTATCCTTTCCGCTCCCCCGACGGAACATTTGCAGGTGTCTGCGGCAGTCTGCGCGATATCACGGAAAAAAAGCTCACGGAGCTGGTGCTGCTCCGCAATACAGCCGTCCTCAACAACATCGGTGAAGGCGTCCTGCTGGTCGACGCCCAATTCAGAGTACTTACGTTCAACAAACAAGCCATCCGGATCTTCAACCTCCTTCATGCGGAAGTGCATACAGGCGCGGATCTGCTCAGCCTGCTTCCGCAAACCCGCCATGCCACGGTGCGCTGGTATCTGCAGCAGGCCCTGACAGGCGTGCAAAAGGAATATGAAATAGAATATCCCGACGGTCTATGGCTGTTTATAAACTATCTGCCTGTCAACAATCCCAGTGGGCATATCGAGCAGGTGAGCATCTCCTTCCGCGACATCTCTAAAAGAAAAAAAGCCGAGGAGCAGCTCCAGGCGGGCGAGATAAGATATCAGACCCTGGTCAATTCGCTCAGCGAAGGCGTTATCCTGCAAACCCTCGATAAACAGGTGCTGGCAGTGAACAAGAGCGCTATCGCTATATTGGGGCTCGAGGCGGAAAAACTAAAGGCAACAGGCTTCCCCTCTCCAGGCGCTGTCCTCGTCGACGAGCATGAGAACGAAATAGGACACGAAGAGCTCCTTTACAAACGCAATGGACAGCTGCACGGCATACGAAACAAGATCATCGGCATACGACACGCCAGCGGCGTACAATGGCTAAAAATGAATTCAGCGATCGTTACCAATGCCCGGCAAAAAGACCCCTATACCCTGCTTATTTCTTTTGACGACATCACCCGGCAGAAAAAGATATCCAGTGAAATGGAAGTGCTTTCCCTGCTGGCCCGCGAGACGGTGAATGCGGTCATCATTCTGCACCCGGAAGGAGAGCTGCTATGGATGAATGAAGGTTTTGCCCGACTGACAGGCTACTCCGCCGATGAGCTCATCGGCAAGACCTCAAGGGCATTTTTGATGGGACCCGATACGGATATGAACACGGTGAGCCGGGCGGCTCATTGCAGACAGCACGGCCTCCCCTTTTTAGAAGAATTTGAGATCTATACCAAGGGTGGAAAAAAGATCTGGACAAGGGTCCAGGGACAGTCCATCCGGCAATCAAAAGGAGCCGTACCTAATTATTTCCTCATCATCACAGACATCACCGAAGAAAAAAAGACCCAGCAGGAGCTGGAAGTACTGTCCCTCGTGGCCAAGGAGACCAACAATGGGATCATCATCTTCAACAAGCTGTCGGGAAATGTTCTTTGGGTAAATGAAGGATTTACAAGGCTGACGGGCTATACCGCGACAGACATCATTGGGAAAAACCCCGTGCTGACCCTCCAAGGTCCGGACACCAACCAGGACCAGCTCAAGTCCTGGGCCGACAGGATAGAACACAACCTCTCCTACAGCGGGGATTTCATTATGTATACAAAAGACGGAGCCAGAAGGATACATCATGTCACAGGACAGCCGTTTAAGAACGAGAATGGCGATGTCACCCGCTATTTCGTCGTCAGCTATGACGTAACGGACCAGCGGCGTATGGAAGAAGAGAGACTGCAATATGAGGTCGAACAGCAAAAGAAGATCACCCGCGTGATCCTGGAGACAAAGGAGCTGGAACGCAACCTGCTCGGAAGGGAGCTGCATGACAATATCAACCAGATTCTGGCAGCCACCCGTATGCAATTGTCCTATTGCCTGGAAAACTTTTCCATCTGCAAACCCGTCCTCAGCCAGTGCCGGGACAATGTCATAGCGGCCATAGAAGAGACCCGCAGGCTGTCGCACAGAATGGTGATGCCCCAATTCTCCGAACGATCTCTGCCACTGGTGCTGAAAAACCTTGTCGAGCACTATCAACACACCCAATCCATCCAGCTGGATACAACTGAATGGGACGATGATAAAGTAGCCATCCCTGTCAAGGAAGTTTTTTTCAGGATAGTGCAGGAGCAGCTGAGCAATATTTACAAACATGCCAGGGCCACCCTGGTTACGATACGTATTGCCTGTGATGCCGATATCGCCGCGCTGACGGTCAAGGACAATGGCGTTGGATTTGATCCTGGCAAAATAAAAGATGGCATCGGCCTCAGCAATATCCGCTGCCGGGCCGAATGCTGTCAGGGCACAGCTCAATTCATTTCCGCGCCGGGACAAGGCTGCACGCTCCTGGTACATATGCCGTTAAAGGATCATTAAGACCCTCCCTTCACAGGGTTGCTACGGGACGGATGATATTACCATAAAGGTTTATAAAACAAGCCCGGATATTTTTATGTCCAATGCATTTACGCCGGGCGGGACTGCCAATACGGTGTTCCGGCCTGTGTTGGTGGGTATCGCCAGCCTGGACTTTTTTCAGGTGTATGACCGCTGGGGACAGGTAGTATTCTCCACCCGCCAGCCGGGGAAGGGATGGGACGGCCGGGTTCATGGTTCCATACAGGAGACAGGTCCATTCGTGTATATGGTCAGAGGGACCGATTATTTGGGGAAGGTTCATTTTAAGAAGGGCAGCTTTCTGTTGATACGGTAAGCCTACAACAGCATCCTCATTCACCCGGACACTCACCACCCCATAAATATCATCCCCGTCCCACATAAAAATAAGGTCAATCCCCCCAGGGCGTGTACATATCTTTCCAGCTTCTCTGTTTTCAAAAAACCAAGCCCATAATATCCCGAGATCACCATCAGCACCATGGTGGCCAATGTAAAGAAGGTATATACCGAGATCAATAGCAGCATCCCCACCCAGGACGCCTTGGCCGCGGGGAAGTATAAAAGAGGGATCATCGGCTCACAAGGTCCCAGCACAAATACAATAAATAAGACCCAGGGGGTCACCGCATGCCTGTCCTGCGGCCGGACAATTTCCCCATCCCGGTGCTCATATACATACACACTCCCATCCTCATAAATATCAAAATGCTTGTGCCGCCTGTTCTGCCTGGCCCTCACGAGCCCCCATATGCCATAGATAAGCCCAAACCCTAACATCACCCAGCCCGCCACTCCGCCACGTACACTCTCCAGCCATTTCACTTTTGACAACGACCACCCGATGGCCGCACCTCCCAGACCCAATAACACCGAACTCCACACATGCCCGCACCCACATACTATCGTCCAGAACATCGTCCTCCCAAAAGACCATCCTCTGGATCTGGAAAGGGCAATGAACGGCAGGTAGTGATCCGGCCCCGTCACCGTATGCAAACATGCCACCGTCACGGCCGCCGCCAACAATATCTCCAGCTCAGCTGTCATACATAACTGATTTAGCAGACATCAACATCCCGGCAATCCCCTTCAGACAATCATATAAAGGCTCCGCTTTATTTCCCAATATTCTCACCACCAGGCTTCCCGCCGGCCCCTCGCTCACGCCGAATAGGATCTCCAGGCATCTCTCCGACAAATACGCATCTATCTCCCTCTTCCTCTCGCCAGCCCCTTTCCCCATCACCAACAGACTGGCCTGGTGCGTAAACCCTTCCATCTGTCCCGGCATACCCACCGAAAGGACAGAAGGCCGCAAACACACATTCTCCAACAGCGCCAGCTCTCCATCCACAAAGACCTCCGTACGCATATGATATTTTGAAAAATTAAAAACCTCTCCGTTCAGTTTTCTTCCGCAGGTCAAAACCTCTCCCCATACAAACTTGCAATCTTTGGAAAGAAATATTTGGTTGATCCCAGTGAAAATGGCATTTTCATGCGGCACACAGGGATGAGGCAGCCAGCAGAGACAAGCCCCCTTCTCCATTCGGACCTCCACTCTTTGCACAGCTCCCTGCCGCATCCGGAAGAGACGTTGATAGGATTGTGTATGCAACCATACCTGGCCATGCTCCCCCACCTCCACCCGGATAGTAAGATCATCTCCATCCAATACGCCAGGCGAAGAACACATCAGCATTAAATGCAGCAGCGCGGCACGTCTATCCTCCGTCGTATCGGCTACTTTAAAAGGAGGTGTAAAATAGCTGGACACCAGGCGGCTCCTGCCACCACGCACATCCACACGGATCGCCACCTCCGACTGCATGCCTCTTGTATTCATCTCCATAGCATGGGTTCCTCCTCCTCTTCCAGTAATGCATATTTTTTTATCCAGCCGGTGACACTATCCAGTCCCTCCAGGCTCATCAGGTTAGTAAATACAAAAGGCTGCCCCTTACGCATCTTCCGCGCATCCCTTTCCATCACTTCCAGGCTGGCCCCCACATAGGGCGCCAGATCGATCTTATTGATCACCAGCAAATCACTACGTGTAATACCGGGGCCGCCCTTCCGGGGTATCTTATCCCCTTCCGCCACGTCGATGACAAAAATGCTCAGGTCGGCCAGGTCCGGACTAAAGGTCGCCGAAAGATTATCCCCGCCACTCTCTATAAATATGATCCTGAGATCATCGAACCTGCCGGCCATCTCCTCCACCGCCTCAAGGTTCATGCTCGCATCTTCCCGGATGGCCGTATGAGGGCATCCGCCTGTCTCCACTCCCATGATACGCTCCGCTGGTAATAGACTGTGTGTCGTAAGGAATTCGGCATCCTCCTTCGTATAGATATCATTGGTAATGACTGCCAGGCTGTACTCCTTCGATAACCTTCGGGTCAGCCGCTCGATAAGAGCCGTTTTACCAGAGCCCACAGGCCCCGCAATACCGATCTTTATATAGTTTCTATCTCTCATTCAAGACATATACAGCCGGGAGTACAGCTGCTCATGCTGCATACAACGGATATCCAGCGCCGCACAGCTCAGCCCGATCAATTCCCTGTCAGGCTCCAGGCCTTTCTCCACCAGTTCCAGGATCAACCCATGTAAAGAAAGCAGCAACGTCTGTCCATTCTGCTGCCCCATAGGGATCAGCTTTACACAATTGGTTACCATCCCGGTCGCCACATTATAATAAAATCCCATCAACGCCTCCCTCAACTCTATTCCGAGTTTCGCCGCACAATAGCCAAAAACAACCGCGTAATGGGCCGGCGCCCGCCCGGGGCATCTCTCCCCAAAGATCTTTAACAGCCGCGTCCCCAGCTTCCGGCTGGCCTCTCTTATCTCCCTGGGTAATTTAACAGCTTCGCACAGCCGGTCCAATATCATCACCTCCTCCTCATCCCCGGCAACAACAGCCCGATACGTCAATACGACTAACGCCGCATCTGTATAATACACGCTGGTCTGCAATAGAGCCCGCACCAGTTCCTTCGCACTCCCCGGGTCATGTACCACCCCCGCCTGCACATAGGTCTCCAATCCCCCCGAATGCGCATAGCCGCCTATCGGCAGGGTGGGATCGCTCAACTGTAACAGATGTAAAAGGGCTGCGCTCATCCTCCTAATATTTTAGATAATAATCCGCCGCCGGTATGGGCATGACCCGCCACCGTAGATCGCAGTGGGTATAATAGTTTCCGAACATCTTTGCGTACATCGTATCCTCCGGCAGTGAGCCACCGGTACAATGGCTCTTCAAAGGGCACGAGCAACACCCCTTCATCGATGAACAAAGGCAAATGCCGGTTGCCTATCTCATAACACACCGCGGCCACATCCTGCTGCCTTCCCAGGCATATGACCATCGCCTCGCAGGGAAGTATCTCAACGACGATGACCATCGACTCATCCGCGTACAAGACATCTCCTTCCGCCAGGGAAGGACTCTCTTTCAGGAATCGTAATGCCATCTCCTTCCCTCCCCTCGTCTGCTTTCGCATGATACGCTTGCTGGTCTCATACCATTCCAGCTCCAAAACATCGATGACCCGCCCTCCGGCAGTCATGGATGTCAGATGACCTAACTTTTCCTGTATCAGCATATTCAAAATAAAAAATAACGTTGTGCCAATGCCACTTCCCGCAATGGCTCGCAGCTCACTACCTTACCATCCACCTTTACTTCATAATTTTCCGGGTTCACCTCGATGGAGGGCGACTGGTCATTATGCACCATATCCCGCTTGGACAGGTCCCTGCAATGCCCGACAGGCAGCACCCTTTTCCCCAGTCCATATCCCTGCACGATGCCCTTTTTCAAGGACAGGTCTGATACAAAGCTGACACAGGTGTCGAACAAGGCCCTGCCATAAGCACCGAACATGGGCCGGTAGATCACAGGCTGCGGCGTAGGAATGCTTGCATTGGGATCGCCCATCCGGGCCGCAATGATCATCCCGCCCTTGATGATCATCTCTGGCTTGGCGCCAAAGAGCGCCGGCTTCCACAATACCAGGTCCGCCATCTTCCCCGTCTCGAGGCTGCCTACATATGCTGAGATCCCATGTGTAATGGCCGGATTGATCGTATACTTGGCGACATAACGCCTGACCCTGAAATTATCATTGCCCTTGTCTGCATCCTCCTGCAGGCTGCCACGCTGTTTCTTCATCTTATCCGCCGTCTGCCAGGTCCGCAGGATCACCTCGCTGACCCTGCCCATGGCCTGTGAATCCGAGCTCATCATGCTGAATATACCCATATCATGCAATATGTCTTCAGCCGCGATCGTCTCGGGACGGATTCGGCTGTCTGCAAAAGCTACATCCTCGGGAACAGATTTATTCAAATGATGACATACCATCAGCATATCCAGGTGCTCGTCGATGGTATTCACCGTATAGGGGCGGGTAGGATTGGTGGAAGAAGGTAAAATATTGGGATACATCGCCGCGCGGATAATATCAGGAGCATGGCCGCCCCCGGCTCCCTCCGTGTGATAAGTATGTATCACTCTTCCCCCAATGGCGGCAATGGTACTCTCCAGAAAACCCGCCTCATTCAACGTGTCTGTATGGATCGCCACCTGTACATCATGCTTATCCGCAACCCGCAGGGCGGCATCGATCACCGCCGGAGTAGAGCCCCAATCCTCATGTATCTTTAGCCCCAGGGCGCCAGCCTCTATCTGCTCCTCCAAAGGGGGCTCGGTAGCACAGTTCCCCTTCCCTAAAAAACCCAGGTTCATCGGGAAAGCGTCCGCCGCCTCCAACATCTTTCGGATATTCCAGGCGCCCGGTGTCACGGTAGTCGCATTCGTCCCATCCGCGGGCCCCGTCCCACCTCCTATCATGGTAGTAATGCCACTATACAATGCATGTTCGATCTGTTGAGGACAAATAAAATGAATATGCGTATCTATTCCACCGGCCGTCGCGATAAGCCCCGCGCCTCCATGCACCTCTGTCGAAGCGCCGATGACCATGCCTTCATCCACCCCGTCCATCATGTCGGGATTGCCCGCCTTGCCGATGCCCACGATCTTTCCGTCCTTTATGCCAATGTCCGCCTTTACAATGCCCCAGTGGTCGATGATAATCACACCTGTGATCACCAGGTCCAGCACGCCTTCATCACGCCTGGCCGTAGCAGATTGCCCCATCCCATCCCGGATCGTCTTCCCTCCCCCGAACTTTACCTCATCCCCATAGACGGTGTGATCCTTCTCGATCTGGATGAACAGCTCCGTGTCGGCCAGCCGGACCTTGTCCCCTACAGTGGGGCCATACAGATTGGCATATTTTGTCCTGTTGATATATAAGCTCATATCGTATCCCCGTTGACAAGGTTATTAAATCCTACCGCCCTCCGGCGGCCACCCAGCGCGACCAGCTCCACTACTTTCTCCTCTCCCGGCTCAAAACGCACGGCCGTACCCGATGGGATATTTAGCCGCATGCCAAATGCTTTCGGACGGTCAAATTCCATCTCCTTATTTACCTCGAAAAAATGAAAATGACTGCCGATCTGGACAGGACGATCACCCTTGTTCACAACGGTGACCTTCAGGGTCTTTCTGCCCTCATTACAGGGAATGTCCTCTTCCCTCAATATATATTCTCCTGGGATCATCGAATGGGATCATGCACTGTCACCAGCTTCGTCCCATCCGGAAAAGTAGCTTCGATCTGGATCTCCTGTATCATCTCGGGTATGCCTTCCATGACATCCTGGCGGGATAGAATG
>Ga0068860_100002090_pt1 | contig 21029 bp, 17 predicted proteins | sample KBSSwiS32_FD_66597 | JGI IMG/M metagenome (GOLD analysis project Ga0068860, IMG submission 66597) | Switchgrass rhizosphere microbial communities from Kellogg Biological Station, Michigan, USA - KBS Switchgrass S3-2 | ecosystem: Host-associated > Plants > Roots > Rhizosphere > Soil ...
AACAGGCGCAGGCGCTGGGCGTAGGGGACGACCGCGCGCATGGGGCGGGCCAGGGCGTTGCGGTTGAAGACGTGGGCGAGCGCCAGCAGCACCGGCGCGTTGGCGGCGAGCGGCGCGGACTGGAAGTGGGCGTCCAGGGCGGCCGCGCCCGACAGCATCGCCTCGAAAGCGGCGGGACCCAGGCCGATGGCGAGGGACAGGCTCACCGCCGACCACACCGAATAGCGGCCGCCCACCCAGTCCCAGAAGGCGAACACCTGGTCGGCGGGGACCCCGAAGCCGCGGGCGACGTCGGGCGCGGCGGACACGGCGCAGAGGTGGGCGTCGCCGGCCTCGCCCAGCCCGGCGCGCAGCCAGGCCCGGGCGGTCTCGGCGTTGGTGATGGTCTCCAGCGTGGTGAAGGTCTTGGAGACCACCACCACCAGGGTGCGGGCCGGGTCGAGGCCCGTCAGCGCCTGGGCGACGTCGGCGGGATCGACGTTGGCGGCGAAGCGCAGGTCGATGGCCGGGTCGAGGGGCTTCAGCGCTTCCCACACCAGGCGGGGCCCGAGGTCGGAGCCGCCGATGCCGATGTGGACCACCGCCGAGATGGCCTGGCCGGTCACGCCCTTGCGCGCGCCGGAGCGGACGGCTTCGGCGAACGAGGACACGGCCGCGCGTGCGGCCTCGACCTCGCCCGAGACCGGCGTGCCGGTGGCGCGGAAATCAGCGCCTTTGGGGGCGCGCAGCGCCATGTGCAGGGCGGCGCGGTTCTCCGAGGCGTTGACCGGTTCGCCGGCGAACAGGCGCGACCGCGCGTCCTCGACACCGGCGGCGCGGGCCAGGCCGAGGGCCGCGGCCAGCCCCGCCTGCGACCACGGCTGTTTGGAGAGATCGAGATGCAGGCCCGCGGCGTCCAGGGACGTCGCGGCGAGGCGGCCCGGCTCATCGGCGAACAGGGTCTCGATGCGCCGTCCGTCGGCCGCGGCGGCGGCGAGGGCCGCCCAGGCGGAAGAGAGGTCGCTCATGCCGGCACGGACTCCATCGGTAGGTTGGCGTTTACCCTGGGCGCGTAGCAAAGTTGCATCATCGAGTCTCCGCCGCTTCGCCAAGGAGCCTGCCCATGTCCTGCGACGCCGCCGCCGCGATCGTCCTGTGGCTCGCCGCCGCCTCGCCGGGCGCCGCGCAGGGACTCAGTCCGCAGCCCGTGGCGCCGGTCGGGGCGGTCGCCTTGGAGCCGCTGTTCGCCGACATCGTCGCCCGTGCGAAACACCTGAAGGCCGAAGCCGAGGCCCTGCGCCGCGACGGGCGGGCCGCGCCGGCGGACTTCAAGGCTCAAATCCGCGAACTCTCGGACCTCGACATGAAGGGGCACGTGACGCTGCGCGAGCGCGGCGTGGACGGCGACTTGAAGTGCATCCTGAAGGGCATCTCCCAGGACCTGCCCGAAAAGCTCGCCGCGATGGATGCGGCCGCGACGCCGAAGGACCGCGACCTGGCGCTGGCCGACATGGTCTATCTGCTGAACGACAACGTCGAGGTGATCACCGCCCCGCCGGCCCCCGCAGTCTAGCCGGCGTACTTGATCGAGCAGCCGTAGGGCTTGCTCGCCGCGATCGCGACCTTGCGGCCGGCCTTGAGGTCCGCGAGGGCGGCGGTCACGTAGTTGTTGGCGCCCTTCAGGCTGGCGGGGTCCGACGTCGGCCTGTTGTCGATGCCGCCCATGTAGACCAGGGTTCCCGCCTTATCGACGACGTACATGTGCGGCGTCGTCTTGGCGTCGTAGGCGCGCCCGACCCTGCCCTGCGGATCCAGCAGCAGGGCGGTGGACGCCGCGCCGGTTGAGGTCTTCCAGGTCCTGGCTTCGGCCGGCGCGACATAGCCCTGCTTTCCAGGCGCCGACGAGATCAGGGTCAGCCAGACGACGCCGTCGGTCGTGGCGGCCTTCTGCAGCGACTGCATGTGGCCGGACCCGTAGTGCTTCTGGACGTAGGGGCAGCCGGCGTTCGTCCACTCGAGGACGACCGTGCGGCCCTTGAACTCGGCCAGCGACCGCGCGCGACCGTCGCCGTCGACGGCGGTGAAGGCGGGGGCGGGCGCGCCGATGGCCGGCGAAGCGGCGGCAGGGGCGGCGCAGGCCAGGGCGGCCAGGCCCACGAGGGCGTAGCGGGACAGGGACATCGGGCGGCCTCCTCTTGGGATCAGCGGCCCTGGGCGTCCTCCAGAGCGCGGACGACCAGGCCCTCGGTCAGGATCTGCGGCAGGATAACCCCCTCGCCGCTCTTCGCGCCATAAACCAGGTAGAGCGGCACGCCGGCCCGCCCGTGACGGGCGAGCTCGGCGGCGATGGCCGGGTCCTTCCGGGTCCAGTCGCCCTTGAGGTAGACTGCGCCCGTCCGCCGGAAGGCGTCGGCGACGGACCGGGTGGACAGGGCCGTGCGCTCGTTGACCTGGCAGGTGACGCACCAGGCGGCGGTGAAGTCGACCAGCACCGCCTTGCCGGCCGCGTGGGCCGCGGCGACGCGTTCCGGCGACCAGGTCTCGAAGGGGACGACGGCCTGGGCGCCGGCGTCGGAGGCGGACGCCGCGGGGGGCGCGTAACCGGGCCACAGGGCGGCGACCAGGGCGGCCGCGGCGGCCAAGGCGGCGGCCGCGACAAGGGTTGCAGGGCGGCCGCCTTCGGCGACGCGACGCTGGGCCCAGCCGAACAACCAGGCGGCCAGCGCCAGCAAGACGGACGCGACCAGGACCCGGGCCAGCCCTTCGGGTCCAGCCTGGACGGCGAGCACCCAGACGAGCCAGGCGGCGGTCCCGTACATCGGGAAGGCCAGGGCCTTGCGCAGGACGTCCATCCACGGGCCGGGGCGCGGCAGGCGCGCCAACAGCCCGGGCGCGAAGGACGCGCTCACGAAGGGGGCGGCGAAGCCGAGGCCGAGGGCTGCGAACACCGCAAGCGCGGCGGCGGCGTCGCGGGTCAGCGCCCAGCCCAGGGCGGGCGCCATGAAGGGCGCCGTGCAGGGCGCGGCCACCACCACGGCCAGGGCGCCGGTGAAGAAGGCGCCTGCGAGGCCCTGGCGCGCAGCCAGGCCTGCGCCCGCGCCCTGCAGCGACTGGCCGACCTCGAACACGCCGGAGAGGTTGAGGGCGACGGCCAGCATCAGCAGCGCCAAGCCGGCCACCACCGGTGGCGACTGGAGCTGGAAGCCCCAGCCGATGGCGGCGCCTCCGGCCTTCAGCGCGATCAGCAGGCCCGCCAGCGCCAGGAAGGCCGCCATCACGCCGGCGCCGAAGGCCAGGCCCTGGCGGCGGCCCTCGACGGCGTCGTGGACATGGCCGGCCAGCGAGGCGGCCTTCATGGCCAGGATCGGGAAGACGCAGGGCATCAGGTTGAGGATCAGGCCGCCGGCGAAGGCGAACAGGGCGGCGAGGGCCAGCCCCAGGTCCGCAGCCGGCGGCGCCGTTGCGACCTTGACCGGCGGCGGACCGAGACCGGACACGCCCGCCGGCGGCGGTCCGGGCCGGGCGTCGACCTCATAGGACTTGCCGCCGACGGTCAGCACGCCGGCCACGTCGGAGGGTCCCGCCCCCTGGTTGAAAGCGAATCCGGGGGTCAGCGTCAGGGTCAGGCCCTGCGGCCCGCGCTCGACGGCCTGGGGCTTGGCGTGGGCGAACTGCGTGCCGTCGAAGGGGAAGAAATAGGCGTCGGTCATGTCGGCGCCCGCCAACGGCGCCCCTGCGACGGCCAGCGTCACCCGCCCGCCCGCCCGGGCGAAGGTGGCGGCGAGGCCGGCGGGCTTCGGCGCCGCGGCCAGGGTCGCGGCGATGGCCGGGCCCCACCTGGGATCGGGGGCGGCGGGGCTGGCGGCGACCGGCAGGGCCAGGGTCAGGACCGCATCCTCCGGCACGCAGATCTCCTCGCAGACCAGGAACGACGCGGCGGCCTTGAGCGTGATGGTCTGGCCAGGCAGAGCGTTCGTGGGCGCGGTCAGCGCCACGGGCAGCAGCACCTCGCCGGCGTAGCCGTAGTTCATCAGCGGCCCGGTGGGCTGGCGGCTGGGCGCCGGCCAGACGATGTCGCCGGCCTTCCAGCCGGGCGGCAGGGTCCAGGCGATGCGGGTGGGCTCTCCGGAATCGCCGGCGTTGCGCCAATAGGTGTGCCAGCCCTTCTGGATATCCTGGCGCAGCGCCACGTGCAGGGTCTCGCCGGGGGCGATCGCCTGGCGCTCGGCGACCAGCTCGGCGGTGAGGTGGCCGGTGTTCACCGGCTGGGCCGCGGCCGGCGCAGCGGCCAGGAACAGGGCGAAGAGGCCCGCCAACACCCGCATCACGCCCACCCGAGCCCCTCGCACAAGCTTTGGGCGCAATATCGGGCCGAGGGGGCGGGAACGCAAACCGGCTCGACTCGGCGGCGGCGGAGGTCATCATCGCCGAATCGACCACCGCGGAGTCCGCCATTGCCGGCACTGTTCGACGACATCGAGATCGGCCAAGTCACCGCACTCGGAACCTTCACCGTGGAGGCCGCGGCGCTGGACGCCTTCATCACCGCCTTCGCGCCCGGCTGGACGGCGGACCGGGGGGCGCCGGACGCCATGGTCTATGCGATCTGGAGCCGGCTGGAGGCGCAGGCCGCCGCCGACTGGCCGCAGACCAAGAAGCTGGGCGTCGACGCCGTGCGCTGGATGCGCAACCCGCCGCCTGGCGAGACCCTGCGCGGCCGCATGACGATCATGGCCAAGGACCCGGTGGGCGAAGGCAAGGGCATCGTCTTCGCCCAGCACGACATGCTGGATGGCGCGGGACGGCTGGTGTTCTCGTGCCTGACGCGGAGCCTGTTCGCGCGATAGGTCAGGCGTTGGCCGCCTGCGGCTGGCGGGCCATGGCCAGCGCGATGAGGCGGTCCCAGCCCACCAGCGAGAACATGTGGGCGTAGATCTGCTGCAGGGCGCCGTTGTCGCGCAGCTCGATGAACTTCTCCGCCGGCAGCTTGTTCAGCTTCTCCTCCGAGACGCCGAAGTAGTCGGCGATCTTGGTGGGCTCGCCGGCGGTGCCGTCGGGGTTGAGCGGGGTGAAGTTGGCGGTCTTGGACTCGAACAGGTCCAGGTCCTTCAGAAGCTGAACGAAGGCCGTGGTGCGCTGGCGCTCCACCTCGAAGCTGTTGCAGAACTCGATGCAGTTCTTGGTGTATTCGGAGGGCTGGCCGTCGGCCTCGAAGAACGGCATGTCGCCGCCCGGGACGATGAAGTCGGCGGCGCGGTCGATGCACAGCACCATCTGGCCGGCGACCTGGTCGGTGGCGAACACGAACGGGTAGCGGCGGATGTAGGCCGGCACGTAGACGCCGGCCTCGAACACGCCATCGGGACGGACGAACATATTCTCCCCGGAGTTCAGACCCATTACCGCGATCGGCAGTTTCTCGTCGCCCACGAAGATGATCGGGCCGGTCACGGCGGCCAGGCCGAACTCGCCCACCGTCAGCGGCACCGCATGGCCGGCGGCGGCGAAGCCGAACGGGCCGTCCTTGCGGATCACGCCCAGGCCCTTGTGCAGCTCGGGCGTCAGGGGCTCGGGCTGGGTGTAGAACAGCACGGTGCCGGAGATTTCGCCGGCGGGCGTTTGAACGGTCGACATGAGGCGCCTTCGAAGGATCCGGGGCGGACCCCGGCGAGAAAGTCCGCGCTTCTAGCTCATTGGGTCAGGGGCGGCAAATCACGCCGCGGCCGGGTTGCCTCGCTTCCGGCGAACCGCTTCAATCCGCCCGCCGCCCGCGGGGACGGCGCGTCCGGTCCGGCGGAGGAAACGACAAGATGGCGATCCACTATCCCGACATCCTGCAGGAACGGACGCTGCCGAAGACGTTCAGCTACGCGGACAAGGACGTCATGCTCTATGCGCTGGGCATCGGGCTCGGCGACGATCCGATGAACGAGGCCGAGCTCGCCTTCGTCTACGAGAAGCGCCTGAAGGTGGTGCCGACGGCGGTGACGGTGCTGGCTTCGTCGGCGGGGCGGGCGGAGACCGCGCCGATGCCAGCCGGCCTGAAGCTCAGCGAGATCAACTACCCGATGATGCTGCACGGCGAGCAGAAGGTGGAGATCCACAAGCCGCTGCCGGTCGCCGGGACGTTCACCGCGGAGAGCCGCAAGGTGGGGGCCTGGGACAAGGGCCAGAGCAAGGGCGCGGTCATCGTCAGCGAGACGGTGTGGACGGACGCGGCGGGCGACAAGGCGGTGACGCTGACCAGTTCGCAGTTCTGCCGCGGCGACGGCGGGTTCGGCGGGCCGACCGAGGGGGCGCCCGAGCCGCACACGGTCCCGACCCGCAAGCCGGACCTTTCCGTCGACTACGCCACCCGGCCGGGCCAGGCGCTGCTCTACCGGCTGAACGGCGACTACAACCCCCTGCACTCCGATCCGGACGTGGCCCGCACGGCGGGGTTCCAGGTTCCGATCCTGCATGGCCTGTGCGCCTACGGCATCACCTGCCGCGCGGTGCTGGAGCACGTGCTGGACTACGACCCCAGCCAGATCCTCAGCCACCAGGTGCGCTTCTCGTCGCCGGTGATGCCCGGCGAGACCATCACCGTCGACATCTGGAAGGACGCCAAGGAGATCTCCTTCGAGACCCGCATCAAGTCGCGCGGCGTGACCTCGATCCGCAACGGCCTGACGCGGTTGCGGTGACGCTTTCCTCCCCTGTCCCGCAGAGGACGGGGGAGGTGGCGCGCCCCGAAGAGGGCGTGACGGAGGGGGCGGCTGCAACAATCGCCAGCGCCCCTTCCCTGCGCCCCCACCACCACCGGCTCGGAGTTTATCCTCGGGCCGGCCTCCGTCCGGACCCGGGGGGCCGGTGGTCCCCCTCCCCCGTCATCTTCGCGACAGGGGAGGAAAGCTCAACTCCGGACCGCGAAGACGATGTGCGGGCGCAGGGGATGGTCCTGGGCCAGGGCCGGGTGGTCGAAGTCGCGGGACGGGTCGCGGACGAAGCCGGCGCGGGCCATCACCGCCTGGGAGCGCTGGTTGGCGGGCGTCGTGAAGGCGACGATCTCCGCAAGGCCCAGCCGGGAGAAGCCGTCGCGGACCACGGCGCGGGCCGCCTCGGCGGCGTAGCCCTGGCCCCAGGCGTCGGGGATGAGCGCCCAGCCCGCCTCCATCGCCGGCGCGAAGGGGATGGCCGGATGGGCCTGCATCAGCCCGCAGTGTCCGAGGAACGCGCCGTCGGCGCGCCGCTCGACGGCGAAGCGGCCGACGCCGTCGCGGTCGATCGACTGCAACTGGCGCTCGATCCGCGCCGCGCTCTCCGCCACGGTCAGCACCCCGCCCAGCCAGTCGGCCACCCGCGGGTCGGCCATCATGGCGGCGTAGGGGTCGAGGTCGGCCTCGCGCCAGCGCCGCAGAAGGAGGCGCGGCGTCTCGATCATGACGGGCGCGGCGCCACCAGCCCGCCGTAGAGGTCGGTGCGGCGGTCGCGGAAGAAGCCCCAGGCGGCGCGGTGGGTGGCCAGAAAGTCGAGGTCGAAGGTTGCGGCGATCACGCCCTCGTCGTCGCGGCCAATTTCGGCGACCAGGTCGCCGCGATGGTCGGAGATGAAGCTGGAGCCGTAGAACCGCTGGCCGCCGTTGGGATAGTCCGCCCACGGCTCGAAGCCGGTGCGGTTGGCGCCGACCACGGGGATGACGTTGGAGACCGCGTGGCCCTGCATGGCGCGCCGCCAGGGCTGGGCGGTGTCGAGCGAGGCGTCGTGCGGCTCCGAGCCGATGGCGGTGGGATAGAACAGCACCTCGGCGCCCATAAGCGCCATGGCGCGGGCGGCCTCCGGGTACCATTGGTCCCAGCAGATGCCGACGCCAATCCGGCCGAAGCGGGTCTCCCAGACCTTGAAGCCGGTGTCGCCGGGCCGGAAGTAGTACTTCTCCATGTAGCCCGGCCCGTCGGGGATGTGGCTCTTGCGGTAGACGCCGGCCAGCGAGCCGTCGGCGTCGGCGACCACCACGCTGTTGAAATAGTGCGGCCCCTCGCGCTCGAAGATGGAGATCGGCAGCACGACGCCGAGCTCGCCGGCCAGGGGTGCGAGGGCCGTGACGCAGGGGTGCTCGCGCCAGGGATGGGCGTGGGCGAACCAGCGCTCCTCCTGGGCCACGCAGAAGTAGGGGCCCTGGAACAGCTCCGAAGGCAGGACGACCTGGGCGCCCGCGGCGGCGGCCTCGCGGATCAGCCCCGCGGTCCTGGCGACGTTGGCCGCTTCGTCGAGGCCGTAGGAGGCCTGGAGCGCGGCGACGCGGATCGTGCGGGCCATCAGGCGGGCTCCTGCTGGGTGATGCAGTGGAACGAGCCGCCGCCGGTGAGCAGGGCCCGCGACGGCAGGCCGATCACCGTGCGGCCGGGGAACAGGGCCTCGAGCGCCTGCAGCGCCAGGTCGCCGGGGCGCTCCTCGTAGATCGGCGCGATGACCGCGGCGTTGGCGATGACGAAGTTCATGTGGCTGGCGGGCGCGGCGCCGCCGCCCGGGCTCTCCACCCAGCCCGGCGAAGGAATGCGCATCACCTTCAGCGGACGGCCCTCGGCGTCGGTCATGGCGGCCAGGCGCCGGGCGGTTTCGTCGTAGACCTCGGCGTTGGGGTCGCCGCGACCCCAGGCGACCGGGGCGACCACGCAGCCGGGGGCGACGAAGCGGGCCAGGTTGTCCACGTGGCCGTCGGTGTGGTCGTTGAGCAGGCCGTCGCCCAGCAAAAGGGTCTTGCGCGCGCCGAGCGCGGCGGCGAGGGCGGCCTCGGCGCAGGCCTCCGTCCAGCCGGGATTGCGGTTGGGGTTGAGCAGGCACTGGGAGGTGGTCAGGACCGTCCCGGCCCCGTCGTGGTCCAGCGCGCCGCCTTCCAGGACGATCTCGTGCTGCACCAGTTCCGCGCCGGCGGCGTCGGCGAGCTGGACCGCCACGGTGTCGTCGTGCTCGAGGTCGTACTTGCCGCCCCAGCCGTTGAAACGGAACGCCTGGGCGACCAGGCCGCCGTGAGCGCGGGTGAAGATCGGGCCGGTGTCGCGCAGCCAGATGTCGCCGAAGGCGCCGGGGACGATCTCCACGCCGGAGACCTCGCCCAGCAGGCGGCGGGCGGCGGCCTCGCCGTCGGCCGTACCGGTCAAGAGGCGCACGCGCTCGCCCCCGGGGCCGGCCAGGGCGCGGGCCAGGGCCGCGACCTCGGCCTGCGCCGGCTCCAGGTCGTCTTCCCAGAGGTCGGCGTGGCTGGGGAAGCCCAGCCACATGGCCTGGTGCGGCGCCCACTCGGCAGGGATCGTCGGGCTCATCGGATCCTCGATGCGGCGAAGACGCGCGCAGATGGGCGCGCAGCGGGCCGACGTCAAGCGGCGGACGTTCTCAAGGCCGGCCCTAGACCCTAGAACTCGGCGTGCAGTGTTGCGATGAGCGTTCGACGATAGCCCGGCTGTGCGAGCGCCGTTCCGGTCAAGTTGGTCGTGATGTCACCCAGGAAACGTTCATCGAACAGGTTGCGTACGTTCAACTGCACATAGGTCTTTTTCAAGCCGAGCTGGTCGAGTTTGAACCGGGCGTCGAGGTCCCACAGCGCATACCCGGGAAATTTCTCGTTGTTGACGAGATTGGTCCAGCGATCACCGACGAATTTGCCTTGAACGCCAAGGCTCAGGAATTCAACCGGATCCCACTGCACTCGCACCCCGCCCTGAAGTTTTGGGGTTTCATAGAGCGACTTGCCCTTGGTCGGCAGCGGCGGGCCGGCGGCGGCGTTGGGGATGTCGTCCTGAATCTCGGAGGTGATGTACGACACCGAGCCGTAGACGCTGAGATCGTCGGTTGGTTCGAAGCCGATCTGGCCGTCGATGCCCCAGAGATCCACATCCCCAACGTTGGCGGAGAAGGCGATGCCGGCGGTCTCGTCGAGGACCCGCTCGATACGGTTGCTGAACTTGTTCCGCCAGACCGCGGCGGCGGCCATCACCGGGCCGGACTGGTAGCGGACGCCCAGGTCGATAGCCTTGGCCGTCTCCGGGCCGGGATCAATGAGGACTTGATCGTAAAGGTCGTCGGTCCTGGGCGCCGACAGCGTCTGGGCGTAGCTGACGAACACCGTCAGGTCGTCGGTGAAATCGTAGCTGGCGCCGAGGTTCGGCAACAGCTTGTCGTATTTGACCTTGAACGTGCGCGGCCGGCCGTATTGCAGGGCGGCGCTGGAGTTCAGCGCGGCCGCTGGGAACGTCACAAGGGTCTGGCCTGTACCGTCGTTCGTGCCCGGAACCGGCGTGGGGACTTGGGTGGTGCAGTACGCGTTGAAAGTGTTCTGCTGGTAGCAGAAGTTTCTCAGGTTTCGCTTGAAGAAAGGCGCGCGCAAGCCGGCGTTTAGCAGCAGCTTGTCCCCGATGAAGCGACCACGGTACTCCACCGCCACCTGGTTCAGGAGCGCGACGGAGGATCGGTCACGGCGGCGCAGATTGGTTCCGTCGGGCAGGGCGACCAAGCGTCCTTGGCCATCCTTGCCGCCGAAAACATTCTCCACCGTGCCGTCAGGCCCAATGAAACCCACGTCTCCGGTCTGGCGATGTTTCGCTCGGTCGAATGTGTAGGCGATGCGAACGCTCTGGTTGTCCATGAACTTCCAGATCAGCGACGAGGTCACCCCGTAGCGGCGGGTGTTGGTGGTGTTCGGACGATAGAGATAGACGCGGTCCAGGATGTCCCCGTCGCCGTTGAGATCGACGCCCGCGGCGGTGGAATTTCCGCGCAGCTGCGGGTCGGTCTCCGGGAAGACCTGGGCGCCGCCGCCGTTCGCCAGCGCATAGGTGAAGGAGGGATCGACCGTCAGCGTGATGTTATCGGAGAGACTCCAGCTAGACAGGCCCCGGATGCTGCCGGTGTTCGAGGGGTTGAGGGTGAAGTTGTAGAAGCTGCTCGGGCAAGTGAAGGCGCCCGCAGCGTCGCTTTGCGCGCCAGGACCTGGGGTCGGGCGCAAGCATGTATCGGGGGCGACGAAGCCCGTGTCCGGCGCGCCTGTGGTGGTCAGGCCTCGGCGTTGGAAGGTCGCCAAATTGATGCGGTTGATGAAATTATTGCGGGCTTCGTTGTAGTGAAAGATGAGGCTTGCACGACCGACTTCGCCGAAATCCTGGTCGATCCGGGCGTTGAATTGCTTCTTCTGGATCTTTCCTCGGGGCTTCAACGGGGAGTCGTGCGGCTTGAAGAGATCATTCTTGGTGTAGAGGCCCGAGATCCAGGCCTTTGTGCCCCATGGGCCCAGCGCGCCCGTTTCAAGCGTGGCGTAGTAGCGCTGGAACTGGTTGCTTCCCACACCAACCTCGGCGCGGAGGCCGAACTCGTCGGACGCCCGACGGGTGATGTAATTGATGGTGCCGCCGGCCGCTGCGGCGGTAGGGCTGTCGACGTCGGTGGTGCCCAGGTTGACTGTGGCGCGCTCGATCAGATCCGCCTCCAGCTGCTGCTGGGAGTAGATTTGGTAGTTGCCGCTGTCGTTCTGCGGCACGCCGTCCGCTAGCACCGCCACGCGTTGGGCGTCGAAACCCCGGACGACCACGTCGCCGCCGGACGACCCGTAGGCGTCGTTGTTCGTAAAATTAACCGCGGGCAGCAGGTTGATCGAATCCAGGATGGATTGGCCGGGCGCTTGGCGCGTGATGAACTCCTGGGTGATCGAGGCCCGCGACTTGGGCTCTGTCTCGGCGACGATGACGCCGTCCAAGCTGGCCGGCCCTTTTGCGGCGGTGACGATCAGTTCTTCCACGATCGAAGTGCCAGTGGACTGCGCCAGTGCAGGACAGCCAAACCCCAGCCCCACCACAAGCACAGCCGATGCGCAGAGCGCCTGGCTTCTCATCGAAATCATGACTTATCCCCTCAGCCCGGGCGACGACGCCTTTCGCGTCTGTCGGCCTCCACTAGGTGACATATCGGTAATTGTGACAACTCCGATGACGGTTCGATGACGGACGCGTCACGCAATTCGGGCTTGCCCTGAGAGTGGCGCCGGCGCGCCGCAGCGCTTAGGAGACAGGCGCCCCGAAGCCCGGACCCGCCATGCCCCCGGCCCACCGAATGCCCCTGCTCGACGACGCCTGGCGCATGGTCCTGCTGCTGACCGCGGCGCTGACGCTGGCGCGGATCACCGTGCTGTTCGCCTCCCCGCTCGACCTCTACCCGGACGAGGCCCAGTACTGGCTGTGGTCGCGGTCGCTGGCGTTCGGCTACTACTCGAAACCGCCGGTGGTGGCCTGGACGATCTGGGCGACGACCTCGCTGGGCGGCGACGCCGAGCCGTGGATCCGCCTGGCCTCGCCGATCTACCAGGCGGGCGCGACCCTGGCGGTTTTCGCCGTCGCGCGGAAGCTCTACGGCGAAGCGGCCGCGTTCGCCGCCGCCGCCCTCTACGCCCTGATGCCGGGGGTGCAGCTCTCGGCGGCGGTGATGGCGACCGATGCGCCGCTGCTGTTCTTCATGGGCCTGGCGCTGCTGGCCTATGTCCACCTGCAGTCGGCGGACGGCGCGCGGCGGGTCGGGATCGCGGCCGGGTTCGGGGCGGCGGTGGGCCTGGCCTTCATGTCGAAATACGCGGCGGTCTACCTGATTATCGGGGTCGTGCTGCACCTGGCGCTCTCGCGGGAGGCCCGGGCGGCGTGGCGGCCCGGGGCCGCGGCGGCCGCGCTCGGCGCCTTCGCCCTGATCCTGGCGCCCAACGTCGCGTGGAACGCCGCGCACGGCTACGCCACCTTGCAGCACACCGCCGCCAACGCCGCCTGGGGTGGCCGGCAACTGTTCAACTGGCCGGAGCTCTGGGACTTCATCGCCTCGCAGTTCGGGGTGTTCGGGCCGATCCCGTTCGGCGTGCTGCTGGGCGGGACGGCGGCGCTCGCCCTGCGCCGGCGCCTGACGTCCAGCGACCTGATGCTGCTCTGCTTCGTGCTGCCGCCGCTGATCATCGTGTCGTCTCAGGCCTTCATCAGCCGGGCGAACGCCAACTGGTCGGGGGCCGCCTATCTGCCGGGGGCGATCCTGGTGGCCGCGTGGCTGGCAAGGTGGCGGGCGAAGGGGTGGCTGGCCGCCGCCCTGGCCTTCCAGGGGGTGCTGGCGGCGCTGTTCCTGCTGTGGGTGACCGTGCCCTCGACGGCCGAGGCCATGGGCATGGCCAACAGCTTCAAGCGCGCCAAGGGGTGGTCGCAGCTCACCCGCGTGGTGCTGGACCGGGCGGCGGTGGAGGGCGACCTGACCGCGATCGCGGTGAACAGCCGCTTCCTCTACAACGCCATGGCCTATTACGGCCGCCGCGAGCTGGCGGCGCCGGGGGCGCCGCCGCTGACCATCTGGCTGCTGGAGGAGGAGCCGCGCAACCAGGCGGAGGAGACCGCGCCGCTGACGCCGGCGCTAGGGGCGCGGGTGCTGGGGGTCAGCCTGGAACAGGCCTGGCGCGACCGCATGGTCAGCGACTTCGCGGCGATCAAGGGCCGCGAGATCGTCAGCATACGGCTGGATGACAAGCGCAGCCGGCGCGCTGAACTGTTCGTGGGCGAAGGGTTCGCGCCCAGGCCTCGCGTCAGCGGGCCTTCCACACCGCCTTGAGCGCGGCGTCGCGGCCGCAGCCCACGCGATAGGCGGCGTAGGCGGCGGGGTTCTTGCGGGCGTAGTCCTGGTGGTAGCCCTCGCCCATCCAGAAGCGGCCGGCGGGCAACACCTGGGTCGCCACCGGCTTGCCCAGCGTGGCGGCCACCTTGGCCTTCACCGAAAGGGCGTCGGCGCGTTCCTGGTCGTTGGCGACGAACACCGCGGTGCGGTAGCTCGGGCCCCGGTCGCAGATCTGGCCGCCCGCGTCGGTGGGGTCGATGTGGTGGAAGAAGCCGTCCACGAGCTGGGCGTAGGTGGTCTTGGCCGGGTCGTAGGTGACGCGGATCGCCTCCAGGTGGCCCTCGTGGTTCTGGTAGGTCGGGTTGGCGCGGGCCCCGCCCGCATAGCCCACGACGACGGCCTTCACGCCCGGCAGGTGCTCGGCGTCGTGCTCGGCCGACCAGAAGCAGCCGCCGGCGAACACGGCGGTGCGGTAGGCGTCGGCGGCCGGGGCGCCGGCGGCGGAGAAGACGGCGGCCGCGGCGACGGCGGCGAAGAGAGGCTTTTTCATGGGGCGGAGATGGCCACGGCCGTGGACCGAGGCAAGGGCGGAAGCGTCGCGGCCAGGCGGGGAATGGTTACAACGGCCTCTGGTCCTCCCCATTGGGGGAGGGGGACCGCCGAAGGAGGGGGCCAGCGGCGTCGCAGATAAGGACCCCCTCAGCCAGCTTCGCTGACAGCTCCCCCAGAGGGGGAGCACCATCTTGTTCTCCGTCCCTAAGCCCCCGCCAGATCCACGGCGAAGGCGGCTTCGGTCTTGGCCTTGACCTCTTCGACAGTGACGCCGGGGGCCAGGGCGGTGAGGCGGACCGGGGCCTTGCCGCGGGCGACGTCGAAGACGCCCAGGTCGGTGATCAGGAGGTCCACCACGCCCAGGCCGGTGAGCGGCAGGGTGCAAGCCTTGAGGAACTTGGGCGCGCCGGACTTCTCGACGTGGTCCATGACCACCACCACGCGCTTGACGCCGGCCACCAGGTCCATGGCCCCGCCCATGCCCTTGACCATCTTGCCGGGCACCATCCAGTTGGCGAGGTCGCCGTTCTCGGCCACCTGCATGCCGCCCAGGATCGAGAGCGCGATGTGTCCGCCACGGATCATCCCGAACGAGTCGGCGCTGGAGAAGTAGGACGAGGAGTCGAGCTCGGTGATGGTCTGCTTGCCGGCGTTGATCAGGTCGGCGTCCTCCTCCCCCTCGTAGGGGAAGGGGCCCATGCCCAGCATGCCGTTCTCGCTTTGCAGGGTCACGTGCATGCCGGCCGGGATGTAGTTGGCCACCAGGGTCGGGATGCCGATGCCGAGGTTGACGTAGAAGCCGTCGCGCAGCTCCTGCGCCGCCCGGGCGGCCATCTCTTCACGGGTCCAGGCCATCAGGCGTTCGCTCCGGCTTCGGCGCGCGGCCGGGTGGTGGTCCGCTCGATGCGCTTTTCGTAATGCGCGCCCTTCAGCAGACGGTCGACGAAGATGCCGGGCGTGTGGATGTTGTCCTTGTCGAGCCCGCCGATCTCCACGAGCACCTCGACCTCGGCGACGGTCTTCCGGCCCGCGGTGGCCATCATCGGATTGAAGTTCCGCGCGGTCTTCCGATAGACGAGGTTGCCCTCGGCGTCGCCCTTGTGGGCCTTGACGATGGAGAGGTCGGCCACCAGGCCGCGCTCCATGACGTAGAGCTCGCCGTCGAACTCGCGCACTTCCTTGCCCTCGGCCACCAGGGTGCCGACGCCGGTCTTGGTGAAGAACGCCGGGATGCCCGCACCGCCGGCGCGGATGCGCTCGGCCAGCGTGCCCTGCGGGTTGAACTCCAGCTCCAGCTTGCCCGAGAGGTAGAGCTGCTCGAACAGCTTGTTCTCGCCCACGTAGGAGCTGACCATCTTCTTGATCTGGCCGCTCTCCAGCAGGATGCCGAGGCCGAAGCCGTCGATGCCGCAATTGTTGGAGATGACGGTCAGGTCCCTGACCCCGTGCTCGCGGATCGCCGCGATGAGGTTTTCCGGGATTCCGCAGACGCCGAACCCTCCGGACATGATCGACATGCCGTCGAACAGATACCCGTCGAGGGCGTCCGCGGTGCGCTGAATGAGCTTGCTGGCCATGCGGCCCTGTTACGCCGCACTGCACCATTTGCAAGCTTGGCCTTACAAACGCCCGCGCGAATCCGCGCTGTGCGGTTCATAGTCGGCAGATGGCCCATGGGATGACCAGCAAAGCTCAAGACTGCGGCGATCGGCGGGGCGGGCGCTGATGGACGGCCGCTCGCTGCTGATCCAGGCCCTGGTCTATCTGGCCGCCGGCGTCATCTCGGTGCCGATCGCCAAGCGCCTGGGGCTCGGCTCTGTGCTGGGCTACCTGGTGGCCGGCGTCGTGGTCGGGCCCTTCGCCCTGAACCTGGTGGGCATGCCCGGCGAGGTGCAGCGGGTGGCCGAGTTCGGCGTGGTGATCCTCTTGTTCCTGATCGGGCTGGAGGTGCGCCCGGCGCTGCTGTGGCGGCTGCGCACCGCGATCTTCGGCCTGGGCGGATCGCAGTTGATCGCGACGGCCGCGGCGCTGGCGGTGGGCGCGGTGGCGCTGGGGCTCGACCCCAGGACGGCGCTGGCCGCGGGCCTGGTGCTGGCCATGTCCTCCACCGCCATCGTGCTGCAGAGCCTGACGGAGAAGGGCCTGCGGCAGGGCGCGGTGGGCGAGGCCGCCTTCGGCGTGCTGCTGCTGCAGGACCTGGCGGTGATCCCGATGTTCGCGCTTTTGCCGCTGCTGGCGATCCACGCGCCGGTCGCCGGGGCCGCGGAGCACAGCCTGTCGCTGGTGGACGGATTTCCCATCTGGCTCAGGACCCTGGCGGTGATCGGGGCGGTGGGCGCAGTGCTGGTCGGCGGGCGCTACCTGACGCGGCCGATGTTCCGCTTCATCGCCGCCTCGCGCCTGCGGGAGATCTTCACCGCCTCGGCCCTGTTGCTGGTGGTGGGCGTGGCGGCGCTGATGCAGCTCGTGGGCCTCTCGCCGGCGCTGGGGGCCTTCCTGGCCGGCGTCGTCCTCGCCGACAGCGAGTTCCGCCGCGAACTGGAGACTGACATCGAGCCGTTCCGCGGCCTGCTGCTGGGCCTGTTCTTCATCACGGTCGGCGCGGGTCTCGACTTCCAGGTGGTGCGCACGCAGCCCTGGCTGCTGTTGGGGCTGGTGGCCGGGCTGATGGCGATCAAGGCCGCGGTGATGGCGGTGTTGGCCTCGCTGTTCGGCATCTCGCGGCCCGACGCGGTCACCACCGGCGTGGCCCTGGCCCAGGGGGGCGAGTTCGCCTTCGTGCTGCTGGGCTTCACGGTCGGCGCCGGCGTCATCGGCCCCGACCTGGCCAAGCTGCTCACCGCGGTGGTGGCGGTCTCGATGGCCGCGACGCCGCTGGCCATGGCGGGCAGCGATCGCCTGCTGCTGGCGCGGGGGTCGCCGCTGGCCGAGCCCGAGCCCGCGCGGTTCGACGACGACTCCCCGGAGGTGATCGTGGCGGGCTTCGGCCGCTTCGGGCAGATCGCCGAGCGGCTCCTGACCATCAACGACTTCAAGACCGTCACCCTGGATTCCAGCGTCGAGCAGATCGACCTGTTGCGCCGGTTCGGCCGCAAGGTGTTCTACGGCGACGCCAGCCGCCTGGACCTGCTGCGGGCCGCGGGCGCGGCGAAGGCGAAGCTCCTGCTGGTGGCCATCGACGACCGCGACAAGGCCACGGACCTGGTGGAGACCGCCCGCCACGCATTTCCGCAACTGACCGTCGTCGCCCGCGCCTGGGACCGGCGCCACGCCTACGACCTGTTGGCGGCGGGCGCCCACGAGGTGGAGCGCGAGACCTTCGAATCCTCGCTGGCCATGGGGCGGCGCGCCCTACGCCACCTGGGCTTCTCCGAGCGGCGCGCGACGCGGGCGGCCAACGCGTTCCGCCGCACCGACCTGGAGCTCTTCCAGCAGCTCGCGCCCCTGGCCGGCGAGGAGGAGCAATATCGCCTGGCCACGCGGGAATCGCGCGAGACCATGGACAAGCTGCTGCGCAGCGAGATGACCCGCATCGGCAAGGAGGAGGCCGCCGAGGCGGAGGCCGAGCACGCCCACCGCCTTCAGGCCGGCGCCGAGAGAGTGTAGGAGGCGGCGATGACCGTATCCGCGATCCCCAGCGTCTCGTTCAAGGCCTTCGCAGCAGACTTCGACGGCGTCTCCCACGATCTCGGCGCCTCGTTCGCGCGCTTCGGCTTCGCGGTGGTGACCGACTACGACCTGCCGCAGGCGCGGATCGATGCGGCCCTGGCGGCGGCAAAGGCGTTCTTCGACCTCCCCGAGGCGGTCAAACGCCGCTACGTCACCGGCTTGGGCGGCCAGCGCGGCTACACCCCATTCGGCGTCGAGACGGCCAAGGGCGCCGAACACCACGACCTGAAGGAGTTCTGGCACGTCGGCCGGGACCTTCCGCCCGGCCACCGCTTCGCCGACTACATGCCGGCGAACATCTGGCCGGATGAGGTGGCGGGGTTTCGCGAAAACCTGAGCTGGCTGTTCGGCGCGCTCGACGGGCTAGGCCGCCAGGTCCTGCAGGCGATCGCGGCGTACCTGGGCCTGGAGCGCCATTTCTTCGACGCGATCGTCGACGACGGCAACTCGATCCTGCGGCTGCTGCACTATCCGCCGGCCGATTTCGACGGCCCGCACATTCGCGCCGGCGCCCACGAGGACATCAACGTCATCACCCTCCTCCTGGGCGCCGAGGAGGCCGGGCTGGAGGTGCAGGACCGCGATGGACGCTGGCTGCCGATCAATCCGCCGCCGGGGTCGCTGGTGTGCAACATCGGCGACATGCTGCAGCGGCTGACCAACGACCGGCTGCCGTCCACCAGCCACCGGGTGGTGAACCCGGCGCCGGAACGGCGCGGGGCGGCGCGCTACTCCATGCCGTTCTTCCTGCACTTCGATTCCGACTATGTGATCCGCAGCCTGCCGTCCTGCGTGGACGCCCGGCATCCGGACCGCTACCCGGCCCCGATCACCGCCGACGAGTTCCTGCAGGAGCGGCTGCGCGAGATCAAACTGACCTGAAGCCGGCTCCCCGCCGCCGCGTCATTTCGATAGTCGCAGGTTGTTGATGTCCGCGCCGATGGCGTGGAAGGCGTTCTCCAGGTCCGTGCCGCTGGTGGGCATGAACTGGTGGGCCGCATCGGTGGCGCACCAGGTCATCAGGCTCTGGGCGGTGGTGTCGCCGGCCAGGTTGTAGCCCACGGTGTAGATGATCACCTTGGCCGCCTTCATCTTCGTGCAGAGGTTCTTGGCCTGGGTGAAGGTGTCGCCGTTGGTGGCCGCGCAGTTGATGTGGTCGGGCGCCATGGAGGGATAGGACGGCGTCGAGTCGTTCGAGACCACGCCGTTGCAGAAAGCGGTGTTCAGCGCGCCGTCGGTCATCAGCACCACCACCTTCAGCGTGTCGGTCGCGGAGTACGAGGCCGCCGTGTAGGTGCCGCTGCCGGCGGGGAACAGGTAGGAGAAGTTCGGCGAGAGCATGTACCAGCCCCACGCGGTTCCGGTCTGACCGCCGGTCGTGCCCTGGGTGACATTGCCCGGCGCCATTGCGTTGACTGCGGCGGTAAGGTCCGCCTTGGTGGCCGAAAGCGGGACAACGGTGGGGGAAATGCAGGGATTTTGATACGACGCGGTGTTGTTCGTGGGCGCAGTGCTGGAGTTCAAGGCCGGATAATAGAAGCCCATGAACTTTGTGCTCGGCGGGTCATCCGTGTCGACGTAGCTGCCGGTCCGTTCGGTGACGCAGGTGGACACCCTGTAGGTCTTCGTCGCTCCCGAGGGATTGGTGAAGCGGTAGTACTCGCAACTATATTTCATGCAGTACGAAGTCCCGGTGGCGGCGGAGTACGTGCCGGACGCCACGACGGTCCCGGGCAGCGAGAAAGTGTTCGTGTTGACGTTGGCGACCGTGTAAACGTTGTTATTCGGTACAGTGATCCCGCCGACCCCAGTTATGAATATAGAGTCGCCGTTCGCGTATCCGTGCGCGTCAGCCGTCACGACCAAATCACAGGTGGATACGAGGCACTTGGTTTCATTCCCACCCGACGTATAGTTGCTAAAGGTTCCCGAGCTCGTACCATTAAGCGTAAACTTGTTCGTAGCAGTGACCGTGATCTGATATATTTTGGTGTTGATCTGCGTCATGCCGCCGACACTCTTGATATACACGTAGTCGCCGGTGGTTAGGCCATGGTTGGCGGAGGTGGTGATCGTCACCGGATTGCTGCCGGATTTCGTGGCGCCGGAGATGTTCACGGCCGCGGACGCGTTCCACGCCACGTTCGTGATGGATTTCGTTCCGGTGACCGGACCTCGCACTTGAGCCGCGAGGGCGGCGGTCCCGACATTCACGGCGGCGGCCCAAGGCACCAGGGCCACGCGGGAATAGTAGGGCGTCTGCTCGGCCGCATCTTTCACGACGAGGTCGATGAGGTCGTTGGCCGCGGTCTTCAGGCTACCCACGTCGGAGCCCGACATCGAGCCGGTGAGGTCGAGCACCAGGGCCACTTCCAGGTTCTTCGAGTTGCGGATCACGTCGGTGCCGACCGTGATCGGCGGGTGCGCCCAGAAGGCCGGCGCCAGCGCGGCGGGCTGCACGGTCGCCGAGGCGATGATCCGGGTGTTGTTGTCGGCCAGGCGGAAGGTCGACGAGAGCAACTGCGCGCCGCGGTAGAGCTTCAGGTTGGCCAGGAGCGCCTTGTCGCCCAGGGCGTCGATCTCGGCGTCGGTGTTCTTGTCGGAGCGGGCGGCGAACAGGGCGGCGGCGTCCAGGGAGTCCTGCAGACGGGTGCGCTGCTCGTTCCAGGTGTAGACGTCGAGGAACCCCAGCACCAAAGGCACGAGCACAACGATCGCAAGGGCGAAGATGAGCGCCACGGCGCCGCCTTCGTCCTTCGCCCCGCGAGAAAGGTTCCTGCGCAGCGCGCGCGCCAGGCGACCCTTCGCCACTTCGCGTGACTGTCTCATATCGGTCACGTGGACCCCCAATAGCCGTTCCGGGGCCATCATAACTTTAACATGTTAAAGAAATCGCTCGGCGTACAAGGTAAACAGCTTGCCGAGGTCAGGCTTCACCAGCCGCAGCGTTCGCCCTTCGTCTGCTTGATCAGCCAGGCGTCCAGCGGGCGGAAGTAGTCGACCACCGCCGAGGCGTCGCCGCGGGTCTCGCCGGAGAAGGCCGCCATCGCTTCCGGCCAGGGCTTCGACTGGCCGAGCGCGAGCATGGCGCCCAGCTTTTCGCCCACCGCCTTCTGGCCGAACACCGAGCAGCGGTGCAGCGGACCCTTCCAGCCCATCTGGCGGCAGGCGGCGCGCTGGAACTGGAACTCGTAGTTGAAGGCCAGGAAGTAGCGCATGTACGGCACGCT
>Ga0068860_100002093_pt1 | contig 21024 bp, 15 predicted proteins | sample KBSSwiS32_FD_66597 | JGI IMG/M metagenome (GOLD analysis project Ga0068860, IMG submission 66597) | Switchgrass rhizosphere microbial communities from Kellogg Biological Station, Michigan, USA - KBS Switchgrass S3-2 | ecosystem: Host-associated > Plants > Roots > Rhizosphere > Soil ...
GGCAAGACGGCGACGCTCGAACTCATCCGGCGCGCGTCCTTTTGCGAGCACGTCCAGATTCTTCCGGAAGCCGCCGGCATCGTTTTCGGGGGTGGGTTCCCGCGGCGTACTGACGCGGCGGCACGAAGAGCCGCGCAGCGGGCGATTTTTCACGTCCAGCGGGAGCTCGAAGAAGCCGCCGCTGGCACTAACGCAGCCATTGTCCTCTGTGATCGCGGAACCATCGACGGGGCCGCGTACTGGCCCGGCCCCGATGATTTCTTCGGCAACGTGCACACGACGGCCGCGGACGAACTCCGCCGGTACGACGCGGTCATTCACCTTCGCACGCCGCCCCTCGAGAACGGTTACAACCGGCGGAATCCGCTGCGCACCGAGACGGCAATCGAAGCTGCTGCGGTGGACCAGCGGATCCTGCGCATCTGGGAAACGCACCCGCGGCGATTTGTCGTCGACGCCACACCCGATTTCCTCACCAAAGCGGCGCGCGTGCTCGACTTGATGCGGGCCGAGCTTCCCGAATGCTGCCGTCATCACATCGCGCGGGAGATCGATCAGTCAATGCGTGCCTCCGGAGCAGTGGCGTGATGACGCGTGTATCTCTTGTGGTTGCCCTTCTCTGTTGCCTGCTACCAGCCGCAAGGGCGCAGGGGGAGACTCTGACGCTGCAGCGCGCCATTGCGATGGCGCTTGCGGCAAACGCGGACGTCGACGCCGCACGGGCTGCGCAAGCGGAGGCGGCCGCAGGCCGCGACGCAGCCAGCCGCGCCTGGTTGCCGCGGGTCACGCTGGAGGAAGGCTGGCAGCGTGGCGACCAGCCTGTCTTCGTGTTCGGATCGCTGCTGGCGCAGCAGCGCTTCACTGAGGCGAACTTCGCCGTCCAGTCGCTGAATCACCCAGCTCCGCTCTCCAACCACCGCGCGGCCGTGCTACTGCAGCAGTCGATCTTCGACGCCGGCAACATGCGGGCTCGCGCCGACGCCGCCGCCGCGAGCTTCGCCTTGAGCGGCGTCGATCATCGCCGGGTAGAAGCTGACACTGCCGTTGCGGTGGTCCGGGCGTACGGTGATGCGCTGATCGCGGAGGCCAGCGGCCGGGTTGCCCGCGCCGCGATTCAAAGTACGACACAAGATATCGCGCGGGCTGAAGCTCGCCACGACCGCGGGCTGGCAACCGCAGCGGACGTGCTCTCGCTGAAAGTGCATCTCGCGGAAATGCAGGCGCGGGCCATTTCCGCGGACGGCGAGGCCCGGATCGCGCGGGCCCAGTTGAACAGCGTACTCGGCGTGGCGACCGACACGGACTGGGAACTGGTACCGCCGCCGGTTACCACGCCCCGAATCACGCCCGCCCTGGACGTCAGCCTCGCCGACCGTCCCGACGTATCTGCTGCGGCCATTCAGGTTGATGCGGCAGATGCCGCCGCGCGCGAAGCTCGGACGCTGCTGATGCCGCGGGTCGGCGTTGAAGGCGGCTACGAATGGAACGGCAGTAGTTGGACCAATCGTGCAGCCGCCTGGCTTGTCGGCGTCCGCGCGGAACTGTCCCTGTCGGTTGGCGGCGCTGAAGCGGCGCGCGCACGAGCGGCCGCGCACGCAGTCGAGCGGGCGCGCGCGCAGAAGACGAGTGTGGAGCGCGCCGCACGCGTCGATCTGCTCGCGGCACGGGAACGCCTCGATGCCGCCCTGGCGCGTGAAGACGTGGCCATCGGCGCCGTCTCGCACGCGCGCGAGAGCGAGCGGATCATCCGCGAACGGTATGAGGCAGGCCTTGCGGGTGTCACCGACGTGCTGCACGCGGCCGACGCTGTCCTCGCAGCCGAATCGCTCGAGATCACATCGCACGTCGACGCTCTCGTCGCCTCCGTAATGCTCGATCGTGCGCTCGGGCGCATCCCGGACGTCACCCCTTCCGGAGGCCAGCCATGACACGCCTCGCATTCCTCGCCCTGCTTGCCGTCGCCGCATGTAGTTCTGCGCCACCGGAACCCGTCCAGCCTGCATCGCCGGTTCCAGTAAGAGTCTCGGTCGTCACGACCAAACGGGTGCCGCGGACGTTCGAAGCCGGCGGCGTCGTGCGCGCGCGCATGACCGCGACGCTTGCCAGCCGCATCACCGCGCCGGTCCTGTCCATTCGCGTCGCCGCCGGCGATCGGGTGCGCGCCGGCCAGTCCTTAATCACGTTTGAGGGTCGGGAGCTCGCTGCCAATCTCGGGCGAGCCGCCACAGAGGTGACGGCGCTCGAGCGCACTCACGCGGCGGCAGTGGCCGAGCGCGCAGCCGCGGAAGCCGTGGTCACGCTCGCGCGTGCATCGCACGGAAGAATCGCCACGCTCCATGCGCGCGACGCCGCGACGGCGCAAGAACTGGACGAGGCGGTCTCGGCCCTGGGCAGCGCCGAGGCACGGGTTGCGGCCGCCGACGCGCAGGTGGCTGCCGCCGCGGCATCGCTCGACGGCGCGCGGCAGGCGGAAGCCGCGGCAGGTGCCGCGGCATCGTACGCGGCGCTGACCGCGCCGTTCGACGGGCTCATCACCGAGCGGCTCGTGGACCCGGGCGCGCTCGCGACGCCCGGCGCTCCCCTGCTGCGCATCGAAGACGCGCGTCGCTTCCGTCTCGAGGTCATCGTCGATGAATCCCGGCTGACCTCGATCGCCGAAGGTGCGCTCGTCGAGGTCGAGGTCGACGATCACCAGGCTGAAGACACGTCAGCGACTTTATTGAACGGAACGATCGATGAAATTTCACGGACGGTCGATGTCGGCAGCCATACCTTCCTCGTCAAGATCGACCTGCCGGCGCACCCAGCGATGCGCTCCGGAATGTTCGCACGAGCACGCTTCGCGACCGGCTCGCAGGAGCTCCTCACGATTCCGCTGGGCGCGATCGTGCCGCAGGGACAGCTCTCGACGGTGTTCGTCGTTTCCACCGATCAACGCGCACGAATGCGGGTCGTCGATACGGGTGTTCGCGGCGCGGACTGGGTTGAAGTGCTCGCAGGCGTTTCGGCCGGCGAGCAGGTGATTGTCTCGCCCACCGGCATTCGCGACGGTGCGCCGGTGCGGGGCGCCGACACGGAAACACGTCGATGACGAATGGCAATGGACTGGCGGGACGCCTGGCCGCGGTCTTCATCAACTCGCGGCTGACCCCGCTGTTAATCGTGGGGTCGCTCGCACTCGGGCTCTTTGCCGTCATTGCGCTGCCGCGCGAGGAAGAGCCGCAAATCATCGTTCCGATGATCGACGTCTTTGTCCAGATGCCGGGCGCGTCGCCCGCCGAAATCGAGCAGCGGATCGCGCGGCCGCTCGAAAAACTTTTGTGGGAGGTGCCCGGCGTCGAGTACCTGTATTCGACCTCCAGCACCGGCCAGGCGCTCGTGATCGTCCGCTTCTACGTCGGTGAAAACGAGGAAGCGGCGCTCGTGCGGCTGAATCAGAAGATTGCCGCAAACATGGATCTCATTCCGCCCGGAGCGCTCCCACCGCTCGTCAAGCCGCGCTCCATCGACGATGTCGCGGTCATGGCGCTGACGCTTTCCGGTGAAGCGTGGGATGACGCACGCCTGCGGCCGATCGCGGCGCAGTTGCGCGACTCGCTGAAGGAGGTTCCCGACGTCGCCGAAATCACGCTGTTCGGCGGCCGTCCGCGGCAATTGCTCGTGACCCTGGATCCCGCCCGGCTCTCGTCCCACGACATCGATCCGCTTGCCGTACGCGATGCCCTCGTGCACGGCAATGGCCGCCTGCGGTCCGGCGTTCTCGTACACGGGCAGTCCACGATCGTGGATGCCGGAGTCTGGCCGGAGGCTGTCAACGACATCGAGCGTCTTCGCGTGGGCAGCGCCGCCGTGCCGGCGCTGCTCGGCGATCTCGCGGACGTAGCGCTGACGCCCGTTGACCCGACGGCGTACGTGTTCACGCATACACGCGAACACGGCGCTCGGCCGGCTATCACGCTCTCGATCGCAAAGCGCAAGGGGACCAACGCGGTCGCCTTGACACGTCGCCTCGACGAGCAGGTCGAGCGCGCCCGCGGCGTCGTCGTGCCGTCCGACGTTGACATTGAAGTCACGCGCGACTACGGCGAGACAGCCGCGGACAAATCGAACGAGCTCCTCTGGCACATGCTGCTCGCCGTCATCTCGGTCTCGGCGCTGATCTGGCTCGCACTTGGAATCCGCGAGGCCGGCGTCGTGCTTGTCGCCATTCCCGTCACCCTGGCACTGACGCTGTTCGTGTTCTACGTGCACGGCTATACGCTGAACCGCATCACCCTCTTTGCCCTCATCTTCTCGATCGGCATCCTCGTTGACGACGCGATTGTGGTCGTCGAGAACATCGTGCGGCACACCAGGACGCACGCAGGCGAGCGCTCGCGTTTTGCGGACACGGCGATACGCGCGGTCAGCGAGGTCGGCAACCCCACCATTCTCGCCACGCTGGCGGTCGTCGCAGCAATTCTGCCGATGGCGTTCGTCGGGGGCCTGATGGGCCCGTACATGCGGCCAATCCCGATCGGCGCGTCGGCCGCGATGGGGTTTTCCCTGCTTGTCGCATTCATCATCACGCCGTGGGCGGCCGTCCGCATCATGCATCCACATCATCACGCAGGACCGCTTCGCGAAGATCGCTTGACAACGCTCTACCGCCGGTTCATGAGCGGGCTGCTTGCGACGACGCGCGCACAACTGCTGTTTCTGGGTGTCGTCGCGCTGCTGCTCGTTGCGGCGGCCGCTCTCGTCCCACTGGGCCTGGTGACGGTGAAGATGCTCCCGTTCGACAACAAGAGTGAATTCCAGGTGATGGTCCGGATGCCGGACGGAACCCCGCTCGAGCACACCGCCGGTGTCGCCGACGCGCTCGCGCGCGAGGCCCTCGCCGATGCGAACGTGCGCTCGGTGCAGGCGTACACGGGCACGTCATCTCCGTACAACTTCAACGGGCTCGTTCGCCATTACTACCTTCGCCGCGGGACGCACCAAGCGGACCTGCAGGTGAATCTCGCGCCGAAAGGCGAACGGCGGCTCCAGAGCCACGCGATCGCGCTCCGCATGCGCGATCGGCTGACACCCGTCGCCGCGCGACTCGGTGCGCGGCTCCAGGTGGCTGAAGTCCCCCCGGGACCGCCCGTGCTACAGACACTGGTCGCCGAGGTGTACGGGCCGGATCCCGATCGGCGTGTAGCGGTCGCGCGCGAAGTCAAGGCGCTGTTCGAGAGTACGCCCGGCGTTGCCGACGTTGATTGGTACGTCGAGGATCCGCAACAGACCGTGGACCTGACGGTGGATGTCGATCGCGCGGCCGCCGCCGGAGTGGCGCCATCGAACGTCGCCGTCCTCGCGCGTCTCAGTTCTGCCGGAGAAACGACGGGGCTGCTGCACGACGACGCCGCGCGTGAGGACATCCCCATCGTGCTGCGCCTGCCGCGATCCGCGCACCGGTCGCTCGATGCGCTCGCTGATATCCGCATCCGTGGCGCGCGCGGGACGCCGTCCCTGCGGGAGCTCGTGCGAACCGTGCGCGGCGCCGAGCCAGCCAGTGTCTATCACAAGAACCTGATGCCGGTGACCTATGTGACCGGGGACGTCGCGGGCGGCGCCGAGAGTCCCGTCTACGCCATCCTGCAGATGAACCGGACCCTGGACCGGATGGCACTGCCCGAGGGCTACAAGCTCGAAATCTTCAACGCGCACCTGCCGTCCGACAGCACACGCTACGCGATGAAGTGGGACGGCGAATGGCACATCACCATTGAAGTGTTTCGCGATCTCGGCCTCGCGTTCGCTGCCGTGCTGGTACTGATTTACATCCTCGTCGTCGGCTGGTTCCAGTCGTTTGTGACGCCGATCGTCATCATGATGGCGATTCCGTTCTCGCTCGTCGGCATCCTGCCGGCGCACGCGGCGCTCGGCGCCTTCTTCACCGCCACGTCGATGATCGGCTTCATTGCTGGCGCCGGGATCGTGGTCCGCAACTCGATCATCCTCGTCGACTTCATCGAGCTGCGCCTGGCCGAAGGGATGCCTCTCGAACAGGCGATTGTCGATGCGGGTGCCGTCCGGTTCCGTCCAATGGCGCTCACGGCGACAGCCGTCGTCGTCGGCTCATCGGTCATCCTGTTCGATCCCATCTTTCAGGGACTTGCGATCTCCCTCATGGCGGGTGAAGTCGCGTCCCTGCTGCTGTCCCGGATGACAGTGCCGGTTATGTATCACCTCGTCGGTCAATGGAGAACTGCATCATGACGACTATCACCTTCACCACTTTCACGGTCGAGCGGGGACTTCGGCTCGTCGCGGGGCTGTTGGTCGTTCTCAGCGTGCTGCTGGGCGTCTATGTGAGTCCGTGGTTCTTCGCCTTCACGGCATTCGTTGGACTGAACCTGTTCCAGTCGGCGTTCACCAACTGGTGTCCGATGATGACCTTCCTGCGGAAGCATGGTTGCCGCGGCTAGCCACTGTGAGGAGTTTCGCAGACCTTGCGGGAAATTTCGCGTGATGCCTGTCGGGGCTGATGATTTCCTCGAAGACGATCTCGCACTTTGGTTGGCATCGGCGTTGCCCTGCATCAGGCGTGACTATCAAGCGTGCTGCCGCCGTACTGCTCCTTGTGACGATGGCGGCGGCTCCGGTGACCAGCGTCCTATGCATCGGGTGGTGCTTCCCGGCGGAGGCTCCGACCAACACCGCTTGCCATCACGCGTCCGCGACGACGCTCGGCATCAAGGACGCTGACAAGAACTGCGACGGGGTTCTCGCGATTTCGCCGTTCGTCAAAGAAGAAACCCAACAGATCATCCAGGCGGTTCTGCCAGCCAACACGCCACTGAGTGCGTTCATGAGTGTCGTTGGAGTGGCACTGCTGGCATACGGGCGCGATGTCGATCCCGCGGCTGCCCGTCGCGCGACATCGCCGCTCGTCCTGCGTCTCTAACCACCTTTCGGGTCGCCCCAGACAACGCGCCGTCGAACCCGGAATCCCAGCGCCGGCGCACGCAAGGTCTCGGTTGCCTAAGAAAGGTGGATGTCATGAAACGTTTCTGCCGTTTTCTCGTTGCTAGCGCCGCTGTGCTAGTCATGGCCAGCCCTCTCGCAGCACAAACCAGTTCAGGGATCGTCAATAGCCTCGAGGTCAAGCGCCTCGTCACCGAAGGCACGCCCGCGGCAAATGCGACGCTGGCGAAGCACTTCGCCGCGCTCGCCGACAAGTACGCCGCCGAGGCGGCGGCGCATCGGGCCATGGCGAGCGCCTATTCGGGAAATCCGAACCACTCGCTTGGCGGCGACATGGGCCTTCACTGCCGGAAGCTCGCTGAGCTCGCGACCGAGTCGGCGAAGACCGCGCGCGAGGTGGTGACCTATCACACCGACCTCGCCGCCGGCGCGTCACCGGAGCCACCGAGGGGCGCGGCAGCGTTCGACGCCGGTGACGGCGCGCCTGCACCGACTCCCGAGGAGTTGAAACGCCTCGCGGCCGCGGCGCACACGCCCTCCGATCACCGAGCGTTGGAGGAGTACTTCCTGACGCTCGCGAAGCAGAAGACCGCTGACGCGAGCGCCCACGCCACGATGGCCAATTCGTACAGGGTGAGCGGACAACGCCGCGGCTCCGAGTTTGCCGCGATGCACTGCGACAGTCTGGCGAAGCAAGCGCGCGACGCAACGAAGGAGGCCAACGCGTCGGCCGAACTCCATCGTCAACTTGCCAATGTCGGCTGAATTTCATGCACCGGGCCGAATCGCTTCGGCGGTCCGGCCCGGTGCTAGTGGCACCAGCCGACGAAGTTGTGAACAGGAGTGGTTATGCGTGCTTTCCCAATCGTCCTCATCGGTGCTCTCTCGATCGCTCCACTGCAGGTCAGCCGCGCCGGACAGCCGGCGCCACCGCCGCTGACGCTCACCGGCGCGATCCGAGAAGCGCTTGCCGCCAACCCAGAGCTGGTCGCGTTGCGACGTGATTACGACGCAGCGAACGCCGCTGTTCCCGCGACACGCTTTCTCGACGCGCCGATGTTTGAAACGCAGATCTGGGGGTGGCCCGTCACGACCGTCAATCCCGCCATGGTGGACATGTACATGTTCACGGCCGAGCAGGAGCTGCCCGGTCGTGGCAAACGCGCGGCGCGTGAGCTCGTTGCGGGTCGTGAAGCCGAGATGTCACGGCGGCAGATCGCGGTGCGGGCCAACGAAATTCTCAACCAGGTGAAGCAGACCTACGTCGAATTGCTCCTGGCGCGCGCCACGATCGCGCTCTACGAGCAGCAGACACCCGTCCTGCGCGACATCGCCGATGCGGCGACGCTCCGATTTGCCTCCGGGCATGCGGGCCAGCACGACACCGTCAAATCCGTCGTGGAGCTCGCGCGGTTGCAGGCCGATGGCGTCGAATGGCACCAGCGGGCTCGCACCGCGGAAGCGCGTCTCTCGACGCTACTTGGACGCGAGCCCGGATCGGCATTGCCGGCGTTTGCGGCCGCCGATTCTGGAATGCCGGATGTGGCCGCTGCCGAGTCGACAGCCGTACAACGACATCCCGAACTGCAGATGGCGCTGGCGACGGTCGCCCGTGAGGAAGCGGAACTCGCGCGGCTTGTCGGCGAGCGTAAGCCGGACTTCGTCGTGGGCGGCGGCTACATGCTTCAACCTGGAGGCGCCGGCGCGTGGACCGCGCGCGGCGGGATCAGCTGGCCGAACGCGCCGTGGTCTCGCGGCAAGCTGAACACCGAAATCGCGGCGCAACAGAAGCGGCTCGAAGCGGCACGGGCGCATCGGGACGCCACCTTGGCACTGGTGCGGCAGTCGGTGCGCGAGGCCACTGTGCGACTCGACGCCGCCAGGCAGCGCGTCGACTTGCTCGAAGCGGCGGTGATGCCGCACGTCGAGCACGACTTCGACGTGGCGCGCGCGTCGTATGCCGCCGGCCGGGCGGAGTTCGCTGATCTCCTGGAGTCCGAACGCGCGTTGCTGACGACGCGCATGGATGTCGTTGCGGCGCGCGCCGACGTGCAGCGCGCCATCGCCGACGTCGAACTGGCCGTCGGCGACATTCCGGAGAACGAGTGATGTCCAGACGCCTTCTTATTGTCGGAGCACTGACGATCAGCGCGTTCGTGGCGCTGGTGGTCGCGCGCGGCTGGCGGCCTTCGTCCGAGGCTGCCGGAACAACCGGACATGACAGTCACGCGATGCAATCAGAAGAGACAACCACCCCTCGCGCCGACGTTTCGCTCGACACCAGACGCCAGCAACTGATTGGCGTCCGCATCGTCCGCGTCGGTCACGAGGTGTTGGCGCCGGACATTCGAGCTGCCGGCACCGTCACCTATGACGAAACGCGTCAGGTCGAGGTCAACACGCGGATCGACGGATGGATCCGCGAGCTGTATGCCGATTACACGGGGCGCGCGGTCAAAAGCGGCGAACCGCTCTTCACGCTTTACAGTCCGGACCTGATAGCGGAACAGAACGATTATCTGCTCGCGCTGCGCGGGCGATCGAAGCTGGCGGTCTCGGACCCAGGCGGGTTGGCAGACTACTCCGACAGGCTCGCCGCGGCGGCCCGCGAGCGATTGCGACGTCTGGAGATGACCGACGCAGAGATCGACGAAGTGGCGCGGACCGGACAAGCGGCCGAAACCATCACCTTCCGATCACCCGCCACCGGCGTGATCGTGGAGAAGGCCGCGCTGCGCGGCACGCGCGTCATGGCCGGGCAGATGCTTTACCGGCTCGCCGATCTCTCCACCGTCTGGGTGGAAGCAGAAGTGTACGAAACGGATCTGGCGATGGTCCGAACGGGAATGCGCGCCTCGATTGCGATCGCGGGCTATCCCGATCGCACGTTTGCCGGACGCATCGACTACATCTATCCGCTCGTCACGCAGGACACGCGGACCGTTCGCGTGCGCATCGTGCTCCGTAATCCTGGCGGTCTGCTGAGGCCCAACATGCTTGCCACAGTCACGCTGCAGACACCCGGGTCGCATGCGCTGACGGTTCCTGCCGACGCGGTCGTCGACACCGGCACGCAGCAGCTCGTGTTCGTCGCGGACGGCGCCGGACGGTTTACGCCGCGCGAGGTGCGAGTCGGCCGCCGGACCGCCGGTCAGGTGGAGCTGCTCTCGGGTGTCACCGACGGCGACCAAGTCGCGGCAAGCGCGACATTCTTCCTCGACTCCGAAAGTCAGCTTCGGGGGGCGCTGCAGAAATACGAGCCGCAAGGCGCCCCGGCCGACCAGTCGGCTGCCGAGTTCGACGTCACGTTCCGAACCGAGCCAGACCCTCCGCACACTGGCGAGAACACGCTTGTCGTCGGCCTCAAGGACAGCAACCGCCAGCCGATCTCGGATGCCGACGTGAAGGTCGTGCTGTTCATGCCGCCAATGCCGACGATGAACATGCCGGCTGCACGATCAGAGGCCACACTGGTCGCCGCAGGGGGCGGTCTGTATCGCGGTACCGCGGAGGTGATGATTCCGGGGCGGTGGACCGTCACCGTGAGCGTCGCCCGGGCCGGGACGACGCTGGGGGCGCGGCAATTTGCCGTGGTCGCGAAATGATTGAACGGCTCATCGATTGGTGCGCGCGAAACCGGTTCCTCGTCTTCACGGGAACCGCCGTCCTCACGCTGTGGGGCATCTGGGCCGCGAGTGCAACGCCGCTCGACGCCGTCCCTGACATCTCGGACGTGCAGGTGATCGTTTCGACGGAGTGGATGGGACGCAGCCCGGATCTCATCGAGGACCAGGTCACCTACCCGATCGTCAGCGCGCTCATTTCGGCGCCGCGCGTCCGCACGGTGCGCGGCTTCACCGACTTCGGCGTGTCGTACGTGTATGTCATCTTTGACGACGGGACCGATATCTATTGGGCGCGAAGCCGCGTCGTCGAGTACTTGCAAGGGATCCGCGGGCGGCTGCCTGAAGGTACCAATCCGACAATCGGTCCGGACGCAACAGGCGTCGGTTGGGTCTTCCAGTACGCGGTCGTCGACGACACCGGACAGCGCACGCTCGCCGAACTCAGAAGCGTGCAGGACTGGTTCCTGCGCTATGCGCTCGCGTCAGTCGACGGCGTTGCCGAAATCGCGAGCATCGGCGGGTTTGTCAAGCAGTACCAAGTCAATCTCGATCCCGTGCGCCTCGCCACCTACGACATGTCCGTGAAGGACGTCGTCGATGCGATCCGCATGAGCAACAACGACGTGGAAGGCCGCCTGCTGGAGTTCTCGGGCCGCGAGTACATGGTGCGCGGCCGTGGGTATCTGAAATCGCTGGCCGACATCGAGAAGATTTCGCTCGGCGTCGATCGGCGCGGCACGCCGGTGCGAGTCGCCGACGTCGCGGACGTGCGAATCGGTCCCGATCTGCGGCGCGGGGTCGCCGAACTCGATGGCCGGGGTGAGGTGGTCGGCGGCATCGTGGTCATGCGATTCGGCGAGAACGCCCTCGCAGTGATCGAGCGCGTGAAGGCGAAGCTCGTGACCGTTCAGCCGTCGCTGCCGTCCGGCGTCCGGATTATCCCCGTATACGACCGCTCCACCCTCATTCACGAATCGATTGGGACACTGAGACGAACACTGATTGAAGAAGCGATCGTTGTCTCGATCGTGATCATGGTCTTCCTGTTCCACGTCCGATCGGCGTTGGTTCCAATCCTTGCGCTGCCGGTTGCGGTCGCCGCGGCATTCGTGCCGATGTACTACCTGCACGTCACGTCGAACATCATGTCGCTCGGTGGCCTCGCGCTGGCGATCGGAGTCCTCGTCGACGCCGCCATCGTCATGGTGGAGAACGCGTATCGACACCTGTCCGATCCAGGTCGGCCGGTCGCCTATGCGGATCAACCGCAGGCCATCATCGCCGCCGCGCGACAGGTCGCGCGGCCGATCTTCTTTTCATTGGCGATCATCATCATTTCGTTCGTTCCCGTGTTCCTGCTCGAAGCGCAGGAAGGACGCATGTTCCGCCCACTCGCGTTCACGAAGACGTCGGCGATGGTGTTCGCGTCGCTGCTGTCGATTACGCTGGTGCCCGTACTGATGACGCTCTTCATCCGCGGCCACGCGCTGAAGCCCGAACACGCCAACCCCGTCTCTCGGTTCTTTATGTGGGTGTACGAGCCCGTGCTCCGCTGGGCAATTCGCTGGCGGTGGGCGGTGCTCGTCGTCAACCTTGCGATCGTCGCGCTGACCGTGCCGCTGGTGCTCGCACTCGGCAGCGAGTTCATGCCGCCGCTGTATGAAGGATCAATTCTCTATATGCCTACCGCCCAGCCGGGGCTGGGCGTCACGGAGGCGACGCGCCTGCTGCAGGTGCAGGACAAGCTATTGCGCCAGGTTCCCGAAATCGAGCGAGTCTTTGGAACCGTAGGACGCAGTACGACACCGACCGACAACTCGCCGATGGGGATGGTGAACACGACCATAACCCTGAAGCCTCGCGCCGAGTGGCGGCCAGGGCTGACCCTCGATCGCCTGCAGGCCGACATGGACGCACGGCTCCAGTTTGCGGGCGTCCCGAACGTGTGGACGCAGCCGATCCGCAACCGGCTGGACATGCTGTCGACTGGCATCAAGACGCCAGTGGGCATCAAAGTGCTCGGCCCTGATCTCACGGTGATCCAGGAAATCGGCCGCGAGATTGAGCGGACGCTGCAACGAGTGCCCGGCACGCGCAGCGTGTACGCAGAGCGTGTGGCCCAGGGCTATTTCACCGACATCGACATCGACCGCGACGCCATCGCACGCTACGGCCTGCGCATCGAGGACGTCCAGGATGTCATCGCATCCGCGCTCGGCGGCGAGAACATTACGCAGACGATCGAGGGACGCGAGCGGTATCCGGTGAACGTTCGCTACGCAGCGGACTTCCGCCAGGATCTCGGTGCGATTGAGCGAGTGCTGATCAAGGCGCCAACCGGCGTCCGCCTTACGCTCGGACAGGTCGCGCACGTCGCCATCTCGCCGGGTCCCGCGATGATTCGCGACGAGGACGCTCAGCTTGCGGGGTACGTCTATGTCGATACAGCGACGCGTGACATTGGCGGTTATGTCACCAGTGCGCGGGCGGCGATTGAGCGTGAGGTCACCCTTCCGCCGGGCTATACGCTCCAATGGACCGGCCAGTACGAATTCCAGCTCCGAGCGCGCGAGCGTCTGACGCTGCTCCTGCCGATCGTGTTCTTCATCATCTTCATGCTGCTGTTCATCACATTTCATTCAACTGCAGAAGCGGCGATCGTCATGCTCTCTGTCGTGTTCGCGATGACTGGAGGAGCGATCTTGCAGTGGATGCTCGGCTACAACTTCTCGGTTGCCGTCTGGATCGGCTACATCGCGCTGTACGGCGTCGCGGTGCAAACCGGCGTGGTCATGGTCGTCTACCTCCATGAAGCGCTCGATAGACGCCTGGCGGCAGGCGGTACGCTCACCGCTGCAGACGTCCTTCAAGCGACCATCGATGGCTCGGTTCTGCGGTTGCGGCCGAAGCTGATGACGGTCTCCGTCGTCATGGCCAGCCTCGTGCCGATTCTGTGGAGCACCGGCGTCGGCGCCGACGTGATGAAGCCCATTGCGGCACCGATCATCGGCGGCATGATCACCTCGACCATCCACGTGCTGATCAATATCCCGATCGTTTTCTACATGCTGAAGGTGAAACGCGGGCGGCAGATTTCCGCACCCACCGCGTGAAATTCCACGGGGGGGCGACGCGCCTCACCGAAATACTGCTTGTTCGAGCCCTGGCAGCGGTGGCATCGCGGTTGCCATAACTGCCACCATGAGAGTTCTCGTTCGTATCCTCACGATTAGTGCGCTCGCAATGACGGTTGCGCAGACCGCCGACGCGCAGAACGCGGCGGGGCTTTTGAACAGCCTCGAAGTCCAGCGGCTGGTGGCCGCGGATACCCCTAAGGCGCATGCCACGCTCGCGAAGCATTTCATCGCGCTTGCCGCCGTCTATAAAGCCGATGCGGACCGCTATTCCGCCTTGGCCGCGTTGCCGGGCGGCAATCCGAATCATCCCGTTGCCACCGACGGCCGCGAACGCCGGGCGCGACTGGCACACGCAGCCATCGCCGATGCGAGAGCGGCTCGCGACGCTGCGGCGTACCATCTGATCCTGTCGATTCGTGGTACGCCGCGACAGCTCGCCGGCTCGCCGGTATTCGACGGAGGAAAAGGCGCACCGCTGCCGACACTCGCCGAACTCGACGAACTTGCAAGGACCGCAGGCACGCCGTCAGCTCATCGTGAGCTCGCCGAGTACTTCCTCATTGTGGCCCGCGCGGAAACGTCGAACGCTGACGAGCTTGCGCGAACAGCTCGGATGAAGCGCGTAAGCGGCGCACGAAATACGGAGGCCGCCGCGGCCCACTTTGAATATCTGGCAAGCGAGGCGCGCGAAGCCGCGCGGCAGGCCCGTTTGGCAGTCGAACTGCATCGTCAGCTTGCAACGATCGGCTGATCGAGGAGGCAATCATGACCATGAGAAGCGTCGGCCCGTACCTGGTGGCGATGGGAACTGCCGTCGCGCTGTCCGCCGGCTTCGGGTACGCGCAAAACAACGAGCATCAGCACACGACACCGCCGACGGCACAAGGCGGAGCCGCCAATCACCAGGCGATGATGGCTAATATGCAGACCGAGCAGAAGAAGCTCGACGAGCTGGTTGCGCAGATGAATGCGGCCACAGGACCCGAGAAGGTGGATCGAATCGCGGCAGTGGTCACCGAGATGGCCACGATGCACAAGCGGATGAGCATGATGATGATGCAAGGCGGCATGATGCAGATGATGCATGGCCAGCCGCCGGCGGCGCCGCCGAATCCGCCGCGATAGGGCATCTCGTCGTTATAAGATCCGCGGCAGACGTCGATGTCCGGCTGCGGATTGCGTTTCCGTTCGCGTGTCTTTGTGCCGCTAGCATTACTGTTCTCGGGCTGCGGTGGTCAGCAGGCGGCCACCGCTCCTACACCCACGGTTGCACCCGCCAGCAACTCAACGACCCCACCTCCGACGCGAGTCTTGCAACCGCTGCGCATCGCTGGTCGCGTCCTTGATGCCACGGATGCGCCGGTGCCAAACGCGCGGGTGACGCAATGGGATACCGCGAACACGACCACGACGGACGCGAACGGAGCGTTCGAGATGACCGCGAGCGTGACACCCCAGGATCGCCAGTTCTGGGTCACCGTCGAGAAGCCGGGATTTGAGACGAGCGAGCAGGCGCGGGATATCCAGACGGCCACAAGCGCATCGTTGCGGCTCCATCAAGTACGCACGATCAACGCGGGCGAAACGATTCGAGATGTCGTCATGGCAGACGACTCGGCGTGCGGGTACCACTGGGGGTTCGTCTGTCGACGTGTGCGCGTGAACTCACCCGCAACCGGAACATTGATCGTCGAAATTGCTTCCGATGCAGGCGGACTCGGAGTTGCCCTCGCAGGACCGGTTGGATTCGAGCAGCCGATTGAACGACGACTCTCGGTTCCAGTGAAGCCTGGGGCGGAGGTCATCATCGACATCAGTGCCGCATGGGACATTCGTGCGGCGACGCGATTTACGCTGAACACAACCCTGGCGCCCTGATCTCTCCCTTCCTCGGCCGGCGCCGACAGGTGTTCACTCGCAAGCGGCGGTTACAGACCTGACGCAAAGCGTGTCAGACACGCACAGTTCTTGTGTCCCGCTCTGGCCAACGCAGAATAACGGGAGTCACCGGCGGTAAATGTCACGCCGTACTTTTCGATCCATCGTCGAACGGACGCGTCGTTACGCAACCGTAAGCCGGCCACGAGAATCGCGATCACACGACGCGCAGCACGCGCACACGTACGTGCGATCGCTCCTCATAAAGCGTTGTGCCGACGACGTTAGTGGTCTCAGGTGCATTCACCTGCACTTGTGGCAAACGCGTTGCGATTCCGCTCGTTGAACCCCATGAGGATCGATATGGATCGTACTGGCGCACGCAGCCTGCCACCGACCTGCGCACGCGTGGCTCTCATCATCGGCGCCGTCCTCCTGCTGGTGCCCGCCCTTGCTCACGCCGCATCCGTCGTACTCGAGTGGGATCGCAACTCTGACGGTTTAACGGCTGGCTATTACGTCTACTACGGCACCCAATCGGGCAACTATTCAGGCACTGTGGATGTCGGGAGTTCGACCAGCGCCATCGTGAACCTGAACGATCCCAGCGCGACGTACTACTTCGCGGTACAAGCCTATTCAGCGACCGGAGAAAAGAGTCCGCTCTCTCCGGAAATCGCGTGGATTCAGGATGTCACGTCGACCGGTGGCACACCGACCAGCGGCACGCCCACGAGTGGGACGCCCACCAGTGGCACGCCGACCAGTGGCACACCGACCAGTGGCACACCGACCAGTGGCACACCGACCAGTGGCACACCGACCAGTGGCACACCGACTGGTGGGACGCCCAGCGCGAAGGCTCCGACTCTTAGCAACCCCGGCAGCATGACCGGCACAGTGGGTCAGAGCGTGGGCCTGCAACTGACCGCCAGCGATCCCGGCGGTCTCGCGTTGAGCTATTCGGTCATCGGTCTGCCACCGGGACTGGTGTCAGCATACGGCGGCATCATCTACGGGATACCAACCACAGCGGGCGCGTTCAACGTCACGGTTACCGTCACGAACACAATCGCGCTCTCTGCATCTCAGACATTCACGTGGACCATCCTCAGTCAGCCCGGGAGCGGCGGCATTCCTAGTGGTGGTGGCACTGGTGGAACGGGCGGCACTCCGAGTTCCGGTGGCGGTGGAACGGTCGGTGGCGTTCCGAGCGGCGGCGGCAGTGGAACCGGCGGCGGAAGCGGAGTCGGCGGCGGTACGACAGGCAGCGGCGGCGGCAGCCCGGCGATTCAAGTTCCAACTCAGCCAGCTCAGGATCTGACTCCGCCTACCGTCGTCTTCCTCTCACCGGCGCCGGTCGGTGGGACGGCGCGGACGACAGATTCGAAGGTCATCGTGACGGGCGCCGCATCGGACAACGTCGGCGTCGTCAGTGTCGCGTGGGCAAACAGCCGCGGAGGATCCGGAGCGGCGTTCGGAACCTCGTCGTGGGTCACCGGCCCGATCGATCTGTCGATGGGCGACAACGTCATCACGATTACGGCAACCGACGCGGCGGGAAACGTGAGAACGGCCACTCTGACCGTGACGCGCTACGTCGACATCCAGAATTTCGTGAATTAGCGATCACCCAACGTTCAGCAGCATCACGTCGAACACGAGCGTCGAGTTCGGCGGGATGCTGCCGACCATCTGCGATCCGTAGCCCAGATTCGGCGGAATGGTCAATCGTCGCTGACCGCCAACCTTCATTCCCGGAATCCCCTGTTCCCACCCGGGAATCACACGGCCAACGCCGAGTTGGAATGTAAAGCTGGCTTGAGAGTCGAACTGTGTACCTTTCGACTCGGGACGGGATGGATCGAACAGCCACCCGGTGTAGGACACCGTAACGGTCCGACCCTGGGTTGCGGCCGTGCCGGTACCCTCGCGAAGATCTGTCGCTGAGAACGGCGCTGTGGGTGGGGTCGGAGCGGTCGACGGTTCGCTGCCACCACATGCAGCCGCGCAGAGCAACACCGCGAGTACCAAGGCGACGCGCGCTGGCACAGCCAGCGTCGTTTTCATCCGATTGGTCAGCGCAATCCAGCACAGATTCCCACCGAGCGCCGACGATGAGACCGATGAACATGCCGAGGTAACAGAGGTAATCCCCAAATTGTCTCCAGCCAGTATCCGAGGTTATTTGCGGTTATACAGACCACGCAGCGCCGCAACGTCATACGCCGACAGTCCGGTCGCTATCGCGGTTCCAATGTCTTCGCCGGAACGCAGCAGCCTGCGGTAGTTGCCGAAATAGCGTGGGCCGTCTTCCGGTTCCCGGAACAGATACATGATGTCGTCGAAGTTCGTCGTGTGCTCCAGACCGAGTGCGTGGCCGAGTTCGTGAAGCGCGGTGAGGTACACGATGATGTCACGCGTTAACGGATCGGCCTGAATCGGAGCATCCGCGGCAATCGCGACCTCCGCTTCGTCAATCAATCCGGTGGTGCGATCCACGCGAGGCCGCGTTTCGCCGTAATTTCCTCCCGCGCCATTGAAGTACACCCGGATGCCGGCATCGCGTTCCACAAACGTCCGGCGCAATGTGAACGCTCCGTCCGACGCCGTCCCCCACGTGTGCATCGCCCGTTCCACGAGCTGATCCCCACGCGCCGGCAGGTTCTGTCGATCTATCCAGACCTGGATTACCGCGCGGTCTGCCCAGTGCGCCCTCGGTGACAGGCGTGATTGCGCGGGATCAGGCCCTGCCGCATTTGGCGATTCGCCGCGTGAGATCAGTGTGGCCGCTGCAATGATCAACACCGTCGCCGCAACGAGCATTCGTTTCATTGGATATCGCTCGGGATTGTTGGATCCGACTCGCATCTCCATCGCCGAAATCTATCGCTAACTCGTTGTACTGACAACGAATTCCAGTCAAAGATGGTGGCACGGCGCGTGTAGGTGGCCGCCGCTTGCATCCGGGGCCGGAGCCAGACAAGGATCCAGCTCACATTCCATTTATCCGAGTCGGAGTACGGTGATGCCCCGACTCACGCATCGGCAGTGTTGACGGGAGTCGGATCATCACCGTACTCCGACTCGCTATCGTCATTGAGGAGCAATAGATGTTTCGCAGTCTTTCGGTAATTCGCCGGGGCATCCTACCGTTTGCGGTGCTTGTCCTTGCCTTGCAACTGGGATACGCCGTTCCCGCGCATGCCCAGGCGGCAAGCGCGTCGATTGCCGGCACGATCGCCGACGCACAGGGCGGAGTTCTTCCCGGCGTCACGGTTACCGTTCAAAACGCCGAAAGCGGGACGGTCCGCACCAGCGTCACCGAAGCCGACGGAAAGTACCGCGTCGCCGGCCTGAATCCGGGGCGCTACAACTTGACCGCGGAACTCCCGGGGTTTCAGACGATCTCCGTCAAAGACATCGTATTGGTCGTCAGCCAGGAATTTTCGCGCGACCTCCAGCTTGCGCTCTCGACGGTGCAGGAATCGGTAACCGTCACCGGCGAAGCACCGATCGTCCAGGCGACGAAGACCGAAGTGGCGGCCGTCGTCACGCAGGATCAGATTGAGATGCTTCCCGCGCCGGATCGCGGCGCCCTCTCGCTGTCAATTCTGCTTCCGGGTGTCGCGGTCGACACCACGCGGCCCAAACGGAATGCCACCAACGTCGGCGCCGGCGTGACAACGAGCGCCACGACGTATCTAGTCGATGGCCTCTCGAACTCGGTCAACAAGAGCGGCGAGCAGCGTCACGACATTCCGGAATCGGCCATCCGCGAGTTCTCCGTCCACACGACGCAGCTCCCCGCGCAATACGGACAGCGCGTTGGCGGCGTCGTGAACATCATCACCAAGAGCGGGACGAATGATTTCCGCGGCGACGTCTTCGAGTACTTCCGCAATCAGCAGATGACGCGCAATGACATCTTCACGCAGCAGCAGATCGACGCCGGGCGTGCGGACCCGCGTTACAAGCGGAATCAGTATGGGTTTTCCGTCGGCGGGCCCGTCATCAGAAACAAGCTCCACTACTTCGGCACCTTCGAGCGGACACGTGAGCACAGCTTCGTCACCGTCCCCGCGCCCACGCAGTTCTATCCGTCGCTGGCCGGGTCGTTCGAAGGGGGCTCGTTCACCAACATCGGGTTCTTTCGCGGCGACTACCAGATGAACGCGAAGCAGAACCTGTTCTACCGGTACATCAACCAGCACACCGAGTATTTCTGCAGCGGCTGCGGCGGGACAAACGCGGCGTTCAGCCAGCTCGATAATCTCATTCCACGCGACATGCACGCACTCGGACACACGTGGGTGGTCTCGAACCGGGTGTTGAACGAGTTCTACTTCATGCGTGCGACGGCCTCCGATCGCAACTACCAGAACCAGGACTACACGCCTGCCGACGTGCTCAAAAACCCGGTGACGATGCCTGTCTCACTCGGCGCGGGTCAGTACATTGGCACTCAGCAGTACCGGTTCCCAAGCGTCATCTGGGGCAACAATCAGTGTCTCTGGCCCTGCCGCACCGGCACGATGACGACGTTCACCGAAGCGCAGGAGACGTTCTCAATCGCAAGCGGTGCGCACAACTGGAAGATCGGCGGCAGCGTGCAGTTCTTCCCGACGCACGAGTGGGCCGCGAGCAACCCTGGCACCTGGACGTTCGGCCGCGATCAGCTGTTCGACCCGCTGAATCCGAACTTCAACTTCAATTCGCTGTCAGGGGCCACGCAGTTCCAGGCTGCGTTCCCAAACGTCTATCGCGACATCGTCAGCCACACCTATGCCGCCTACGTGTCGGACGAGTGGAAGCCTTTCTCCGGCCTGACGTTCAATCTCGGGGTGCGCTATGACATTCAGACTGGTGTGTGGGACGAGAATCACACGCAGGCTGAATATCCACGCCCATTGCCCTACGTCGACTTCGGTTCACGTGGCGACAAGAACAACGTCGGGCCGCGTGCGGGTCTCGCATGGGACGTGAAAAAGGACGGCCGTCTCGTCGTCCGGGGCGGCTACGGACTGGTATACACGAACGTGACCAACGCGACTCAGGGCACCGAGATTACGGCGCTCAAGCAGAACAGCATCATCATCAACAACCCGAGCTATCCGGATCCATATCAGGGACGCGACCCGGCGTCGTTCGCGTCCACGGCCCCGCCGAATATCAACATCCTGAGTAACGATCTCCAAAACTCACCGGTCAACACCTACACCGCCGGCTTCTCGCAGCAGCTACTGGCCGACACCGCGATCAACGTTGACGGCGTCTACCAGAAGGCGACGGACTACTTCACGCAGGAGAACATCAACACGCCGCGCAACGGCGTGCGGCCGCTGCCCGAGTGGGGCCAGATCCTGTCAACCGATCCGATCGGCAAGTGGACCTACAAGGCGCTGCTCGTCCGCCTCGAGAAGCGGCTC
>Ga0068860_100002095_pt1 | contig 21019 bp, 8 predicted proteins | sample KBSSwiS32_FD_66597 | JGI IMG/M metagenome (GOLD analysis project Ga0068860, IMG submission 66597) | Switchgrass rhizosphere microbial communities from Kellogg Biological Station, Michigan, USA - KBS Switchgrass S3-2 | ecosystem: Host-associated > Plants > Roots > Rhizosphere > Soil ...
ATTGCTCATTGCTCATTGCTCATTGCTCATTGCCTATTGCTTATTGCTTATTGTTTATTGCCTGTTGCTTCCTTTTTCATAAACAATTGTAAGATATATCCGATTATAATAACGAGCACCGCTCCAATTACGTTCAGCCAAAGGAAGGAGATTAAATCTGCTTTGTAAATAACTATTACGAAAATTTCAGCAACAACTGAGGCGATGAATGTTGCATTTGCTTTTATTTGTCTGAACCAAAATGCTACTAAAAAAATACCGAGGATTACCCCATAAAATAAGGATCCCAGAATATTTACGGTTTCAATAAGGCTGTTACCAAGATTACTCGCAAACTCTGCAACTGCTATGCAAAAAATACCCCAGCCCAGGGTATATATTTTTGAAATGCGATAGTCCATTCTATGTGTAAGGTCTTTTTTAAAAAAAATTTTGTGAATATCCACAACTGAACAGGATGCCAGTGCGTTCAGGGCAGCAGCAATGCTTCCCCATGCCGCGAGAAAAATTACCGCTATCAATAAGCCCACGAGGCCCTTTGGTAAATAATCGATAACGAAACGTAAAAAAATAAAATTAGTGTCATTGATTTCTTCTCCTGGTAAGGCCTTGGACAGGATGTTTTTATATTCTTTATTTATTATATTTTTTTGCAAAGTATCATCGGGCGATACTTTTGCATACGACGATTCCAATGAAATAAGTGAATCCCTGTAAGGCGTTTTTTTTGCACTGATTACCTGTGCTTCATTAAAATAAATAGGCGCTTTATGAAACTGGTAAAATGAAAATACCAATACCCCCAACATTAAAATTAAAAACTGCATAGGAACTTTTACGATACCATTAATAAGCAGTCCTAATTTACTTTGGCGATTATTCTGTGCCGTTAGATATCGTCCTACCTGGCTTTGATCAGTTCCAAAATAAGAAAGGGCCAGGAAAAATCCCCCGATAATACCACTCCAGATGTTGTATTTATCTTTCCAGTCAAATCCACTCACAGTTCTCCCCGAGGTAATTATATTCATTTTTCCGCTTCTGCCACCAATGTGAAGCGCATCTGCAAATCCGACATTTGCGGGCATCAGGTGCACTACGACGTAACCGGCAATCAACATACCACAGATAATAATTATCAATTGCAGTTTTTGTGTATGGGCTACGGCTTTTGCGCCGCCAGTCACAGTATAAATAATCAAAAGCCCGCCCATGATTATATTGGTATAATAAATATTCCATCCCAGTAAAGAGCTAAGTATTAATGATGGCGCATAAATGCTGATTCCGGTTGAAAGCCCGCGGGATACCTGGAAGAGAAATGAAGTAAGTGTGCGGGTCTTAAGATCAAACCGGTTTTCAAGAAATTCATACGCTGTATAAACTTTAAGTCTGTTAAACACTGGAACAAAAACAACGCATATAACGATCATGGCTAAAGGCAGCCCAAAATAATATTGAACGAATCGCATGCCGTCGGTATATGCCTGGCCGGGAGCACTTAGGAAAGTAATAGCGCTTGCCTGGGTTCCCATTATGCTCAGCAATACAAGATACCATGGCATATCCCGGTTACTTAAAAAATATCCATCGAGATTTTTTGTGGTATGGCTCTTATATACGCCATAGATAATAATGGCAGAAAGTGTACCAACCAGTATGATCCAATCAATACTGCTCATGAAAATTTTTAGTAATAAAATAATATAGAATAATCTGCAAAATCAAAAATACAAGCACCGCTATATACCATTTATTCCAATATGTTTTCTCTCTTTGCATTATTATTAGTGATCTGTTTCTGTGTTAGTCTTTGGTCACACACTCTCTCTCTTTTTGCACTCTAATTTCCCTGTTTATTTTTCGGTAACGCAATAAGATTTGCCATCAGCCTGAAGGCGCCAGGCACTCCTGCGGGCAATTCACGAAAAAAAACAAGGCCCGAATACACAAAATTTCCCCTGCCATATTTTGCAATTGCCAGGCTGCCATTACTTTCCTGCTCACCTGTATCATGCATACCTAAAGGCGTTTCATAATGATTGTCCAGCTGCACCGCCTGGTAAGTACTTCTTTCCTGCACCCACCCTTCAAAATCTTTCTGTGTTATTTTATTTGGATAATTTAATACTGAATGACCTGGCAATAAAAAATTCACTTTGGCATCCTCTTCAGTTACTCTTGAGCCACCGCTTATTGTAAAAGGATATGGTCCAACATGTACATTATTGGATCCAACCTGGTTACTTTTTAAATACTGAACTATAAGATTACCGCCATTCTGAACATAGCGGATCAGGATATCATTTTTATCACTCAGGTAAGCATAAATGTTATAAGCTCTTATACCGGTAATGATCGCGTCGAATTTGTTTAAGGTTTCATCCGTGATATCGGCTTCTGACAAAATTTTAACTTCGTATCCCATTTGCTCCAGTGCCTGCGGAACTTTATCACCCGCACCGGTAATATACCCGATTTTTTTACCAATAGTTGTGACGTTTAGCTTTACCAGGTTTGCTTTCGCTTTGGGGAAATATGTAATAACGGGGATATGATCGTATGCGATTGTTTTTGTATAGCCCTCATATTTCCCATCACTTGTTTTTAGATATATTTCTTCTGTTGAATTTGTTTCCTTTGATGCTGGTTTAAAAATCCCTCTACTGTAGTTCTCTTTGCCTGCTTTGGCATCATAAATAAAAGAGGCATTACTGTTTGACCATTTGTTAGAATATTCCTGTACAATGTTATAGGTATCAGGGTTGTTCAAATTCGATTTGAAATGCACAATTTCTTTCGCAGGATTACCATTTAATGAAATGAAATTATCTTTCGTGAAACTTAATTCCATTATTGGTAACACGGGTATCGGCTCATACAAATCACCTTTTACCGGATCAATAACCCTGTATTGCACAGGACGTCTTATAGTAAAATCTTCTCCTTCAATATTTACCAAAAAGTTAGTTTCAAAGGAGGGATCATTTTGAGCTTTTCCAATCATCAACTGGTCTCTTACTTCAAATGTTCCACCTTTCAAAGGATATTGCAACCAGTATGGCTGTGATATTTTCTTATCCCTTGCAACAGGTAATGTTCTGCTAATTGTAAAATTTTGATTAACAGGCAGTGATGTTGTAAAAGTTGAATCAAAATTTTCTATACTTATACTTTTCAATATTGTATGCACCTCTTTCCGCTCATTCAAAATAAAATCTATTTTCAAAGAATCACCCTGTACAACCTGCCATTGTGACGAAGTTGCCTCCACATATAAAGCGCTGCAGGCAATAATTATCTTTTCTACTTCATCCAGTTTTTTATTGCGCCAGTTACTTTCCGGTAATGCTTTTACAACCTTAAATAATTTTATCAACGCAGGTACCGATAATTGAGGCTGATCAATTTTGTAATCAGCAATAATTGTATTGATCATGGATTGAACAGTTTCCCCACCTGGTATTCTTTTCCAGTCTGTAACAATTCCATTCATTAAATCATGCTGTAGCGGTTCCCCCGCCGTTATTGCAAAATATTCAAAAGATTGTCCTCTTCGTTTTGGCCTTCCCTCGCCCTGGCTTTTATGCATGGTCCTTGCTTCACCCCCCAACTCACCATAACTTTTACCAATCAAAGGATTATATCCACCAATATCGATTTTTAGCTGGTCCTCACTGGTCGTATTATTTCCTCCAAAATTGTAGGTGTTCCATAAAATTCTTTTGGCCTGCCAGGGTTGCACTCCATATTTTAGTTGTTCCGGAAACCTGGATATATCGGCGGCGGCTTTGAAAGCCTCGTCAGCTAATATGGAAGATGCTGCATGATTCCCATGACCGGCCCTTCCATCGGGGGGGAATCTTTTAATAATTATATCAGGCTGAAATTTGCGGATCACCCAAACAATATCACTTAATACTTTTTCTTTATCCCAGATGCGCAATGTCTCATCGGCACTCTTGCTGAAGCCAAATTCATAAGCCCTTGTAAAATATTGTTCTGCACCATCAATCCTTCTTGCCGCTAATAATTCCTGTGTTCGGATCAATCCCAGCTCTATACCCTGTTCATCACCAATTAAATTTTGCCCGCCATCACCGCGTGTTAAACTCAAATAGGCTGTCCGGTATAATTTTTCTTTTGCAAAATAAGGCAGAAGGGCATTGTTCTCATCATCTGGATGTGCGCCAATATATAAGACGGAGGCCAATACATTCAGCTTTTTTATCTGTTGAAAAATTTCTGAAGAAGTATATATTTCAGGAGATTGAGAAAAGCAGGAGAGGGTAACAGGAAAAAATAAAATGAGCAAAAAAAACCTACGCATAGAGTATAATTATTTTACGAAAATAAGGGAATGTTATTTTGAAGCATTTCCGCTTAAATAAAAAAGGCCGGAAAGTTCTCACTAACCGGCTTTATACGGCTTGAATATCTATACTATAAATTACCGGCTAATTGACACAATTTATTAATACCCCTTTACAATCTAAGGGGCGAGCCAGCTTTAAAAAGTAAAATTAAGACTTGCATAATAAAATCCACCGTTGAAACCAAACTGAGTTGTGCTACGGCTGTAGACAAACACCCCGTTACTGGTATTTAAAAAGTTTTTTAGTTTATCGGGATATACATCTGCAATGTTATTGGCACCGATAGTAATCAGAAGTATTTTGGCTGGACGGAAAGAAAGCGCAACATCTGATACATATTTATCAGAGAAAAATTCATCGCGGGTTCTGTCAGAACCATTAAATATTGCAGCAACCTTTCCAAATCTTGTTGTCCTGAAAACCAGGTTCCACCTGTTAATTTTATAATTGAATGAAAGGGCAAATTTAGACTCGGGTTGGCCATGCTCGATTCTTCCTCTTTCCTCAATGTTAAAAAGGGTATTTGTATTTAAAGAATCCGGTGGCAGTTTGCTAGTTGTTTTGATATCACCAAAAATTCTTGTTTTATTTAAATTACCTGCTAATGTAATATTGAGGCTGCCATTATTCATCTTAAGGTCTGCACTTGTTACAATGTCAATTCCCTGCGTACGCGTGCTAATTGCATTTGTAAAAAATATGGCAGAATTTATATCGGGGTAATTCGCAAGAATTGCTGCAACTGTAGGGTTGCTTTTTGTGAAACTCCCGGTAAGCACAATCCTGTTTTTTATTTCTATCTGGTAGGCATCTACTGTTATACTTACATTATTTGCTGGTTTTGATGTAATACCTAAGCTATAATTAACCGACTTTTCAGCCTTAAGTGAAGGGATGCCAAATGCAGCGGCAATGTCACTGTTGTTACGAAATGTTCCCTGCTGCAAAGGGACAAGGCCCGAATTGGTATTTACAAAAACAGTACTAACGGCGCTGAAGAAACGCTGTTGAATAGATGGCGCCCTGAATCCATTACTGATCCCTCCACGAAATGAAAAGTAATCAGAAAATTTATAACGTAACGCGAGCTTACCGGCCAGGTTGCTCCCAAAATCACTATAATATTCATAACGGCCGGCCGCATCTATCAGCAATTTATCAGAAATATCAGTTTCCAGGTCTGCATAAGCCGCGGCAACATTCCTGTTTTCATTAACGGCATTCACGGGTTGAAAACCGGGGAAAACCTGTGCACCGCCTACCTTCCCCGAAGCAGCATCATAATTCAGATAAGAGGCTTCTTCCCCGGCAACAATCTGGTAATTATCAAGCCTGTATTCGGCTCCAAAAGCAAGGTTAAAAGATTGCAGCTTTACCTTTTGCCCGAGGTCTTTGGAAAAATTGACATTAAAAGTATTTTGATTGAACTTTAAGGTACCGGCATAAAATGATGTGGGAGCATTTGCACCTAGTGCAAACTGAGATGCATTGTTGGAATGTGTTACATCAAAACGGAAAGAATTGCCGCCATAAATATCGCTTACATCCCAGTTCCATCCACTGTGTGTGATGCCTTTTACGCCTGCAGTAAATGATTTATCATTTATTTTACTGTTTATTAATGGTAAAAATCCATCAGGATATAATTCAGGAATTACCTGGGTAGCCTGTTTGGGATACCGGTAAAAACCTCCGGCCTGGCCATCACGATAGTTATAACTTCCATTGAAATAAATTTGGGTACTATTGTTTTGTCCCAGAGGTGTTCCGGCGCTTACTACAAAACCTGTATTGAATAATTTAGATTGACCGATGTGAAGATTGTGATACCTGCTGAACCCCCGTTCCTGAATTAATGCGTTATCCTGGGTTACATTTGAAGTATATACAGTTCCTACATAATAACCGCTTCGTTCAGTTGGATTACGATGACGCAAATCTGCAGACACATTTAGATAACCTTTGCCCAGTTTAAATCCCTTATTCAGGCCAAAATTATACACAAATCCATCACCGGCATATTGCCCGCCTGTATACGCAGAAAAAGTGGCAGGGGAGGGCTTCTTCTTCAACACTACGTTAATGACTCCTGCAATAGCATCTGACCCATATTGGGCTGCAGCTCCATCGCGTAATACTTCTATTCTCTCAATAGAAGACGGTGGAATCGAATTTAAATCGGTTCCTACCGATCCACGACCAATGGTGCCATTTACATTTATGAGAGACGTATTGTGATATCGTTTACCATCAACCAAAACCAGTACCTGGTCCGGCCCAAGGCCTCGAAGGGTCGCGGGGTCAATATGATCCGTGCCGTCGGCAATCGTTTGGCGCGAAGAGTTGAATGAAGGTGCAACAAAGTTCAGCATTTGCGTTGGCTCTATCTGCCCTGTTGCGCTTAATTCCCTGGAACTGATGACATCGACGGGGACTGCTGTTTGTACGCTCGTGCGGGCAACATTCGAACGCGAGCCCACGATCAAAACCCCTTCAAGCAATGCGCTTTTTTGAAGGCTGATACTTCCGGTCATTAAAGTCTGGCCTGCACTCACTGTTACGGGTAAACGCTGAACCTTCATGCCAACATAACTGATAACTAGGGTATAATTTCCGGGATCAACCTGTAATTCATATTCTCCTTTTTCATTGGTGGTGGTTCCATTACTTTTACCTGCTATGGTAACAGAGGCATTCGAAAGGGGGCCGTTCTCATCTTTTACAACTCCTTTGATGGTAGTTTTCTGGGCCTGCACAAAATTTACAAAAGACAATATAATAATTGCCAATAAAATTTCTTTTGGTATCAGTAAGCGTTTTCTCATAAATATTGTTTTAAGTTACGCGAATGAGGTAGCGATAAAGTTAGGAAAGTTATCTTTGCAGGAAAACCTAAATTCGATGAAAATTTTCCCATGAAAATAAAATATTTCCTTAACCTGTTATACATCGTTTATTCATTAATCGAGGTTGCCTGTGCCCAGCAAACTTCCAATAAGAAGTATTATCTTAATTTAAATCCCTATAAATATAAAACCAGTAAAAATATTACCTGTAAGAACGGCGCAGTAGTGTCAGCACATGCACTGGCAAGCAAGGTGGGCGTAACCATTTTAAAACAGGGAGGAAATGCAGTTGATGCAGCTATTGCAACACAACTCGCATTGGCTGTGGTATACCCGGGCGCGGGCAATATCGGGGGCGGAGGATTCATGGTTATGCATCTAAAAGGTAAAAATGTTTCAATCGACTATCGTGAAGTGGCTCCTGCAGCAGCTTCAAGGGATATGTATCTGGATACTAACGGTAATCCACAAATGCAGTTATCCCAGGATGGTCATCTTGCGTCGGGTGTGCCGGGAACTATTGCAGGCCTCTTCGCTGCAATGAAATATGCAAAGCTCTCTTTTAAAATATTAATTCAGCCGGCTATTGATCTTGCAGAAAATGGTTTTGCAATTACTGAAGGACAAGCCGAAAGTTTCAACAATACAAAAGAGGAATTCATAAAACTGAATACCACGGTTCCCGTATTTGTAAAGAACACGCCCTGGAAAACAGGAGACACCCTGGTTCAAAAAGACCTGGCCAATACATTAAAAAGAATAAGAGACAATGGAGCTAAAGGATTTTATGAAGGCGAAACTGCAAGGCTCATTACAGAGGAAATGAAAAGTGGGCATGGAATCATCACCCAAGAAGATCTAAAAAATTATCAGGCAAAAATACGGGAGCCATTGATCTTTAGTTATAAAGAAAATACGGTTGTAACAATGCCCTTACCCAGCAGCGGGGGAATCATTATTGAGCAGATGCTTAAAATGAGTGGCTCCAGGAATCTCAGTGATATGAAATTCGAAACTCCCGGATCTGTTCAACTAATGACAGAAGTAGAGCGCCGTTCATTTGCGGACAGGGCAAAATTTTTAGGCGATCCCGATTTTGTAAAGGTTCCCGTTAAAACTTTAGTAAGTGATGAATATCTTAAGAAAAGAATGAGTGGCTACGTCCCCGGCAAGGCCGGAAACAGTAAGGATATAAAAGAGGGAGTCGTAACTAATGAAGGGGAAGAGACAACGCATTTTAATGTTTTGGACCAGGAAGGGAACGCAGTAGCTGTGACGACAACTTTAAATGGTAGCTATGGAAGCAAAACCGTTGTTTCCGGAGCGGGCTTTTTGTTAAACAATGAAATGGATGACTTTAGTGTGAAGCCCGGAGTGGCCAATATGTATGGCGCTATCGGCGCCGAAGCTAATGCGATTGCCCCGGGAAAACGAATGCTCAGCAGTATGACTCCTGTTATTGTACTTAAAGATAACAGACCATGGATCCTGGTGGGAACGCCCGGTGGCACCACTATTCCCACAAGTGTTTATCAAACCCTTGTTGACATCATTGATTTTAAAATGACTGCCCGGGATGCAGTTAATAAGCCGAAGTTTCATCACCAATGGCTGCCTGATGAAATTTTTGTTGAGAAAGATTTTGATAAAAATGTAATCGCCCAATTAGAGGAGATGGGCTATAAGGTTACCAGGAGAGAGGCCATTGGACGAACAGAACTAATTATGGTACGTCACGATAGAACGATTGAGGCTGTAGGTGACCATCGGGGCGATGATGCAGCAGAAGGTTATTAAGAATGAAATTGAGGGTTAGGTGATAACACGAATTACCTGCTTGAATTACACAAATCAAAGGAGCATTGCATTAATTCGTGTAATCCGCTTAATTCGTGTAATTCGTGTAATAAAATTCGTGTAATATTAACGAAGCCCACATTTGGCTTACGGGGTGGTTTGTTTATTTTTGCCACTCAATTTCCCTTCCCTGAAAAAAGCGTTGAAAATATTTCTAAGGATACTGGTTGCATTTTTTGTGCTGATACTGGTACTATGGATCTTACTGCAAACAACTTTTTTTCAAAATTTCATCGTACAGAAAGTTACTGCCCGGCTATCTAAAGATTTACATGCAAAAGTTTCTATTAAGCATGTTGACGTAGAACTTTTCGATAAAATGTTGCTGCAGGGAACCCTTGTTCTCGACCAGAAAAAAGATACCTTATTATATGCGGGAACTGCAAAAGTAAGGATAACAGATTGGTTCTTCTGGAAAGATAGTATCACTCTCAAATACATAGGACTTGATGACGCTATTATAAATCTCAACCGAACCGGTTCCTTATGGAACTACCAGTTTTTGGTGGATTATTTTTCCGGCCCCGGAAATAAAAATGATACATCTTCCGGCGGAATTCAGTTAAACCTGCAAAACGTTCAATTGAACAGGGTTAAGATCTGGCAGCAGGATGAATGGAAAGGCCAGAATTTATTGGTTTCCTTAAACAAACTCGATTTTAATGCTGATACATTTGATTTAAAAAGCAATATTATAAATATCAACTCTGTTGCTATTGATCATCCGCTTTTTTCGCAATATGATTATACTGGTAAAAGGCCCGAAGACACTACTTCTTCACCGGTACAACAAATGGACACAAGCACAACCGGCATGCAATGGAACACTGATGGATGGCGTGTTTCAGTAAAGAAAATTCAAATTACTGATGGTGGAATTGCAGTCGAAAAACAAACAGACAGGCCTGTGTACAACGACAGGTTTGATGATAAACACATTGTATTATCAAGACTCAACGGGACCTTCAAAAATTTTCTCTTTTCAAAAGATACTGTGGGAGCAGATGTGCAAATTTCGGCACAGGAGAGGAGTGGCTTTATCATAAAAAAATTGTCAGCTGCTTTTAAGTTTACGCCGAAACAAATGGAGTTTAAGAAGCTGGATCTTGTTACCAACAAAAGTCATCTTTCAAATTATTATGCAATGCGGTATAATAGTTTTAATGACGACATGAAGGATTTTGTTCATGCTGTAATGGTAGAAGGCCATTTTGAAAACAGTGAGCTGAACAGTGATGACCTTGCTTTTTTTGCGCCCGCTGCCGCAGCATGGAAAGAAATATTTTCGCTAAGTGGAACCGCGAAAGGGACTATAGATAATTTATCTGCCAAAAAAATAATAATTAAAGCTGGTGCCAATAATTACCTGGATGGAGAAATAAGTCTGAGGGGTCTTCCGGATATTGATGAAACTTTTATTGATTTCAGATCAAGAGATCTGCGAACCAATTATACTGAGTTGGCCAGGCTTATTCCATCTCTCAGGGATATTACCAATCCAAAGCTGTCTGCATTGGGCAACATAAAATTTACCGGTAGTTATACAGGTTTCATCCGCGACTTCGTAACCTTCGGAACGCTATCAACTGATATCGGTTCGCTCCAGACTGATCTTCAAATGCGGCTCCCACGGGGTGAAAAGGCTGTTTATAAGGGCAGTGTTTCAACAGGTAATTTCCAATTGGGCAAATTTATTGATAACAGCCAGATTGGTGATATCGCTTTTAACGGTAAAATAAACGGGAAAGGATTTAATGCCAAAGATGTAGACATTGGCATTGATGGTAACATAAGCCGGGTTGCTTTTAAGGGATATGCATATACTAATATCATTATGCATGGAAACTTCATAAAAAAACTTTTTTCGGGAACAGCCAGTATTAATGATCCTAACATAAAAATCGATACCCTTGGAGGGTCTATTAATTTCAGTAAATCTAATCCACAGTTTAACTTAAATGCTAACGTGGCAAGGCTTAACCTGAAAAACCTGGGCTTTACTAATGACAGCATTTCCCTGACTGGTATTTTTCAACTTGATTTTACAGGAAATAATATTGATAATTTTTTGGGCTCCGCACGGTTATACAATGCTATTTTACTTGATAATGATCAGCACCTGTCATTTGATTCACTTGTAATTAATTCTTCATTTGCCAATGGCAAAAAATATTTAATGCTGCAAACAAATGAGTTGGAAGCCACATTGAACGGAAATTTCAAAATTCTTGAACTGCCGGATGCTTTCCAGCTATTTCTCAATAAGTATTATCCTGCGTATATCAACAAACCGGGACGAAAAATTGAAAACCAGGATTTTACGTTTTTGGTAAAAACCAAAAGCGTTAGTGATTATGTCGCATTGATAAATAAAAAATTAAGCGGTCTTAATAACTCGATTTTTATAGGGAATATTAATGTCGCGGAAAATACTCTTAACCTCCAGGCAGATATACCTCAATTTAATTTTAGGAGCGTCAGATTCAATAATATTCATTTTACAGGCAGGGGAACATTAGATACGCTTACATTCAACGGAGATATAGACGATGTTATTATCAATGACAGCCTTCATTCGCAGGGTACGAAAATACAGGTTGTTGCCAATAATGACGTATCAGATGTAAGGATCAACACTTCCGCCAACAAAACATTGAATGCCGCTGATCTTTCGGCGCGAATACAAACAAACAGGGATGGTTTCAGGTTATTGTTTAACCCATCTACATTTACGATCAATGAAAAAAAATGGACAATAGAAAAAGGAGGTGAACTTGAGCTTAATAAAAACATGCTCATGGCAAATAAAATAAAATTTGCCCAGGACGGCCAGGAAATTTATCTATCCACTGAACCTTCCTCAACCGGTTCAGACAATGATGTTGTTATAGGTCTTAAAAAACTTGACATTGGAGATTTTGCTCCCTTTTTTATAAAGACGCCAAAAATAGATGGATTCATGAGCGGTAACATTCGCATCAATGATCCGTTTGGAAAACCTATGGTAGAGTTCGACACTAAAACAGAAGAGTTTCATTTTGAAAACGATTCGGTGGGAGTGTTATCAACTACGGGCGAATATCTTGCGGGAACAGAAAGTATAAAAGTTCATGCAGTTTCTGACAATAAATTATATAATTTCTCGGCAGATTTCGGATACCATATGAAGGATTCCACCGGCGATCAAATGCATGGCTCTATTGTCTTTAATAATTCCGGTATTCATATTTTAGAAAAATATCTTGGCAATATTTTCAGAGATATTTCCGGTAGAGCCACAGGCAATTTAAATATTTCAGGGACAGCATCTGATACAAAACTTACAGGAAGCATAAGGCTTGATAGCACCTCCATGACAGTTCTATATACTCAATGCCGTTATATCCTGGAAAACAATTCCCTCATAACTTTTAACCCGGATGAAATTGATTTCGGGATATTAAAAATAAAGGACACTCTTAATAATACGGCTACCGTAAGCGGAAAATTATACCACAGCTTTTTTGATAATTTTTTCTTTAACGAATTGCATTTGAAAACAGATGACAGGGGCAGGAGCCCGGCGAAATTTATTTTATTAAATACTACATCAAAAGACAATAAACAATTTTATGGAAATCTTATTGGTAAAGCAGAACTGTCTCTTAACGGGTTTGTAACCGATATGAAAATGAGCATTAGTGGTGAACCCACAGACAGTAGTCATATTTATTTACCTACAGGTGAAACTGCAGAAACCGGTAAGCTCGACTATATTGAGTTTACAAAATTCGGCCGGGAAATGAAGGCTGATTTGTCATCAAAAGTAAATTCCAACATTAAAGTAGATATGGAGATTACTGCGAACCCTTATGCTAAAATTGATGTGATACTTGATGAAACAACAGGGGATGTAATAAAAGCACAGGGCAGTGGCAAATTGAACATCACTGCTGGAACAACAGATCCTCTTACCATACGGGGAAGATATGATGTAGCACAGGGACAATACACTTTTAATTTCCAGACATTCTTGAAAACTCCGTTTACATTACAGCAGGGATATATGGAATGGCAGGGAGATCCCTACCTTGCCAATCTCAATATTGATGCTATTTACAGGGCAAAACAGGTAGATCTCAGTAATATACCCACCAGTGCAGGCCCTACGAACACAAAAGGTGATGTAGATATTATTTTCAAACTGAGGGGAACTTTAAAGGATCCCCGGCCTGAATTTGAATTTCAGTTTCCTTTTGACAATCCCTTAAAATCGGATCCTATTGCCAATGAATACCTGAAAACATACCAGGCCGATCAAAACGAGCTCAATAAGCAGGTAACATCCTTATTACTGTTCAATACTTTTATGAGCGGCTCGCAAAGTTTATTAAATAGTAACAACACAGGGAATTTTGTAACAAGAAGTGTAGGTCAGTTGTTATCTTCTACACTCTCCTCGTCGCTCAATAGCTGGCTGCAGCAACTGCTCAATACCAATTCAGTAAACCTTTACACCAACGTAAACACATCTGATTTTAATTTTCAAAAGGGCGGTACACAAAAAGAATTTCAGAACGTCGGAAATTTTGGAGTAAGAACTGCCTTTCTTAAAAACCGGCTCCTGGTCAATTTCGGGGGGAACGTAGATTATAAGCTGGCTCAGAGCGCTACTAATTCCAATTCTAATTTCCTATTTACGCCGGATGTTTCTTTCGAATATTTAATCTCGCCCGACGGTAGATTGAGGGTTGTCGGGTTTAACAGGAGTGATGCGGATCTGGGTGATATTTCCGGTGTTACGCGCCGCAACCGCACGGGTATTCAGCTCTCTTATAGAAAAGAATTCGATTCATTTACTGAATTTTTTACCAATGAAAAGAGAAAGATCAGGAAATTAATACCTGATACAACAATATCAACAGAATATTGATCCTGTTTATGATAGCTGTCCTTATATTCTAATTTCAACAATAAAATTTTATTACGCTACTATGGCAACAGACATGCACTATCGGGCATCAAAAACAATTTTTCAATATGCTGACGCATTACGAAAAAATATGACAGGAGCTGAAAAAGTTGTTTGGGAAAAACTTTGTAAAAATCAACTTGGTGCAAGGATAAAAAGGCAGCATCCAATATGGAAATATATAGCGGATTATTATTGCCACGAACTAAAACTTATAATTGAAATTGATGGTGAAATACATCTATCAAAGGAAATTAAGGAGTATGACATTAACAGAGATGTTACTTTGACTGAGTACGGAATAGAAATAATGAGGTTCACCAACGACGAAGTGATAAACGAAATTGATAAGGTAATAGAAGAAATAAAAAAGAAAATAGAAGAATTAAGGCTGCATAAAAGTAAGGAAGCCAGCAAGTGAAGGCGCCCGGCACTCTTTAACGTATTGGCGACAAAATGCTAAAAGCCGCGCAAGTCCCCTTTAGGGGATTTAGGGCCAATGCCGGTATCATAAAAAAATAAAAATTTAACAAACCTATCAGGCGAAGATTTAGAGCAACTTAGATATGAATTGAAACAGGATGTGCTCGTCATAGATTTATTGCCTTTTTTGTAAATGGAAGATTAAGCCCCTAAATCCCCGCCAGCTGGCGGGGACTTTAGATGCAGTTCTTAATTATCATGATATTCAAATTTCAATTAAAAATTTTAAAGAAGAGCCGATTAGCAAAACTGAATAAAAATACTGAAGCCGCCAGGTCCTGTTAGAGTATTCGGGGCAAAATACTTAGAGCCGCGCAAGTCCCCTTTAGGGGATTTAGGGGCAAAAAAACTAAAAGCCGCGCACCTCCCCGCAAAAATTTAACAGACCTATCATGCGAAAATTTAGAGCAACATCAGGTATGAATTGCAACGGTAAATGCTCATAGATTATTAATTTTGCAAATGAGAAAATTAAAATGTAGGCCCGCCCATATTAGTACAGGTGTAAGGGTCATTTTTTTGCCGCTGTAAGCCCCTAAATCCCCTAAAGGGGACTTTAGATGCAGTTCTCAATTATCATGATATTCAATTTCAATTAATCTTAAAGAAGAACCGATTACCAAAACTGAATAAAAATACTGAGGTCGCCAGGTCCCTGTTAGTATTAGCAGCAAAAATGCCAGAAGCCTCGCAAGTCCCCTTTAGGGGATTTAGGGGCCTCTATGAATTAATACCTGACACAACAACATCAACAGAATATTGACCTTGTTTATGATGCCTCACAGGTTTTACAACCTATGACGTATAGAATCAAATCTTTCCGGTTTGTAAAATTTTATGCCCAAGCTTATCTCTTTTAGTAATGAGATACTTTTCATTATGTGAATTGGGTTCTATTTCTATTGGAACTGTGTCGACTATTTCAAGACCATAGCCTAACAGCCCGGCTCTTTTTTTAGGATTATTGCTGATGAGTTTTATTTTTGAAATTCCCAGTTCCCTCAAAATCTGGGCACCGACCCCATAATCTCTTTCATCCATTCCGAAGCCCAGGTCAAGATTGGCTTCAACGGTGTCTCTTCCTTCTTCCTGCAGCTTATAGGCTTTTAATTTATTGACCAACCCAATGCCACGACCTTCCTGGTTCATATAAATTACAACTCCTTTGCCTTCTGCCTCCACCATTTTCATTGCAGCATGCAATTGTTCGCCGCAATCGCAGCGAAGAGAACCTAATATGTCCCCGGTCATACAGCTTGAGTGCACTCTTACAAGTACCGCTTCATCTTTTTTCCAACTTCCTTTTTTAAGTGCCATGTGTTCTTCTCCTGTATTCAATTGCTTATATGCTATCAATTCGAAAGTGCCAAATTTTGTAGGTAATTTCACCCGCACATCTTCTTTTATCAGGCTCTCCATTTTGAGGCGATACGCAATCAGGTCCTTTATAGAAATAAGCTTAAGGTTATGTTTTTTGGCAATTAATTTAAGCTCTCGAAGCCGGGCCATGGTACCGTCTTCATTCATGATTTCGACCAGGATACCTGCATCGCCATGGCCTGCAAGTTTGGAAAGATCAATGGTGGCTTCCGTATGCCCTGTTCTCCTTAATACCCCCCCGTTTTTTGCACGTAAAGGAAAAATATGCCCCGGCCTTGCCAGGTCTTCTGGCCTGGTGGCCGGGTCAATCAATGCCTGAACTGTTTTGGCACGATCGTGCGCTGATATGCCTGTAGTACAATCATGTCCAATGAGATCAACACTTACAGTAAATGGAGTTCCATGCAGGGCAGTGTTATTATTGACCATAAGCCCAAGTTCCAGTTCATCACACCTTTTTTCTGATATCGGGGCGCATATTAGCCCCCGGCCATGCTTGCTCATAAAATTAATAATCTGGGGAGTAGCATTTTTTGCAGAGGTAATAAAATCACCTTCATTTTCGCGTTCTTCATCGTCAACAACGATTACCAGTTTGCCATTTTTTATATCATCAATAGCAGATTCGATAGTGTCCAGCATATAATATTTTATTGTGCAAAGATAGTTTAATGTAATCCGATTTTTAGTGCGGACGTGAAATTGGCCATCGGGTGCATTCAGAATTAATATTTTATTAAAGATTAAAACGCATTATTACCGGCTTTTGTTGCTTCTTCAGGGTGTTTGCAAATAATCTCTTTTCGTAATAATTGTTGAGCCTTCTTCATAATTTCTTAATATGAGATGTGCAGCTAAAACGAGGTAAAAAGTGCCCTTAGGTTGTTAATAAATGTTAATAATTATTAAAAGATTATTCACTTTCTTTGTCACGTAAAATTAAAATCACTATGAATCCCAAAAGACTTATCCCCTTATTCTTTGCGGTATTAATTGTCCCGTTTTTTACGCGGGCCCAGGTTACCACCAGTAGTATTACGGGTGTTGTAAAAGATAAGGGCGGTAATATTCTTCCCGGGGCTTCTGTCACAGCCACGCACGTGCCGACAGGTACAGTTTACTCCACCATAGCCCGTTCCGGTGGACGATTTGATATCAATAATATGAACCCCGGAGGACCTTATACAATTACATCCACTTTTGTTGGTTACGATGTTGATAAAAAGGATGACCTGTTTCTTCAGTTAGGGGAAGAACAAAGGGTAGATTTTCTGTTATCAGAAAAAGCCACACAATTGCAGGCAATTAGCATTACAGGTACGAGATCCGCTAAAAGCGGTAACGAAACACAGATTAGCAGAGAAAAATTGGCGATTTTACCAACTGTCGGCAGAAACCTTAATGATTTTGTTCGCTTTACTCCTCAAACCAAGATAACTTCTACGGGAGGTATATCTATTGCAGGACAAAATAACCGTTACAATGGCTTCCTAATTGATGGCGCTGTTAATAATGATGTATTTGGAGTAAGTGACCAGGGTACTAATGGTGGCCGGGCCGGTACTCCTCCAATTAGTATTGATGCAGTTGACCAGATCGTTGTTCAGATTTCTCCATATGATGCAGCATTGGGTAACTTTACCGGTGGCGCTATCAATGCGATCACAAAATCAGGAACCAACACTTTTCATGGTACAGCATATTATATTTTCCGTAATGAAGATTTTGCCGGTAAAACTCCGGGTAAATTACCCGACAGTGTGAAGAGGGTTAAGTTAACCCCGTTCAAGAACCAAACCTATGGTGTAAGCATTGGTGGACCAATCGTAAAAAACAAAGCATTTTTCTTTGTAAATGCAGAAATTCAAAATGACAGCCGCCCGCAGCCATATACACCTGTAAACGTATTGAATCCGGATGGATCGATCCGTTTTAATGTGGCGGATACAGTTGCCAAACTGGTTAATTTCCTTAAGGCCCCAAAATACGGATATGATCCCGGAGATTACTTAAACAATCCTGATGAAGTTGATCGTGTCAATATCAACAGCAGGTTTGACTTTAATCTCAATAGTAATAACAAGCTAACACTCAGCTATCGTTATACAAAAGCAGAAAGAACAAACCCATCCCGCAGTACCTCGTCAACTATCAATTTTGTTAACAGTGCAGAATTCTTCCCATCCAGCACTCACTCCGGTAACCTGGAGCTGAATAGTAAGTTCAGTGACAAGGCAAATAATAAATTCAGGGTATCATTTACCGATGTTGTGGATGACAGGGGACCAAAAGGAGAGCCGTTCCCTAACGTTTCGATCCTCACTTATAATGGTGGGCCTGCCATCGCTTTTGGAACCGAGCCCGCCTCTTCTGCCAACCTGTTAAAACAAAGGATTATCAATTTTTATGATGCCTTAAAAATATACAAAGGAAAAAATTCCATAACAATCGGGGCTGATATTGACTTTAATAAATCGTATAATCTTTTTATCAACCGGGCATATAGCCTCTATACCTATGCTGCTTTAGGTCCTAATGACGCCAGCCAGATAAATCCGCTCACATCATTTATAGAAGACCGTGGTCCGTCAAGAATCAGGAGAGGTTATTCATTGGTTGATGACAATAGTAAAGTCGGCGATGACGCTGTTAATTCTGCGGCTAATTTTAAATCAGTTCGTTTAGGTTTCTTTATAAATGATGATATTAAGGTGACGGATAAATTTACTTTAACATTTGGAATAAGAGCTGACAAGACCACCTTTACCACGGCTGTCCCAACTGATCAATTTTTTAATGATACCGCAAGGCCTGTAATTGCGGCTGTTTATGATCTTAAGGGTGCTTTTTCGGGCCAGAAATTCAATCCAACATGGCAACTATCACCCCGCATTGGTTTCAAATATAACATCGATGATGAAGGTGTCGTGATACGTGGCGGCATTGGCATATTTGGTGGAAGGACCCCCTTGGTTTGGCCCGGTGGTGTTTACCAGAATAATGGTATCACGATTGGTGCATTGGATGCTTCCAGGACAACTGGCCAGTTAACGGCTCCGGGCACTCAATATGGCCTGCAATTAGGAGGGCAGCCTGTCCTGTTCAGGTCAGATGTTACCAACCAATATACGCAAACAGATTTTGGATTATCTCCTCTTTTAATCAGGCCACAGGGTGATCTCAATATCATTGCTAAAAATTTCCATCTGCCTGCTGTCCTTAGAACCTCGCTCGGTGCCGATAAGAAAATAGGCGACGGGTGGACGGCCAATTTTGATGTGATGTATACATGGAATTTATATGAAGTTGATTGGAAGAATGTGAACATTGATCTCCCAACTGTCATGACCAGCGGCCCCGATGCAAGGCTGGTGCACTCCACAACAGGTAACCCTGTAAGATTTGTTTACAGGCCATACGGAACTACCAATGCTATTCGCAATCCATACGGTAACATCATCCTGGTACAAAATACCTCAGGCCAAAAAGGGTTCTCATATAACCTTAACATTGGTATAGAAAAAGCAACGAGGAAAGGCTTTACGTTCAATGCCAGCTATACTTACGGAAATTCACAGGTTCATAATGAAGCTACCAGTTCTATCAACACCTCTAATTGGCTCAATATGGAAGCCGTTAGCTCAAGGAATGCGCTACCTTTATCTACTTCAGATTTCGATATGGGACACAGAATATTTGCACTCGCATCTAAAAAATTCACTTATTCAAAAGGACATCTTGCTACTACAATTACCTTCGTATATAATGGGCAATCAGGTAGCCCATTCAGCTATGTAATGAATGGTGCTGCATTTATCGGTGACGGAGGAACCTTGAATGACCTGATGTATATTCCGGCGAGCCGGGCCGAAATGGACCAAATGTCTTTTGTCACCAATGGCTTACTTACACCAACGCAACAAAAAGACCAGTTTGAAGAATTCATCGAGTCTGACAGATATTTAAGAAAACACCGGGGCAAATTTGCTGAGCGTAATGGTGCGAGGGCCCCCTTCACAAATATTGTTGATGCAAATATTCAACAGGATTTCTCAATTAAAAGCGGTGCAATGAGACATACCTTGTCTGTTCGCTTTGATATATTTAACCTTACTAATTTGATAGATGAGAGTGCAGGGCGGCAATATTTCTTCAACTTTGACCAGGCCGCTGTGTTGAATGTGTCAAACTTTACAGGAAACACACCTAATTACAGGTTCAATGAACCGCCCGATAACAAAGTAGGTGTGATCAGCGATGGCACATCTGCTTTTAACAGCAGTCGCTGGAATGGCCAGTTGACATTAAGGTATAGTTTTTAATTTATTGTAAGTTATCTATCATTCTGAAAGCTTGCAATATTCCGGATTATGCCCTGGAAAGAAACCGATCAGGCATCGGGCCCTTTCCAGGTAGCATTGAAACAAAAAACTTAGCGTACAAGCCCCCTCTTTGGTATATTAAGCTGACGGAATCATTTTACAAACTTTACAGTTTTCCTTTCATTATTAGTTACTGCTTCCAATATATATATTCCTTTTTGCAGTATAGCCGGGAGACTGATTTGTCCATTTATATTTTGTAATGATTTTGTGTAAATAATTTTTCCGTTCATATCATGTATAGAAAGCTGAACATTACCAGTGATACCACTCAGCAATACATTTACATTATCACGCACCGGGTTTGAAAGCAGTTGAACATTCCAATGGCTGCTGCCCCTGAGTTTTAAAGAAATCACATTTGAATTTGCGAATTTTCCATCCTTATCATATGCAATCAACCTGTAATAAACAATGGTTTTACCGCTATTAACAATTCCGGCATCTGTAAACGAGTAAGCATGCCTGTTAGAAGTGTTTCCGGAGGCAGGTACAATTCCAATATCTTCGAAATGTTGCGCATCGTAGCTTCGCTGGATGGTGAAGTTTTTACTGTTCAGTTCCTGCGCAGTACTCCATGCTAATAATGCATCATTGTTTTTAGGTGAAACTGTAAAGTCGGCAAGCTTCAACGGCAGTGGAGTGAAAATTCCATCTACAGCAAACAGATCAGTCTGTGTCGCATCATCTCCGTCAGTGGCTTCAAATAATATTTTGCCGTTTACCATAAAAAAGTCAAGAAAG
>Ga0068860_100002100_pt1 | contig 21003 bp, 19 predicted proteins | sample KBSSwiS32_FD_66597 | JGI IMG/M metagenome (GOLD analysis project Ga0068860, IMG submission 66597) | Switchgrass rhizosphere microbial communities from Kellogg Biological Station, Michigan, USA - KBS Switchgrass S3-2 | ecosystem: Host-associated > Plants > Roots > Rhizosphere > Soil ...
GGCTCCCTCAAGCCAAAACACCGCCCTCGAGGGTCTGGATTAACCCGCCGGAGGCCCCTGAGGACAATTCTTCCTTAGCCGAAACCCAAAAAGTGTCTCAAAACCATTGACAGGTTCCGATTGACTTCCCAGCCCGGGAAGCGGCTTGCTGGCAAAGGAAGTCGCTTTGAAGCGCAGGAAGCGGCTTCCGGCCGGTTTACTTCGCTTCCGGCCGCTGAGAGCGGCTTTCCGGTGGAAAAGTTCGCTTCATGGGCCAGGAAACGAATTCCAGCTTCAACAAGCGGCTTCCCGGGCTGGGGCGCCAATTCCCGACGCGGAAAGCCGCCTTCAACCGTTCCCTGGGAGCGCCGAGCTCCAGCTCGGCTGCTTGGGCGCTCTACGCCGCTTCGGGTGCCGAGCTGGAGCTCGGCGCTCCCGGGGAAAAACAAAGGCCCGGCGTTTGGGCCGGGCCTTGGAACTTCTTGGAACTTGATGCTCGATCAGAGGTACGGCTCGAGCTCGCCCCAGGCGTCCTCTTCGATCGTCCGCTTGACCTCGATCATGAAGCGGTCGGCGTCGGCTCCGTCGACCAGGCGGTGGTCGTAGGTGATCGCGAGATAGCACATGGTTTTGATGGCGAGGTTGTCGTTGCCGTCTTCGTCGGTGATGACGATCGGGCGTTTTTCGATCGCTCCCACGCCGAGGATGGCGACCTGCGGCTGGTTGATGACAGGGGTTCCGAACAGGCTGCCGAAGACGCCCGGGTTGGTGATCGTGAAGGTGCCGCCGGAGGCTTCTTCCGGCTTCAGCTTCTTGGTGCGGGCGCGGTCGGCGAGGTCGTTGGCGGTCTTCGCGAGGCCGACGAGCGAGAGCTGATCGGCTTTCTTGATCACCGGGACGATCAGGCCGTGGCCGAGGTCGACCGCCATGCCGAGGTTGATGTCCTTCTTGTAGACGATGTTCGTGCCGTCGATCGAGGCGTTCACCTGCTTGTACATTTTGAGGCCGTTGACCACCGCTTTGAAGATGAACGGCATGAAGGTGAGTTTCGTCGCTTCCTTCTTGAAGAAGCCGTCCTTGGCGCGGGCGCGGAGCTTCGCGATCTTCGAGAAATCGACGTGGAACACCGTCGTCACATGGGCCGAAGTCGCCTTCGAGTAGACCATGTGCGCCGCCGTGATCTGCCGGATCTTCGACATCGGCTCGATCTCGACGTTCTCGTTCGGGCCGTAGGCCGCGACGCTGAAGCCGCCGGTCGGCCGTTGCGCGGGAACCGGGGCCTGCGCGGGCGGAACCGCCGCGGCGGGTGCGGCCGCGGGTGCCGCTACCGGAGCGGGCGTGGGAGCCGCGGCGCCCGACTTCTTCGCTTCGACCACCGAGAGAATGTCGTCCTTCGTCACCCGGCCGTGGGCGCCGGTGCCGGAGAGGGTCGAGATATCGATCCCTTCCTGGGCCGCGATGTTGCGGACGAGCGGGCTGGAAAACGTCCGCAGGCGATCCTCTTCCGAAGCGGGCCCCGTGCTCGGCGCGGGAGCGGCGGCCGGAGCGGGTGCGGCCGGAGCGGCAGCAGCCGGAGCGGGTACTGCGGCAGGCGCCGCCTCCGGCGCCGGTGCGGCAGCGGGAGCCGGTGCCGCCGGTTCAGGAGCGGCGGCGGGTGCCGGAGCCGCCGCCGGGGCGGCTGGAGCCGCGGCGGCCGGGGCGTCCGCGCCGCCGATGATCGCGACGACTTTGTTGACCGCGACGGTTTCGCCCTCTTGATTGCGGATCTCGGTGAGCACGCCGGCGGCCGGGCTCGGGATCTCGGCGTCGACCTTGTCGGTCGAAATTTCGAACAGCGGCTGGTCGCGCTCGACCTTGTCTCCCACCTTCACCAGCCACTTGGTGATCGTTCCCTCGGCGATCGACTCGCCCATCTGGGGCATCACGACTTCGGTTGCCATGTATCCTTCTCCGTGGTCTTAAGCTCGATCTTCAAGTCCGGTTGTCGGCTCGGACGAAGCTAGTAGCGGAGCAGGTCGCGAACCTTTGCGACCAGCTTCTCGGCGTTGGGCAAATAAAACTCTTCCATCGTTGGGCTGAACGGCACGGGGGTGTCCGGGCAGCAGAATCGCGTCACCGGTGCGTCGAGCCAGGCGAAAGCCAGCTCGCCCACCCGCGCCGCGACCTCCCCCGCGACCGAACCGGTCGTCTGTTCCTCCGTCAATACCAGCACTCGATGGGTCTTCCGGGCGGTCGCGAGGATCGCTTCCTGGTCGAGCGGCTTGATCGTGCGGAGGTCCAGAACCTCGATCTCGATGCCATCGGTTTCGAGGCGGGCGGCGGCGTCCAGAGCCACATGAAGCATAGCACCGTAGGTCACGATCGACAGGTCGCGGCCGGTGCGCGCCAGGCGCGCCTTGCCGATCGGCACGATCCAGTCGCCGTCCGGCACCTCCTCCTTGATCCTTCGATAGAGGTACTTGTGCTCGAAGAACAGGACCGGGTTCGGATCGCGGATCGCCGCGCGGATCAGCCCCTTGGCATCGACCGCGCTCGACGGGGCGACGATCTTCAGGCCCGGCGTGTGCTGAAAGTAGCTCTCCGGGTTCTGGCTGTGGAACGCCGAGCCGTGGATGTTGCCGCCCGACGGGCCGCGCACGACGATCGGCACGCTCTGGCCCCAGCGGTAGCGGCAGGTCGCGGCGAAGTTGATGATCTGGTTGTAGGCGCAGGAGATGAAGTCGATGAACTGCATCTCGACGATCGGCCGGAGGCCCATCATCGAGGCGCCGATCGCGGCGCCCACCATGCCGGATTCCGAGATCGGCGTGTCGATCACCCGGTTCGGCCCGAAATGGTCGAGGAAGCCGGCGGTAACCCGGAACGCCCCGCCGTAGGTGCCGACGTCCTGGCCGAGCAGGAAGACCCGCTCGTCCTGCTCCATCTCGTCCCACATCCCTTGGCGGATCGCTTCGAGGTAAGTCTGCGAGGTCGTGCTCATTGGGCACCTCCCCCGTTCTGAACCCCGAGATCCTTCACCGGCGGCGCGTCGGGCAGGACCGCTCCCAACCCACCCGCCGGATCCGGCTCGTAGACCCCTTCGAGCGCGCGCTCAGGCGGCGGCATCGGCGAGGCGAGCGCCACGTCCACCTCGGCGTCGAGCCCGCGGTCGATCTCGGCGACGATTCTTTGCAGATCCTCAGGTGTGGCGAGCCCGAGCCCCAGCAGGTGGCGCTCGAAGCGGTCGATCGGATCTTTCTTCCGCCACTCGTCGAACAGCTCCGGCGGCACGTAGCCCGCGTCGTCGTGCTCGGCGTGCCCCTTCATGCGGAAGGTCTTCGCCTCGATCAGCGTCGGCCCGCCTCCGGCGCGCGCGCGCTCGACCGCTTTCTTCGTCACCTCGTAGACCGCGAGGACGTCGTTGCCGTCCACCATCTCGCCCGGAATGCCGTAGGCGGAGGCGCGCGCCACGATGTGCTTAATCTTCATCTGCCGCGCGGTCGGGGTCGAATAGGCGTAGCCGTTGTGCTCGGCGATCAGGACGAACGGCACGTCGAGGACCGCCGCGAGGTTCAACCCCTCGTGGAAGTCACCGGTCGAGGTGCCGCCGTCGCCAATGTAGGTGAGGGCGACGAGCGGCCGGCCCTGCATCTTCGCCGCGAGCGCCACCCCCGCCATCACCGGGATCACCGCGCCGAGCATCGAGATCGGGGCGACGATGCCGCGCTTAAGATCGCCGAAATGGGTGTTGCCGTCCTTGCCGCCGGTGGGCGAAAGGCCGCGCGCCATGTACTGCATCATCACTTCGCTCGGTTGGACGCCGCGGACCAGCATCGAGCCCAGGTTGCGGATCAGCGGCCCGATGAAATCGCCCGCTTCGAGCGCGTAGGCGGAGCCCACGGCGGTCGCCTCTTGGCCGAGGCTGGTGTAGAGCCCGCCGACGACTTTTCCCTGCCGATAGAGATTGCCGAGCCGCCCTTCGACCATCCGGGTCAGGCGGAGCAGCCGGTAGAGATCGAGCTGCCGCTCGCGCGGCAAACCAGTCGGTGCCAGCGTTTCGACCGGCGGCGTCGTCGGGTGGAGCGATCCGAAGGATTTTCCTGTCGTGGACATCGGCAAGATCCTCCCGCCTTAGAAGTGGATCGCCTGGCCGTGGGCGGCGTGCGCCGCTTCCATCACCGCTTCGGAGAGCGTCGGGTGCGCGTGCATGGTGCGGAACAGCTCTTCATCCGTCCCCTCCATCTGGAGCGCCACGCATGCTTCGGCGATCAGGTCGGTCGCGTGCGCGCCGAGGATGTGGACGCCCAGGATCTCGTCGTACTTCTTGTCGCGGACGACTTTGACGAACCCTTCCGGCCGGCCGAGAATCGACGCCTTGGCGAGCGCGGAGAGCGGGAATTTGCCGACCTGTACCTCGTAGCCGCGCTCCTTCGCCTTCGCCTCGGTGAGGCCGACGCTCGCGACCTCCGGATCGCAATAGGTGCAGGAGGGGACCCGGTCGTAGTTGATCGGCCGGACCGGCTTGCCCGCGATGTGCTCTACGGCGAGGATTCCCTCGGCCGAGGCGACGTGCGCGAGCCAGGGGGTGTTCACCACGTCGCCGATCGCGTAGATGTGCGGCACGGCGGTCTGCATGAATTCATTGATCTTGACGTAGCCGCGCTCGATTTCGACGCCGAGCGCCTCGAAACCGAGGTTTTCGGTCACCGGCTTGCGGCCGACCGCGACCAGCAGCAGCTCGGCTTCCACTTGGGGCTTCTTGCCCCCTTCGAGCGCCAGGCGGACGCCCGTTTCGGTCTTCTCGCAGGAGAGCATCTTGGTGTTGGTCATGATCTCGATCCCGCGCTTGCGCAGGATCTTTTCGAGGTCGGCCGAGACCTCTTCGTCCTCGATCGGCAGGACCCGCGGCAGCATCTCGATCAGCGTCACCTTGGTGCCGAACGAGGTGTAGATCGAGGCGAACTCCGTGCCTACCGCCCCGGCGCCGAGGACGACCAAATTCTGCGGCACCTTCTGCAGCTCCAGGATGTGGTCGGAGTTGAGCACTCGCTCGCCGTCGGACGGCGCGATCGGAATCTCGCGCGGGACGGAGCCGGTCGCGATCATGATGTGCTTGCCCTCATAGATCGCGGTGCCGTTCGCCCCGGCCACCTCCACCTGGTTCGGTCCCACCATCCGGCCGAAGCCCTGGATGCCGGTCGTCTTGTACTTCTTGAACAGGAACTCGATGCCGCGCGCGCTCTTGTCCACCACCTTGCGCTTGCGCTCCTGGGCGCGGCCGATGTCGAGCTTCGGCTCGGCGACGTCGATGCCGATGCTCCCCGCTTCGCGGATCTCGTCGAGCACCGAAGCGGTGTGCAGCAGAGCCTTGGTCGGGATGCAGCCGCGATGCAGGCAGGTGCCGCCGAATTTCGGGTCCTTCTCGATCACCGCCACCTTCAATCCCAGCTGACCGGCGCGGATGCCGGCGACGTAACCGCCGGGGCCGCTGCCGAGGATGATCAGGTCGAACGTATCTTGAATGTTGGGCGGGTTATTTGGCGCCATGGGGGTCTCCGGGGAAATCAGGTGTCGCATCTCAATCGGGGAATCGGGAATCTGGTTGAACTGGGAATTAGGAGGCCGCCAGCGGCTCTACGCGGAAGCGCCCCGGCCGGTCGGAGACCAGCCGCGCGAGCGGAGTTTCGGCATCGTGCTCGAAGATGCAGAGCCAATTCTCTTCCGCGGCGCGCGGCAGCCATTTCTTCTTGTTCTCCAGGGTCGTCAGCGGATAGAGGTCGTAGCCCATGATCCAGGGGAGCGGCACGTGGGCGACGGTCGGCACCAGATCGGCCCAGAACACGCCGCGCTCCGGCATTTCCGGAGGTCCGCCCCCATCGAGTAGAACGATGCACATGTCCGCGTTATGCCCTGGAGCCTTCACCGCGAGGACCCCGGGCATCGGCTCCGCCTCGTCGTCGAACAGCTCGACCTGCCCCGCTTCGAACAGCGGCTCCCAGTTGTCGGGGAAATAGCTCGCCCGGTCGCGCTCGCTGGGGTTCCGTGCGTGCTCGACCTCCCCCCGGTTCAGCCAGTAGCGGGCGTTCGGGAACGTCGGCACCACCCGCCCGGCGAGATCCTTGCGGGTGTTCCAGCCGCAGTGGTCGAAATGGAGGTGCGACAGGAGGACGTGACCGACGTCGCCGAGCTCGAAGCCGGCCCGGCGGATCGCTTCGGGAAGGCGAACGGCGTGGGGGTCGAGGTCGTAGATCTCGCCGAATTTCGCGTTGTGCTTGTCGCCGATCCCGGTGTCGATCAGGAGCAGATCGCTCCCCCGCCGGACCAGCAGGCAGTTGGTCGCCATGCGGATGCGGTTGTCGGCGTCCGGCACTTTCATCTGCGCCCACAGCACCTTCGGCACCACCCCGAACATGGCTCCGCCGTCGAGGCGAAACTCTCCATCGCCGACCAGGGTCAGCTCCAAGTCTCCAAGGCGCATCACGGGAGCGAATTTATAGCACAGGGCCTCACCGCGCCCGGATCGCCGGTCCGGGCGCGGTCGTGGCGTTCAGCACTCGCAGACGGTGATGTAACAGCTGCCGGTGCAGTTGTCGCTCGTCGTGCAGCGCAGGGACGTTCCGCCGCCTAAGACCTCGGGAAGATCGCGCCCGACGAGCTCGCGGACGGTCTCCTTGCGCAGCGTCAACCGCTTTTCGCGACGTTTCATGGTTCTCCTCCTCAGTCGCCTGGGGGTACGCAGTTCGCGGTGCAGGAGCCGCAGTTCTCGGTCCGATGGGTTCCGCACTGGACCACCAGACAGGGCTTCGCGGTGGTGGTCGTGCAGGACTGGCAGATGCCGAAGGCGAAGCAGGCGTCGTCCACCTGCGGCGCGGCCAAGAACGAGACGGCGGGCGACGCGAACAGTTGGTCGAGGGTCACGGCGGCGGAGGCGGCGGTCGGCGCGGCGGGAGAACCCGAAGCGATGGCCGCGGAGGTGGCGACGAGGAAGAGACCGAGGCATGCGAACGGAAGGACGTGGCGTTTCAAGTCGGCACTCCTTTCGGGCGAAGGCCGCGCGTCATGCACGACCTTCCTACCTTCTAGAGTGCCCCCCGGGACCGGACCTGCGCTCGCTAGGGCGCCGGAGGAAGCTCCGGCGCCCTCGATTCACCTCAACGGCAGATGCAGACGGAGATCGGGCCGCAGGACTCGGTGCACTTGTCCGAGGTCGTACAGCCGGCGTTCGGGTTGGCGGTGCAAACCGATGTGATCCCGCCCGCGACCTCCTGCATCTCGACGTTGCTCAGTCGGCGTACGGTTTCTGCACTCAGGGCCAGCTTCTTGCCGCGCTTCGATTTCATGGACCGTCCCCTGTTCGTGTCGAATGGCGAAGGATTTCGCCTTCTCGAACAGATAGGCGTCGTCCGAACGAAAATCGAATCACGCCGCGCCGCGGGCCGGTATCGAGGCGAAGGTTTCGACCCATCGCCGCTGTTCGACAGTTTCGGGAACCTGAGTTCCGCGGGCCGCCGCGATGTCGCGAAAGGCTTCGCCGGGCGGAACGCCGGCCGTGACGAGAACGGACGCCACGGCGAGCGAAGAGCGACCGATGCCTTGGCGGCAATGAACGGCGACGTTCTTGCCGGCTGAGAGCGCCCGCTCAAGGGCTTCGGCCAGGTCGGCCATGGCCGCCCGCGACGGCGGCACGCCGAGGTCCGGAATCGGCAAAGAGTGAAATTCAAGGCCCGCCCGCCGGCTGATCTCGGCCTCGGCCTCAAGGCCAAACTCCGAGCTCTCTTCGGGGGTCAGCAGCGACGCGACGACCGAGAGACCGGCTTCTCGCCAGGAGCGCACCTCGTCACCAAGCCAGTCTTCTCCCCGGGGACGCGGCACGATACCCAAGCGTCCTCGCCACGGACCGGGCACCCAATAGACGTCAGCTCTCGGCATGGGGCCACTCCTCTCTCGGCAGCACCTCGACGTCGATCTCGCGTTCGCGCAAGATGCAGACCCGATGGTGCCCGTCCATTATCGTCCCATCGACCCGGACCTTGAGCGACCCGATTTGACCCGGGCGCAGGGATTCGACCAGGTCGGCGGTGGTCAACTTTCGGAAGGCGGCCAGCTTCGGGAGACTGAGCAACCGATCCGGGTGGAGTGGTTTGAGCGGGGCCGGAATCATTTGGAGATATTGGCCGATGGGAGAAGGGCGCTTCGAAGAGCACGCTCCCTTCTACGCCACCGTCACCTCGTCGCACAGATAGACGTCCTGGATCGACCGCAGCAGCGCGGCGCCCTCGGACATCGGGCGCTGGAACGCCTTGCGGCCGGAGATCAGGCCGCCGCCGGCGGCGCGTTTGTTGATCACCGCGGTGCGCACGGCCTGGGCGAGGTCGGCGGCGCCTTGGGATTCTCCGCCGGAGTTGATCAACCCGATGCGACCGAGGTAGCAGTTCGCGACCTGCCAGCGATTCCAGTCGATCGGGTGATCGGTGACCAACTCGCCGTAGATCTTCGGGCTGGTCTTGCCGAAGCCGATCGCCGGATAGCCGCCGTTCAAAGTGGCGAGCTTCTGCTTGATGATGTCGGCCTGGATCGTCACGCCGAGATGGTTCGCCTGGCCGGTCAGGTCGGCCGCGGTGTGGTAATCGATCCCGTCCTTCTTGAACGCGTTGTTCCGGGTGTAGCACCAGAGGACGGTCGCCAGCCCCAGCTCGTGGGCGCGCTGGAACGCCTCGGAGATCTCGACGATCTCGCGCGAGGCGTCCTCCGAACCGAAGTAGATCGTGGCGCCGACCGCCGCCGCGCCCATCTCCCAGGCCTGGTCGACCGAGCCGAACAGGATCTGTTCCGCCTTGTTCGGATAGGTGAGCAACTCGTTGTGGTTGATCTTGGCGATGAACGGGATCTTGTGCGCGTACTTCCGCGCCACCGCGCCGAGCACGCCGACGGTCGAAGCGACCGCGTTGCAGCCTCCCTCGATCGCGAGCTTGACGATGTTTTCCGGCTCCAGGTAGATCGGGTTCGGAGCGAACGAGGCCGCGGCCGAGTGCTCGATGCCTTGATCGACCGGCAGGATCGACAGGTACCCGGTATGGGCGAGCCGGCCGGTGCCGTAGAGCCGTCCGAGGTTCACCAACACCTGGGTCTTCCGGTCCGAGAGCGCGAACGCCCGGTCGATGTAGTCGGGACCCGGAAGGGTCAGCATCTCTTTCGGGATGCCCTTACAGGTGAAAGAGAGGAGGTCGTCCGCGTCGGCACCCAGGTGGCCCACGATGCTGTCGATCGGCTGCAAGCTCATTGTTTCCTCTTGTTTAAGGGAGAGGGGCCTCCCGGGAATCTGCGGATTCTATCGTGAGCTTGCGCCAGTCTCTACCGTCTGCCAAACGGCCTTGGAGACCGCGGCGATCGCGGCGTCCGCCTCCTCCTCGCTCGGGTACCCTTCGGTCAGCACCACCAGGACGTAAAGCGCGCGTCCCTCGGGAAGGACGATGGCCGCGTCGTGGTGGACGCCCGTGATGTCGCCGGTCTTGTTCGCCACCCGCGTCCCGGGAGGCAAGCCTGCGGGAATCTTGGACTTGAACTCCTGCCCTTCCAGGATCTCGATCATCGCCGCGCTCGCGGCCTCCGAGACAGCCTTCTTCTCGGCGATCGCGCGCAGGATGACCATCAAGTCATAGGCGGTCGTCGAGTTGATCAGCCCGGCATCGAACGCCTTCTGGTCCTCCACCCCGCGGAGCACCTCGATATCTTTCGCTCCGAGCGTCCTCATCTCGGCGGTCACCCGTTTCGGATCGAGCAGCTCGATCAAGAGGTTTGTCGCCAGGTTCGAGCTGCGCTGGATCATCCGCCGCGCAAGCTCGCCCAACGGCCGGCTCTCCCCGACCGCCGCGTAGAGATCCGGGTCGCCGTCCTCCCCTTTGTCCAGAGTGAACGCCGAGCCGTCGACCAGACTCTTGAACTCGTTGCGTACCGGGACCGGACGGTCCAGTGCCAGCTCCCCCCGATCGATCGCCCGAAACAGCTCGACCAACACCGGTACCTTCATCGTGCTCGCGGCGTGGAACCGGCGGTGCTCCTCGCGCCCGGCGCTCTCTCCCGTGGCGAGGTCGTAGAACGAGACAGCGGTGATTCCCTTCGAGCCGACGAGCGCGGTTTCAATCGCACGGGAGACGGCCGTCAGCGGCGGTTTCAACGCTTTCGCGGCAGGCTTCGAAACAGGCGGCGCGCTCACGGCGCAGGCGGTGGCGAGCAAAATCCCTCCGAGCGACAGCAGGCGTCGCGACATGCTTTCGATCCCTCCAGGCTCCGAGCCGGAAAGATAGCACCGGCCGATAAAAGTCCGTGCGGCGGCCGGAGCGCACTATCCCCTCAAAACCCTCTGCGCCACCTGCTGCGCCGAAACGATGACCGGGGTGATTCCGCCGCCCGGGCGGGTCCAGTGGCCGACGCAGTGGAGACCCGCGATCGGGGTTTCGATCGCCGGCCGGCCGTCTCCCAGCTGATCGGGCGACATTTCCCAGCCGAGCATGGCGCCGTGGGTGTTGAGGGTGAAGCGGTAGGAGGTCTCGGCCGAGGCGCTGGTGCGCACCACGATCTTCTGGCCGATCCCCGGCATCAGCCGTTCGAGGTGGCCGAACAGGAACGCTTCGATCTCCGCTTTGTGGCGCGGCCAGTCTTCTATCTTCGCGTAGTCCATCTCCAGCACCTTCTGGATGATCAGCACCTGGCCGCCCGGTGGCGCCATCTCCGGTTCGTAGAGAGTGGGGGCGAACAACTTGAAGCGGAGCGCGTCGATCCCCACCCGGTCCATGTCCCAGCCGTCCCAGTAATAGCCTTGGACGCGCTCCAGGTCCTCGTTCGAGACGCCGACCAGCCCCAGATGCGTGAGCCAGCAGGGAAACGTCGGCCGGAGCGCCCGGGTCTCCGCCAGCATCTCGGGCGGCAGGTGCTCCGGACCGACCAGGTGCTCCAGGGTCTGGAGCAGATCGGCGTTCGAGATCACCACGTCGCTAGCGATCCTGCCGCCGGGAAAGTGCGCCTTCACCGGCCCGCGCAGGACTTCGAGATCGACCCCCTGCGCTCTCCCCTGCTCGACGTGGATGCGGTGTGCCCGCGCGCTGGTGAGTAGATGGCCCCCCTGCTCCTCGAAGCGGAGCGCCAGCTCGTCGGCGAACGCCTGGGAGCCCCCTTTCGGGTAATAGTTGCCCAGGAAATACGAGAGCCGGAGCATCGAGTCGAAGACGAACGAGGTGCGCCCGGGCGGCGAGCCCCAATGGGGGCAATCGGCGGCGAGCAGCAGCTTCAGCTTGGGGTCGCGGAAGCGCGCATCGAGCACCTCGCGCACGGTGAGGTCGCGCACCCTCAAGAGGCGATCCATCTGGGCGATCGGCTTGCCGCGAAAATAGTGGAGAAGGCCGAGGAAATAGACCTCTTTCACTTCGGCGAAGAAGCGGTCGAGCGCCTCAGCCTCTTCGGGGAACTCAGATTTCACCTTCGCCTGGTAGGCGGCCAGATCGGCCGGCACCTCGAAGCGCGAGCCGTCGGGGAAGTGAAACGTGTCGACGGGGTCCATCTTCACCCAGCCGGTGGTCACCCCCAACTCGCCGAGCAGGCGGCCGGTGAGCGTGTCCGGATTGCCGAGCAGCGGATAGAAATGGGTCGCGGCATCGAACGTGTAGCCGCCGCGCCGGAAGGTGCTGCAATAGCCGCCGACCATGTAGTGCTGCTCTACCAGCAGGACCTTCATCCCGGCGCGCGCGAGCAGGTTGCCGGCCACCAGGCCGCCCACTCCGGAGCCGATCAGGATCGCGTCGTACCGGGCATCGGGGGCGGAACGTAGACCGCGAAAACGGCGCTTCACGGCTCCTCGGCCGGCCGGTTCCTGCCGTAGGCCTCGTGGGCCGCGACGAACTCGCCGCTCGCGATCGCTCCGGCCATCGACAGCTCTCCCGCGAGCAGGAGCGCCGCCGCGATCTCGGCGAGTTTCTTCGCCTTCCCGGCGCCATGGCAGCCGATCATTTCCAGACACTCGCGGCCGGTTCCGAGACCAGTGCCGCCGCCGACGGTCGCGACGGTGAGCGAGGGGAGGGTGACGCTCGCGTACAGGTCGCCGGTCGCCGTCCGTTCGAAATGGCCGACGCCGACAGCGGCGTTCGCGACATTAGCAACGTCCTGGCCGCAGGCGATGAAAAGGCTGGTGAGGCCGTTGGCGAAGTGACCGTTGTAGCCGACCGCACCGGCCTGAAGGTGCCCGAGCACGGTGTGCTGCCAGACTTCGACCATCTCCTCCGGCGTGGCGTGCAGGTAGGCGCGGACCACCCGCGCCGGCAGCAGAGCGCCCGCGGTCACCCGCTTGCCCTTGCCCCCGGCGAGCAATGAAGCGCTCGCGTGTTTCTCCGACTCCGCGCCGCTGAAAATGTAGTAGCCCTCGGTTTCCGGCGCGAGCCGACGGCAGGCGGCGTCGGTCGCTTTGACGATCATGTTCATGCCGTGGGCGTCGCCGGTCGAATAGACGAAATGGAGGATCACCTTCCGGCCGAACGGTTGCGGCTCGATGCGTAGCAGCCGGCCGTGGCGGGTGGTCGCCTCGGCCGCGGCGGCCAGCTCGCCGAACCGCTCCGGCAGCGATCGGACCAGCGCGGCGGCCGCGGCGACGTTCGCGCAGCGGAAGATCGGCGAAACGCGGTTTTCGTCCGCCAGCACCCGCGCCGTGGCGCCCCCCGCGCGCGAGATCGCGACCATCCCCCGCTCGTACGAACGGACGAGAGCTCCCTCGGTCGTCGCCAGAGGCACGTAGAAGGAACCCTCCGCATGCTCGCCGTGGATCACCAGCGGCCCGGCGACCCCGAGCGGCACGCGCGCCTCGCCGATCGGGTTCTCGACGTTGCCGCGCATCTCTTCGGGGGGCGTCGTTGCGCCGCCGACGGCCGCGAGGCGCGTTCCCGTCCGCTCCTCCACCCAGGCCCGACGTCGGCCAAGTGCCTCGGCCGTGTACCCCTGATCGTCCAAGCGCGGCACCAGCTCGCGGTCGCCGCGCGGCACGTCCTTTGGCTCGTCGTCCGTCATGAGGCGGGGATGGTATGCCGCGGGAACGCGGGGCGACAAGAAGGCCGGTGCATCCTCCAGTTATCGTTTGACCTCGCCCGAGCCGCGGGTGTAGCCTCGGCGTCGAATTCACCGTCTGATCAACCTGCTGCCGGAGGCTTTGGAAACGAGCTCCTCGGCGGCGGCTTTGGGAGGAAACGAACGTGATCGAACGCTTACGTTTCGCCGTCCCCGCTGTACTTCTCTTGGCTCTGCTCACCGGAGGCGCCCAGGCCCAAACGCCCTGCGGTCCGGCCCAGCTTCAGCCTCTCAAGCAACCCACGGTGCTGACCGCCGGCGCCGACCATGTCCTCTCCACGACCCTGGTCGTGCAGATGCGGGACAACCCCTGCGTTCCCGTGTTCGACAACGCCACCAACACCTGGAAGATGCAGTCGATGAAGCTGCGGACCTACGGCTATCCGTCCAAGCCGGGCACATCTCAGCTGACCTTCGCCACACCGGGACCCACCTTCAGCGTGCGCCGCGCCACCACACCGACCTCCGGCGACGGCGATGCCCTGAGAATCAACCTGATCAATCAGCTTCCGGTGCTTCCCGGACCGGGCAACCAGTGCGACCCGGCCTGCTCTTCGAGCAACCCGCAATGCTGTCCGGCTCCCGGACAACCCTGCCCCTCCACCTGCGCCAACGGCTGCCCGCAAGAGGCCTACCCCGCCTGCTTCCACGGCGACAACAACACCAACCTGCATTTCCACGGCACCCACGTCTCGCCCCAGGCGCCGCAGGACTACGTCCTGCTCGATCTGGCGCCGGAAGGCACGCCTCCCGGCAATATGGCCCACGCCCACAGCCGCGGCCTCGCCGCCACCGGCAGCTACCAGTACGCGATCAACCCGTTCCCCTCGAACCAGGCGGAGGGCACCCACTGGTACCACCCGCACAAGCACGGCGCGGTGGCGCTCCAGCTCCTGAACGGCATGGGCGGCGCCCTGTTGATCCACGGGCCGTTCGACGATTGGCTGAGCGGCTTCTACAAGAAGGCGGGTGACCTGGACGAGAAGCTGCTGGTAGTCCAGCAGTTGGACGACGAGCTCAATTTCTTCGAGAAAGACCCCAACTACGCGACACCCTCGCCGTTGATCAACGGCCAGGCGAACCCCGTGATCACCATGCGCCCGGGCGAGATCCAGCGCTGGCGGCTGGTCAACGAGACCATGCAGGCTTCGGCCCAGCTGACGATCGGCTTCGAAACGAAAACGGCGCCGGTCATGAAGCAGATCGCCCAGGACGGCGTGCAGTTCGCGCCCGAGAACTACGGCAGCCAGCCGATGATCTCCCAAGGGGTGCAGAACCTCGTCCTGTCGCCCGGCAACCGCGTCGACCTCCTGGTCCAGGCGCCCACGACGCCGGGCATCCACCTTCTGACCTTCGACGTGATCGGCCAGCTCGATCCGGCGCTCAAGGCCCGGCTGGACGTCCAACGCAAAGGTCTGCTGCAGAGCCTCAAAGCGCCACAGGGCGGTAAAAACAAGCTGCTCCAGGGTGCGCTGCAAGGTCTGTCCACCGCGCTCTCCACCGCGGCCGCGGCAGCCACCAAGCCGCCGCTCTTGACCGTCAACGTGATCGGCACTCCGAAGCCGATGAACTTCCCCACCCAGGCGGATTGGCCGGTGATGCCGCCGTTCCTCAAAGACATTCAGACGTCCGAGATCAAGGACGATCGCGAGATCCTGTTCAGCATGACCGGGGTGCAGGGCAAACAGCAGAACGCCTTCTTCATCAACAACAAGCAGTTCGATCCGACCTGCGTCGACGAAACGATGACGCTGGGGAAAGCCGAACAGTGGACGGTGCAGAACAGCTCGCGGCCGAAGCACCCGTTCCACATCCACACCAATCCGTTCCAGATCATCGCCCAGAACGGCCAGAGCCTCCCTCAGCCTTGGATCTGGTGGGATACCTTCCCGCTGCCCTCGGTGGCGACGGTACCCAACGACGTGAACGCCGGGCCGATCTGGAACAACGACGACGCGAAGGTGAAATGTCCGAAGGTCTGCACCAACGCCGCCGCGACCTGGAACGGCCAATGGAAGACCACGGTGCCGGGCCAGCAGTCGGTGTGCGGCTGCTTCACCTGGGGCTCGATCGTCACCCGCAGCCGGTTCCTCGACTACACCGGCGAGTACGTGATCCACTGCCATTTCCTCGGCCACGAAGATCGCGGCATGATGGTGAGCGTGCAGACCACCTGCCCGGACAAGCCCGATCCGCTGTGGGGCGCCACGGTGCCCGCGGGAACCGCGGACAACTGCGGTATGACCGCCCCGGCCGCGCCACAGTGCTCGAACTAGACCAGGCGACCGGCCGGTAAGGAGTCGCTCGTTCTCTTCGACACCCAAGCCGCCAATTTCGACCGCCGCGCCGGGTTGCCCGACGCGGCGGTCGTTGCGATCGGGCGTCATCTCTCGGTGCTCGCCGAAGGCGGTCGGATCGTCGAGATCGGCTGCGGCACCGGCCAGATCGGCGCCGCGGTCCTTTCCGTCGGTGCTTCGATCGATTACGTCGGTCTCGACCTGTCGATCGCCATGCTCGCCCGGTTCGGGCGCCGCTCCCGCGCGCCGCGCGTCGCCGCCGACGCCTCGCGCCCCTGGCCTCTGCGAGAGGGCTCCGCGCGATTGATCTTCGCCTCGCGCGCCGCGCATCTTCTGGACCCCGAGAATCTCGTCCGCGAAGTCGTCCGCGTCGCGGAGCCCCGAGGTGCCGTGTTCGCGCTCGGCCGGGTCGAGCGACCGGAGGGCGGCGTGCGTCGGGAGCTGCGGCGCGAGCTGCAACGCCGCCTCGGCGAGCGTGGATTTTCCTCCCGCGGCGGCCGGACGGGGCATCGCGCGGCGCTCGATGCTGTACGTGGCCACGTACCGGGCGCCGAAGGTCTGCCTACCTACACAGTCGCCCGCTGGGACGTCGAAGAGCGCCCCGCGACGATCCTCGGTTCCTGGCGCGGAAAATCCGGGCTCGGCGGGCACGACGTCGGGCCGGATCTGCAACGCGAGCTGCTCGACGGGCTCGAATCCTTCGCCCGCGAGCGCTTCGGCGCGCTCGACTTGGGTTACCCTTCGACCGAAACCTACGAGATGGCGGGGGTTCGCCTTCCTCCGCGCGGAGAGATCGAATGACGGAAGCGTTGAGCGGAGATCTGCTCACCGAATTGGGCAGGAACCTGGTCGCGGGATCGCTCTCCGACCGCGACCTGATGCGCCAGACGATCGGGCCGGTCGAGCGCATCCTGCCCGAAGCGAACGTGGTCAAGATCGGCGGCCAGAGCATGATCGACCGCGGTCGCGCCGCGGTGTTTCCAATCCTCGAAGAGGTCGTCGCAAACCTTCCCCGCCACCGAATGATCATCGGCACCGGCGCCGGCACCCGCGCCCGCCACGCCTACAGCGTCGCGCTCGATCTCGGCCTGCCGACGGGGGTCATGAGCGTGCTCGGCACGTTCGTCAGCATGCAGAACGCGCGGATGATCCACTACCTGCTCGCCCGCCACGGCATCCCGTTCATCGAGCCGGCGCAGTTTCCCCAGCTGCCGTTGTTTCTCGCCGAGCGCCGTGCCGCGGTCTTCTTCGGCATGCCGCCCTATACCTTCTGGCAGCAGAACCCCGCGATCGGCCGCATCCCGCCCCACCGAACCGACACCGGCGCCTATCTCGTGAGCGAGGTGTTCGGCGCGCGCTCGATGATCTACGTCAAAGACGAGGACGGTCTCTATACCGCCGACCCGAAGAAGGACCGGAACGCGAAGTTCATCCCGAAGATCACGGTCGCCGAACTGAAAGGCTTGGATCTCGGCGATCTCGTCGTCGAGCGCGCCGTGCTCGATTTGATGGAGCGCGCGGTCCACCAGACCTCGATTCGTGTGATCAACGGCCTGGTCCCCGGCAACCTCACCCGCGCCCTCGAAGGCGAAGACGTCGGCACCCTGATTTCGGTCGACTGATTGACTGCGGACAACCGAGGCGAACCCGACATGTACGACGAGACCGCGAATCCCACCGACGCCCGCCACCACCTCGCCTCGATGCTGATGCGCGAGAGCCTGATCGACAAGGAGGTCGTCGCCGGAACCGACGGCCGCGCGACCCTGGTGCGCATGCTGCCCGAAGCGCACGTAGTGAAAATCGGAGGGCGCTCGATCGTCGATCGTGGCGCCGCGGCGCTCCCCGCCATCGTCAGCGTGCTCGGCGAGGTGCTCAAAACCCACAAGCTGATTCTCTCGACCGGCGGCGGCGTCCGCTCCCGCCACGTCTTTTCGATCGGCATCGACCTCGGCCTGCCGACCGGAGTGCTCGCCCAACTGGCGATCGCCGACGCGCTCGGCAACGCCCACATCCTCGGCGCGCTGCTCTCGCCGCTCGGCGTGGTCGCGATTCCGCCCGAGATGTTCGGTCACCTGCTGCCGCTGTTCCTCCATTCCGCGCCGGGAGTGATCTTCAACGGCGATCCCCCCTATTCGCTCTGGGAGCACCCGCCGGAGATCGGCCGCATCCCGCCGCACCGGACCGACGCCGGTTCCTACCTCGTCGCCGAATGTTTCGGCTGCGCAAGCGTCATCCTGGTCAAAGACGTCGACGGCCTCTACGACGCCGACCCGAAGACTCATCCCGACGCGCAGCTGATCCCGAAGATCGGCGTCGCCGAGCTGCGCGCCAAGAACCTCGAAACCCTGCCGTTCGACGAGGTGCTGCTCGACCTGCTCGAACGCTCGCGCCTGGTGAAGAGCTTTCAGGTGATCAACGGCCTCCACCCGGAGCGGCTCGCCCAGGCGCTCGCGGGCGAGCACGTGGGCACAATTGTCCATGCCGACTAATGGCCATGCCGACTGACGGCGAAGCGCCGAATCCTCTCGAGCTCGCGGCCTCCCTCCGCGGAGTCCGAAAGGATTTCGGCGCGGTCACCGCCCTCTCCGACTTCGATCTCGACCTGCCGCGCGGCACGGTGACCGCTCTCCTAGGCGCGAACGGCGCCGGGAAGTCCACGCTGCTCCGCCTGCTCGCCGGGCGCCTCGCCCCGAGCGAAGGCACGATCGCCGTGCTTGGGGTCTCCGATCCGGCAAGTGCAGGGCGGAGCGCGCGCAACGCGCTACGCCGCGATCTCGGATTCGTCCCCCAAGATCTCGCGCTCGATCCCGAGATGACCGGCCGCGAGACGCTCGATCTGATCGCTTCGCTTCACGGTGTTCCGCGCGCGCGCCGGCCTGAGCGAATCGCCGAGATCGCCGCCGCGTTCGGCATCGACAAACCGCTCGACCGCCCCGTCGCCACCTGGTCCGGAGGGCAAAAGCGCCGGCTGCATCTGGCGGCCGGAATGATCCACAACCCAGCGCTGCTGCTGCTCGACGAACCGACCGCAGGGCTCGACGCCGAGGGCACCGCCATGCTCTGGGAGGAGCTGGGTAGACGAGCCTCGCGCCGGGTGGCGGTCGTGATCTCGACCCACGATCACGTGGCGGCCGAGGCGGCGGATCGGGTCGTGATCCTCGAAGCGGGTCGCTTGGCGGTTCCTGGGTACGCGGGCCTCCGGCCCGCACTGGCGGGCGGGACGCCCGCGCACCCAGCAAAAGCAACCGCTTCGCCGAGTCCCTTCGTTTCCCTCGACGCCCTCCGCGCCGTCGCCCGCCGCACCACCCGCGCCGTCCTCCGCCGGCCCGTGCTCCTCACCTTCTCGCTCGGCCAGCCGCTGATCTGGATGCTCTTCTTCGGCTTCCTCTTCCACCGGTTCCAACTCGACCCGACGGGACAGACAAGCTACCTCGACTACCTCGCGCCGGGGGTGAGCGTGATGACCCTCCTGTTCGGCGCCTCGCAATCCGGTATCGGCTGGATTCGCGATCTTCAAACCGGATTCCTTCCCCGTCTGCTCGCCGCCCCGGCGGGACCCGCACCGATACTCGCCGGCAAGCTCCTGGCCGACGTGGCCCGCCTGGTCGTTCAGGCTCTGATCGTCCTCCTCCTCGCCCGCCTTCTCGGAGCCCACCTCGTCTGGGCACCGGGAGCCACCGCGGTCGCTCTCGTCTACCTCGCTATCTTTGCCGCCGCCTTCGCCGCGCTCTCCTCCATCCTCGCCTTCGTCACCCGTTCGCAAGAAGGCATGGCTACCTTTGTCCACCTGGTCAACATGCCGCTCTTCTTCACCAGCACCGCCCTCGTCCCGCATCGCGCGATGCCCGCGTGGCTGGCGACGATCGCGCGATTCAATCCGCTGTCGGCGACCGTCGATGCCTGGCGTGGGGCGTTGCTTTCGGGGGAACGACCGGGAATGCTGGGGGTGCTTCCGCTGCTGGCGCTCGCCGTGGTGGGATGCGGGGTCGCTTTGGTTTTGATGCGGCGCACTCCAAATTCGGCTTAATGTGTAGGCATGCAATCCGCCGACAACCCCGAACGCCAACGCCTTGCCGAAGCCGATCGCGGTTCGCAGCCTTGGCGGCGGTGGGGGCCTTACCTTTCCGAGCGCCAGTGGGGCACGGTCCGGGAGGACTACAGCGCGGATGGCGACGCGTGGAGCTATCTGCCTCACGATCATGCCCGCAGCCGGGCTTACCGCTGGGGGGAAGACGGCATCGCGGGCTTAAGCGATCGGCGGCAGCGGCTCTGCTTTTCGGTCGCGTTCTGGAATGGGCGCGATCCAATCCTGAAGGAGCGGCTGTTCGGGCTCAACGGCCATGAGGGAAATCACGGCGAGGACGTGAAAGAGCTGTACTGGTATCTCGACGCGACGCCAACGTCGTCGTACTTGAAGATGCTGTACAAGTACCCGCAGGCCGAGTTTCCTTACCGGTCTCTGATCGAAGAAAACGCTCGGCGGGGAAAGGGCGATCCTGAATTCGAGCTGATCGATACCGGCCTGTTCGATCAGGACCGTTATTTCGACTGCTTCATCGAGGTCGCGAAGGCCGGCCCGGAGGATCTCGCGATTCGGATCGAGATCTGCAACCGCGGCCCCGAAGAGGCGTCGATCGTGGTGCTCCCCCAGCTGTTCTGCCGCAACACCTGGTCCTGGGGTCCGAACCCGGACGGACGGCCGTCGCTCCGCGCGCTTCCTTCCCAAGACGGCCGCTCGCGGGTGCGCGCCGAGATTCCGGAGGCGGCCAAAGAGACGCTCGCGATGGTGCTCGACTGCGCGGGGACTCCTCCCCTTCTGTTCTGCGAAAACGAGACGAACGCAGTGCGGCTGTTCGGTACGCCGGCCGACCCCTCCCGACGGTTCTTCAAGGACGGCATCCACGAGGCGGTCGTCCACGGCCGGTCCGAGGTGGTGAACGCCGAGCAGGGCACGAAGGTCGCCGCGCGCTACGACTTGGAGATTCCGGCGGGCGAATCCACGACGATTCGTCTGAGTCTGTCGCGAGATTCCGGGGACGGCGGGGAAAATGCTTCGATCTGGCCTTCCTTCGATGAGCTTTTTTTCCTACGACGCCGCGAGGCGGATGACTTCTACTCAACACTCCCCGGTGCCTCTGCCGACCCGGAGGCGCGCCGCATACAGCGCCTCGCCTACGCCGGGCTCTTGTGGAGCAAGCAGTTCTACCACTTCGACGTGCCGCGCTGGCTGCGCGGCGATCCGGGGCAGCCTCCTCCTCCGCCGGAGCGGCGGAAGGGCCGGAACCACGAGTGGTTCCATCTGAACAACGCGGACGTCATCTCGATGCCCGACACCTGGGAGTACCCCTGGTACGCGGCGTGGGACCTGGCGTTCCATTGCGTGCCGCTCGCGACGCTCGATCCGGCGTTTGCCAAGGGGCAGCTCATCTTGCTCACGCGCGAGTGGTACATGCACCCGAACGGACAGCTGCCGGCGTACGAATGGGCGTTCGGCGACGTCAACCCTCCGGTCCATGCGTGGGCCGCGCTGCGGGTTTACGAGATCGACCGTGATCTCTCCGGCAAGCGCGATCTCGATTTTCTAGAGCGGGTGTTCCACAAACTGATGCTCAACTTCACCTGGTGGGTGAACCGCAAGGAC
>Ga0068860_100002102_pt1 | contig 21001 bp, 19 predicted proteins | sample KBSSwiS32_FD_66597 | JGI IMG/M metagenome (GOLD analysis project Ga0068860, IMG submission 66597) | Switchgrass rhizosphere microbial communities from Kellogg Biological Station, Michigan, USA - KBS Switchgrass S3-2 | ecosystem: Host-associated > Plants > Roots > Rhizosphere > Soil ...
TCCGGCGTGGTTGCGCCACAGGAAGGCGTCGAAGTCGGGAGCGCCCACCACCGCCGACACGATCAGGTCGCTTTGCTCCACTTCTTTCAGGTTCACCTTGACGCCGGCTTCTTCCCACGAGGCCTGGAGCAGTTCGTCGATGTCGCGGCTCTCGCGGTCGGCCCGGGTGGTGAGGTTGAGCACCGGCTGTCCGTGCTCGCGGGTGTAGTCGGCGATCAACTCACGGGCTTTGGCGGGATCCCACTTCTGGTTGCCGGGGTCCTCTAGGTAACCGTCCTGGTTCTTGGTGAACAAGCCGTTGGCCACCGGGTTGGTGTTGCCGGTGATCCCCTGCACCACGGTGAGGCTGTCGCTGGCCGCCGCCAGACCACAGCGCACCCGCCGGTCGGCCAGCGGCGAGTTCGCTTCACCGGCGTGCAACAGCACGTAGGTGGTCTCCTCCGACACTTCGGGCATGGGAAAGCGCGTGGCCTCGGTCCGAAAGCGCGAGATGTCGCGGGCGCTCGAGGTCTGGATCGCGTTCAGGTCTCCGGCTTCCAGCGCGCTGCCGCGGGCCAGATCGTCGGGGATAACGCGAAACTCGATCTCGTCGAGGTATGGAAGCTGCACCCCGTTGGCGTCTTTCTGCCAATAGTTGGGATTGCGTTTCACCACCATCTTGTCGCCGGGTTGGTACGACTCCATGAGGAACGGTCCGGTGCCCACCGGCTGGGTCGCCTTGTCGGGATCGGCGTCCACCGCCGCCAGCCAGGTGGGTGAGGCGATGAGGCCGGGCTGGATGGTGAGGGCGCTGGTGGGAAAGTCGGGCCACGGCGTCGTCGTGCGCACCGTCAGGGTGAGGTCGTCCACTTTGGTGAAGGCGCCGACCTTCTTGTTTGGCGGCCCCGTCGTGGCGATGGGGCTGATCGACGCCGCCACCAACGCGGAGTTGAGTTGGCGATTGAGGTTGTCGATCACCGCATCGGCATTCAACGGCGTGCCGTCCGAGAACGAGATGCCCGGGCGCAGTTTGATGGTCCACTGGGTGAAGTCGGCGTTCGGCGTCACGGCCTCGGCCAGGTATGGCTGGGCTTGCCCCTTGGTGTCCATGGCCATCAGGGGTTCCAAGATGGTGCGGATGCGCAAGTGACACGACGAGTCGCACCGCATCTTGGCCGGAGTCCACGGGCCGGATGCTTCCGACTCCACTCCCACGATGATCCGTCCGCCGGTGGTGGCCACCATCGGGGTGGTGGACGACGGCGCCACGGCGGAGGCGTTGGTGGTGCCCGCGCTGGTGGTCGAGCTGGCGTCCGACTTGGAGCCGTTGCACGCGGCCATCGCGGTGAGAGCCACGCCAATGCCCACTATGAGTGGCATTTGTCGTCGGCTGGTCTTGCGGTGATGCACGCGGTCCCCCGGGTTAGTAACGGCACTGCCCATGATGGCACCCTCGCCGCCGGCGGTACTGGCGCCCGAACGGCGCCAGCGCGCCACCCGGCCGATTCCTGCGACGGCAGTACAGTCGCCCCGATGGAGATGGAAGTGCTTGATTGGCCTACCTACGGCGTGGCAATGCAGTCGTTGGCGCAGTCCATCGCCGACAGCGGGTTTGAGCCCGACATCATTTTGGCGGTGGCGCGAGGCGGCCTGTTCATCGCCGGTTCACTCGGCTATGCGCTCGAGGTGAAGAACCTGCATGTGATGAACGTGGAGTACTACACGGGCATCGGCGAGCGGATGCCGGTTCCGCTGCTGCTTCCGCCCCTTCCCGAGTTGATGGATCTCACCGACGCCAAGGTGTTGATCGCCGACGACATCTCCGATACCGGCCACACCCTCGAGGCGGTGAAGGAGTTCTGCAACGGAAAGGTGGGGGAGGTGAGGGTGGCCTGCCTGTTTCAGAAGCGGGCCAGCGTGGTGCCGTGCGACTATGTGTGGAAGATCGCCGAGCGCTGGATCGAGTTCCCGTGGTCCTCGGAGGCGGCGATGGTGAAGCGATGACTTCGTCTTCCGATTCCGAGCTCACGATCCTTGGCCACGAGGTTCGGCATCCGGTCGACCATGTGGAGTGCTTTCCGGCGCCGCCTCACGTGACGGTGGTGAGGTTCTCCACCGACGAGGTCATGTCGATGTGCCCGGTCACTCACCAGCCGGACCTTTCGTCGGTGGTGATCGAATACGAGCCCACCGCGCGCTGCGTGGAGTCGAAGTCGCTGAAGCTCTACCTGTGGTCGTTCCGCGACCGGGCGGTGTTTGCGGAGGCGATGGCGGCCGATATCGCGGCGGAGATCTTCGGCGCCACCGATGCCGCGTGGGTACGGGTCACGCTCACCCAGCGCCCCCGGGGAGGGATCACCCTCACCGCAGTGGCCGAACGGCGACCGTAACGGACGGTCAGCACCGGTCAGGGATCGGGCTCAACCCGCCAGAGGGCCGGAGGCTCGGGCCGGTACGAGCAATACACGCCGGTGTGGATGGCGTTTCCGAGGTGGCGGCCCAGCGCGGGGTCGGCCACCTGGATCCGTCGGATGGCGTCACGGATCCGGGCGGAAACCGCTTTGCGAAGCCGTTCAAGCGGTTCGGGGCCGGCCGGCCGGGACCGCCCACCGAGGCCGAGCGACAGGGAGAGCTGCTCCACCAGCGCGTCGTACTCGATGCGAGCGCGCTCGGCCCGACCGATGTCGTTGGCGCTCTGGCCGTCGTCGATCTCTTCGGCGAGCTCGGTGAGTCGTTCCTTGTAGGCGGCGATCGTTCGGCGGTCGAGAGCGTCGCCGCCGTGGCCGGCGACCATGGCGGTGGGGATCCCCTCCAACTCGGTGATGTGGAGCTCGTGGTCCGGTCGGGCCAGCAGCTGGGCGAGATCGGCCATGCCCTTGCTGTGCTTCACCACGGTGGGTGTGTCGTTGAACCGAACGTGCCAGACCTCGCCTTGTCGTTGCAGCCGGTTGGCCGGCGCTTCGGTTTTAGGAGCAACGGGCGGCGCGGTGGCGGAACGAGCCTTGAACGGGCAGTTGGCCGCCAGGTACGCGGCGTCGGCGAGCCGGTGGAGTTGCTCGGCCCGCTCCCCGTCGTCACCACGGGCGAGGAGGCAATCGGCGAGCGTTCGGTAGGAATCGGCCACCAACACACCGCCGAAGGCCCGATTGGCCACCAGGGCCTGCTCGGCGTAGCGCACGGCGTCGTCGTGTCGGGCCACGGCCGAGCACCCGATCGCCACCATCCGCGCCACCGACCCGTACAGGCCGGCACCGATCCCTTCGAAGGCCATGAGATGGGCGTAGGGCTCGAGCGCGGTGAGGGTTGGAATCAGGATCGGATGGCCGAGGGTGGCGGCTGACTGCAAGAGGTTCACCATGTTGGGCAACCACTCGGCGTCAAGCACCTGGTGGTCGAGCCCGATGGCCACCGCTCGATCCAGGAACGCCGCCGCCTCGATGTTCCGCCCGGCCAGGGCGTTAGCCCAGGCATGGCTGCCCACTGACGACAGGTAGTCCACGAGCTCCGGAGGCAGCGCCGCCACTGCCGCGAGCGCGCCGGCGTAGTCGCCCCGGTGCCAGGCCACCGCTAATCGCAGCACGGCGGCCAGCATCGGGCCGTTGGTGCTCCCGCCCGCCCGACCCACCGAGTCGGCCTCGGCGATGAGGATCTCGGCGTCTTCGACATCACCGGCCACCAGGGCCATCTGCGCTCGCCAGAGCGGTACGTACCACGAATAGAGCGGGTTGCCGAGCGCGGCCGCGCGCCGCCCGAACGCGCCGGTGTCTTCCTCCACCCCGGCCACGTCGCCGCTCTCGAGGCGGGCCACATAGCGCAATCGCCGGCCAAGCAGCTCGAGCGGGCCGTCGCCGGCTTCCTCGGCGATGGCGATGATCTCCGTGGCTTCGGCGCACCGCTCGCTTACATAGTCCGGCCCGGAGATGGCATCGCAGTGAGCGGCCAGAGACCGCGCCAACACGATGGCGTCCCCGGCCTGTCGAGCCAACCGCACCGCCGTCTCGGCCAACTCCAAGCGGCGTGAGTCCGGGGCCACCAACGACAGCGCCACCGAGAGCCGAGCCAGCACCAACGCCCGTAGCGCGGTGAGCCCCGTGCCATCGAGCACGCGGGCCGCCTCCTCCAGCAGATCGATCTGGCCCTGGTGGAAGAGCCGTACCTCGAAGCCGGACAGGTCGGCGCTGAACCCGAGCGCCGCCCGGGCCAACAGTTCGGGAGACTGGCACGAGCGGGCCAAGGCGGCGAGCGCGTCGAACGACCTTCCCGCTCGCGCTTCGTCGCCGGCCAGGAGCATGGCCCGCCCGAGCCCGGCCAGCGCGTCGGCCCGGACCTTGACATTCCCGTCGCTTTCGAGGGCGGTGAGCGCCTGTTCGTAGTGCGACGCCGCTTCCTCCCACGCCATGGCGCCGAGGGCTCGATCACCGGCCCGCACCGACCAATCGGCGGCCTCCACCTGGTGATCGGCGCCGGCGGCCAGCAGGTGGGCCGCGATGACCGAGGGCTCGGCGTCGGACCGCTCGAGCACGGTGGCGGCGCGTCGGTGAAGCTGCGAGATCTCGCGGCTGCTGCGACCGTCCAGCGCGGCATGGCGGAACAGATCGTGCACGAACGCCCAAGCCCCCGTGCCGGCGGCGCGCTCCACAATCCGAAGCGCGGCGGCCCGGTCCAGCATGGCGGTCACGTCCGCTCCCGAGCGCTCGGTGAGGTGCTCTAGGTCCACCGTCCGAAACGGAGTGCCGAGCACGCCGGCGGCCGCCAGCATGGCCCGGTCGTCACCGTCGAGAGCACCGAGGCGCTGTTGCAGGAGGTCTCGCGCGCCCGGCGCCAATACACCGTCGGACGCCGCTCGACCCTCGTCGGCGAGAAGTCGGGCGATCTGCACGACCAGAAACGGATTGCCGCCGGTGAGACGGATCACCTGCGCGCCTACTTCGCAAGCGCGGGCGGCACCGAGCTGATCGCCGAGGAGGGTCACCACGCCGTCATGGTCCAGCCCTCGCAACGTCATTCGATCGGCGCCGCCGCCGAGTCGGGTGAGGGGCGAGGCGGCCGCCACGTCGGTGTCTCGGTAGGTGCCGATCACCAGAACCGGCATGCCGGGAAGATGGGACGCCACCACATCGAGCAGCTGCAGCGTTCCGGCGTCGGCCCAATGAAGGTCGTCGAGAACGAGCATGATGGGGCGCTCGGCCGCCGCCTCCTCGAGGGCCGAGATCACTGCGCCATAGGCGCTGGCCCGGGCCGCCCCGGCCGCGGTGGCGTCGTCGATGTCGGACCCGACGAGTGAGTCGATGGCTCGGCGGCCCGGTTGGCCGAGTCCGGAGAGCAACGTGAGCCAGGGAGCGTGGGCCACCGTGGCCCCGTCGGCCCAGCAGGCCGACCAGCGCACGGTCATCCCCCGGCGGCGGGCCGCCGCCGCGCCGTCGCGGGCGGTGGTGGTCTTGCCGATGCCGGCCTCGCCGAGCAACAGCACGAGCCGACCGCTTCCGGAGATGGAGGCGCTCACCGCCTCGCTGAGGGCCGAGGCAATGGAATCGCGCCAACGACGGGTCTCCACGCTCACGACAACGCGACGTTACTCGCCCTCTAGCGATGCCAGACCCGATCTAGCGCCAGGAGGAAAAACCAACCAGGAGGGTCCCATGACCACCACCGACGAAGCAGTTGTACTCGAAGAGTCAGATCTCGGCGGCGCCATCGGCGCGTTTGCCGAACGCATTGCCATGGCCGCCATCGGCGCGTTCGAGCTGGCGACCGTCGAGCTCGGCATGCGCCTCGAGCTCTACCACGTGTTGGCCGAGCAGGCGGTCACGTCCACCGAGCTCGCGGAGCGGGCGGGAATCGACCGGCGCTATGCCTTGGAGTGGCTCGAGCAGCAGGCCACCGCCGGCATCGTGACCGTGGAGGCCGAACCCATCGGCGGCGATCCGCACCAGCGGGTGTTTGGCTTGCCGCTGGCCCACCAAGCCTGTCTGCTCGACCCGGACAGCCTGGCCTGTGTGGCGCCGCTGGCGACGTTTGCCACGGCCGGTCCGGGCATCCTCCCGGAATTGGTCGAGGCCTACCGAGCGGGAACGGGCATCTCCTTCGCCGGATACGGCCGCTGGATCCGCCAAGCTCAGGAGCGAGGCAACCGGCCGCAGTTCACCAATCTGCTGGCCACCGAATGGCTTCCGGCGATGCCCGATGTGGTGGCCCGCCTGGAGGCGGGTTCGGCCCGGGTCGCCGATATCGGTTGCGGCTGTGGCTGGTCGTCGATCGCCATCGCCCGCGGTTTCGGATCGGCGGTCGTCGACGGATTCGACAGCGACAAGGCTTCGATCGACGACGCCCGCGCCAACGCCGCGGCGGCCGGCGTGGCCGACCGGGCCCGCTTCTCGGTGGCCGACGCGGCCACGGCTCGAGGCGGATACGACCTCGTGTGCTGTTTCGAAGCGCTGCACGACATGGCCCATCCGGTGGCGGCGTTGACGGCGATGCATCAAATGGCCGCGCCGGGCGGGGCCGTATTCGTGGTGGACGAGCGGGCCGCCGATGCACTCACTCCCAACGATCCCGACCCGATGCAACGTCTGTTCTATGCCGCCAGCGTTCTCCACTGCCTCCCCGTGGGCCGCAGCGAAGAGGATTCCGCGGCTACCGGCACGGTTCTGCGCACGGCCACGCTGGAGCGCTATGCCGCCGAGGCGGGCTTTTCGTCGGTGGAGGTGCTTCCGATCGACCACGACATGTTCCGCTTCTATCGCTTGCATCTCTAGCCCGCGAGCGGGTTGACCCGGGGGCCTACGGTACGGAGGTATGCGAATCTTGATCACCAGCCCGGCCGGTGTGGGCCACGTGCATCCGATGGTGCCGCTGGCGCTGGCGTTGCGAGAGCGCGGTCACGACGTGCTGTGGGCCACCGGGCCCGACACCCGGGAATGGGTCGACGCGGCCGGCGTTCGGGGGGTAACCGCCGGTCCGGGGATGGCGCAGATGGCGGAGTTCTGGCGCCGCTACCCGCAGGCCCGGTCGCTGCCGCGCCTGGAGCTTCCCGACGTCATGTTTCCGAAGATGTTCGGCGCCATCGCCGCGCCGAAGATGCTGGCCGACTTGCTGCCGGTCGTCGAGGATTGGCCGCCGGAGTTGGTGGTGCACGATGCGGCCGAGTTGGTGGGACCAATGCTGGCCGCTCGGGCCGGAGTGCCCAATGTCGTCAAGTCGTTTGGTCCGCTGCTGCCTCGCCATCGGGTGGAGGCCGCGGCCGAGGAAGTGGCCCCGCTCTGGGAGTCGTTGGGACTCGATCCGCAACCGTTCGGTGGCTGCTATGACCATCTGTACATCGACGTGTACCCGCCCGGTCTTCAGCAGGCGGACTTTGACCATGTTCCGTTTCGTCAGTCGCTTCGCCCTACCGCCGAGGATGTGCCGCTCGCCGGCGACTCGTTCGATGTCGGCGAGCTGGCGGCCCTCGGGCCCGGCCCGTTGGTGTACGTGACCATGGGAACGGTCTTCAACGACTCCGGCCCGCTGCAATCGGTGCTGGATGGCCTGCGGGGAATGCCGATCCGGGTTCTGGTCACGGTTGGACCCGGCGGCGATCCGGGCCTACTCGGCGGTCAACCCGACAATGTGCGCATCGAACGGTACGTGCCGCAATCGACCCTGTTCGGTCTCTGTGCGTTGGTCGTCTCGCACGGCGGCTCCGGCACCGCGTTGGCGGCGTTGAGTCACGGGCTTCCTCAGCTGTGCTTGCCTCAGGGGGCCGACCAGTACATCAACGGGCCCTGTATCGCCGCGGCCGGAGCGGGCCTGACGCTGGTGCCGGCGGAGGCCACGCCCGAGGCCATCGGTGACAGCGTCCGACAACTCCTCGACGAACCGGCGTTCGCCCACGCCGCGGCGCGGGTGGCCGAGACGATCCACCAGATGCCCTCACCCGACGAGGTCGCTTCAGTTATAGAAGCAGTGGGCTGACCGAGGACCAACCCCGGGCGGCACCATCGCGACGGCCAGACTGCGAGAGATGGCGGCGCGCTGTCTACGATCGGTCGGTGATTGATGACCCCCAGGCCCTGTTCGTGCGGGTCGACTCGTGGTTTCACCCCACGGCGCTGACCACCGGGCCATGGCGGCCCGACGCCATGCACGGAGGCCCTCCGTCGGCGCTCCTGGGGTGGGGCATCGGCCGGGCCCTCGAGCCGGGAGAGCACGTGGCCCGCGTCAACATCGACCTTGAGCGGCCGGTGCAGTTGGTGCCGCTCACGCCGGTGGTGACTCGGCGTCAGGTCAGCCGGCGGGTGGCTCACCTGGAGGTGCAGCTGCGCACCAGTTCCGAGGTGATGGCGTCGGCCCGGGCGGTGGTGCTGCGCGGGCGACCGGTGCCGGCGGCCATCGTGAATGGCTTGGATGACGCGGTGCCGGTGGCCGGTCCCGAGTTGAGGGTGGTCCCGCCCGACCCGCTGCACCACGCGCCGGTGGTGTTCCACCGCGACGCGGTCGAACACCGGTTTTTGTCGGGCGGCTTCGAGGTTTCGGGTCCGTCGATATCGTGGCTCCGTCTCATCTATCCGGTCGTCGAAGGCGAGCCCACGACCGGGCTTTGCCACCTGCTGGCGCTCGCCGACTTCGGATCGGCCATCTCTCAAACGATCGTTCCCGAGTCGGGGCTCGGAATGATCAACGTGGATGTGAGCGTGGCTCTCGGGCGCACGCCTCTCGGCCCGTGGATCGGCCTGGATGCGATGGGTGCGGTGAACGCCGACGGGGTGGGGCTGGCGGTCACCGAACTGCGCGACCGCGCCGGCCGTGTAGGAGTGGCGACGCAGGCGCAACTGGCGCAGCCCTACGGCGCCGGATAGGTCCGCCCGACCATGGCCGGGAAGGCCGCCGCACTACCGTCGACCCACGTGAGCGACGCGCCGGATGTGCCGGAGTCTCGGGAAAACGGCTACCTGATGGTTGCCGCGGTGGCGGTGGCAATCGTCTTCTTCGCGTCGGTGGTTGGCCTCGTGCTGGTCACTCGGGCCAAGGACCGTGCCGAAACCCGGCTGTTGAGTGGCACCTTCACGTTGTTCGCCGACGACCTCAACAAGTCCTGCATCGGGCCGCCGGGATACGACGACATCAACGCCCGAACACCGGTCATCGTGAAGAACCCGCAGGGTCACACGGTGGCTCAGGATGCCCTCACCGAGGGAACGCTGGTCCGATCGATGTCAGCCTGCCGATACACGTTTCAGATACCGGTGCCGATCGGCAGCAGCTCCTACACGGTGTTCATCGGAAAGCACGGGCAAGCCACGGTGTCGTGGGCCGACATCGACCTTCCCTGCGCCATCGACATCTCGGTGGGGACGGCGGGCAACGAGGCCGGTGTGACCACGTGCCGCCCGAGCGCCATCGTGAGGTTTCTGGCTCCCGAGACCGGCGCGGCGGGGCGGGAGGGCAACCTCGACGACGATCCGGGCTGGTACGAGAGCATCACTTTGGGCATTGCTGCGCCGGTGCCCGGCAAACGCCTGTGGCTGCTTCGTCGGGACGACGGCGGCAACACGTGGGTGGAAGACCGGCTCAACGCCAAAGCCGGCGACCAGACGGTGGGCAGCGTCTACCTGTTTGGTCCCGACGATCGGGGAGATCACACCACCTTGCTGGTCGCCGCCGTTACGTCGTCAACCGACCGCCGCTATCAGGACGCCCGCCGAACTCCGATTCCCTCCCCAGTCTCGATGCGAGGGACCACCGTGTTGGCCTCGCGCGCGTTTGTGTGTTGCGCGGGATAGGCGCGCGCCGGGGCGCTCTCGAATCGGAGCCCGAACGAGTGCCGAGGTAGCGTCGAAGCCATGGGGAATCGTTTAGAAGGTCGCGTGGCGTTGATATCGGGATCCACTCGAGGGATTGGTCGTTCGATCGCGGAGTTGTTCGGGTCGGAGGGCGCCAAGGTGGCGGTCACCGGCCGCACCGTGGACCGAGGCCAGAAGGTCGTGCAGCGCATTCGTGATGCCGGTGGTGAAGCTGAGTTCTTCGAGCTCGATGTCACCAACGAGGCGAGCGTGCGAGACGTGATCGCCGCGACGGTCGATCGCTTCGGCGCTTTGACCACGTTGGTCAACAATGCCGCGCCCACGGCCACGGTGGCCACCACCCAGAAGCCGTTGGCCGAGTACACCACCGAAGAGTGGAATGCCATCCTCACCGGCACGCTCACCGGCAATGTGTTCTGGGCTTCCAAGTACGCCTGGCCTCACCTCAAGGCCGCTCCGGCCGCCACCATCGTCAACATCTCCTCGGGTGCATCCACCATGGGTCAAACCGGGTTGGGGGCCTACTCGGCGGCCAAGGGCGGGATGAACAGCGTCACTCGCACGTTGGCGGTCGAGGGCGCACCGCACGACATCCGCTGCAACGCCATCATCGTGGGTCGGGTGGTCGCGGGGCGCAGCGACACGGGTGCCGGCATGATCAAAAACACCGCAGCCATCGGCACTCCGGTGCAGATCGCCGACGTCACGCTGTTCCTCTCCACCAAGGATTCGTCGTTCATCAACGGCGACCTGATCACGGCCGACGGCGGTCTGGAGATGAACGGCGACGTGCACATGGCCTGATGGAACAGCGCACACCGGAGCAGTTCGACGTCCACGCCGAACGCCTGCGACTGGTCACCGGAGCGATGCGAGAGGCCATGGGGATACGGACGCTGGTCATGCAGCCCGACCGCGTGGTCGAGGAGATGGAGGTGCAGCGATGGCATCGGGACCACCGGGGCCAGATGGTGCCCGGTGCGCTTGGTCTCCTGGTGGACGCCGCGCTCAGTAGGGCCGTCATGGTGGCCGCCGCCGAGGAACAACGGATGGCCACCTCCCATCTGCATCTGGAGTTGCTGCGGCCTATCCCCGCCGGCACGGTGGTGGTGCGTTGCTCCGGTCAGGTTCGCTCCATCGAGGATCGGTTTGGACTCAGCGAGGGCGAGGTGGTCAACGACGAAGGCGTCGTGGTGGCGCGGGCTTCGCTCGGGGCGATTCTGTTCACTCCTGGCCCACCCCGGTCGCGACCGCGGGCCACCGACGCCAATCCGCACCAGGAGGCCAAAGGAGGCCGACAGCATCGGCTCATCCGGTCCTCACCGGTCCATGAGGCACTGGGCACGCGCGTGGTCAGCGCCCGCTCGAGCGGTGTGCGGCTCACCAATCCGGCCAACCCTCGTTTCGCCAACCTTGGCGGAGGCGTGTACGGAGGGGTGGGCGTGTTGATGGGGGAGCGGGCGATGGAGGTGGCCGTGCGGGCGGCGACCGACGATTCCGTGCCCATGCGTCCGGTGGAGCTACGGGTGGCCTACGTGCGCCCGATTGCCGCCGATGGGTCCACCATCGAATGCCGGGCCCGGGTGATGTATCGCGGCCGTCGCCTGGCCGTGGTGCGGGGCGAGGTCTGCGCGCCCGACGGCAACGTGGCGGTGCTGGTCGACGCCAGCTACATCCCGGTATCGGGAGACCAGTAGAGTCACCCCTCGATATCGAACAGGTGTTCGACTACGGTGGCGGCGTGCCAGCCGGTGCGACCATCTTGCACGCCGATCTCGATGCGTTCTACGCCTCCGTTGAGCAGTTGCTGCACCCGGAGCTGCGAGGCCGCCCCATCGCCGTGGGGGGCGGCGTGGTGCTGGCGGCGTCTTATGAGGCCAAGCGGTTCGGGGTCACCGGCGGGATGGCCGGCTGGCGGGCCAAGCGTCTGTGCCCCGACCTCACGTTCGTCCACGGGCACTTCTCGGACTACTCCCGACTGGCCGACGAGGTGATGGCGGTACTGCGCGACTTCACCCCGCTGGTTCAGCGCATCTCCATCGACGAGGCGTTCCTCGATGTGTCGGGCTCGGTGCACCTCTTCGGTCCTCCGGAGGAGATCGCCCGGCGGATTCGGGAGCGGGTGCGCCGCGAGGTCGGGCTGCCCATCTCGGTCGGTGCGGCCCGTACCAAGCACCTGGCCAAGATCGCCTCGCAGGTGGCCAAGCCGGACGGAATGGTGATGGTGGCGCCGGGTCGCGAGCGGGCGTTTCTGGATCCGCTGCCGGTGGGTCTGGTGTGGGGAATCGGGCCCGTCACCAGGCAGCGGCTGTCCGATCTCGGGATCACCACCATCGGGCAGTTGGCGGCGGCGCCAAACGACTCGCTGAGGGCGCTGTTCGGTCGGGTCATGGGGGCCAAGCTCGCCGCGCTGGCCGCCAACCAGGATCAACGCAAGGTGCAGGCCAATGGTCGAGCGTCATCGGTCGGGGCCCAGTCGGCGCTCGGCAAGCGCGACATCTCGCCCGAGCTCATTCGGGCCGTGCTGGGTCACCTGGCGGATCGGGTCGCGGGGCGGATGCGGGCCAAACGTCGGGCGGGGCGCACCATCACGGTGCGGATCCGGTTTGCCAGCATGCGCTCGATCACCCGATCGAACACGGTGCCCGATCCGGTGGCCGCCACCCTCACGCTGGCCGAGATGGCGGAGCGGCTGGTTCACACGGCCCTGGCCGATCATCCCGATGAAACCCAGATCTCGCTGCTGGCGATCTCGGTGTCGAACCTGGTGGACCAACCCGTGCTGCAGTTGGCGCTGCCGTTGGTGCCCGACGAGCTCGATCGGCCCGGATCGCGCTTGGGGGCGGCCCGTTGGGCGGTCGACCATTCGGTCGACTCGGTGCGGAAACGGTTCGGTCGGGCTGCGGTGGGCTACGCCTCCGTCACGCTGGCCAAGCATGGGTCGGTGCCCGACGAGTTTCGGGAGTTGGCCGAGCACGAGCTGTAGGCCAACGGGCGCCCTTACTTCGGGTGCCAGTCCGGCGCGCCGCCGTCGGACCGAATGGAGGCAGTTGTGCCGTATGTTCATGTGACGTTGGCCGAAGGCCGCACCAAGGAACAGAAGCGCGCGCTCATGGCTGGCGTGGCTCAGGCCGTCCACGAGGCGTTAGACGCCCCGCTCGAGACCGTGCGCGTGTGGATCACCGACGTGGACCCGGCTCAGCTCTCGATCGGTGGGGTTCCCCTCGAGGAGATTCGAGCTCGACGGGCCGCCGAGGCCACCTAGATCGATCGGATGACGCGCGCCGGATTGCCGACGGCCACGACGTTGGCGGGCAAATCTTTGGTCACTACCGCTCCGGCGCCCACGACGGTGTTCTCGCCGATCGTTACCCCGGGCAACACGATCGTGCCGCCACCGAGCCACACGTTGTCACCGATGGTGATCGGTTCGGCCGCCTCCCACTTGGCTCGTCGCAGTTCCGCATCGATCGGGTGAGTGGGCGTCAGCAGCTGCACGTTGGGGCCGATCTGCACATCGTCACCGATCGTGATGGCGGCAACATCGAGCGCTAACAACCCGAAGTTGGCGAACGTGCGGGCGCCGATGCGGATGTGACTGCCGTAATCGCAGAAGAATGGTGGCCGAATCTCGGTTCCCGGGCCGCGTGCCCCGAGCAGCTCATCGAGAATCCGGTCCCGTTCGCTCCCGTTCTCCGCCGAGACGGCGTTGTAGGCGGTCGCAAGGCGCATGGCCCGCTGATTGGCGGCCAAGAGCTCGGGGTCGTCAGCCAGGTACAGATCCCCTGCCATCATCCGCTCTCGTTGGGTTCGGCCATCGGCGGCATTCGAAGGGTCGCTCACGTGATCAGCATGGCCGATCGTGGCTCGTCCTTCGTCACGGTGGCGGAAGGATGAGCCGTCCCCTTTGCGTCCACGCCCCGAGCGCGACAAGATCGTCCCCAACAGTTGACGCGTGCGTCACCTTCTTGGGGGAGAGTTCAATGGAAGCAATTGCCGCTACCGATCCCGAGACCAAGGTCGTGGCCGATTGGCTGGCCGAAAACATCGGTGGCCAGGTGGTTTCGATCGAGCGTCAGCCCCGTTGGCGCCCGCAGTGGATAGCCGACGTCGACCGGGGCGGCGAGATCGTTCCGTTGATGATCCGCGGGGAGCGCTACGACACCGACATGACCTGGCCGCTGCGCCACGAGGGCGATTTTCAGAAGCTCATGGTCGAGCTCGGGGTGAAGGCCCCCAAGGTGTGGGGCTGGATCGACAAGCCCCTGGCCTTCGTGATGGACCGGGTGCCGGGTTCGAGCTGGACCATCGAGCTGCCCGATGCCGAGCGCGAGACCATCGTCGACGAGTACGTGCAGGAGTTGGCCAAGCTCCACACCCTCGATATCAAGCCATTCGTGGAGGCCGGCATCGACCGGGCCAAAGCCGGCGAAAATCCGGCGACCATCGGCTTCAACCGGATGAACGACATGTACCGGCGGCAGAAGCATCACTACGACCCGCAGATGGAGTTCTTCCTCGACTGGCTCAGTCGCCATTTGATCGATTCAAACGGCCGCGAAGCGGCCATCGTGTGGGACTCGGGTCAGTTCATGCACAACAACGGTCACTTCTCTGCCATCATCGATGTCGAGCTCGGCCATATCGGCGACCCGATGATGGATCTGGCCGGATGGCGAATGCGCGATTCGATCATGAACTTCGGCGATTTCAACAAGATCTACGACCGGTATGGCGAGTTGGTGGGCACGCCCGTCGACATCGATGCCATCGAGTGGCATCACATCTACTTCACCCTGTCGAACCAGCTTGCCTTCTCGCATGCGCGCGTCGATCCACCGGTGGAGTCCGACTTCGCCACCAACATGCAATGGTGCAACGAGACCAACCTGTACGCCACGGAGGCCCTCGGCGAGTACTTGGGCGTGGAACTCCCCACCATCGAGTTACCGCCCGATGAGATGACGTTGGCCGACCCGGCGATCGACCACCTCGTGAAGACCCTGTCCACCCTGCGGGTCGACAGCGAGTACGCCCGATACCGGATTCGAGGAGCGTTTCGCGAGGCCCGTCACATCCAGCGCTGGAACCAGATAGGTCGCCAGTTGGTAGCCGACGATCTCGCCGACGTGCATCAGCTGGTGGGCCAGCGGCCCGAAGACTTCCGCGATGCCGAGCGACTGCTCGAGGACTTCGTGCACACTCAGAACGAGGGTGGCCGCAACGATGAGAAGCTCGTACAGATCTTCCATCGCCGCAACCTGCGGGCTCAAGCCATGAACGGTCCGATCGGCTCGGCCATGGCCCGCCACATCCCGATCCAGAGCTTCCGCAACTAGCGCCCAACACCCGCCGCGCCTACTCCTCCAGCACTACTCGCACATCCCGCATTCGCTTCCCCGACTGCACCACCCGGAACCGTCGGGGCTCATTGCGGTAGTAGCGACGGGCCCACGACTCGTCCACGTATTCGCCCTCGATCGGTAGGCGCCACGAGGTCACGTCGGCGCCGTCCAGGGCGACGGCCACGAGGGCCCGTGGTTCGTCGTGGGTGATGAGGCGGTAGGCCGCGTCATAGCTCCACTCCTCGGTCCACTCCTCCTCCAGTGAGGAGGGCCCGGTGGTGTAGCGATCGGCCAGAGGCAGGCGGAGGTCGCGCCATTCATCGTCGCGCCCCGGCTCGTATTCGATCGTCGCCGAGCCGTTGATGGTGACCTTGGTGAGGGGATAGCGGGTGTCGTCGATCACCAGACACACCCGAGGATCGCGCCGGATGTTGGTCAACCAGTTCACCCGCTCCCGCGCGGTCAGCAGAATGCGACCGTCGCGATAGAGGTAACCCACCGGCACCACCGACGGCGACCCGTCGGCATTGACGGTACCCACTCGCACCAGGCCGGCCGTGGACAGCAACTGATCGATTTCCTCGGACGTCAGCTTGGGCACGATGTGCCTCCTTAGGGCGTGAAGCTCACCGAAGGGTCGATGAATTGGTTCGTCACGATGTTTTCGGCCCTGAGGCCGGCCGGCACGTCGATGTTCTGCGACTTGAACAACGGCCGGGCTTTGGTGATGAGATCGTCGACGCGGCCCAGGTCGAAATCTCCGAGCGTCGAGTTGCTGCCGTTGGCGATGATGCCCGCCGTCAATTGAGCCTTCAACGAGAAGTCGGCATCTCCCTGGGCGTAGTGCCAGAAGCTGTCATAGGCCTTGTTGGTGGCGATGATGGCGGCGTCGGCCCGGCTCGGATCTTTGGCGTAGTCGATCTGCGCGTGTTGGAACATGGGAACCAGCCGGGCAAGGCACTCCTGCACCTTCGGGTCCTTCAGCTTGCTGGCCTTCACCGCCAGTGCCTCCGGGTACACCCGCCATCCGATGTCGTCGATCAGTTGGTCGGCGACCTTGATGGGCCCGCTCGCCAGGGTGGCGTACTGATACGGCTCGGAGGTGATGAAGCCCTGCTGCGCCGCGGTGTCGCCGTCGCGGGTCAAGACCTTGTCGCCCTGATAGTTCCGGTCCACTTTGCCCTCCGGCACGAGGCCGGCCGCTACCAGGTAATCGATGAAGGTTGTACCGGCGAACACCGAGATGCGGTTCACTTCCTTGGCGATGTCGACGATCGTTTTGGCATTTGGGTGCTTGTCTTCGCGCCACATGATGGCCATGGGGCTCTTGTCTTGCGGGGCCACCACCGCCACCGTCGGGTTGGTGGCGTAGAGCTTGATCGCCTCGTCGGTGTTCACGAAGCCGAGGAGGATGGAGTCGTCCTGGTACATCTGCGATGTCACGTTCTGGTTGCCCGTGAGTGGACCGCCGCCGCGGATCTCCAACGACACACCGGAGTTCTTGCCTTCGAACACCAATGGTCCCGTCACCGAGCCGGAGGCCTTGCTGGGTTTGTATCCGGAGCCCAGCAACTCAAAGGTGGCGCCGTGCTCGGACTCTGGAAACCAGTCGGTTTGGACCACCACTTTGTCGGGACATACGCCGCGAAGGTTCACCGACGAGTCGGTGACGACCACGCTGGTCGCCGCCGACGTAGCCGTGGACCCGCCCCCGTCGTCCCCGCAGCTCACGAGCACCAGGAGGAGGGCTAGCGCGGCCGCCATGGTGATGCGAGCAGTCATGGAGGCCCTTTCCTATCATCATCGGGCTCCAAAGGCACCCGGCTGCCAGCGGCCCACGACCCGGCGGCCCAGCCATCCGAAGACCAGAAAGAAGGTGAGCCCCACCAGCGACGCCAGGATCGAAGCGACGAACATGCGCGGCGGTTGATTGTCGAAGAAGTACTGCTGGATCAGCCGCCCGAGCCCCGGATCGCCGCGGGTGAAAAAGAAGTCGGCCACGATCGAGCCGATCACCGCCAGCCCGGCCGATATGCGAAAGCCCGTGAACATCGCGGGGCTGGCGGTCGGGAGCTCGAGCTTGACCAACTGGGTGAATCGCCCCGCTCGCCGGAGCTTGAACAAATCGTAGTGGGGCTGGTCCACCGATCGCAGGCCGAACAACGTGTTCGACACGATCGGGAAGAGCGCGATGAGCACCACGGTGATGAGCCTGGGCGGGGTGCTGCTGGTGCGGAACACCGAGGCCAGCAGCGGCACGATGGCCAGGATGGGGATGGCCTGAAGAGCCACCAAGAACGGCCAGAAGGAGCGCTCGAGCCAGCGGGCCTGAGCCATCACGATGGCCAACGAGACGCCCAGCACGATGGCGATCATGAGCCCGATGAACGCGGTGCGGGCGGTGAGCCACATGGCCCTCAACATGTCGGGCCACGCGTCGGAGGTGCCCATGAACAGCTTGTGGGGAGGAGGCACGAAGTTCACCGTGCCGTTGTCGTTGAAGTTGTTGTGGAGCCGGTAGGCCACCAGATACCAGATGCCCACGAACACCAGGGCCACCGCCAGCGGCCCGAGCACGTCGGCCTTACCGAACCGCTTCACCGCGAGCCCTCGCGCAGGGCCTGGGAGATGCGACCGCTGATCCGAGCGAACTCGGGCTCGTAGCGGAGTTCGTGGGGCCGTGGAAACGGAAACGGAATCTCGACTTCCTCCACGATGCGCCCGGGGGCCCGGCTCATGACCAGTACCCGGTGGGAGAGGAACACCGCTTCGGAAATCGAATGGGTCACGAACAACGCGGCGGCCCGGCGGGCTCGCAACACGGTCTGCACCTCGTCGTTGAGTCGCTCGCGGGTGATCTCGTCGAGCGAGCCGAAGGGCTCATCGAACAACACGACCGCGGGATCGAGCACCAGTGTTCGGGCCAACGACGCCCGCATTCGCATGCCTCCCGAGAGCTGGCGGGGAAGCTGGCGGCGAGCCTCCGACAGCCCGACCAGGGTCAGCGCGTCGTCCACCAGTCGCGATCGCTCCGCTTTCGGAACCCCGTCCAGCTCCGCCAACAACTCGACGTTGCCCTCTACGGTCCGCCACGGCAGGAGGGTGGGATCCTGGAACACGTAGCCCAAGTTGGCCCGGTCGGCCTCCACCGCTCCGGTGGTAGGGGTCTCGAGGCCGGCCGCGCAGCGCAGGAGGGTCGATTTCCCGCAGCCCGAAGGGCCAACGATCGATACCACCTCGCCGGCCGACACCGACATCGTCACGTCGCCGACGGCGGCGGTCCCGTCCTTGAAGGTCTTGGAGACCTGATGAAACTCAAGGAGGGGTCGAGCCGCCAATGACCCTGTCGATTCGACAGGCCCCGACTCCTCCGACGATGCCATTTCGACGAAACCCTATTCGAGGGCCCGCTCCGGTCGACAGCTATCGAGGCAAGGAGAACCGAGTTGGGCCACCGAACCAGCACCGAGGTCAGTACCGTGGAGGGCCATGCGGCACGTTCAACGCGTCCTCGTCGCAATGATGTTGCTGGGGCTGGTCCTCGTGCTGCTGGCCTCGTTTCGCCCGTGGGGCGCCTCCGGCAGTCGGGAGCGTTCGAGCTACGCGCTCGTGGCGGTGGCCGATCGTCTCGGATTCATTACTCCGGGGCTGTTCACCGTGCTGGCCCGATCCTGGTTTGCGGTGCCGCTGGCCGTGGCGGTGGCGGTGGGGTTAGTACTCAGCAATCGAATCTTGGCCGCCGTCGCCGTCGCGAGCATCGTGGGCTGCGGCGCGATGGCCATGGCACAAACGGTGGAGCGCTCCCCGCTCCTGGCCCTCGATGCCGTCGCAGTGGGCCGATTCGGTGGGATGATGGCCGTGCTGGCCGGGGTCGCCACCGTGTTGCTGCTGCCTTCGGTGACGTCTCGGAAGGAATTCAATGAGCGATCAGACCCCTACGCCGCCGTCGAACTGGGACGCGCCCACGGCACCAACGCTTCCACCGCCGTCGGTCCCGCTGCCGGCCGGTGCTGAGCCGTCCTACGTTCCCACCACCGGCGCGGCGCCCAAGAAGCGCCGCAGTCGTGGCCGGCTCGCCGTGGCGGCCGTGGTGGCAGTGGGAGTCTTGGGGGCCGGAGCCTTCGCGGTAGCCAACGTCGGTGGCTCGTCGTCCGGGTCGGATTCGCCGGAGGCGGCGGTCCGCAAGCTCCTCGACGCCGCCAGTCACGAAGACATCCTGGGCGCGCTGGACACGTTGCCGCCGGGCGAACGCGACACCATCAAGCAACCCTTGGTCGATGTGGTCAACGAGTTGAAGCGGCTCGACATCTTGTCGGCCGATGCGAAGCTGGACGCCGTCAAAGGCGCGCAGGTGGAATTCTCCGACGTGAAGATGTCGAAGACCAACGTGGGCGACGGCAAGACCGTGGTCACCGTGGCCGTCACCGGGGGCGAGGTGAAGCTTGGCTTCGATCCCAGCAAACTCCCGGTCGGTGACTTCCTCTTGAAGAACGCCCTGAACGGACAACGGCCGTCGGGCGATTCGGGCACCACGAGCCACACCCTCTCCGATGACGACAACATCAAGATCGCCACGGTGAACGTTGGAGGCAGTTGGTACGTGAGCCTCTGGTACACGGTGGCCGAATTGGCCCGGGCCGAGGCCAACCTGCCCGCCCCGGAATTCGGCCACGGCATTGCCAACAACGGGGCGGATTCGCCCGAGGGCGCGGTGCAGGAACTGGCCAAGGCGGCGGCCGCCCTTGACGTGCGTCGGGTGATCGAGCTCACGCCTCCCGACGAAGCTCGGGTGCTCCACGACTACGGCCCGCTGTTCGTGACCAAGGCCGAGGACGCGGTGAAGAAGCTCAAGAGCGAGAACAACTTCACCATCAACGAGCCCAAGCTGGAGTTGACCTCGTCCGGTTCGGGCAGCCGTCGCACGGTGTCGGTCACCTCGGCGGAATTGTCCGGCACCGTCAAGGGCGACGACTTCCGCGCTTCCATCAGTGGTGACTGCTTCGATATCAAGATCCCGAACCAAGACGAGCAGAAGTCGTGCACCAGCGATTCCAAGGACCAGCTCGACTCGATGGGACTGGGATCGCTGAACTTCCTCGCCGATTCCGGAGTGAAGTCCGGTGTGGAGGTGGTGCAGGTCGACGGGAAGTGGTACGTGAGCCCCACATACACCCTGACCAATCCGATCGTCAGCATCCTGAAGGCGTTGGACCAGGACCAGTTGAGCAAGCTGATCCAGGGAGTCAGCGACCTCAGCGGCAGCGGACTCGGGAAGTAGCCGTGAGCCGGAGGGTCGAGCGCTGAACGACGTCGCCGTCTCGCTGCGCCAAATCGTCGGCGCGACGCGCGTGGTCGACGACCCGGAGATCCTGGCCGGTGCGGTGGTCGACTGGACCGGCCGCTACCAAGGGGCCGCCTCGTGCCTGGTGCGACCCGATTCGGTCGACCAGGTGGCGGCGGTGCTGGCGTGGTGTTCCGCCCACGGGGTGGCGGTGGTGCCGCAGGGAGGCAACACCGGCTTGGTGGGGGGCAGCGTGCCCTACGACGATTCGGTCGTGCTGTCCACGCTCGGCCTGACCGGCGTCGGTTCGATTGACGAAGCGCAGGGCCAGGTCACCGCTGAAGCGGGGATCACGTTGGCCCGGCTGCAGGCCGCGGTGGCGGTCAGCGGATGGGAGGTTCCGGTCGACCTGGCCGCGCGCGACACCTGCACGATCGGGGGCATGGTGGCCACCAATGCCGGCGGGATGCGGGTGCTTCGCTACGGGATGATGAGGACCAACGTGGTGGGCCTGGAAGCGGTCCTGGCGGACGGGTCGATCCTGTCCCACCTGCACGGTTTGGCCAAGGACAACACCGGTTACGACCTCTCCTCGTTGCTGGCCGGTTCGGAGG
>Ga0068860_100002104_pt1 | contig 20991 bp, 13 predicted proteins | sample KBSSwiS32_FD_66597 | JGI IMG/M metagenome (GOLD analysis project Ga0068860, IMG submission 66597) | Switchgrass rhizosphere microbial communities from Kellogg Biological Station, Michigan, USA - KBS Switchgrass S3-2 | ecosystem: Host-associated > Plants > Roots > Rhizosphere > Soil ...
CTGCTGCACCGTCTGCGCCGGGGGCTCCGACTGTCCGGCCATTGATCAGCGCCATACCCGAAAGGGTCACGGTGCCAAGAAATGCCGGTACGTGGAAAACCCGATCGCTCAGCTGCGCATCGATGGCGAGCAGCGAAGCGCCGGGACCTTCGATCGTCACGGCATAGGGCACCAGCGCGCCGTATTGCAGCGAAATCACCGCCGGCAGGATCGCCGGGTCGAACGTGATCTTGCCGTTCAGGCTCGAAAGCTCGATGGCTTCGCGCAGCGTGCAACTGACCGAGCAATCGCTGGCCGGGTCGAACGTGTCCGCCGCGTTGTTGACGACGAGCGTGGCCGACGAAGCCGCGTGCGGGCCCGACAGGGCGCAAAGGAGCAACGCGCCGGTGGATGATTTCTTCACCAGGGGCACGATTCGGTCGATGAAACGCAGCGAGGCATTGGCGCTCGTCGCCGACGGAGGTCGGGCACGGATGGCTTGCTCTTCGCAGCGAACACTCGTTGAAGGCGAACACGGCATCGTTTGTATCCTCCTGGCACCCCACCGCTCGGACTCTTCCCATCAACGCCGGAACGCTGCCGGTTGCGACATGGTTTTTGTGCGGCGCTGGAGGCGGCGGTCGCGCCGCGTTGATGCTGCAGCGCGGGGGATGACAGGGACAGGGGTAACAGGTCAGAGCGCCTTACGAATCGGGAAAAGGCTGCTCTGCCCCCCATCTCGCGAGATCCCGCGGGGCCAGCTGACTCTGCATCGACATCAATCCGGTGTTGGGATGAGCTCCACCTGATTAGCGTTGAAGAGCGTTACCGCGACAGTTCGGTTGTCGGGCAAGAAACTGACCTCGCGAGGGAAACCTTTCGCAGGTGCGGACAGAAGCTTGGCGGGCGAATCCTGTGTTGTGTCTTCAAGCCCAACCAGTTGCCCGGCCTCGTCGTCGCCGAACCGGTTCGATAACGCGACCCACACCTGCCTGCCGTCGGGGCGCACGGCGATGCCGACGGGGCTCACACCGATATCGAAGGATGTCGATACGATGTGGTCGGCTTGAGCGGGCCACTCGTCCATCTGGAACCGCAGAAGCTTGTTGCCGCCTCGCGCTGTCACCCATACCCATTTGCCATCGGGCGACGCAGCTACCCGAACAGGGTTGCACCCGGCGACCAGCGCGCCGACCAAGGCATGTTCCGGATCCGTCGCGGCTTTCCGAGCGTCGACGATCACCAACACACCCGGCGCATGCTCGTGATCGCGATGCAATTCGTCAGGGCACATGTGTCCATTTTTCGCCGGCCCTACTTCGTTGGTTGCATACAACCAGCGACCATCGGGCGAGAACGCCAGGCCGACCGGCGCGTAAGCCGTCTTGATGTGGCCGATCGGCTCGCCTTCGCGGAAGCGATTTGCGCGCGCCTTGACGAGGTCGAACACGCTGATGCGCCGTTTGTCCTCATCGGTTACAAACAGGGTCTTGTCGTCCGGGCTCACAGCCGCATAGATCGCGCCTCCGCCACGCTCATTGCGCAACCACCCCAACAGCGCTCCAGCATCGCCTCGCTCGAGCATCGCAACATCCAGCACGGCCGTATCGGCACCGGCGGCAACGAACAATGTTGCACCGTCTCGCGCGAGCGACTCGCCGAAGGCATTGCGCGGAATATCCACGGTACGTTCAAGAGTGAATTGTCCGGCCTGATTGTGTAGTACGCCGACAGCTCCCCGCTCGTTGCGCGTTTCGAGTGAGACGAACAGCCAGCAGTTGTCAGCGGAGGGCACGACTGCAAACGGGTGCCCAGGCACCTTGATGGTCTGGCTGTTGGTCACGCCGTTACACGTTGCGGCCCGAACCTGCACAATGCAAAGCAGGGCAAGAATCCCAATCGCCCAGAGCGATGGCTTCATTCGCAGACTCCCATCGAGCACCATGTGGAAGGAGAACATCATTCCTCCCGTGGCATTGTGCCCAAGCTGCCACCCAATGCTTCACTTCTGACGAGCGCGGCAACAAATCTTTACAGGAGCGTTGCCGAAAAATGGTGTCAGGGACAATTTGAAAAGCCTCGGCAGCCGCCTGCTCGCCGACGCCGCAATTTCCTCTCGGAACTTGTCCCTGGCACCATTATTTTATTATTTCAGCGCAATCCGAAGAATGGTGTCAGGGACAATATCAAAGGCTCGGCGCCGCTCGCCGGCGCCGCAATCTCCGTGCGGAAATTGTCCCTGACACCATTATTCGGCCGAGGGCAACGTCCGCTTCGCGGTAACGACCGGTCCGGGCCGAGAACGGTCTCTCACAGTCCGATCAAAATCAGAATGCCGATCACCTTCACCCGGATTGGGCTCAGGATGCAGCACACGCACTCAGGATCAGCAGGATTCAAACGGATATCTACTCCGCCCCCTTTTTTTCGACCGGGTCGCACATTCTTACGATTCGAGAACAGTGTTTTTCTGCCGTCGCGCTACTCGTTGGAGCATGGACAGGTTGGGAGCGCTGCCGAAGTGCTTCGCCACGAATTCAGCTTGTTTGTCGTCCGTGCCGAAGACATATTTCCGCGCATTGCGGACAACGAGCTTGTTAGCTCCCTTAGCGAGGTCCTTGGTGCTTCTTAGCTGAATGTATCGACTCGCGCGAGCGACGAATAGTCGTTTAGGACCAATCGGCATGCAGATCACCGCGTCGGGCTCTGCTAGCGTGACTGTATCCCAAATAGGTCTGTCTGAAGTCAGCAGAGATCGCGCCTCAGAAGGAATCTGAACGCAGGACCAGGTCATGTTGTTGATGACCTGCCCGACAGATGGATGGTCCATCAGCGACTGCAGAATCGCCATAGCATGACGGCCGGTTTCTTCAGGCGAATTGAGGCGCATGGACCGAATCTTCTCCGCTGGTATCCCTGTTTGCGTCGACACAATCTCAGGATCAACGAGCTTGGCCCATTCTTCCGCCACTGAGATCTTGATCTGCTTTACGTCCTGCGGGCTACGCAGAAATAGTGTCATGAGGAAACGCGTCCATGCGTTCCGCAATTTCGATGTCCATTCGCAGTCTTTTGGATCGGACTCTAGGAGCCGCAGTGCGATCGCGGCGTCACTATCAACGGGCGCCAAGAAGCGCTTCTCGATCGCCTGCGCCCTATTCGGCTCAAGGCCTGGAAGTGAGTACAAATCTCGCTCATAGGCAGTGCCTTTGGGAAAGACACGTTCAGCGGCGAACCTACCAGCGTGCGGCCGGCTGAATCGGCACACCTTTCCGTCCGAGCCGCACCACTTCTCGAGATAGAACAACGGAAGGTAGTGGTGGTCGCGGGGCTCGCTCATAGTGGACTTTAGTTTACTCCTTCAGCGCACGAGCGCTTATTCATGCGCAATCTCTTCGATGCTGCAGCGCGCTAGAATAGTTGCCATAGCTTACCAGCGATTGTATGACAGCCAAATCCAAACCTTCTCGTAGATTTATTGACTCATTCGCGGCCTTTGCGCCAAAGCTCGGCGGTTCGTTCGTTTGTCCATTGTGTTTCAAACAATTTGCGCTAGGCGTTACAGGCGGAGCAACGGTTGTGCACATCGTGCCGCACGCAGCCGGCGGTAGACAGACAACATACCTCTGTGCAAGCTGCAATTCGAGGAGCGCAAAACAAGATCGGTGGCTAGGTGACTATCTCCTGATGCGAAAGTCCGGCCGGGACGTGCTTGATGGCAAGAATGTGCGGAAGATGCAGATCGGCGACATACCGGTTGGCGGCACGCTCAAGCGAACGGCAGAGGGCATTGAGGTTCACATTTGGGAGGATAGGACCTCGCCGGAAGCGCTCGCCGCACTCGAGGAGGGCACGCGTGCGAAAGCAATTCGATCGATCACTTTTTCTGCGCCGATTCTCCGAAATCAACACTTCATCCCAATCGGCGTACTCGGGTCGGGGTACCTATATTTTTTTAAACTCTTTGGATACGGATGGGCTTTTCAATCGCACCTAGACATTGTACGTGAGCAGATAATGAACCCAGGAAGTCCAATCCTTTCGGTGCGCCACCGCGCCCGTGTAAGCCGTGGGCCGCACGATATTCAGGTCGGTATCGCCGAGTTTCCAAGCGAACTGGCGTTATTCGCAATGCTCGGCGACGACATGGTCTTCTATCCGGGCGCGACGACAGCGAAGGGGTTTTACGACCGCCTGCCAGCCAGCTATCGCACGATGCCGCCCAAATTGCATTCATTCCTTGGCAACCCCGACGTCGATTCCCTGAACCTAGGGCTCATCATGGGAGCAAGAGCGCTCATCTATCCGAATCAGGTTCCAGGCGGGATAGGCGAATTGAGCATGTTATATGCGGAGACGCCTGCTCATGAGTTGCGGCTCCTGAGGCGAATCACGGACGTACAGAGACGACAACACGAGGCGAATCCGACCGCATTTCAGCGGGTCACAATTTCCTTGCCGGATAGTTGAGGAGACATTTTCAGTAAAGGGAGAAAATAGGAGAACAAAATGGCGATTATCCCGAACTTGACAAAGCCAAACCGGCAGGCGCAAGCCGCAAAAAACAGGTCGATTTTGTTCAGTTAAGTTTACTGTGCGTCGCACTCTTCGTCGGCGCAATTGTGTTTTTCGCAAGGTCTGCCATCGACGGCCAATGGGACGGCGTCGTCAATGCTGCCTGCCCAACTCCCACTAAGACGCAACTGGAAGCAGAACTGCGTCCGATGCGTATAGGTTGGATTGAGAATGTCCTTATATGTTGCCTCTCCAAACAAAAAATCCTGCATCTCCCCAAATTGCTGAAGCATCACGCCGAGTCCGTGGACCACGCAATAACCAGCATCAACAGTTTGCTTTGGCCCAATAAGCACCGATACGTCACGGTTCTTCATTATGAACTGCAGCTTCGGGTCGTCAATTGTCAGCTTGGATGGGTCGCTGACAGGTGTGGGCCAATCCCCAAAAGCGCAGGAACTATGCACTGTAAAATCTCTGGCCGGCGTGTTCCCGCTATTTTCCCACTGAACAAAAGCCTGCCATGCAAATGGCGTAGTGCCGGTGATGTCGCCCGTAAGGCGAGCGGGGCCTGATACCTTGACAAGCTCTATTCCTCTTGGGAGGACGAAAGCTCTTTGCACGTTCTTTGCGGTTTCGTTGGCCTGCCTAGTCGTTTCAACGAGATCAGCAGCAACAGCGTTAGCTTTGCTCGCAGTGTCAACCATGCGCTGAGCGGCAGCATTGGACTTGGCGGAGTTTTCGACGAGCTTGTGAGTTTCGTCGGCCAAAATTCTATTAGCAGTCGCCGTGTCCGATGCGGCTTGAGCCAACTGACTGGCCGCAGTGGCGGATTTAGCCGCTTGGTCTACGAGTCTGCTAGTGGCAGCAATCGCGTCGTCGGTCTGCTTTCCGGTAGCCTTCATTTCACCCAACTGGCCCTGCATGACATCCAGTTGTCGATTGAAGACAATCCATTGCAGGACGCTGGTCGCGGCAATGGCAAAGGTGAGCACCGCGATAGCAATCGTAGCGATAGCTGTTCGGCGAGCCGCTACATCGGCGCCGCTTTCCTTTGCCTTCTTGGCGTGGTGCTCATGCTGCTTGCGTCTAAGGTAGCGGACGAGCCTCATCTCCCACTCCCATTCCTTTGTATTGCATTGCTTCTATATGCCCTTGCGGGCATGAGCACTGTAGGCGGAACTTTGCTTGGCCTGCGATCGCTAGCATGCTTCGATATAGAACAGAGTTTGAACTGCCTGTCCTCGGACGAGATATTCCTGTGCGACAAATTTAAACGCATCGTCCTTGCCAAACGCAAATCGATAGGCAAATCCGCACATGACATGAAACGCGTCATTGACTCCGAAACCTTCCGGCATGCCTTGGATGAAAGGGAATTCTTCGTCAATGCCGTGCTCTGGATAAACTATGCTCAGGTTTGGAGAGGCATGTCCCTCTTTGAGCGCGGTGGCGACAATTGCGGTTATGTCCCCATCAAATGCACCAATCTTGAAGACCGAGAATTGACGGACGGAAACAGCGGGCGAGTTTCCTATATTCCTGGCCTTCATCCAAAGGCCACCATGGAACTGACCGTTCTTAAAATCAGGCCTGATCAAGAATATTTCGTCGACACGAAGCCAAGGCCGATGTGTGGCGTTCAACATCGTCTCGGCGGTATCACCAGCGCGCTTACTCTCCCGGAGAGCCTTCCCCAAGAACACGGCTTGAACGATCAGTCCGACGAACTGCAAAAGGCCGACGATGACAAGAAATATCGTAAGGGTCGCGATCCTATCTGTAGCGTTAGCAATTCTCGTGTCGCTATCGATCTTTTGCTTTGCTTCAGCGTCATCGTCTTTGGTGGTTTCTTTTTGTACTTCGGTTCTTCGTTCATCTATGAATACAAATGGAGCATTGGACTGCTGCTGACTTTCACCGGACTTACTATCGCTCTCCTTGGCTTTGGGGTTTCCGGTAGCCTTTATCGCCCGATCGGTTTTTTTCAATTGGTCGGCGTAGACTGGAGGATATGCTATTAGGCAAGCCAGCAAAATCGCGAGGCGCATGCTTAGCATCCCCGGCTCAGAAAGACCTTGGGCACTTTCCATGGTTACCCCTTTTTCAATTGGCCCATTCTAGGACAGAATCCAACGGTTGACAGGTCTAGTTACGCTGCAGGGGTTCGCAAATTCGAACAAGCATAAGTGAACCTGTCACCGTTTCTGCGTTATAGCGGAACCTTTCTTGGGTGTCGTCGCCAAGGTCCGATTTAGCAGTTGGGAGTCCGCCGATTTGGGCGGGAAGTCCGAGCGGCATTTGGACGGTTTCGTTCACTTCCTGCCCCATGACATTGCGGAAAGCGACCAGCGAGGTTGCGTGTGACCAAATGATATTTTTGAAAATCTCTCAGCAATTTGCGTTCAGAATGGAAACTCTTCTTTCGCTGCCCCGTCGGGGAATCGCTCTTTGAGCGCTGACTCGATCTTCTCCGCAAACGTTCTAAGCGTTTCCCGCAGCCCCCTCACATCTTCTACCTGGACCATGACGCTCTCGCCTTCTCGCGTTACACCAGCTCGATGCATGATATCGTGGCGCACTACAATCTGTTTCATCAAATCCGCAATTGGTGGAATGTTGATTTTTAACCCTTCTTCGAGCATAGGGACAACTTTGTCGAGTCGATGCCAAACGCAGCCTTGTAGGTAGTCAACTACTTCGTCATTGAGGTTGTTCAGCCGCGTAAAAAGCTCATTGAGATTAAGCTGCCTTGATTTGAAATCCTTGTTGGTTGATACGAACTGTTTGAGCGCTTCCTGATCGTTTGTCACCCAATAGACAGCTGTATCTGCAAGATATGCTTCCAGCATTGCGATAAGGGAGCTGTGTGCCATTTGCAATAGGAGAGGCGAGGACTGTGGGTTCGCTATGCTTACCAAGACAATAGCTTCCACTTGCCCTAGTCGTTGGATAAGGAGTCGGAAGGGATCATTTCGATCGGTTGCTGTGAAAGATAGCTCTTCGTCGTAGTCTACTTCAGGGAGGATTGGGGCCCACTCGTTTCCTACTTCTGAAATGAGATAGGTGACCAACTTTTCTATTACGCCATCGGATACGATCTGTTCGAACCGTTCTCGAAGGACGTCGCTCGGATCGTACGGTCCGCCCCAAGGGAAGATGAAACAGCCATCCTCTCCGTCGTAAGGCATTTCATTGCCAGGATCCTCATACCTGGTCAAAAACCAACGTCGCATGACCTCCACTTGCAATTCTTCGTTCGCACCGCGAAGCCATTTGTCGTCAGGCTCGAAGCCACCATCTGTAGTCTGTCCGGCCTCGACCGGCAAATCGACTGGATCATCCGTATGATCGTTGTGGCCCATAGGACACCCAATCTCAATTTCGACTAGCCAAGAAAGCCACCAACAGGCGGCTCAACACTCTCTGACAGAATTGCCAACATTTGTTTGAGGTAACTGAGAATTTCCGCGTAGCTGGCATTGGCTGACGGAATACCCATCGCCGGCCTGTGAATGGTTACCGCGGGAGGCCAGCGGCGTTGGTCGGCACTCGGCGTGGATTCCATTGCCAGCGAACGAAGCATGTTGTAGTTCTCTACGAATTGTTCGTGAGGCTTCTGCTCGCGTTCCTTCACGGACATTTTCTCGAGTCCGTAAGCGGCTGCGTCGATCTGGGTATGCATTTGGTCGGGTGTTACGGGCATGTGTTTCTCCTTGAAAGAGGTCCAGTTTCATTTCCTATAGCATTTTTGATCACTAGTTTTCTCCACGATCTTTGATCTCATTGCACTATGGCCGTTCCAGATTCAACTTCCCGCTATGCGAATACGTAAATCCCGGCGGCGTCCCATCGACATCAACCTCGAAGATCAGCCATTTGTTTTTTAGCGTATCGACGCCGTCAATCGGGATCATCAACGTGCGCGGTGCAAGCGCGAACGTTTCCAGATGGTCGAGCACGATGTCGAGCGGCACGCGCTCTGATTTGCGCAGCATGTCCCACTCGCCGGATGGCCGCGTGTAGCCGAGGTTGATGCGATAGCCGGTCACGTGCTTGGGCTCTTTGGCGACGGCTGTTGCGCGAATCACGCCGGGTTCCAGCGCCACTCGGAGAAACGGCGGTTCCAGCGTTACTTGTGCGCTGGCTGTCGCGACTACGCCAAATACGGCGTCAGGGCCGCTGAATTGAACTCGTTGTGCAGCCGCAGCCGTCTGCGCGTCTGTGGCCGTTGCGGCCAGCAGCGCGGCGAGCATCAATGCTCGTGTCATCCACTCCACTTCGCACTCCCCTGTTCCTTGTGCGTACCTCTCTTGCTCGGCGTGGTGCCTGGGCAGCACCGGACGAGCGATTCCGGCCGATCATACGCCGGTCGTGGAAGGGTTCAAGATCAGGATCGATACTGGACGTAGGTGTACATACTCGGGTCGTGACAGTGACTCACCCCTCACCCCGGCCCTCTCCCCGCTGGCGGGGAGAGGGGGAAAGCGCAGTTGGCGTGGAGGACGGCGCGAAGTCGCAGCCTCATGCGGCTTTTTTTATGACCATGGATGGTCGGTATGCCGGAAATGCAGGAGCAATTTCCGGCGATGACCATGGATGGTCGGTATGCCGGAAATGCAGGAGCAATTTCCGGCGATGACCACGGATGGTCGGTATGCCAGAAATGCAGGAGCAATTTCCGGCGATGACCATGGATGGTCGGTATGCCGGAATTGCAGGAGCATTTATCCGGCCGCGACTCTTCCGGGCGCCACCCTCACCCCAGCCCTCTCCCGCCAGCGGGAGAGGGGGCTAAGAGCAGTACGCTGGAGCACCACATGTGGCGGGGATGCCGGAATTGCAGGAGCAATTTATCCGGCCGCTTCTTCCGGGCGCCACCCTCACCCCAGCCCTCTCCCGCCAGCGGGAGAGGGGGCCAAGAGCAGTACGCTAGAGCACCACACATGGCGGGGATGCCGGTATTGCAGGAGCATTTATCCGGCCCGCCTCTTCCGGGCGCCACCCTCACCCCGGCCCTCTCCCGCCAGCGGGAGAGGGGGCTAAGAGCAGTACGCTGGAGCACCACGTGGCGGGGAAGCCGGAATGGCAGGAGCATTTATCCGGCCGCGCCTGTTCCGGGCGCCACCCTCACCCCAGCCCTCTCCCGCCAGCAGGAGAGGGGGCTGAGAGCAGTCAGGAAATTGTTGCGACCGCGCCAACAAGAGTGGCGCTCCAAGGTGCACTAAAATCTGGTTTTGGGGATCTTGCTATGGCCCTTCAAAACCATCCTTGAAAATCGGAACCACGGTTCCTGACAGATCGAATGCCCATTCCTGGTTTCTCTGGGTCAGATCCGTCGACAACAACGCTTCGACGGATCCGGAACCTGTAAGTTGGAAAAACCCGGGGCTCGACGATTGCGCGGAGGTGCTGATACCAAAGGCGGGGTAGATGGACTGGACTTGGGTGTTTGTGAACCTGAGCTGGTATTCGCCCGGGAGCAGGTTAATGCTCAGGCCGGAGATCACGCCTTGATAGACTTCGTATGATCCGAGATACGGGCCAGTAAACAGTCCCAGGTCGGTAAAAGTGGGCGTGGCATTGGTTGGAGCAACTACTGGATCGCCTGCTGCAGTGAACAGCGCGTAGCGCCAGTTGCCACCGGTATTCCCACCGGCTGAAACGATGTAAACAGCGATATCCGTGACGTGCCAGCTTTCCAGGTTGCTGAAGTTATCGCCTATGGCAAAACACGACGCGAAGGAGCAGTCGCCGCCTGCCGTGTACAAAGGTCCTCCAAAGTCGATCCCTGCACTCCAATTCGTGAACAGCAGATTGGGGTTGGCGATTTGTGCAGTCAACGCTTCCACCGCCCCGATGTCGCAGTGCGCGCCTTGCGGACGATTCACGCCGCGCTGATCGGTAGCCGGACAATCCGCGTCGCTGCCGCCATCGATGGCCGGGCTATCGGCCATCGGCAGCATCGTCTGGGTCGGGCCGCCGTTGTTGGCCAACGCGACGAGTTTTGGATCGCCACCAATAATATTGTTCGTGGAGCCTGCAGTCAGAGTCGCATTCGTATCGCCGCCGGGCGCAGAATTTCCGGCGACGATCGAGTTGATCGCCTGAACCTCCTTCGTGGGGCTGGCGCTGTAGATGAAGATGCCGCCGCTGTTGCTCGCTGCCGTATTGCCACTGACCGTGCTGTTCGTCAGCGCGACGGTGCCGGACGAGACCCAGATAGCGCCGGCGTTCCCGATCTCCCTGGCAGCATTTTGTATTCCAGCATTGCCGCTGAGCGTGCTGTTGGTCAGCGTGACGTTGCCGCTCCAGTTCCAGATGCCGCCGGCATAGGGTGCCGAATTGCCGCTGAGCGTGCTGTTGCTGAGCGTGATGTTGGCGGACTGGGAAAAGATGGCGCCACCGTAGCCATATTGGTCGAAGGCGATGACCTGATTGCCGCTGAGCGTGCTGTTGTTCAGGGTGAGGGTATCGTTGAAAACATAGATAGCGCCGGCGAACTTGGTGGACGTGTTGTTGCTGAGCGTGCTGCTGGTCAACGTGACGTTGCCGGCCCGTGAAAGGATGCCGCCGGCGTAACCATCGGCGTAATTGCCAGTGACCGTACTGTGGTTCAGGGTGAGGTCTGCCTCGGTAATGCAGATACCCCCACCGCCGTGCTTTCCGTTGCAGTAGGGAGAGCCGCTGGCCTTGCCATTGCTCACGGTCAGATGGTTCAGCGTGAGTGAACCGCCGGCTGGCGCGGTGTCGTACATGATGCGGAAGTCATTCGCAGCGCCGGCGGGGCGCTGGATCGTCACCTGGGCGTAAGCGCCGGCGGTGATGGTCAGATTGGCGTCGCTGATTGCCAGTGTGCTGGTGCTCGCATCGGCCAGCGTGATCGTTCTCGCTTCGAATTGAGGGAAGGCAGGGGGAGCGAAGTTGATCGTGTCGCCGGTGCCGAAGGCGTCGCCGCTGTTCACGCAGCCGCTGCCGGATACCGAACCGGCGTTCATCGAAACGATGGCCTGACGCAAGGTACAGTCGGTTGCGCTGCCGGCATCGTCGCCGGTGAACACGCTGATCGTGGCAGCTAGGCCGGCCAGAGGCGCCGAGCCCAAACCTAACGCCAGCCCGAGTGCCAAAGTGAGTGGACGCTGTGAAACGTGCACGCCGCAGCGCGCGAAAGTGAATGGCGAAGTGTGCATGGCTAGCCCCCCGTGACAACGAGGCTGGAGCGTAACAGGTTTCTACTCCGGGCCTCCTGGATGCTTTGAGGAAGGTCTGAATAGGTCTTTGCTCGTCATTCCAGCGCAGGCTGGAATCCAGTTTTTTCAACAGATTGCAGAAGAACTGGATCCCAGCCTTCGCTGGGATGACGCCTTATTCAGAGGTTGCTTAACACGCCAAGGCTGGGCGCATCGGGTTCATCCCCGGATTCCGCTGCGCTGCATCCGGGCTACCAAGGAAGAAGGAGCCCGAGTGAATTAGCGTTTGAATTCGTCGATCTTCAGACGAGTCCTGCACGTTGCTGAGCGAACGCACTGTCGACGCACGGCTGAATTCGAACAGACAATTGCTCTGACCCCACATTCCACGGAGCACGCCTTCAAGCATAAAGCCTTACGCTAAAACAATGTCTACGCTGGATCACCCCCGTTCTCATACTGCGCCGGTACCGGAGCACCCCCTTCCGCCTGCAATTTGCGCATTACTTGATGACGACGCCAGTAATTGCCGAGCACGCCTTTGAGCCGAGCGCGATCAGCCTTTTTGAGCGAGAGCTTGAGCTTTGTCTGCTTGCGTGTTCCTATCGCGCTTCTTCCAGGCTGCGTAATCGTGAGCACGTCCTTGGTCCCGAATGACCCTTCCTTATATTCCATATTCGAAACGTCGTCCCAGCCTACACGTCCGTTCGGTGGTTCAATTGCGGCGTAGGTGACGCGTAACGTCTGCTGCTTTTTCAGCTCAAAGACGACATCCGGAAAAAACTTGAGCACTATTTCTCGTTCCGTGTCATTCGCTGGTTCGTAGCGAACGGCCAGGGCTTGCAAGTGTTGGGAAGCAAACTGCGACTCGTAGGTTTCCCACAGCCGCCTTTCGATCACACTCGCGTCGGGAATGAAATCTATCCAGGTCTGTTCCGGCGACGCAGCGACGACAGCCGCAAAATCGCCCGGATCTATCACCGCGCCGACGCGTTCCATGCGCTGCATCAACGGCGGATGCGAGTCGAACGGGTGAGGCACGCTCCCTTGCTCCATTGCCGCTCTGAAGTTCTCGGATTGCGTAAACGCCACAAGCCCATGAGCCACGCGCTGCGCGACCTGCAGCGAGCCCTCGTCGTGCCGCTGCTGGTGCGCGAATAGCTCCTGTTCCACCGCATTGCGATAGCTGGCATAGGCCGCAATCTTGACCAAGGCGCTCGCGATCGCCGATGGCGACGTCATCGTTGCCGCCTTTTCGTCGGCGGCGAATTCGCGGATGCGACTCTGGCGCGACAGGGCAAGTTCGAAGGCCACGCGAAACAGGTTCAATACGTAGAACGCGAGCATGGTCAGCGCGTTGTATCCGAGTGCCTGCATATAGAGCGAGTAGGCGTGGAGCTTGGGACCAAGCCTAGCGCCTTCAACCGTGTCGCCGCCGCTAAAGTGCGCCATTTCGTGCGCGAGCACGGCGTCGGCCTCTTCGCGCCCGATGGCCCGGAGCAACGGCAGGCTCACGAACAGCGAGCGACCGCTTACGTTGCGCTCTCCGACTCGGATCGGGACCTGAGTGACGAAGAAATTGACGTCGATGCCGCCGATCAGATTCGACGGAGGCTCCGTTCCGAGTGCCTTCGAGAATTGCTGCACGCGCGCCCAGAGCTGCGGTGCCTGCGATTCTGAGATCAACTCGCCTTCGACCGCATTGTCGTTGGGGATACGGCGGAAAATGGCTGCGACTGCAGCGGAGATGCCCGCAACTGCGAGGATGCCTGCGATCAGAACCAGCTTGGGAAGATAATGGTGTGTGAAATACGCGGTCAGCCAGAACGACAGCCAGACCAGCAGTACGCCCTGCACCGCAATTTCAAACGCGGAGATGGCACGCAGGCTCCACCATCCGGCGATGAACATTCTTACCTGAAGACGTGGAGTTTCGTACGCAACGAGCGCTAGCCCCACGATCAACAGCATTGTCGCTACACCGAGCAAGATCACATATAGCGACAGAACCCGTACTTGATGGAATTGCCACGCTTCACTAAACGGCTCGCAGACCTTACTGCGCGCCCGTTCGAGTTGTGGATCGTCGTCGCCGCAAAGTCGTGCAATCGTAATCGCCTGAGTCTTTGCCTTTGCTTCGGCCTTTTCGGCGATGGCCATCTTCGCATCTCGGTCGATACCACGCCCCAGGGCCGCTTGCAGTTCAAGCGTCAGTCCAGCTTCGGCATAGCCGGTAAACCAGTAGCTTACGCAGGGGATCAACAACAATCCCGCGATGGCTATGAAAGAAAGTTTGGCAAAAGCGCGCTTAAGATCGGGCATTCCGGCAGGGCTCCTGGATGATCACCCATACATACGGTGGCACGAACAATTTCTGGATATTGCTTCATACGAATCACGCAACTACACGTAACTTGAAGAAACGGCGGCTCGGCGTTATTTTTGCACTGGCTGTCGGGTCTTCGCCAAATGCGGCGCCTCGGTTCGTGAGTTGAATTCGTCATGCGGCTACAGCGTTCTGCACACCTGCGGCCGTTGCGGCCAGCAGCGCGGCGAGCATCAATGCTCATGTCATCCACTTCCACTTCGCACTCCCCTGTTCCTTGTGCGTACTTCTCTTGCTCGGCGTTGTGCCTGGGCAGCACCGGACGAGCGATTCCGGCCGATCATACGCCGGTCGTGAAAAGGTTCAAGATCAGAATCGATACCAGACGTTGGTGCGCATACTCAGGCGGTGACAGTGACTCGCCCCTCACCCCGGCCCTCTCCCCGCTGGCGGGGAGAGGGGGAATGACGCGGCGTGGCGTCCCCTGAGACCACGCCTGTTCCAATACTCCCTGTAAGGCACCAAAAAAACCAGGGTGAATTAGCGTTTGAATTCGTCGATCTTCAGACGAGTTCTGCATGTTGCTGAGCGAACGTACTGCCGACGCACGGCTGAAATTCGAACAGACAATTGCTCTGGCCCCATTTTCCGGCCGATCGTCCGCGAATCCCCCTGCGGCGCTCTCACTCGTCATTCAATATGATCGAGCGAATGGGAAGCGCACCTCGGGCGTTTCGCGCTCTTGCCCGTTTCCCATTCAATCAATAATCGAAGCTGTCGTCGAACAAGTGGTCCTCGACGCTGCGGCGTTCGATCGAGCCGATGTCGCACGCGGCGCCCTGCGGCCGCGCGACGCCACGCTGATCCGTCGACGTGCAATTCACGCCCGCATTGATCGCCGGACTCGCGGCGCCGGGCATCAGCGCAGGGGTGAAGCCGCCGTATTTCTGCAGCGGACCGAGCAGCGGATCGCCGGAGGACACCGTGCTGCACACGGCATCCGCCGGGCAGCCGTTCTGGACGATGCTGTTATCGATGGTCGCTGACTTGGTGCCTGCACCGACAAACTCGATTTCGGGATGAAACGATGCCGTGTCGCCCCACAGGATCGTATCGCTGAACGTGGCGGTCGCCGGGCTGCCGGCATTGTAGCTGTTGATCGACAGTGCGCCGCCACCGGGAGCGTGGTTGCTTCCGAACGTCACGTTGCGCACGACGAGGTTCGACGAAGCGCCGTAGGCGAATATCGAGATGGCGCCGGCGTAACTCGTGCCGGTATTTTTCCAGAACGTCGCATTGCTGATCTGCATGGTGGCTGCGCCGCCCGAATACCCGCTGGTATCTATCGCGCCGCCGCCGGTCGCGGAATTTTCGATGAACGCCGCGCCGTCGATGATCACGTCGGGAATTCCGCCGCTCACGGTGCCCAGGTTGCAGATGGCGCCGCCGCTGTGTGCGGGCCCATTGCGTGCGAACAGGACGTCCTTGAAAACGGCCTTGCCGGAATTCGCGACAGCGCCGCCGCTACCGGAGCTGGTAAGGAAGTTGGCTTCGAACAGGACGTGATCGAAGCGCGCCAAACTGGCCGGACTGAAATCGTGGTTGGTGACGGCGCCTCCGGTGTTTTTCGCGGAATTTCCGAGGAATGATGAGTGGGTGAAGCGCAGATTCACGGCATGACCCTGGTCGAGCGTGTAAACGGCTCCTCCTTCCAGCGAGGCCGTGTTGCCCGAGAAAGTCACATTCGAGAAGAACGCACCGGCCGCGTCGTTCTCGACGGCGCCGCCGTAACTGGCCGTGTTCGCATCGAACTTCGAGGCTATGACGACCGGACTGCTGATACCGCTGCCGCCGGCGTTGTACATTGCGCCGCCGTTGACGGCCGTGTTGCCATTGAAGTCGACCGACATGAATACCGGGCTGCTGTAGCCGCCGTCGCCGTCGTTGAACACGGCGCCGCCCGCGGTGCTGGCCTGGTTGTCGCTGAATGTCACCGCCTGCAGGCGCGGACTGCTCATTCCCGCGACGCCGTTGTTGAACAACGCGCCGCCGTATACCGCGCTATTGTTCCTGAAGATCAGATTGGCGAGCGTCGGATTGCAGGCGAATCCGTTGTTGCCGTTGCATATCAGCCCGCCGCCGAATTGAGTGAATCCGGACGCGCCGTTCGCATTGCCGCCGGTGATTGTGAAGCCGTCGAGTCGCGTCGATCCGCCAGCGTCAGCCGCCGCGCCGGTGGCGTCGATCGCGACCGCATGGTACATGCCCGTGCCGTCCAAAATGGTTTCGTTCTGCGCCAGGTTGCGCTGGACGAGCGAGGTCTCGGTGCCCGCAAAGCCACCGTAGAGCGCCTTGCCCAGCGGGATGCCGAACGCCGCCGGATCGAACAGGTTGTTCGCGAAGTAACTGCCCTTGGCGACCCATGCTTCCTGGCAATTGCCGTTGGCCAGCGCCGAGTGGATCGAGAGATAGGCGGTCGCCCACGACTGGCCGTCGTGCAGGCCTCCGGGCGCATTCTTGTTCACGTAGCAGCGATGTTTCTCGGCGGCGCGCAGTTCGACCGCGCCGATGTCGCACTGCGCGTCTTGCGGACGGACGACGCCGCGCTGGTCGGTTGCCGGGCACGTCGCCGCGGTGCCCGTGTCGATCGCCGGGCTGCCGGGGCCGGGCTTCATCGTCGGCGCGAAGCCGTCGTTGTCCTGCAGCGCGCCGAGCAGTGGATCGGCATTCGTGCACGAGACGCTGGCCGCCAGGCACTCGGGGCTGATGCTGTAGTCGAGCGTCGGAATTGTCGGCGACGTCGTCGCCATTTCCACGGGCGCGCTCGTGGCCTGGTCGCCCCAGAAGATCGCACCGCTGATCTTCGGTGCCGCGTCGCCGTTGCTGCTGCCGTAGTTCAAAATCGCGCCGCCGGGGCCGTTCGTCGCGCGATTGGCGCTGAACGTCACGTAGCGCAGCACGGGGCTCGCGTGCCCGCCGTTCTGCCCGGCGTTGGACATCGCGCCGCCGCTCGCGGCTACGTTTGCGTAAAACGTCGCGTTGCGGATGATCGGGCTCGCGGCGCCGCCGGCGCCGGCGTTGGCGATCGCGCCGCCGTTTTGCGCGCTGTTTCCGCTGAAGGTCGCCTTGTCGATCGTCGGGCTCGACGTTCCACCCGCCGTCGCGCCGTCGTTGTACATCGCGCCGCCGAGGTAGGTTGCGGCATTGTTGCGGAACTCGGCGCTGGTGATGAGCGGGTTCGACTTGCCTCCGGAGCCGCCGCCGTTGTACAGCCCGCCGCCATACAGCGCCCGGTTGTTCTCGAAGACAAGGTTGTCCAGCTCCGGGCTGCACTCGTGACCCGCGCCGCTGCCGATGCAGAACAGTCCGCCGCCGCGATCCTGATTGGCGCCGAACGCAGCGCCGTTACCATTGCCGCCCGAGATCGTGATGTCCGCGATCACATTCAGGCCCGGCGGGATCGAGCCGTTCACCGTCGTGCCGTCCAGCACGACGACGTGATAGCTGTTGTCGCTCGCATCGTCGGCGACGCCGATGTCGCCGGAGAGCGTCGTGACATTGGCGGCCGTGTTGCGGTCGCCAATCGACGCCTCGGTGCCGGCGAAGCCGCCGTAGATGAACACGGTGGGCTTGATGGCGAAGCTGATCGAGCGATCGGTCGTCGCCGTCGGCTTGTACGTGCCACGCGCGACCCAGATGTCCACACACGCCGGCCAGTTGATCAGCGCCGATTGCAGGTCGGTGTATGCGTTCGCCCACGATGCGCCGCTGTTGCTGCCGGTCGCCGCAGCGTTCACGAAACAGATCGCGGCGCTGGCGAATGACGAAAAACAGATGAGTGCCAGCAGAAGCGCCGCGCGCACTGTCGGTCGACAAATCATGTTATCCCCTTGAAGTACGGATACCCCCTGCGGCAATCCGTGCCCTTGACCCTTGATAAGTCTGGGCGCTTACCCCACGGCACGCAAGCGGCGCCAGCCTTGGTGCCGGCAGCTCAACAATCAGTGTCACCGCAACAAGAGTGTCAGCGTTTCGGCTATGAGTAGCGGGCATCGGGGGTCCGCTTCGGGCCGGACAGCGACATACGCCAATCGCTATTCGGCCAAAGACTGCCTTCCCCGTAGTTGGTTACGTCCCCTCTTTCGCAGCCACCCCTGTCGGAACGCAATCGATCCTGCGTTTCCATCCAGTGCAGCCGGGTTCAATGGCAACCGTAAGATCGGCCGGGCAGCGCCCGCAACATCGCGGCCTGCAGCCGCCAGCGCGTGGGGATAGCGCGCTCGCCGAAACGAAGCTGCACGGCCATCGTAGTCAACCGAGGGGGTTCGAGATGATCAGGATCTGTAGCGCCGTTCTGGCGTTGCTCTGGTGCGTAGGCGCGAGCGCAGCCACGTGCACGTGGACCGGCAACGGCGCTGATGCGCAGTGGAGCACTTCCGCCAACTGGAACAACTGTGGCGGCGCGCATGCGTTGCCGATCGGCGGCGACACCCTCGTGTTTCCCGATGCCGCGAACCGCAAGGTCAACAACAACAACCTCAGCGGCCTTCAGCTCGCGAGCCTGCAGTTCAACGGCCTCAATTACGACATCGATGGCAGCCCGGTCGCGGTGACTTCGGGCATCACCGTCAATACGCCGGTCGCCGGCTTCACCGACAAGGGTCCGCGGTTCCGGCCCGACGTGACGTTTACGGCCAGCGAGACGATCTTCTGCCAGACCGGCACGTTCGTGTTCCTCGACGGCACGCTGAACATCGGCGCGAACATATTGGTCGTCGACGGTGGCGCCGCCGCCTGCAACACCGCGCTGCGCGGCGCGATCGTCGGAACCGGCAGCATCCAGAAGTACGGAACCGGCTCGCTGTTCCTGTCGAACAACGGCAACACCTACGTGGGCGCCACGTCGGTTTCCGGCGGCATCGTGTTCCTCAATGCGGACAACGGCCTCGGCGCGGCCGGGTTCGGCGGCGGCACATCGGTCAATTCCGACGGCACGCTGCTCGTCTACGGCGGCATCACGACGCCGGAACTGATCGACCTCAACGGCGGCACGCTGGAGAATTTCCTTGGCGACAATGCGACGAAGTACCAGGTCAACCTGTCGAGCAACAGCACCGTGACGATCGACGATGCGGACGACACGCTGACGCTCAACGGACTCTACGGACTCCACATCCTGACCAAGGACGGACCCGGAACGCTCGCTCTGGCTGGATCGATCGAGTCCATCTTGTTTCCGCTCGCCGGCACGCTCGAGGTCGACGGTACGGCGAACGGCACGCTGGACATAATCAATGGGGTGACGCTGTCGGGCAACGGCACGCTCGGCCCGACGACGCAGATCGAAGCCGGCGGCAAACTCAAGCCGGGCACGCCGGGAAATCCCGGCACGCTTTCGGGAGGACTGCTGTCGTGGGTGGGTAATTCGCAGATATACCTGCGGCTCGGCAAGCGCTCCGATCGTTTGATGCTCAGCGGCAATTTCGTCGCCAGCGGCGGCGGCGTCCACCAGTTCGTGTTCGTCGACGGCGATACGCCGCCGAAGCCCGGCGAGGTCTACACGCTGGCGGAATATTCGGCGACCAGCGGCTTCAGCGCGAGCACGCTGAAGGACGACTACGCCTATATCGGCACCGGCGCCGGCGACACCCTGCTCGGCAGCTTCACGGTCGGAGCCACAAAGATGACGTTCACCGTCACGTCGGTAGTTTCCGACCTGCTGTTCCGCAGCGGCTTCGACCACTGAGGCGATGGCGGGTGCACAGGGGAACGCAGGGAATCCGGGGCATTTCTTACGCCATGGCTGGGCGCTTCGGATAATCATCTCCGGATTCCGCCGCGCTCCATCCGGGCTACGGCTGCGATGATGATTCCCCTGACGGAACTGCGCTAGCGCCACCCGGCTTTCGATACTCTGGCCAAGGGCTGCGCAACGCTGCGCATCCGATAAAGGCTGCCGCCGAAACGTGAGACACGTCGCGGCGGCAGCAGGTGAGAAGCCGTACGGCGCTAAGCGGGAATCGAAGCGATCACCGCCTGCGCCACGGCGATCAGGTTGGCCGCATTGGTCGCCGACAACCGCTTGGTTTTCACGAGCGCCGTCACCGCATTGATGAAGGCACCGAGATCGCTCTTCGCCAGTGCGTCGTTGCCGGCGTTCAATGCATCCTGCGCCATCTGCAGCTTCGACAGCAGGCTGTTCGCCGTGCCGCGCGGCAGGCCCAGGGCCTGCACGTCGGCGACGAGATCGGCGATCGTCGGCGCGGTCGGCGTGTTGTCGGCGTACAGGTGCATGCCGGTCGCGTCGAGCACGATCACGTTGTTGAGGCTGTCGGCCATGACGAGGTCCTGTGTCATGAGCAGCGGATCGAATCCGGGTGCGTTGACCGCCGCGCTGTAGACAGCAAGATAGTTCGGCTCGTTGTTCACGTAGCTGGCCGGAAGCCCGAAGGCGCCGAGCGATTTGCCGTGCGCATCGTAGGCGTAGCCGCCGCCGTGGCCGTCCGGCAGATACAGGTTGCCGGTCGGGCCGATCGAGAACTGCTGGTTCTCCACCCCGGCATCGATCGGGAACTGGCGCACGTACGGGTATGCGCACGGGTTGTTGTTCGCGTCGCGGCACGGCGCGAACACCTGCACGCGCTGGTTGCCGAAGTCGAGCACGTACAGCAACCCGTCCGGGCCGTAGCTCTCGTAGTACGCGTCGTTCAGCTCGCCGTTGCCGGATCCGGTCACCAGTCCGAACGTCGGCGTCGCGTTTCCGTTGCTCCGGTCGATCGTGAAGCCGACGGTTTGCCCACCGAGGTCCATGCCAAGAGCGGTGACCTCGTTGTCGCTGAGTGCGGCAAGAGACGAAATCCCGAGGGTATCGACGAAGTTGTACGTCTGAGCGGTGGTATTCATGTCGTAGGTGACCAGCTGGCCTAGAACATTGATGAAGGAAAGACGCCGGTCGGTCGGAGGCGAGTAGGCGAGGAATGC
>Ga0068860_100002112_pt1 | contig 20946 bp, 13 predicted proteins | sample KBSSwiS32_FD_66597 | JGI IMG/M metagenome (GOLD analysis project Ga0068860, IMG submission 66597) | Switchgrass rhizosphere microbial communities from Kellogg Biological Station, Michigan, USA - KBS Switchgrass S3-2 | ecosystem: Host-associated > Plants > Roots > Rhizosphere > Soil ...
CTCCGCCGCCCTCCAGCGCGCGCGCCAGGTCCCTCGGGTTGAGCAGGGGAAGCAGCGAATCCCCGAGCCGGCTGGCCGCGCTCGTCGGCCGGAGGGCGAGGATCCTCTCCAGCTGGGCGGGCTGCGGCTCGGCGGGCATCGGCGGACGCTCTCTACCGCGCCCGCGCGAAAGGCACCATCACTCGTGCGATCGTTACGTCCCGACCGTGCCGCCGGCGAGGCCCTTGCGGACGATCTCGCCGCTTTCCATGGCGCCGCACGCCTGCTCCGGGATGTCGGGCAGCGTCACCTGCGGCGGCAGCCGGATCACCGGCCCCGTGTTCGGCCCGGTGGCCGGCGGCAGCTTCGTCGGCGGCTCCTGGTCGAAGCGGCGGAAATGGTGGTGGTGGGTCAGGGGCTGCCGCGAAGGCTCCATGCGGTCGCCGCCGCCCGGCTGCGCGCCGCCCTGCTGGTGCGTGAGCCGCTGGATGGCCTCCTCCAGCGACTTCATCAGCGACTCGAGCGAGTTGGGGGCCGGGGCCGGCTGGGCGGTGGTGCTGCCGGTGACCGCCTTGGCGGGCTGCGGCGCATGCTGCGAATCGATGCGGAACATGTCGTTTCCCCCCAGGCCTACGTTCCGATGACGCCGCCGGCCGCCCCGCCGCCGCCCATGTTCGACAGCGCGAATGATGATGAGTTGACGGTTCCCTGCCCCACGAGCCCGCCGCCGCCGCCGCCGCCAGGCACCGACCCGAGGACCTTCGCCAGCTCCGGATCCACCGCCGGGGCAGGGACGGCCGCGGCGACCTGCGCCGTTTGGAGCACGGGCGTCTTCGTCCCGATGGTCGCGCCCGGCGAGGCGCTCTTGGCCACCGAGTACACGGGCGTCTTCGTCCCGACGGTCGCGCCCGGCGAGGCGCTCTTGGCCACCGAGACGCCGGGCAGGTGCCTGTGGTGCCGATGCAGGGGGTTGTCCCCGCTCAACGTGCCAGGCAGGGGCTTCTGGTGCCTGTGCAGGGGGTTGTGCCCGCCCAGCGACTTCTCCGTCCCGATGGTCCCGCCCGCCAGACCGCTCTTGGGCCTCCCAAAGGAGGTCGTCTCGTGCGTCCCGACGGTCCCGCCCGGCGCTCCGGGGCCGTGCGCGATCCCCATGCTGTTGGTGCCGATGGTGCCGCCCGGCATCCCAACGCCGGGCGCGTTCGGCCCGCCGATGTGCGGAAGCTCCATGGAGTCGCCGCCGCCGTTCGGAGCGCCGCCGTACTTCGTGCTCAGCTCCGCGATCGCCTTCTCCAGCGCCGCCATGAGTCCCTGGAGCTGATTGGCGGTGCCGCTCCCACCTTGTGCGGTGGTGGAGCTGACCTGTGCAGCGGGCTGCGGAGGAGGCTGAGAGCCAATTCGGAACATCGGGGTTGCTCCGTGAGACTGTCGGGGAGTAGCCGTTTTTCGACTTCAACGACCGTTCTCACAATATCGCGAAAACCAATCAACCGGTTGCTTCCGTAACCGTGCGTACCTACTCCTACAATCGCACCAGGATATCGTGCGCGCGAGCGCATGAGCACCGACGGTGACGACACGCAATCGGTCTCGCTCCGCCCCGGCGAAGCGCGGCAGCGCGTGACCGGCGGCGTGGAGCCGGAACCCGCGGAACCGTCGGCGCCGCCCGCGGAGGCGGTCCCGCGCGGCACCGCGATCGGCCGCTACCTGGTGGTGCACCGCCTGGGTCAGGGCGGCATGGGCGTGGTGTACGCCGCCTACGACGCGGAGCTGGACCGGAAGGTGGCGCTCAAGCTCTTGCGCCCGCGCGCGGTGGCCGGATCGCAGGGCCACAACCGCCTGCTGCGCGAGGCGCAGGCGATGGCGAAGGTCTCGCACCCGAACGTGATCGCCATCCACGACGTGGGCTCGTTCGGGAACCAGGTCTTCATGGCGATGGACCTGGTGGAGGGCGGCACGCTCTCCAAGTGGGCCAAGGAGAAGGGCCGCACCTGGCGCGAGATCGTCCGCGCCATGCTGGACGCCGGGAACGGGCTGGCCGCCGCGCACGCCGCCGGCCTGGTCCACCGGGACTTCAAGCCGCAGAACGTGCTGGTGCGCAACGACGGCCAGGTGTTCGTCACCGACTTCGGCCTGGCGCGGATGGCCGACGCCGCCGATGACATGGCCACCGCCCCCCTCCCGGAGACCGAGCGCGACCTGGACCGCCGCCGCTCGCACCTGTCCTCCAACCTCACCGGCGAGGGCGTGGTGCTGGGGACGCCCAAGTACATGGCCCCGGAGCAGCACCTCGCCGGCGCGGTGGACGCGCGCGCGGACCAGTTCGCCTTCTGCACCGCGCTCTACGCGCTGCTGTGGAGGACGCACCCGTTCGACCCGGTGATGCTGGCCCGGCGCGCGGACAAGCTGCGCGTCAGCGGCGGCGCCGGCACCACCCCGCTCAAGCCCAACTCCAAGAGCGAGCAGCAGCCGGTGATCATCCAGGAGCCGCCCTCGCAGCCGCGGGTGCCGGCGCGCCTGCGCAAGGCGATCATGCGCGGGCTGGCGATGGACCCGGCGCAGCGCTTCGACTCCATGGAGCCGCTGCTGGCGGAGATCCAGGCCGTGCTCCACCCGCCCTCGCTGCAGGTGGCGCTCGCCGCCGCCGGGCTGGCGGTGGTGGTGGTGGCCGCCGGCGGCGTCTGGGTGGGCCGGGACCTGATGGGCAAGGCGAAGTCGCAGCTCTGCTCGGGCGGCGCGGCGGAGATCGCCCAGGTGTGGAGCCCCACCGTCTCCGCCGGCGTGCAGGCCGCCTTCACCGCGGTGGCGCCGGAGCGCGGTCCGGAAGTGGCCAAGGTGGTGCTGCCCGCGCTGGACGCCTACGCCGGGCACTGGACGCAGTCGCACCGCGAGGCGTGCGAGGCCACGCGCATCCGCGGCGAGCAGACGGAGGCCATCCTCGCGCTGCGCATGGTGTGCCTGGAGCGGCGGCGCAAGGAGCTCAACGCGCTGGTGCGCCTCCTGGAGCACCCGGACGGGGCGCTGGTGGACCGGGCGCCGGACGCGGTGGGCGGGCTGTCGGCGGTGAGCCAGTGCGGCGACGCGGAGGCGCTGGCGGCGGTGGGCCGGCCGGAGGACCCGGCGCGGCGCGAGAAGCTGGACAAGCTGGACGAGGCGCTGGCCAAGGTGGACGCGCTCCGCATCTCCGGGCGCTACCCGCAGGCGAAGGACGAGGCCGCCGCGGCGGTGAAGACCGGCCAGGACCTGGGCTTCAAGCCGCTGCACGCGCAGGCGCTGATCGAGCTGGGCCTTTTGGAGGACGCCACCGGCGACCAGAAGTCCGCCGCGCGCGACCTCCAGGACGCCTGGAAGCTGGCCGAGGCCGGCCACGACGACGTCTCCAAGGTGCGCGCCGCCAGCCGGATGGGCTTCGTGATCGGCTACCGGCAGCTGCAGCCGGAGCCGGGCATCGGCTGGATCCAGCTCGCCATGGCCACGCTGGATCGGCTGGGCACGGACCACTACCCGGAGCTGGAGTCGGACGTCCTCACCATCCTCGGCACCGTCCACCTGCGCAGCGGGTCCTGGCGCGACGCCATCGCCGTCTTCCAGAAGTCGCTGGGCCCGTCGGACCGCTGCTCGGACGCGGAGCTGCGGCGGGCGCGCACCCTGGCCAACATCGGCGTGGCGCGCGGCCGGCTGGGCGAGCACGAGGAGGCGGTGAAGGCGGAAGTCGGGGCCATCGCCTCCTTCGAGAAGCTGCGCGGCAAGGACCACCCCATCCTGATCGAGCCGCTGGAGAACGTCTCCAACGACCTGATGGAGCTGGGCCGCTACCCGGAGGCGCTGGCCGCGGCGGACCGCGCGCTCTCGCTGGTGGAGGCCAAGATGGGCAAGGACCACGCCTCCACGGCCGACGTGCTGGACTACCGGGCCAGCATCTACATCGCCATGGGCAAGCCCCGCGAAGCGATCAACGACGGCCTGCGCGCGCTGGACATCCACCGCAACAACAAGGCGACCTCCGCGGAGGGGTTCAGCCTGGACAACATCGGCCGCGCGCAGCTCGCGCTGGGCAAGTACCCCGACGCCATCGCCAGCATCGAGCGCGCCCTCGCCGCCAAGCCGCCGGACGACAGCGTGATGGCCGGGCTCAAGTTCGCCCTGGCGCGCGCCCTGGCCGGCGCGCGGAAGGACCCGGCCCGCGCCCGCGCGCTCGCCGCCGAGGCCCGCGCCGGATACCAGGGCAAGGACCAGAAGAAGGTCGCCGAGGTGGAGGCCTGGCTGGCGGGATCGGCCGGCAAGGGCCGCCGCTAGTGGACCTCGCCCAGGTGGGCGTAGGTCTCGGACTCGATCTGGATGGTGGTGTGGTCGATCCCGAAGCGGTCGAGCAATTCGTGCTTCACGGCGGAGAGGATCTGGTCGTTGTTGCAGACCATGGGGTCCGCCACCACCAGGTGGGCGGAGAGCGCGTAGATCCCGCTGGAGATGGTCCACACGTGGAGGTCGTGCACCGCGCTCACGCCCGCCACCCCGCCCAGAAGCTGCTTCACCGCGTCCAGGTCCACGTGCGCCGGCACCGCCTCCAAAAGCACGTCCACCGCGTCCTTCACCAGCCGGAACGCCCCGGCGACGATGATCACCGAGATGGCCACCGAGACCAGCGGGTCCACCCACGCCCAGCCGGTGAGCCACATCACCCCCATCCCCGCCAGCACCCCCAGCGAGGCCAGCGCGTCCCCCAGCACGTGGAGGAAGGCGCCGCGCACGTTCATGGAGTGCGAGTGCTGGAGCATGGCCAGCGCGCCCACGTTGGCCACCAGCGCGATGCCCGCCACCAGCGCCGCCGTCCCCATCTGCACCGGCTCCGGCGCCCGCAGGCGCTGCCAGGCCTCGTAGACGATGACGAAGGTGATCCCCAGCAGCGTCACCCCGTTGGCGAGCGCGCTCAGGATCTCCGTCCGGTAATACCCGTAGGTCTTCTTCAGGGTGGCCGGCTTCTCGGCGATCCACAGCGCCACCAGGCTCAGCGCCAGGGCCGACACGTCGGTCAGCATGTGGCCGGCGTCGGAGAGCAGGGCCAGGGAGTTGGACACCCACCCCCCCACGGCCTCCGCCACCAGGATCGCCACGGCCAGGCCCAGCGCCCGTCCCAGGCGCTTGCGGTCGCTCGACCGCTCCTCCCCCCTTCCAGGCCGGCCCCGGGCCACACCGTGAGCGTGGGCGTGGTCATGGCCATGGCCGTCGTGGGAGTGGTGTTCGTGCCCTGCGTGATCCGGATGCGGATGGGTGGCCACGAGAACTAGAATGCCCTGCCTTGGATCACGAACGGCACCGAAGCCTCCACACCATCATCATGCTCAGGGACGTCATCCGCAAGTGGTGGAGGGCGGAGCTCTCCTTCGCGGATGACAACGGGCAGGTCCGCGAATGGGTGAGCGGAGAGATCGTCCCGCCCTCCAACGACTTCTGCCGCCTCTCCCTCTTCAGCAAGGAGGGGCTGCGCCGCTGCTCGCAGTCGGTGAAGGTGCTGCACGACAAGTTCGTCAGCTCGCCCAAGCTGCGCCACGCGGTGTTCCACGAGTGCCACCTGGCCTTCTCGATCGTCGGCGTGCCGCTCTACCTCAACGGCCGCTACGAGGGCTTCCTCTTCGTGGAGGGCTTCTCGCGCACCGCTATCGGCGCGCGGGACGCGGAGGTGCTGAAGGGGAAGATCCGCGAGCTCAACTCGGGCAACACGGACCTGGAGAAGGCGCTGGAGCGCGTCCCGCTCCTCCCCACCCCGGACGCCGAACGGCTGGCGGACCTGCTGCAGCTGGCGGTGAGCGACATCGCCGACTTCGAGGCGGAGCAGGCGCGGCGCGAGGAGCGCTCCGCCAACAAGGGCGAGGCGGAGAAGTACCGGGTCGACAACATCGTCGGGAAGTCCGGGGCGATGCGGCAGGTGTTCAGCCTCCTGCAGAAGATCGCCCAGTCCGACTCCACGGTGCTGGTCAACGGCGAGTCGGGCACCGGCAAGGAGCTGGTGGCCGGCGCCATCCACCACCTGGGGCCGCGCAAGGACAAGGCGTTCGTGGCGCAGAACTGCTCCGCGCTCAACGACAACCTGCTGGAGTCCGCCCTCTTCGGCCACATGAAGGGCGCCTTCACCGGCGCGGTGCGCGACTCCCGCGGCCTGTTCGAGGTGGCGGACGGCGGCACGCTGTTCCTGGACGAGATCGGCGACATGTCGCCCGCGCTCCAGCTCAAGCTGATGCGCGCCATCCAGGAGGGCAGCTTCATGCCCCTGGGCGGCAGCGTGGAGAAGCGGGTGGACGTGCGCGTCATTGCCGCCACCCACAAGGATCTGGCCGCGCTGGTGGAGAAGGGCGAGTTCCGCGAGGACCTCTTCTACCGGGTCAACGTGATCCGCATCCAGATCCCGCCGCTGCGCGAGCGCCGGGACGACCTGTCATTGCTGGTGGAGCACTTCCTCAAGAAGCACCGCAAGCCCAACCAGCGGGCGCGCTCGCTCTCCGAAGAGGCCATGGGCGTGCTCCACGCCTACGCCTGGCCGGGCAACATCCGCGAGCTGGAGAACGAGATCGAGCGGCTGCTGGTCCTGGGCTCCGACGAGGAGGTCATCCCCGCGGACCTGATCTCCCCGCGGATCCGCCAGGGGAGCGGCCAGCCCGCCCCCGCCGGCTCCTTCAGCTTCGGCGGCGCGCCCGCCAACCTGAACGCCGCGGTGGAGATGCTGGAGCGGGAGATGATCCACCAGGGCCTGGTCCGCACCCGGCACAACAAGAGCCAGCTGGCCCGCGAGCTGGGGATCAGCCGGTCCAACCTCATCCTCAAGATCGCCAAGTACGGGCTGGAGCGCCCGCAGTCCGGCCCCGGCGGCGACGCCGAGGAAGAGGCCAACGCCTAGCCTCGAGGAGCCTTCATGTCCGGCTACTTCCGCCAAGACGTGCTGGAGGTCCCGGACGGCGCGAAGATCTACTTCCAGGTCCACGGCGAGGGCGAGCCGGGGATGGTGCTCTGCGACGGGCTGGGGTGCGACGGCTTCGTCTGGAAGTACCTGCTGCCGGACCTGGCGGCGCGCTTCCGGGTGCTGCGCTGGCACTACCGCGGCCACGGCAAGTCCACCGTCCCCGGGGACCGGGACAAGGTGGGGATGCTCTACACCTGCGAGGACCTGGACCGGGTGATGGCCCACGTGGGGATGGAGCGGGCGGTGATCTTCGGCCACTCCATGGGAACGCAGGTGGCGCTGGAGTTCCAGCGCCGCTACCCGCAGCGCTGCGTGGGCCTGGCGCTCATCTGCGGCTCCTACGGGAACGTGCTGGACACCTTCCACGACGACACGGTGCTCAAGCGCGCCTTCCCGCTGCTGAAGAGGCTGATCGAGGCCTTCCCGCAGCCGGCGGCGAAGCTGACCCGGCTGGCGCTCTCCACGGAGATCGCGATCCGGGTGGCGCTGGAGACGGAGATGGACAAGCAGCGGATCCGCCGCGAGGACGTGGTCCCCTACTTCGACCACCTCTCCAAGATGGACCCGGTGATCTTCGTCCGCTCGCTCAAGTCGGTGGCGGAGCACTCCGCCTGGGAGCACCTGCCGCACATCGAGGTGCCGGTGCTGATCGTCGGCGGGGAGCGGGACAGCTTCACCCCGCTGTGGCTGTCGCGGAGGATGGCGGACGCCATCCCGCGGTCGGAGCTGGTGATCCTCGCCAACGGCACCCACACCGCCCCGCTGGAGCAGCCGGAGCTGGTCTCGGAGAAGGTGATGGGGTTCATCGACCAGCGGGTGCTGCCCGCGCTGGCCGAGGCGCCGGCGAAGATCGCCTAGTTGTCGCGCGAGCCCAGCACGTTGCCGCGCCTGCGGCCGCCCTTCTCGGGGGGCCCGGAGCGCAGCCACCTCTCCACGTCCTGGGCCTTCTGGGTGCTCTTGACGGAGAGGAAGTCCTCGCGCGCGCGGGTGGCCAGCGCGACGGCCCGCTCCGGGTCCTTCTTCGCGTCGCGCAGCGCCTGGGCGAGGAGGAAGCGCGCGGTGCCCACGTCGTCCGGGTCCACGCCCTTCTCGCCCTCCCACCACTTCACGTCCTTCTCCATGGCCGGGATGGCCTCCGCGGGCCGGTTGAGCGCGACCAGCGACCGGCCGACGTTCAGCATGCACCAGCGCATCTCCGGGGTCTCGCCGTTCTCGAACTTCTTGGCCAGCTCGCAGGCGCGCTGGGCGGTCTCCAGCGCCTGGGGGTACTTCCTGCCCATGTAGTAGACCGGGGACAGCGCCTCCAGCGCGTCGCGGGCCCTCCGGCTCTCCGGCCCGTAGTAGGTGAGGGCGACCTCGTAGGCCAGCTGGGCGTGCGCCACCGCGTTCTGGAAGTCGTTGCGGCTGAAGTACGCGCCGGTCAGGTTCAGGTGCGCCTGCATGGCCAGCGGGTGCCGCTTGCCCTTGGTCTTGTCGTAGATGTCGACCGACTGGAGGTACGCGGCGATGGCCTTGTCCTGGTCGCGGATCTTCGGATCGTCGGCGCTGTCGTAGATGGCGCCAATGCCGTCCAGCACCTTGGCGCGCTTGTAGCTGGTGGGCACGTACTTCTCGAACAGGCCCAGCGCCTTCTGCTCCCACCTCAGCGCTTCGGCCCACTGGCCCAGCTTGGTGTACGCGCGCCCGGTGTTGTGGGCCAGGTCCGCCTGCATCTCCTCGTGTCCGGAGAGGCGCTCCAGCAGGCCCTGGGCCAGGTCGCTCCACTCCAGCGCCTGGTCGTACTGGCGCGCGTTGTGGAGGGTGCTCACCAGCTGCACCATCGACTCGGCGCGCGACTCGTCCTGCCGGCCGGCCTCGCCGGAGCGGATGGCCTGCATCAGCGTCTTGACCGCTTGCGCGGACTGGCCCAGCTGGTCTTCCAGGCGCGCCTGGACGTAGAGCGCCTCCGACAGCACCGGGGCGTAGCCCACCTCCTTCGCCGCGGCGGCGGCCTCGTCCGCGATCTGGTGCGCCGGCTTGAACTGGCCGGCGGCCCAGCGGGCGCGCGCGTCGGACAGCCTCCCGCGGACGGCCTCGATCTTGGCCTGCACCGCCGGGTCCTGCGGAACGCTGACCTGGTTGGTGAGCAGCTCCACGTCCGCGCAGCTCTTGAGGGAGGAGAGCGCGCCGGTGAAGTCGCTGTTGTACGCCCGGTCCACCAGGTCCTTGTCCGCCTGGGTGAGCAGCTCCACCAGTCCCCTCAGCTCCTTGAGGCGGCGATCCAGGCACACCGTGCGCAGCTCCAGGATCTTGTCCGTCTGGTCGCCGCGGACGCGGGTGGCGACGCAAGCGTCGGTGCGCTGGTTGACCCAGCTCCGGGCGTACTCGTCGAGGCTGGCGGCGGTGAGGCGGTACGCCTCGGCGGCGATGGGGATGTTGGTGGCGGCGAACTGCTTCTGGATGACGTCCTTGCGCGCCTGGTCCCACACGCCCACCATCTTGTCCTCGGCGCCCGAGCACACCGTGGACCGGGAGACGAAGATGCCGGTGGGGACGGCGACGGCCACCACGCCCACCGCCGCGGCCGCCACCCACAGGCGCTGGGTGGACTTCTCCCTCGGAGCGAGCCGCTTGAGCAGCTCCTCCATGGAGGGGAAGCGCTGCGCCGGGTCCACCGACAGGCCGCGCAGCATGGCCTTCTTGACCTCGGAGGGGAGCTTCACCTCCTTCGGCGGCTCGGCGATCACGCCCTTGCCGATGGAGCCCTTGGCCTGTGGGTTGGCGGAGCGCTCGGCGCGGGTCTTGTCGTCCGCCTCGTCCAGCTTCACCGCCGCCGCCGCCAGCTGCACCGGGTCGAACGGGCGCTTGCCGTAGAGCGCCCAGTAGAGCGCGGCGCAGAAGCTGAACTGGTCGGACCGCGCGTCCGGGTCCTTGCCCAGGTGCTGCTCCGGGGACATGTACTGCGGCGTCCCCATCACCAGGCCGTGCTGGGTGATCTGCGCGTCCAGCAGCCGCCCGCGCTCGTCGCCGCTGCGCTCGATCCGCTTGGGCAGCGAGGTGAGCGCCGCCCCCTTCAGCCGCTGCTGCTCCTCGGGGGACCCGGCCAGGCGCGCCAGGCCGAAGTCGGTCACCTGGACGCGGCCTTCCTTCTTGCTGATGAGGACGTTCTCCGGCTTGAAGTCGCGGTGCACCAGGCCCACCGCGTGCGCGGCGGCCAGCCCGCGCCCGGCGTCCACGAAGGTGGTGAGGATCTCCCGCGTGCCGCGCTTCTTGGCGCGGATCCAGTCCTTGAGCGTCCCGCCCTCCACCAGCTCCATGGCGACGAAGACGCGGTTGTTGAGGGTGCCGACGTCGTAGACGGCGATCACGTTCGGGTGGCTGACCCGCGCCATCGCCTGCGCCTCGCGGAGCAGGCGCGCCTGGCCGTCCCCCGCCAGGTCCTCGGAGGCGCCGGCCGAGATCAGCTTCACCGCCACCTTGCGGTCCAGCTCCGGGTCGTAGGCGGAGTACACGACGCCCATCCCGCCCTCGCCCAGCTGGTGCAGCACCAGGTAGCGCCCCAGCATCGCCCCGCGCTCGAGCTGCGGCGCGGGTTCGGCGTTGGGGATGGGCATGGTGCGCCGGCCGTCGTCCTCGGTGGCGCCGGTGATGCTGGGCATCGGCGTGGCCTTGGGCCGGTCGCGGTCCTTGGGCAGCGCCGCGGTGGCCGCGTCGTCCTCCTTGTCGCGGTCGCGCGAGGGGATCGGCGGCGGGCGGGCCGGCGGCAGGCCGCGGGTCGCCTCGTCCTTGCCGTTGGTGGGCGGCGGCGCCCGGACGTCGCGGATCTGCCCGAACTCCGAGACCTTCTTGCGGCAGTCGGCGCAGCCCGAGAGGTGCTTGCGGATCTCCCGCGCGTCCTCGGAGGACCGCAGACCCTGGACGAAGCGGGCCACGGCGGCTTCGTCGAGATGCATCACTGCCGCTGGTCCTCCAGACAGGGGAAGTCCGGCCACACTAACACGCGAAGGATTTTCGGCCGCCCGCCTGGCTGGGATGCTCAGAAGCTGAGAAAAACGGCTTCCTGATCCGGGGCGTAATTCGAATTCTTTGCCAAAAACCCTTCGAAAATGTGGTCGCGACCTGGTGCGCGGATGTACCTCCCGGTGCCTCCAAGCACCTACCTTGGGCCACCTGATGGCCTTCTAGACTATTGAAAATACTTCGGAAACTATTGTTTCTGAGACCCTCAAAATGCAGGCAACATTTCTCTCACCAGCGGCGAGAACTTGTGTGAGCTGTACTCCTTTTTTGAGGTGAGGTGCTTCCCATGGCAATCCAGGGTCTCAACTCCCAGCGTCCCGCGGTCCAGACGCTCCAGACCACCCAGCCCACTCCGTTCGCGCAGCGCAAGGAGGGGCCGCAGCAGGCGAACCCGCTCGAGGCGCTGACCAAGGCGCTGGCGGCTCTGGAGGAGGCGGTCAAGTCGCTCTCCACCAACAAGACCTTCAACAACGGCCAGTCCGTGGCGCAGCAGGCGGGGCAGAGCCTGGGCACCAGCGGCGGCTCGCAGGCTCCGCAGTTCGACTGGAGCAGCCTGTTCGGCGGCGGGTCCACCTTCGACCACCAGACCGCGCCGACCCCGGTGGCCCAGCAGAAGCAGGACACCAGCTTCCTCAACCTGGGCGGTGGCGGCCCCGGCACCACCACCACGGTCCGTCACGACAACGGCAACCACTTCGGCGACCAGAAGTCCGGCGGTGGCGGGTCCGGCATCCGGATCGGCTCCGACGGCGCCAACGGCTAGCCTTCTTCGCAGCTCTTCATCGCGAGCCGGTCTCGCGGTGAGCCAGAGAGCCAGCGCCCCGAGGGAGCTTCCCTCCGGCCGCTGGCTTTTGGCGTTTCTGGGGACGCCAGGCCGGTTCGGGGTATAAGCCGCCCGGCTCGAAATGATCCCTCGCGACCAGATCCGCAACGTGGCCATCGTGGCGCACGTCGACCACGGGAAGACCACGCTCGTCGATCACATGCTCCGCCAGGCCGGCGTGTTCCGCAGCAACGAGGCCATGGTGGAGCGGGTGATGGACTCCAACGACCTGGAGCGCGAGAAGGGCATCACCATCCTGGCCAAGAACACCGCGGTCAGCTACCGCGGCCACCAGATCAACATCGTGGACACGCCGGGGCACGCGGACTTCGGCGGCGAGGTGGAGCGGGGCCTGCGGCTGGTGGACGGGGTGCTGCTGCTGGTGGACGCGGCGGAGGGGCCGCTGCCGCAGACGCGGTTCGTGCTCTCCAAGGCCCTGTCCATGGGCCTGAAGACGGTGCTGGTGATCAACAAGATCGACCGGCAGGACGCGCGCCCGCGCGAGGTGCTGGACGCGGTGTACTCGCTGTACATCGACCTGGGGGCGGACGAGTCGCAGCTCGACTTCCCGGTGCTGTACGCGGTGGCGCGCGAGGGGCAGGCCTCCACCCGGCTGGAGGAGCCGGGGAAGGACCTGCGCCCGCTGTTCGACGCCATCCTCTCCCACCTGTCGCCGCCGCCCGCCGGCGAGGGCGACCTGCAGCTGCTGGTGGCCAACCTCGACTACGACGACTACGTGGGCCGCCTGGCCATAGGCCGGGTGCACTCCGGGAGGATGGCGCCCAACCAGACGGTGGCGGTGGTGCGCGAGGGCGGGAAGGTGGAGCCGGGGAAGATCCTCAAGCTGTACGGCTTCTCGGGGCTGAAGCGGGCGGAGATCGCGGACGCCGGGCCGGGGGAGATCGTCTGCGTCGCCGGCATCGAGGAGATCTCCATCGGCGACACCCTCAGCGCCGCCGAGAACCCGCGCGCCCTGCCCCGCATCACCGTGGACGAGCCCACGATGATGATGGTCTTCCGGGTCAACGACGGGCCGCTGGCGGGCAAGGAGGGCAAGTACGTCACCTCCCGCAACCTGCGCGAACGGCTGCACCGCGAGGCGTACCGCAACGTCGCCATCCGGGTGGAGGACACCGAGGCGCCGGACGCGTTCCGGGTGGTGGCGCGCGGCGAGCTGCAGCTGGCGGTGATCATCGAGACCATGCGCCGGGAGGGCTACGAGCTGACCGCCTCCAACCCGGAGCCGGTGACCAAGACGGTGGACGGCGTCCTCCACGAGCCGATGGAGCTGTTGGTCTGCGACCTCCCCGACACGGCGGTGGGCGCGGTGACCGAACGGCTGGGCCCGCGCAAGGGGCGGATGGTGGACATGGGCTCTTTGGGCTCGGGCCGGACGCGGCTGCAGTTCCGCATCCCGTCGCGCGGGCTGGTGGGCTTCCGCAACGAGTACCTCACCGTCACCCGCGGCGAGGGGATCATGTCCGCGCAGTTCGACGGCTACGAGCCGTGGTTCGGGCACATCCCCAAGCGCTCCAACGGCGCCATCGTCTCCGACCGGCTGGGGGACACCGTCCCCTACGCGCTGTTCTCCATCCAGGAGCGCGGCCAGCTCTTCGTCGGCCCGGGCGTCCAGGTCTACGAAGGGATGATCATCGGCGAGCACGCCCACCCCTCGGACCTCAACGTCAACGCCTGCCGCGGCCGCAAGCTCACCAACATCCGCGCCGCCAACCGGGACGAGAACGTCATCTTGAGCCCGCCGCGCGAGATGGGGCTGGAGAAGGCGCTGGAGTGGATCGCCCCCGACGAGCTGGTGGAGGTCACGCCCAAGTCGGTGCGGCTGCGCAAGCGGGTCCTGTCGTCCAACGACCGCTACAAGCTGGAGCGGGACAAGAAGCGCGAGGACCGCGAGGCCGAGGAGGCCGGCGAGCCGGGCTAGAACGTGTACTTCACCCGCGGGAAGACGCTGAACGCGGGGATGTTGGCGCGTAACACGTTGTTTTTTACTAGGACGGCGACCACCGAGAAGTGGTCCATGGAGGTGGCGTACTCCAGGCCCACGCCCAGGCCCATGTTGAAGCCCTGGGTGACGTCGCCCACCGGCGCGGGGTCCAGCAGCGTCTGGCCGGCGAGCACCTTGGGCGTCAGGTAGAAGCGGTCGGCCAGCGGGTGCAGGTAGGCCAGCTGCGCGTCGAAGAAGGTGAGCGTGAAGGCGTCCGTCTGCGCGCAGAGGTCGCCCACGCGCCCGGCGAAGCAGTTGAACGCGTTGGCGCCGAAGGCCACGTGCCCGGAGAGCGAGAACCGGTCCCAGAGGTCCACGCCCACCCCCAGCTGCAGGTAGCTCTGGGGGTTGGAGTAGGCGTCGTTGCCGCCCAGGGTGAAGAACGTGCCGATGTCCGTCTCCGTGTAGAAGCCGCGGCGCACGTGGAGCGGCACCCCGTGGGGGGGGACCGCCGCCTCGGCGGCGCCGGAGACCAGGAGCGTCAGGACCAGCAGCGCGTTCTTCATCGCCATCGCCCTACCCCTCGCCCTTCTCGTCCGTCCCGGCGGGCTTGAACACCCACGGGAAGGTGACGGTCACGATGCCGCCGCCCGGCACCTCCGGGAACTTCCAGCGGCGGATCTTGGTCAGCATGCACTGCTCGGCGCGGTCGGCGCCCAGCGAGGTCTCGGTCACGCTGGCGTCGGTCACCCCGCCGTCGGGGCCAATGGTCCACACCACCGCCACCTTGCCGGCCAGGTCCGGGCGCGCGTTCAGCTCCTGCTCGTAGCAGTACTGGATCTCGCGCTCGTGGGACTTCACCACCTTGTAGATGACGTCCTTGGAGAGCCCGCCCACGACGATCGTCTTGCCCGGCACCACCTTGACGATCTCCTTCTGCAGGCCGCCCAGGTCCGCGGTGCCGCCCGGCGGGCCGCGGCCCTTCCCCTTGGTGCCCAGGCCGCCCAGGCCCAGGCCGGTGCCGCCCGCCCCCGGGCCGGAGCCGCGTTCGCCCAGGCCGCCGAAGCCGTGCTGGTCGCCCATCCCGGCGCCGGTCTTCAGCCCGCCCACCGCGTCGTTGATGCCGGTGCCGAAGCCGCCCGGCCCCAGCACGTTGGACGAGCCGTCCTTGACGCCCAGGCGCGCCACCGCGCCCAGGAGGCCCACGTGCTTGATGGTGTTGCGGTCCACCTCGCGCTTGGTGGGGTCGGCGATGGGGCTGCCCGGCCTGGACGGGTCCGCCTCCACCTTCTTCTCCTCCGGCTTGCCCATCCGGCCCTCCTCTTCGGAGGCCTTGGCGCCCTCTTCGAGCGTGTTCTTCTGCTTGGGCTTCACCGGCGCGGGGACCACCACCGGGTGCACCAGGTAGTGCGCCACGGCTTGGGCGTTCTCGTGGAAGAGGTCGGCCGAGGTCTGGGCTTCGCGCGGGGCGATCAGCAGCGAGACCACCAGCGCCGCGCCCAGCAGCAGCGAGATCGAGGCGACCTTGAAGAAGGTGTAGTCCGCGCGGTCGCCGCGGTGGAGCGCGATGCCGGGCGGCGGGCGGACCTGGCGCACCAGGAGCGCCACGTTCTCCACCTCCACCCGCGCCAGCTCGTCCAGGCCCAGGGTGATGGCCGCGGTCCCGGTCGCCGAGCGCGACGGCCCGCCCGCCTTGGCCACGGTGACCTTGGCCTGGGGCGGCAGGGTGAGCGCCACCTTGCCGCCGTCCGCCACCGCCAGGCGCATGGAGGCGCCCACCGCGGCGGAGAACACCTGGAAGTGGTTGCGGGGCGAGTCGCCGATCCGCACCGGCGCGCCGTCCGCGAAGTGCTTCACGTCCAGCACCCGGTCGCCCCAGACGAGCGCCACCTGCAGCGCGTGGTGCTGCGGGCTGGGCGGTTCGGAGGGCACCCGGGTCGGGGTCCCCCGGCGAGCGCGCGCGGCCGGGGCCTCCGGCGGGCGGGCGCGGCGGGGCGGCGCGTCCAGGCGCAGCGCGGGCACCGCGGAGGCGCCGCGGTCCACGGAGAGGTCGGCGAAGGAGGTCGGCTTCGGCGGCGCCGAGGCCGACACCGGCAGGCCGAACACCACCTCCACCCGCGACTTGCCCACGGAGATGACGTCCCCGGAGGCCAGCGAGCGCGGCTCGAGCACGGGCTCCCCACCCACGTGGGTGCCGGCCTCCGAGCCCAGGTCGATCACCTTCACCACGCCGTTGCGCTCTCGCTTGAGCATCAGGTGCAGGTTGCTGACCTGCGGATCCGGGATCCGCACCGCCGCGCCCGTGCCCGACCCGAGGATGACGCTCTCCTGGTCGGTCACCGACTCGTGCACCCGGCCGTCCGGCCCGGTGATCCGCAACCTGATCTGATTCGTTCCGCCCGAAACCATGTCTCTCCGTCCCCCCTCCAACCCCGCCCTCGTACGACCGCTACGGCCCTACAGGTGATCCACCGACTTCTGCAGCTCCGGCGAGAAGTCGGCCCGCACGCGGATCCGGCTGTCGAAGCCGGTCTTGCGCCGGTTGATGACGTAGGAGCCCTCCGGCTTGGTGAGGTCGCCCTCGACGTTCACCTCGCTGAAGTCGACCACCGACTTCTTCCGGTAGACGGTCTTGTCCGCCTCCTGGACCACGCGCGTCTTCGTCGTGGTCTTCGGATCCTCGGCGCTGGCCACGCCGGCCGTGCCGAGGAGGACCAAGAAGGCTGTCGCCGCCGCTCGTCGCATCCGCCATCGCTCCTTCAAGCCCCGTACCGGGGAGCTTACTGCGCCGGTGGAGGCGGGCTGTCCTCTGCCTGCCCGCTGCCACCGGAAGCCTCTGTTTCCTCTGACTCCTGCTTGTCCTTGGCCGCGGCCTGGATCGCCTGGATGGTCTTCAGGCGACCTTCGGCGGCCTGCCGTTCCTGCGGCGTGGACCCAAGGGACAAGCATTTCTCCAGGAAGGGCAACGCGCGGTCATAGCCGGCGCTGTCGGCGCCATAGCCGAAGCCGGCGCCGCAGGTGGCCTCCGGGTCGTCTGGCTTGAACGCGAGGACCTGCTCGAAGGCGGCGCCGGCGTCGGGGCCGCGGTGTGGGTCCTGCGCGCGCAGGCCGTCCAGGGCCCAGGCGCGGAGGAGGCGGGCGTCCTTGGACCAGGGCTGCAGCGCCAGGGCCCTGGAGGAGAGCTTCTCGGCGGTGGCGTAGTCGCGGGAGGCGAGCGCCAGGGAGCCGAGGTTGAGGTGGGCCGGGGCGAAGGACGGGTCCAGGGTGGCGGCGCGCTGGAGCTCCAGCAGGGCGCGCGGGCGCTGGTCGAGCTTGAGGTAGATGAGGCCCAGCGTGTTGGCGATGGAGGCGTCCTTCCCGGCGCGCTTGCGCGCGGTGAGGGCGTACAGCTCCGCCAGGCGGGGGTTGCCCGCGTCGAGGGCGCACAGCGCCAGGGTGCGGTAGGCCTCGGCGTCGTCCCTGGACCTGGCGAGGACGCGGCGCGCGGTGGCCTCCGCCTGCTCGCGCTGGCCGGCGTTGCGCTGGGCGGCGGCGAGGCCGTCGAGGAGCTGGAGGTCGCCGGGGCGCTGTCGGAGGGCGGCCTCGTAGAGAGGGAGCGCGTCGGCGGCCTTGCTCTCCTCGCGGAGGACGCTGGCGACCGCCGCCAGGGCGCGCGCGTAGTCCGGGCGGAGGGCGAGGGCCTCGCGGTAGTGGGACTCCGCGGCGGCGAGGTCGCCCTGGCGTTCGGCGACCACGCCGAGGTCGTAGCGGGCGGCGGCGCGGTGCGGGTCGCCTTCGGGGACGGCTTCGAACTTCGCCTTGGCGTCGTCGAGCTGGCCCGCTTCGAAGGCCGTCACGCCGTCGGCGAACGAGGTGGACGCCACCGCCGCCTTGGGCTCTTCGACCTTGGGTGGTGCCTCGGGCGGCGCCACCGGCGCGACCGAGACCTGGGCAGGCGCGGCGACCGGCGCGAGGACCGGAGTCGACCGGGTCTCGCGCTGGGCGCCGGCGCAGCCCAGGAACAACGCGATGAAAGTCAGCTTCCTCATGGCCCCCCGCCTACCTCCTCGGCGCCCTTCTCCAGCTGCGCGGTCCAGGACGCGTCCGCGGCCGGAGGCTGGACCTCCCGCACCTTGGGGTACGTCCCCGGCTTGAGCTTGTTCACCTGCTCCTGGGCGGCCGCCGTCCACTCCCCGTAGATCCCCAGCTCGTACGCCCTGGCCAGCGCCTTGTTCAGCGCCTCCAGCGACTGGTCCTCCAGCGGCAGCGCCAGCTTCTGCAGCTCGTCCTGGTACATCTGCAGCTGCTGCTCCGACAGCCCGCGCGGCTGCGCCGACTCCTGGATGTCCTTGGCGATGTCCGCGTACGCCAGCCCGACCCGGGTCAGCGAGGCGATGCCCCACTCCCCCACCCCCAGCTGCAGCACCTCCAGGTACGCCTTCTCCAGCTCCCGCAGCTTCTTCCGCTTCGCCTCCAGGTCCCGCTGCACGGTCGAGATCCGCGTGAACTTGATCCCCGCGTACTCCTTCCACAGCGGCTCCAGCGCCAGGAACCGGGCGTGCGCGTACGCCGCCGTCGCGTCCGGGTCCTGCTTCGCCTCCGCGCCCAGCCGCTGGTACGACCGCACCACCTCCGCCCCCAGCGCCTCCGCCCGCCGCGCGTCCTTCAGCTCCCGCCACGCCAGCATCTGCCGGTACTTCGCCATCAGCAGCTGCGGCGGCTTCACCCGCGCGTCCCGCCCGTACGCCGTGTCGAAGCGCTCGAACGCCCTCGCCGCGTCCCCCCACTTCCGGTCGCGCTCGCGCAACAGCCCCAGCGAGTACTGCATCTGCGGCGCGTCCGGCCGGTCCTTGAACCGCGCCAGGTAGCGCTGGTACGCGCCCGCCGCCTGCTCCTCCTGCCCCAGGCCCTCGTACCAGAGCGCCGCGCTGGCCTGGGCGTCCGGCAGCCACGCCTCCGCCTCCTTCAGCAGCGCCGCCTCCTCCGCCACCCGCTCCGCCAGCCGCTCCTTGGGGCCCTTCCCGGCGCCGTCGTCCTCGCCGGGCTCCTTCTCCGGCTTGCTCTTCCTCAGCGCCTCCACCGCCGCCTTCCGCCGGTCGTACGCGGCGATGAACGACTCCGCCATCTGGGCGGCCCTGGGCAGCTCCGCCAGCTGCTCGTAGATGGTGCACAGCGTGTAGCGGACCTTCGGCTCCAGCGGCGATCCGGGGTACTCCTTCAGCGCCCGCTCCCCTGACGCCACCGCGCGCTCCAGCTCGTGGCGGTCGCGGTCCAGCAGCATGGCGTAGGTGAGCGCGCGGTCCGCGTAGTGGGACCTGGGCAGCTCCTGCACGTACTTGAGCAGCTCCTCCGCCCCGCGCGATACGTCCTTGTCGCGCTTGATCACCACCTCGTCGATCCACTTGTAGCGCGCGCCCTCCAGCACCTTCTGCACGCGCCGCCCGAACGGCGTCCCGGCCTTCACCAGCCGCTTGTTCGCCGCCAGCTCGCCCGACAGCTTCGCCAGCTCCTCCCACTGCCCGCGCGCCTCCAGCACCGACATGCTGAGGTCCGCGCCGGCCTGGGCCCGCGGGTCGTCCGGCCACCGGGCGATGATCTCCCCGAACCGCTTCGCCGCCTCCGCCGCGTGGTTGCGGTCGTACAGGAGCACCGCCGCCTGGTAGCGGATGTCGATCTCCTCCTTCACCGCCTTCGCCCTGTCCGCGGCCGGCGCCTGGTCGGACGGGTAGAGCTGCGCGTACTGGTCGCACGCCTTCACCAGCCGCTCCTCGCCCCTGGTCAGCGGCTGCTCCTCCGCCTCCGCGCCCTTCCTCTGCGGGCGCTGGTTCTCCGCCTCCACCCCGCCCTTGCCCTTCTTCTCGTCCACCTTCTGCCCGTCGCGCAGCTCGCTCTTCTCCAGCGTGCCGCGCTCGGTCTTGAGCAGCTTGTCCGCGGCGAGGATGGCGTCGAACGCGGCGATCTTCCGGTACGACTCGTTGGCCAGCTCCTTCGCCGCCGCGCGGTTGGGCACCTGGAACCGCACCACCTTGTCGTACGCCTCGTACGCCGGCTCCCACTCCTCCAGCGTCCAGAGGATCTCGGCGTGGAAGAAGGCCTGGTTGAACGCCGCGTCCGCCACCCACTCCGGGTCGGCGCTGGAGCCGAAGGCGTCCAGGTACTGGCGGTAGACGTCGCGCGCCAGCCGGTACGTCTCCACCTGCTTGGTCTCCTGCGCCTCCTTGTGCAGGTCGGCGGAGAGGTTCCGCATCCCCTCCTCGGCGGCGTCGAACGCGTCGCGCAGGTCGCCCTTCTTCCCCGCGTTCTTCTGCCACCAGGCGCTGCCGGGCCGGGCCAGCTCGCCCAGCTTCTTCACCTCGGCGCGGACCTGGGCCCGCTTGCCCTGCTTGGCCAGCGCGCGCACCACCGACTGCTGGAGGACGGGCGCCTCGGGGCGCATCGGGTCCTCGGCCATCAGCTTCCCGTACAGCTTGAGCGCGCTCTCCTCGTGGCCGGACTCCGCCAGCCCGTCCGCCAGCCGGATCAGCAGCTTGGGCCGCCGCGCCGCCGGCGCCTTCTGGTTGAAGTACTTTTCCGCCTGGTCCGGCTGGTCGAGCGCGACGTAGAGGATCACCAGGTCCCCCAGCGCCTCGTTCCTCAGCACCACCTGCGCCTTGGACCGGGTGTCGACGTAGTCCACCACCTGGTGGAGCTTCTTGACCGCCGCCTCCAGTTCGTGCGCGTTGTAGTCGCACCACGCCAGCTTGTAGATCGCGTACGCGTAGAGCTTGGGGTCCTGGGCGTCGGCCGCGTGCTGGAACGCGGACCTGGCGCCCTCCAGGTCGTTGTGGTCGAACGCGTGGTCGCCCAGCTGGATCCAGGTGTCGGGCACGAAGCGCGACTTCGGGTAGCGCTTGATCAGCTCCTGGTAGCGCTTGACCGCGTCGCCCTGCTTCCCCAGCTCGTGCTGGTTGTACGCGAGCGAGAACAACACCTCGTCGGTGCGCTCGTACTTCGGGAAGTGCGCCAGGATCTGGTCGTACAGGCGCATCGCCTCCTGGCGGAGCTTCTCGCTGGGCGCGTGGTCCGCCTTCGGCTGCGGCCCGCGCTTGCCGGCCTTCTCCCACGCCTGGATCGCCTGTTCGCCGCGCTTCTCCTCCTGCGCGTACAGGTACTGGTGCTTCTCCCAGTAGAACTCGGAGAGCTGGAACAGCAGGTCCGGCTTCTCCGGCGAGCCGTCGTCGAAGCCGGGGAGCATCTGCTTGAGCTGTTCGATGGCCTCGTCCCGCTTCTGGTCGG
>Ga0068860_100002113_pt1 | contig 20942 bp, 22 predicted proteins | sample KBSSwiS32_FD_66597 | JGI IMG/M metagenome (GOLD analysis project Ga0068860, IMG submission 66597) | Switchgrass rhizosphere microbial communities from Kellogg Biological Station, Michigan, USA - KBS Switchgrass S3-2 | ecosystem: Host-associated > Plants > Roots > Rhizosphere > Soil ...
CGGCCGACGCCGCGGGCCACCAGGACGAGCGGCCAGCGCCAGCCGTTCTTGGCGCGCAGCTCCTCGCTCGCTTGAATCGCCTGGCGCCAAGCGCCCACCCAATCGTGCGAGAACAGGTCATGAGCCATCGGGAGATCTCCTTGAGCGGGGGGATTGTAGCAGGGTGGTCCCCCACCCGGGCCCCGGGAAAGGTCCCAAAGGACTCCAGGGACTCCAGGGACTGCAAGGACTGCAAGGACAGGACTGCAAAGACTGCCAGGACTGCCTACTTCGTCCTTGGTGTCCTTGCCGTCCTTTAGGTCCTTTTGTCCTTTTACGCCCCCACCGCCTCCGGCTCCCACTGCATCATCTCCCGCGAATCGTCGCCCACGATCGGCGCCAACCGGGCGGTGAAGTGGCGCAGGCTGTCGGCCTGCTCGACGATCCTTAAGCCGGAAAGCTCGAAGCGTCTCGCCGCGACGTCGGCCGCGACCTCGATCACGTAGTCGAGGTGGCTCTTGGTGTAAACCCGGCGCGGCAGAGCGAGCCGGACCAGCTCCAGAGGGGCGAAGCGCTCCTTGCCGGTGCTCGGATCGATGCCGCCGAACATCAGGGTGCCGATTTCGACCGAGCGCACACCCCCTTCGAGGTAGAGGGCGCAGGAGAGCGCCTGGCCGGGCAGCTCGTGCGGCGGGATGTGCGGCAGCAGGCTCCCGGCGTCGATGTAGATCGCGTGGCCGCCCGGCGGCTCGATGATCGGCAGACCCGCGGCGGCGAGGCCCCGGCCGAACAGACGGGTGGTCTCGACCCGGTGCCGCAGGTAGTTCTCGTCGACGATCTCGGTCAAGCCGACGGCGATCGCTTCGAGGTCGCGCCCGGCAAGGCCGCCGTAGGTGGGAAAGCCCTCCGTCAGCAGCAGCAGCTCCTTGCAGCGCTGGGCCAGGTGCTCGTCGGACAGCCCCAAGAAGCCGCCGATGTTGGCCAGCCCGTCCTTCTTGGCCGAGAACGTGGCGCCATCGGCTAAGGAAAACATCTCCTGGGCGATCGACTCGACCGTACGGTCGGCCTGCCCCGGCTCGCGCAGCTTGATGAAGTAGGCGTTCTCGGCGAAGCGGCAGGCGTCGAGGAAGAACGGCACGCCGTAGCGACGGCAGAGCTGCGAGGTGGCGCGCAGGTTCGCCAGCGACGCGGGCTGGCCGCCGCCCGAGTTGTTGGTCACCGTGAGCATCACCGCGGCGACGGGGGGGGTGGACCGGTCGCCGCTCGACTGGCCGAGCATCAGCTCGAGCCGTCCGAGATCCATGTTTCCCTTGAACGGATGGTCGAGGCCCGGCTGGCGAGCTTCCGGGATCGCGAGATCGATCGCGATGCCGCCGAGCGCCTCGATGTTGGCGCGCGTGGTGTCGAAGTGGGTGTTGTTGATCACCCGTTTTCCCGCCACGCCGAGGCAGCTGAACAGGATGCGCTCCGCCGCCCGCCCCTGGTGGGTGGGCAGGATCTGCGGCAGACCGGTCAGCTCGCGCACCCGCGACTCGAAGCGAAACCACGACCGGCTGCCGGCGTACGCCTCGTCGCCCCGCTGCAGCGCGGCCCACTGGGCGTCCGACATCGCGCCGGTGCCGGAATCGGTGAACAGGTCGATCAGCACGTCCTCGGAACGGACCCGAAACAGGTTCCAATCCGCGTTTTCCAAGATCTCCAACCGCTCTTCGCGGCCGGTGATCCGGATCGGCTCCACACTCTTGATGCGAAACGGCTCGAAGAGAGCAGTCGAGATCGCCATGAATCCCCCCGGGATTTTCCTCTACCGGACATTTTTCCTACGCCATTACTCTTTCCGGTGAGCGCCGAGGGTCAGAGCGGGCCACAAATGGGACGGAAACCTGAATTTGAGGCCGAATGGACCGTTCCGAGGTAATCTGGCGTCTTGCTTATAGGAGAGGACCCAATGCCTTCGATCTTCGAACAACTCACGTCCCAGCTCAGCGGCCACACCGACCAGATCGCCGAAACCCTCGGCGCCGATCCGGGTGCCACCGCCAAGGCGATCCAAGCCGCGATCCCCCTGCTGGTCACCGGTATGGCAAAGAACGTCCAGAAGCCGGGGGGAGCCGACGCCCTGCACAGCGCGCTCGACCAGCACGACGGCAGCATCCTCGACTCGGCGTTGAACGTCTTTTCGGAGCTTCAGGCGAACCAGGGCGGCGGCATCGGGGGCAGCATCCTCGGCCACATCCTGGGCGCCAACCGGGGCGCGGCCGAGCAGGGACTGGCCAAGGCGAGCGGCCTCGACCTCTCTCAGATCGCGCGCCTATTGCCCTTGCTCGCCCCGCTCGTCCTCGCCGCGCTTGGCAAGGCGAAACAGACGCAGGGGCTCGATTCGGGCGGCCTCACCGACCTCCTCGGCCGCGAGCACGAGCACGCCCAGGCGCAACAGCCAGGCCTGATGGGCATGCTCGGCAGCCTGCTCGACAAGAACCACGACGGCTCGATGATGGACGAAGCGATGCAGATGGGCACCGGCCTGCTCGGCTCGCTGTTCGGCGGCAAGAGGTAGGGGCGGGGTTTCCCCTCCCCGGTCGTCAGCCCAACCCCGCCCAAAGGTGGAGCGTGGCGTAGCCGCGCCACGGCCGCCAGGGCTCTGAGAGACGCTCGGTCTCGGCCTCGCTCGGCAGCTTTTCGCCCGCCGCGCCGAGCGCCTTGCGCACCCCGAGATCTCCGGCGGGGAACGCATCGCGATCGCCCAGACCGCGCAATCGAAGGTACGCCGCGGTCCACGGTCCGACCCCGGGAAGAGCGCGCAAAGCGGCGGTGGCCGCATCGGCCGGCGCCGAGCGCAGCGCGATGAGATCGATCGCGCCGGAGGCGACGAGTCCCGAGCAGCCGAGGATCGAGCGCGCCTTGGCGCCGGTGAGGCCCAGCTCGCGCAGCGCGGCCTCCCCCGCATCGGCGAGCGTCTCCGGCTCGGGAAAGAAACGGAGCCGCGGCTCTTCCTTCTGCCGATCGAGCCGGGGCGCCGGACGGCCGAAGCGCGCGACCATCCGGCCGCCGATCGTGCGCGCGGCCGCGACGCTCACCTGCTGTCCCAGGATCGCGCGGATCAGCGCCTCGAACGGGTCGTCGTAGACCGGGAGCCGCATCCCCGGCCGGGCCGCGACGAGCGGCGCGAGAATCGGATCGGCGGCGGCGAGAGCGTGCAGCTCGCCGAGCGGGGCGTCGAGATCGAACAGCCTTCCGACCAGCGCCGGCAGCTCGGCCGGATCGAGCGCTCCCGCCGCCCGAACCTCCAGCGATTTTTTTCCCAAGCGGATGCCGATCGTCCCATCCCGTCCGCGCAAGGCGCGTCGATACTCCCCGTCGTTGAAACTTTCGAGTCCGGGAATCGCCCGCGCCCCGAGGAACGCGCCGAGCCACTCGGCGTCGAACGGACCTCGAACCCGAATCTTCAATCTACCGTTCGAGAATCTTCGCCAGGCGCAGCAGCTCGGGATCGAGCGTCTTTTTGTCCGCGACCACGTCGGCGAGCGGCGTCGTGGCGATCGCTCCCGCGCGCAGGCCGACCAGGACGCCGTGCTCGCCCGCCAGCAGGCGCTCGGCCGCCGCGACGCCGAAACGGGTGGCGAGCAGGCGATCGAACGCGGTGGGCGCCCCTCCGCGTTGGACGTGGCCGAGAATCGTGGCGCGCAGCTCGAAGCCGAGCTCCTCGCGCCGCTCGTGAAACCAGCGTTCGAGGTTGCCCGCGTCGCGCTCGCACCCTTCGGCGACGACCACCAGGGCGTGCCGCTTGCCGCGCGCATGGGCCTCGCGCAGGTGAAGCGCGAGATCCTCGGGCACGGTCGGAAGCTCGGGGATCAGGATCGCCTCGGCGCCGCCGGCGATCCCGGTCATCAACGCCAGGTAGCCGCAGTCGCGGCCCATCACCTCGACCAGAAACGCGCGGTGGTGCGACGAGGCCGTGGTGCGCAGGCGATCGATCGCTTCGAGCGCGATGTTCAAGGCGGTATCGACCCCGATCGTGACCTCCGAGCCGAACAAGTCGTTGTCGATCGTCGAGGCGACGCCGACCACCGGAAGCCCTAGTTGGGACAACTGGTGCGCCCCGGTCTGCGAGCCGTTGCCGCCGATCACCACGAGGCCTTCGATCCCCCGCCGGCCGAGCGCGTCGAGCGCCGCCCGGCGCCCTTCCTCGGTACGAAAGGCCTTGCACCGCGCGCTGCCGAGCACCGTGCCGCCGCGGCCGATGATGCCTCCCACGTCGCGCGCGCCGAGCGGCTGAAACGCTCCTTCGATCAACCCCGAGAAGCCGCGCTCGACGCCGAACACCTCGGCGCCGCCCGCCAGCCCAGCCCGCGCGACCGCCCGAATTGCCGCGTTCATCCCCGGCGCGTCGCCGCCGCTGGTGAGGACCGCGATGCGCTTCATGCGGGGGATGATACTGCGCGATGGCAGACCTACCCCAAAAGCAGCGCCCGGATGTCCTTGCCTTCGAGCGTGGCGTGGTATTCGAACAGGTCGGCGAGGCGCAACACCGCGCCGAGCCCCGTGCCCAGCCCCCCGCGCCGCAGCAGCAGCGCGGGGTCGATCGGCCCGCCGCAGTCGCAATGGTCGACGACGGCCATTGCGAGGTCGACGATCGGCGGCCCGGCATCGCGGGCGGAGACCGAGATCGACGGCCGCGGGCCGTCGGTCGCGGCTTCCAGGTGGAGCGTGCCGCCGCCCGCGTGACGGACCAGGTTCGAGGCCAGCTCGCAGACCACGATCGCGACCTCGCGGGCGCGCCGATGGCCGAACCCGGCTTCGAGAGCCATCCGGCGCGCGAGCGAGCCGGCCGAGACGACGTCGCTACGCCCTCGGATCGCCAGGGTGCGTACCGGCGGGGCCGGCGCCGCCTTGAGAAGAGCCACTTAGACCGCTGTACGCGCGTTCATGCCGAGTTGATCCGCTTCGCGGAGGTAGAGCTGCAGGGCGTCGCGCAGGCTGCGCAACGTGCGCACGCCGGTCAGATCGACGCCGATGTGGGTGAGCGTCTGGGCGATCGCCGGATTGATGCCGCTGATGATGCAGTCGGCGCCGAGCAGGCGTACGGCCTTCGCCATCTTGATGAAGTGATCGGCGGTCTTGGTGTCCATCACGTCGATGCCGGTGATGTCGACGATCGCCAAACGCGACTGTTTGGCGACGATGGTTTCGAGCAGCGTCTCGGTCATCTCGGCGCTCCTCTGGCTGTCGACGATGCCCACCACCGGCAGGCAGAGCACGCCCGACCAGACCTCGATGATCGGGGTCGACAGGTCGCGGATCGCCGCCTGTTGCAGCTCGATCGTCTGGAGCTTTCCTTCCAGCTCGCGGTTGGTCACCTCGTGGCGTTCGAGCGCCTCTTTGAGCGCGCGCTTGGCCTCTCCCAGCTCCTCGACGAAGACGGTGAACGCGGTCTCCAGCTCGGAGAAGGCGTCCTCGTCGTCGAACGAACGGAGCAACTCGAGGCTCGGCTCGAACTCGTCGACGCTCGCGTAGGACAGGGCCTCGATCACCCGCTGGATCCGGCGGTACGGAATCTCTATGGTCTCTCCCTCGTTCATGGCTTCTCTTTCTCCCGGCTCAATCGGTGTTCGCGGCGTCGAGGGCGGCGCGGCGCTCGTGGATCCAGTTGAGCGCCTCGTCGCGGTTGGAGAAATACACCAGCGGCGCCTTGTCGGCGCGGTCGCCGAACAGCTTGAACGCGGTCAGGACCAGTTTGATGATCACCCGCGCTTTGAGCGGCGCGCTGTGGATCGCGAGACCGCGCACCGGCATCCGGAGCATGCTTTCGTTCGCGATCCGACGGACTTCCGGCTCCATCTTTTCGAGCTTCGCGGCATCGATCACGAAGAACACCCGCTTGCGACCGACCGACCATTCCTCGTGGCGCCGGCACATCTCGGTCGCCTCCTCGGGCAGGACGATGCCGGTGAACTCCATGACCATGATGTCCGGCTCGATGAAATAGGTTTTCTGTTTTCCCGCGTGCGGGTCGTAGGCCATCTCTTGCTCCTCCTCGAAATTCATCCGGCCAAGCCGTGATCCGAAACCTCGGCGCCTACGCGCCCAGCAGCGCCTCGGCGGAAAATCCCATCACCAGCGCGGTCGCGTCGTCGTGATCGCGACCGAATTTTTCGACGATCCGCCGCGCCACCTCCCGCGGCTCGCCGGGCAGGGCTACGCGTAAGTCGCCGCGGGTCGAAACGCCGTCGGACAGCAGGCAATACACGTCGCCCGGTCTCATCGCGAACGGCATCGCGCGACAGCGCCGCAGGTTGTGGCCGACGATCCCCGCCGAGCAGAACAAGCCCGGCGAGGCTCCGGCGAGAGCGATCACGTCGATGTTGCCGACGCCGCAAAAGCTCCCCTTGCCCGCGGCGTCGACCTTGAGCACGCCGACCGCCGCGCCGCGCGTCTCGCGCATCGCCTCGTGGCAATGCAGGACGATCTCCTCGACGCCGAGGTCCAGCGTCTGGCGAATCGCCTCGACCGCGCGCGTCGCGGCGAGCGACGCCTCGTGACCATGACCGAGCCCGTCGATCACCGCGGCGAGAAAGCCGCCGGTCCCCACCTCGACCAGGAATTCGTCTCCGCATGCGGCTAGGCCGCGAAAGGGACGGCTCCAACCGCCCGCTTTCACCGCTCTCCTTGAAACGCGCAGGTGACGACCGTGCCGCGCCCCGGCGCGGTCTCGATCGCGAATTCGTCGGTCAATTTCTTGACCGCGGCGAGCCCCTTGCCCATGCCGCGATCCGAACGATAGGTACCGGCGAAGATCGTCTGCAGCTTCGCCGGATCGATCCCCGGCCCGGAATCCCGGGCGATGATCTCCAGCCGGGGCTCCCCCTCGTCGAGCCGGGGACGCAGCTCGATCATCCCCTGGCCGGCATAGAACACGATGTTTCTCGCCAGCTCGGAGACCGCGGTCGCGACCTTCACCGACTTGAATTTCGACAGGCCCAAGCGGACCGCTTCGGACCAGGCGTCGAGCCGCGCGGCGGCGATGTCTTTTTCCGCGTCGATCGGCAAGCGTTTCGGGCCGACGGCCAAGCCGGCCCGAGCCGGCTCGACCGTCGGTGCTCCCGCGAGCGCCCGGGTGCAGGCGGCCATCAGCTCGGTGCTGCCGTTCCTCGCGAACAGGCGGACGGAGCTTTCGAGGTCCGACAGCACCCGGCGGCGGTCGACCTCGGAGAGGTCTTCCACCGCGATCTGGGCGACCGGCCCGAGCCGCCGGTAGATGCTCCGCTGGGTGATCTCGGAGATCGAGCCCGCAAGCACCGCGCCGATCGCGCCTTCGACCGTGTTTGGAGCCATCGGAGTCATCGGAGCCATCGGAATCGTCGTCCTCAAACGGCCCTTTCGAGCCGGGCGAGCGCCAGATCGAGGTTCAAGGCGGTCTCGACCGCGTCGAGCTCGACGCCCATTTCGACCAGGGTCATCGCGACCGCCGGCCGGACCCCGACCAGGAAGCAGTCGGCGCCCATGAAGCGGACGGAGCGCCCGATGTCGTTCAAGATGCGGGTGATGTAGCTGTCGATGATCTCGACGCCCGAGACGTCGAGCACCACCCCTTTGGCGCCGCTCTCGCGAACGCGCTCCATGAGCGCCGCCTGGAGGTCGAGCGCCAATCGATCGTGAAGCTCGATCTGGATGCTGACCAAGAGGCAATTGCGGATCTGAATGATCGGAACAACTTGCTCCCCTCGCGGAGACAAGGCGGGACTATGACTCACGACAATGACCACCCCTCCGGATCTTTTCCAGGCGCTCTAGATCGCTTCATCCGAGGCCAAGTCCTGCGGCACGGCAGAGATCTCCCCGCCACCGAACACGAACCTGGATCCTCGGCTTCAGATAGCGTGGTGCGCGAAGCGGCCGAAATGGAGCCGCAATGCGCAGAGAAAATTGAAATTCGATGTGAGAGACGGGAAGCGAGGGCGTTTTCCCGCCCCCACCGAAACGACCCGGCCAAAAGCGCCGGCCCTATCGGAACGAAATTGGGAATCCGGTCAGATGTAGTTGGCCGGATGGCCGGTCTGGAAGCCGACCACGCGCTCGCCCGGGCGGAAGGCGCCCTCACGCGCCAGATCTTCGACGCCCGCGAGGACCGCCGCCCCTTCGGGGCCGATCAAGACCCCTTCTTTTCGCGCCAGGCGCGCTATCAGCTCCGCGATCCGCGATTCCTGGATCGCCAACGCGCGCCCGCCGCTTGCGCGCACCGCCCGGAGCACGAGGAAATCGCCGATCGCCTTCGGCACGCGGAGACCCCAGACCTCCGTCGCCGGATTCTCCCAAGCCGCGGCCGACGGCTCGCCGCGTTCGAAAGCCCGGACGATCGGCGCGCAGCCCGCCATCTGCACGATCACCAGCTTCGGCCGCTTGGGCCCGATCAGGCCGAGGCGCTCCAGCTCGTCGAATGCCTTGTGCATGCCGACGATTCCGGTCCCGCCGCCGAGCGGATAGACGATCCAGTCCGGCAGATCCCAGCCGAATTGCTCGGCCAGCTCCAACCCCATCGTCTTCTTGCCTTCCACCCGGTAGGGCTCGCGGAGGGTCGAGATGCCCCAATACCCCTCGGCGCCCTGCTCCAGCAGCTTGCCCGCCTCGACCAACGTGCCGGGCGAGGAGAGCACCTCGGCGCCGTGCGCGCGGCAGCGGTCGAACACGGTCTTCGGCGTGTCCTCCGGCAGGGCGACCCGGGTCGGCAGACCGGCCGCGGCGGCATAGGCGGTGAGCGCGAGCGCGGCGTTTCCGGCGCTCGCGAGCTGCAGGCCCGGCGCGCCCAGCTCGCGCGCCCGATTGACCGCGAGCGACAGGCCGCGCGCCTTGAACGAGCCGGTCGGATTGAGCGACTCGTCCTTGAGCCAGACCTTCACTCCGTCGAACGGCGCGCCGGGAAAGAGCTCATCGAGGCGCGCCATCCGGACCAGCGGCGTCCCCCCTTCTCCCAGGTCGACGCGACCGTCGAAGTCGGCGATCGGCAACAGCTCGCGGTAGCGCCAGAGCGTCCAGGGGCGGTTCGGCAACGCGGCGAGCAGGCGCCGGCCCTTCTCGACGTCGAGGTCGTATTCGACCAGCCACGGAGCCCCAGCGGGCGACAGGAACGACGGATGATCGAGCGGCGCGGGAACGCCGGTCCGCGAGCAGATCAGCTCGGTGGCCCAGCGCTCCCCTCCCGCCACCGTAAGCCTCACTGCGGCGGAGTCTCGTCGATCAGGTCGGAGCTGAAGTCGGAAAACAGCGCCTCGGGGATCGCCTGGTCGGCGGCGAGCCGGCCGGTCGTGAACTTCTCCTCCTCCGAGGTCGCGGCGTCGATCTGGTCCTTGTACTTCTCGATCAGGTCGGCGTTGTGGTGGAGCGCGAGCGTCAGCTCCTCTTCCACTTTGCGGCTGCCGAGGTCGGCGATTCGCTGATCCAGCTCGGCTTTCCGGGCCGCGTCGGTCTCCTCGGCCCGCAGGGTCTTGAGCAGCCGCAGATAGTCGCGATCGCCCGCCGCGAGCTGCGCTTCGAGGTCGCGGTTCATCTGCCAGCGCTGGACCTCGCGCACCCGGTCGGCGACCCAATTCAGCTCTTTCGGGTTGTCGCCCAGCTCGCGCGCCGCGGCGAGATCGACCGCGCCGATCGGCTCCCCCTTGGCCTTCTTCGCCTCTCGCAGCGCCGCCGCCTTCTTCTGGACCTCGACGAACATCTGCACCTGCGGCTCGGTCAGCATGCCGTTTTCCGGCGGCGTAAAGTCGAACGCCGCCAGGTCGGACTCGGGGGCCGCGCTGGTCATCGGGGCGCCGGTCGGCCTAGGAGGCACGGCTTCGGAAGTCTGCGCCTTCCCGCCACACCCCACGACCCAAACCAACACCCAAAGACCTCCAAAGAAGGTCCACGCGGTCCTAGCCGTCCTTTGGGTCTTTTCCGCCATAGGAATCGCCACCGATGCTATCAGGAACCCACTCGGCCCAGCGCCATCTCGTACCCCTCACGGTAGCGGGCGGCGACCGCGCCCCAGGTCAGCTCGCGCTCCGCTTTGGCGCGACCGGCCTCGCCAAAAGCCCGGCGGCGCTCGGGGTCGCGGAGCAGTCCGATCAGCGCCGCGGCGACCGACTTTAAGTCCCCCTCCTGGGTGAGCAGACCCGTCCGGCCCGGCTCGACCGCGAGCGGAACGCCGGAAATGCCGGACGCGACGACGCACAAACCGCTCGCCATGGCTTCGAGGATCACGTTCGGCAGGCCGTCGACGTTGCCCTGCGCGTCATGGACGGCGGGCAGGACGAACAGGTCGGCCGCGCGATAGAGATCCGGCAGGGTGTCGCGCAGCACGCCGCCCGGCAGGTGGACGTGGCCCCCGAAACGCGCGGCTTCGCGTTCGAACCGCGGCAGGAGATCTCCCCCACCGGCGAGCACCACGTGCGCTTCCGGCACCGCGGCGAACACTTCGGGCAGCGCGTCGAACAGGACGTGAAAGCCCTTCTTGGTCGCCATCCGGCCGACGCCGAGCGCGAGCGGCGCGGACAGCGGAATGCCGAGCCGCGCCCGCCAGCCGCCCGGATCGAGATCGTCCTCCCCGCGGGGAGAAAAGTGCCGGATGTCCACGCCGTAGGGGATGACGCGCGAACGCCCCTCCGGAAAGCCCAGGGCGGCCACCCGGAGGACCAGCTCGGGCGAGCAGCCGGTGAGCAGCCGAGCCCGGCGAAGCGCCGCGCGCGCGAGGGTTCGCACCCCCGGCTTTTCGGCCAGGAAGACGTCGCTGCCGTGGAGGCCGATGGCAAACGGCACCCGGCCGACCGTCGCCGCGATCAAGCCGTTGGGTACGATCCAATGCGCATGGACCAGATCGTAAGAATCCCGCTTCAGCTCGCGCACCACCGCCCGCCGCGCGCCCCAGGCATAGAGCGGCGCGACCAGCGCGGCGCCCCCTTTCACTTTCTCGTCCGCTTCGAGGCTTCGGCCGTAGCCGAGCACCTCGCGCGACTCGGGCGCGTAGCGAAACGTGCGGGTGAGGACCCCGTCCGCCGTCCAGGATTCGGGCAGGCCCGTCGCATGGGGTGCGAGCACCGTCACCCGGTCGCCGCCGCGGACGAGACCCACGGCCAGATCGCGAATGAACGGCCCGGCGCCGTCCTCCGGAGTACGCGGATAGGTTTGGGTGAGGAAGAGGAGATTCAAGGGAGCGGACTCCCTCACTCCAACCGTTCCTTGATCGAGTAGCTGTCCGGCCGGCGGAAGCTCTTGAAGGTCAGCATCTCGCCCAACAGACCGGTCGTGAGCACCTGGATGCCCATCAGCATGAGCAGCATGCCGAGCAGCAGCAGCGGCCGGTTCGACAGGTAAGACCCAAGGAACCAGAGCACCGCGAGGTAGAGATTGATACCGAAGCCCGCGGCCAGAAACACCAGCCCGACCGCGCCGAACAGGTGGAGCGGCCGGCGCGTGTACTTGGTGATGAAGAGGACGGTCAGCAGGTCGAGCAGACCTTTATAGAAGCGGTCCCAGCCGTACTTGCTCGCCCCATGGCGCCGCGGGTGGTGGACCACGTCCACCTCCCCCACCTGGAAACCGCGCCGGCTCGCGAGCACTGGAATGTAGCGGTGCAGCTCGCCATAGACTGAGATCTCCTCCAGCACCTCGCGCCGGTAGACCTTGAACCCGCTGTTGAAGTCGTGCAGGTCGACCTGCGCGAGCTTCCGCGTCACCCAGTTGTAGAGCCGCGAGGGCCAGCGCTTCGACGCCGGATCGCGCCGGTACTTCTTCCACCCGGATACGAGATCGAGCTTCCGCTCCTCCAGAGCCGCGAGCATCCGCGGAATCTCCTCCGGCGCATCCTGCAGGTCGCCGTCCATCGTGACGACGATCTCGCCGTGCGAATGATCGAACCCGGCGGTTAAAGCCGCGGCCTTGCCGAAGTTCCGCCGCAGCCGAACGAGCTTCACCCGCGGGTCGATCTCGCGCGCCGCGCGAATGCGCTCCGGCGTGCCGTCTTTCGAGCCGTCGTCGACGAACACGATCTCGAAGCTGCGATTGAGCCCGTCGAGCACCGTGGCAACGCGGGAGGCCAACTCCAGCACCGAGCCCTCCTCGTCGAGGACGGGGACGACTACGGAGATTTCCACTTCGGCAAGATTCGGCTCGGGCGCCCCGACGGTCGGCGCATCTACCACCGGTCGCGGCCCGAAAGCGGGTTGGCTGCTCATCGGGGGCGGATTGTAGCAGGGGGCGGAAATCGCGAGTCGGTCGGCGGGAGCTAGATTGGCGGCACAGATCGACTAAACGGCCGGGCCGGTGCTCAGCCGTCCCCCGAAGAGGTTATCTGCGCAGCTGACAGGTGGAGAGGAATTTGAGACATACTTGGTGCAACCCTTGGTAAGTGGCCGATGTTAGAACCGGCCCCGGCCATTCCAAATGCGTCATCTCGCAGCGAGCCGCAGCACCATGAAAACGGCCGATATCGACATCCTCGTTCAGGAAGGCGAAGGCACGACGCTCGAGTTCAAGGAAGGGCTATCGGCTGCATTCGCTCGCGAGCTTGTAGCGTTGGCGAATACCATTGGCGGCCGGATCCTGCTCGGCGTGCGCGATGACGGTGCGGTAGTCGGGGTGAAAGACTCGAACTCCTTGCGCGCCCGAATCCAGGACATCGCCCGCAACTGCGACCCACCGGTTCACGTCATCGTAGAGCCGATTGGTGCGGTCACCGTGGTCCACGTGCGCGAGAGCGAGGCAAAACCCGTGCAGTGCAGCGACGGCTTTTTCTGGCGGCAGGGAGCTGTGACCCAGAAGCTAAGCCGTGACGAGATCCGCGACTTCTTCCGTGCCGAAGGTACGGTTCGCTTTGATCTTTCCCCCTGCCCGCGTTTCCACTACCCAGACGACTTCGACCCTGAGAAGTACGAGGCGTGGCTGGGGCTCTCGGGCATCAGCGGGAAACCGAGCACTGAAGATGTGCTGGTGAACATCGAAGTCGCCGAGCGCACGGGCGGCAAACTCCTTTTTCGCAACGCGGGCGTGCTGTTCTTTGCAAAGAACGTTCGACATTTTTTCACCCAGGCCTATATCACCTGCCTGCTGGCCAAGGGCACGGATAAAGTGGATATCCTCGACCGCAAGGACTTCGACGGCGGAGTCGTGGGCGACATCTCGGACGCGTTGCGTTTCATCGAGCGCAACACCCGCTTGGCCTATCGCATCGAGACGCTGCAACGCCAGAACATCTCCGAGTACCCGATGAAGGGCCTCCGCGAAGCGATCACCAATGCGGTGATGCATCGTGACTGGTTTGTCGAGGGAGCCAATGTCTTCGTCGAGATCTACACCGATCGCATTGAGGTGGTCAGTCCGGGCAGCCTGCCCAAGGGTATGACTCTGGCCGACCTCGGCCGCAAGAGCATCCGGCGCAATACCCTGATCGCCGATCTCCTGCACCGGATCGACTTCATCGAGAAAGCGGGAACCGGAGTGAAACGCATCCGCGACGAGGCGCGCGAGGGGGGCTACCCCGAGCCGCTCTGGGAGGTCAACGGCTTCACGACCGCGATTTTCGGACCCAACCCCGCTGTGCGGACCGCCGCCAGCTCTCGGCCGGGACCAAGTCGGGACCAAGTCGGGACCAAGTCGGGACTAAGCCGGGACCAAGTCGCAATCCTCCGCAAGTGTTTGGAACAACAGCCACTGACGGTGTTGATGGACCTCGTCGGCCGCTCGAACCGCACCAAGTTCAGGGACCAAGCAATCGGCCCTCTGTTAGCGAAAGGCCTGCTCGAGTTGACCATCCCCGACAAGCCGCGCAGCAGCTGGCAGCGTTATCGTCTCACGGCGGCTGGCATCGACTATCTGAACGAACTGGACGGGGAGAAGTAAGAGGCGAAGATCGGAATCGTGGCGTTGAGCCGAGCGTGCAAATTGGCTATCTTGGTTTCCTTCGAGAGAGAGATCCTGGAGGAACCACCACGATGCGACACCGCGCCGGATTTCGAATCTGCAGGCTGGCACGGCGAGAGACCTTTATTCGTTGGCTCAACTAGCAGCCAACGCTCGAAGCTCGGCCAGAAGCTCATGGCCGTCGACGAACTCGCCGCGGCGGATCTCGTCCATAGACTCCGACAGGTCGCGCTCCTGATCCGCGGAGAGACGGATCGGCTCCGTGTCCTCTGAGGCCAAAACCATCACCCTCGATCCTTCGGCCAGGAACTCCTCCGGAACTTCGATCTTACCCCCGATGACCGTACCCGTCGCGATCTTCATTCATCGATTCTAGGGGCACCACCCAGGTCGCGCAACCATCTCCCAGGGCTAAAACCGCCAGCGCTGCCCTCGACACCGAAATCGCGCTGCGTAACATTTACCTCCCTTCTTCGGACTCTAATCTCCAGGAGGCTGATCCTGCCGGCCGCCTGATAATCAATCACAGGGGAGGAAATGAAATGGCACTTCGCAAATCGAAAGAGGTCGCAGGGACGCTCCAACGGGCCAAAGGCGACGCGCTACCCGCGCAGGTCGTGACCGAGGTCTCTGCCCGGATCCGGTTCAAGTTCCGGTATACGACCGGCCCGTTCCTGCTGCCGCAGGATTCGGGCTCGTTGGATTGGTTTCTCTTGAACAACGACACGACGAAGCAGATGGCGCGGGTCACGGTGTTCCAGTGCCCCGTCGGACAGGTGAAAGTCGCCATGCCGCCGGGGCCACTGGTGGTCACCCTCAATCCGGGCGAGTCCACGCACAACGCGAACACCTACCCCGAAGGCTTCGCCTACGAGGTGACGGTCGAGTGCAACAGCCGGCTGCTCTTCCCCTACGTCTCGGTCTGGCCCGCGAACTTCGGAGTCGTCATCCCGGGCACCGGGATCAATTCGGGAACTTTCCTCGCGCTGATGCCCTGAGAGAGGACTCCGGATACGGGCGCGGCCTCAAGACCGCGCCCTCGATCTCCCATCCGTGGCATCATCGCGCACCAACGTTCGCGCAAGCGAAGAGGAGATCGACATGAAGCGCAACCGGAAGATCCGCCTTCACCGCGAAACCCTCGCCCGCCTCGATGCAGTGAGCGGAGCCGGAGCCGCTCGGGTCATCGGCGGCGACACCGAGTTCTCGGCCTGCGAGGTGATCACCGAATGCCCGAGCAACTGCTACGTCACCTGCCAGCCCACTTGTGGTATCGGCTGCGGGACGGGGACGGAGGCGGCCTGAGAAACCGTTCCGCCGGACCGGCGGGGGGAACTTGGGGAGCTCCCAACCCTTCCGCTGGACCCGCGGAACGATCTTTTTCCCGAAAAGACCCCTACGCTGGCCTAGGGGAACGGTCTTTTCCCAAAAAAGATCCTTACGCTGGCTCAGGGGAACGGTCTTTTCACAAAAAAGACCCTTACGCTGGGCCAGCGGAGGAGTCTTTTCTTCCAAATAACCACTCCGCTGGTCTGGCGGAATGGTCTTTTTCCCCAAAAGACCCTTCCGCTGGGCCGGGGGAACAGTCTTTTCCCAAAAAAGACCCTTACGCTGGGCCAGCGGAGGGGTCTTTTCTTCCAAATAACCACTCCGCCAGGCTGGCGGAACGGTCTTTTTCCCCAAAAAACCACTCCGCTTAGTCGGCGGAACGATCTTTTTCCTCAGGAAACCCTTCCGCCGGCTTGGAAGGATGGTGCGCGGGAGCCGAAGAAGGCTTCTCTCGCGCTTCTCGGGGATTTACCGCGACGCCAGAATCTCCTCCGCGGCAGTCTTGCCGCTTCGCATCGAGTGGTCCATGTTGTGGTACTGCCACTCGCCGAAGCGGCCGACGTTCCAGATGCCGTGGGCGCGGAGGTAGGCTCGAATGATTTCCAGGTTCTTGGCGTGGTCGAGGTCGTAGATCACGTAGGCGGGTTGGATTTCGACGGTATGGATCAGCTCGATCTTGTCGTCGGGGGTGAGGATTTTCGCTACCTGGAGGGCCTGGATCGTCCGCTCGACCGCTTGGTCCTTGTCGAGCGGGCGAGATTTGGAGAACGCCACTTCGGTCGCGATCGAGCTTTTGCCCGGCGGCACGGTGTCGGGGCTGAAGGTGGCGGGAAACGACAGGCGGTGGAACGGGAACGGCTCTTCGTAGAAGTAGACCCAGTGCTTGTCCGAGACGTTCGGCCGGTCGATTCCGAGGTTGATGCAGTAGATCCCCTGGTATTGGAGCCCCTTGCAGGCGCGCTCGACTTCGTAGGGCAGGTTGGGGATGAAGCGCGGTAGAAAGCAGAGCGGCAGCGAGAAGATCAGATGGTCGAACGGCACGATCTCGCCGTCGGCGAACACCACCTGCTTTTCCGGCAGCTCGATCCGCTCCATGGTCCGGCCGAGCTGGACGTTGTTCACCCGGGCGCCGAGCGCTTTGGGCAGCGGCTCGATCGCGCCGCTTTTGGTGTACCAGAAACTGGAAGTCGCCCCGACCTGGGCGACGTCGTCGGTGAGCGCCCCGGCGATGATCCGCTCGTAGTCGGGGGTCGGCACCCGGCGGCCGATCCAGCTGAAATCCATCGTGCTCGGCTCGACGGTCCAGATCTTCTTGGCGTACGGGATCATCAGCCGGTCGGCGATGCCGTCGCCGAAGAAGCCGCGCATCCATTCTTCATAGTTGGTCGGGTGAAACTCCCCCCGCGCCTGGGCGCGCGCCGCGTCGACCAGGCCGACAAGGCACTCTTTGACCAGCGGCACGGGGAGCCCGTAGAGGTGGGCCTGGAACGGGAAGCGGGTATAGAGGTCGGAGGCCAGGTGGTAGATGAACGCCTGCCGCTCCTGGGCGTGGAAGTTGTCGCCCAACAGGTCGCGGATCAGCGCCTCCATCTCGGCGTCGATGGTGAACAGGATGTGCGGCCCGAAATCGAACAGGTAGCCGTCGATCGCGGTCGAGCGGGCGAGGCCCCCCACCCGATCCTCGCGCTCGAAGATCTGCCAGTGCTCCTCCCCCGCGCGCTGCAAGGTGTAGGCGGCGGTGAGGCCCGCGAGGCCGGCTCCCAAGATTACGTCTTTGCGTTCGCCCATCCGATTCGTTGGCTCCGTAACGGGGTTCGTGCCGCTCCCCCGCTTCGGTGAGGGCGCGTCATTGTGGTCCGAGACCTTCGCCGGGGTCAAAGACCGCTCTCGCGCGGTCGGCAGGTTACGCGAGGACGGAGCGCAACTGTTTGAGCCCGAAGGGCGAGTTTGAGCACCGCCCGCAGCGGAACCTGCCGACCGCGCGCCGCGGGCGCACTACGCCATCAGCTGGTGGAACTCGCGCGTCGTCTCGTCGAGCGGTTCGAGACCCAGCTCGCCGAGCAACAGGCTGCACAGCCGGTCGTATTGGCGCCGCACCAGGTCGCGCCTCCCCTGTTCGCCGTAAAGGCGCATGACCGCGATGTGGACCCGCTCCTCCAGGGGATCCTCGGAGAGGAGCGCGCGATAGGCGTCGAGCGCCGGCTCGTGGTGCCCCAGTTCCAGCTCTAGATCGCCGAGAGACTTGAGCAGCTCCAGATAGGCCCGCTGCGACTGGTCGCGGCGCGGCCCGGCCCACTCGCCGTCGACCCGCGGCAGGAACGAGCCGCGGTAGAGCGACCAGGCGCGGCGCAGGTGCTCGACCGCCGCCTCGGGTCGCGCCGTCGATTCGCCCCGGGCGCGCTCGACCAGGGCGCCCAGCTCGACCCAGTCGATCTGCCAGTCGATCTCCGGGTTCAAACGGTAGATCCCTTCGTGCAGCAGCAGCGGCACCACCTTCGGCTTCATTCCGGCCGACAGCGACCGCCGCAAATGGGACAACGTGGGATGAAAGTTCCGCAGCACGTCGGCGGGGCTTTCGCCGCTCCAGATCTCTTCGATCAGCTCGTCCCGCGAGGCGGACAGGTCGGTGGAAGAGGAAAGATAGGCGAGGGTCTGGAACGAGCGCCGGAGCGGAAACCGTATCGCCACCGCCCCGGCTTCGGTCAGGCGCTCGACCTGCGGCCGGCCGAGCAACGCGACGCGAAACGCCGGGCGATCCGGGGCGGCAGAGACGATCGGCGGAGCGGCAGGCGCCTCGCGCATCCGGGCCGAGGCCCCTTTCGGCCGAGCGCGAAGCCGCCCCTCGGCACCCCTTCCGCGCCGTTCGACCCAGGCGGCAAGCAGACGCGGCAGGCGCGGATTCGCCTCGTCGCCCAGCGCCAGCCCCGAGGCGACGAGCGCGGTGAGATCCTCGTCGCTCCAGCGGTCGAAATCGAGCGTGGGAAGGGCGGGCACGACCTCGGAGCGGAAGAAACCGCCGAGCGCTTCGCCGACGTCGATCAGCGCCTCGGGCGAGACATCCGCAGGCAGATCGCGGTCCGACGAGGCGAGGATGCGCAAGGGGCGAAGCCAGCCGTCGGTCGCCGTCCGGAGCGCCGTCGCGGTCTCGGGAGCCAGCTCGACGCCGCGCGCGCCGCGCCACACCTCGCGAATCTCGGCGGCGTCGAGCAGCAACTCGGGCGGATAGACATAGGCGGTTCGGAGCGGCAGGACGGCGCGCTCGGCCCCGGCGAACGCCAGGCGGAGCCCCGGGGGGAGCCAGCGGACGGCCTGATCGAGAGCGGCGGCGGCAGGCGGGGCGGCCAGCACCGCCCAGGCCGCCTCCTGGTCCCTCGCCCGCGAGAGCGCGCTCTTCCACCGGGCGGCGCTTTCGATATCCCCCAGAGGCAAAGCGACGCTACCGGCTTGGGCTCCGAGCGCAGCGAGGATGCCGCTTTTGCCGGTCCCCGGCCAACCCCACAGCTGCACCGCAGGCGCTTCGAGCAGCGCCATCCGGTGGAGGATGCGCGCGGCGTGCGGCAGGGCGAAGGGCTGATCCGTATCCACTGCGTCTACTGTAACCGACGCTCCGTTTCAGTCGGTCAAATGCCAGCCCTGCCCGCCCAGCGCCGCCGCCAGCTCCTTCCGTGCGCGGTGGATGTTGGTTTTCACCGTGCCGAGCGGCTGGCCGGTGACCTCCGCGATCTCCTGATAAGAGAGCCCTTGCCGGAAGCGCAGCAGCAGCACCTCGGAGTAGTCCGCCCGCAGGCCGCGGAGGCCGCGATCCAAGGCGCGCGCCAGGTCGTAGCGGCCGGCGCCCGCCTCCGGACTTTCGCTCTTCTCGTCGGCCAGCACCGACGCGAGATCCGCTTCGTCGTCGCCGTGCGCTTCGAGCGGCAGGGTGTCCAGTCCCGGCCGGCGCAGGTGGTCGAGCGTGGCGTTGTGGGCGATCTTGAACAGCCAGCTCGAGAACTTGCGGGTCAGGTCGTAGGTGTCGAGCCGGCGAAAGGCCTTCAAGAACGTCTCCTGGGCGATGTCCTCGGCGACCGTCGAATCGTGGACCATGCGCACGATCAGACTGAAGATCGGCCGTTCGTAGCGCCGCACCAGATCGTGAAACGCCCGCTCGGACCCGGCGAGCGCCCGGGCGACGAGATCGGCGTCGGAAGGAACGGCAAGCGCGGCGCCGCCCGGGCGGACTTCGCCCAAGGCATCAGGTATGCCGGCCATTCCGTTCTCTCCTCACGCGACTGTTACGGCAAGGCGTGGTACGAGGTTGCGCGGCGGGGCGCCGCCGGACTGCTACACTCCGGGGGAGTCGGCGCCTTGGCGCCGGGATTCATCCCCTTGAAACTAGTGGAGGTCGACGATGCGGAATCTCACCATAGCCTGTCTCGCGCTCATCCTGACTCTATCCGTCCTGCCCACTCCGGCCCACGCCGCGACCGTCGCCGGGGTGAACGTGCCCGACAAGGCCGACGCCGAGGGCACGGCGCTGGTGCTGAACGGCGCCGGCCTGCGGACCAAGCTGTGGATCAAGGTGTACGTCGGCGCGCTCTACCTGCCCGGCAAAGAGAGCAACGCGGCCAAAGTGCTCGCCGCGGACACGGCGCGCGAGACCCGGTTCTTCTTCCTTTACAGCGTCTCCAAAGACCAGATGTGCGACGCCTGGAGCGAGGGTCTGGAACAGAACTCGCCGAACGCTTCGGCCCAGGTGGCCAAGGACTTCAAGACCCTCTGCACCTGGATGGAAGACATCCCGAAGGGGAACCAGATGGCGCTGGTCTACGTCCCGGGCAAGGGGACGACGCTGACCGTGAACGGCAAAGCGAAGGGAACGCTCGCCGGCAAGGCGACCTCCGACGCGATCCTAGGAACCTGGATCGGCCCCGATCCGGCTCCGGGCGCGGACTTCAAGAAAGCGGTTCTCGGCGGCAAATAAGCCCGCCAGCTCGCTTTTGCATATTGACAACTGGCTATTGATCTGCCAAGATTCGCTTGCGGGGAGGCAAGATCCTCCTCTCATCCCTCCCAAGAGGAGCGCCAAGGCGCTCCTCCTTTTTTTTGCTTGGTGGGGGCTGGAAGCGGCCAGGTTTAAGCCTCGCTCCTTCGGGCGCCTTCGGCAGCAGCCAGTCGCTGCGGGACTTAAATCTGGCCGCTTCCAGCTTTTTGCTCACTCAACGCCAGAACAACCCGACGATCACCACCGCCAGGATCAGGCGGTAGACCCCAAAGACCGTCAGGCTCCGCTGACGGAGCCAACCGAGCAGCCATCCGATCACCAGGTAGCCCGCGACGGCGGAGACCGCGATGCCGACCCAGGTGGCGGGCCAGCCGACTTCGGGGGCCGTACCGTGGAGCACGGTTCCGAGGACCGAGTGCCCTGCGGCGAGGATGCCGATCGGAATCGAGAGCAGGAACGAAAACCGCGCAGCGGCCGGGCGGGCCAGCCCCAAGAACAGGGCGGCCGTGATCGTGATCCCCGACCGCGAAGTCCCCGGGTTGAGCGCGAGCGCCTGGGCGAAGCCGATCAGGGCGACGTCAGTCCAGGAGAGATCCGCGATCCCCCGTTCACGGCGGCCGTAGCGGTCGGCGGCGAGCATCAACAGGCCGAAGAACGCGGCGTTCGCCGCGATCAGCAGAGGGTTCCGGGCCACGGTCGCGATCGAATCGTGAAACAGCAGGCCCGCGACCGCCGCGGGAATCGTCCCGACCGCGAGCTGGAGCGCCAG
>Ga0068860_100002116_pt1 | contig 20935 bp, 18 predicted proteins | sample KBSSwiS32_FD_66597 | JGI IMG/M metagenome (GOLD analysis project Ga0068860, IMG submission 66597) | Switchgrass rhizosphere microbial communities from Kellogg Biological Station, Michigan, USA - KBS Switchgrass S3-2 | ecosystem: Host-associated > Plants > Roots > Rhizosphere > Soil ...
GTCATCATCCGGCTGCCGAACACCGCGTCGGCCTCGCGGTCGCGCAGCGGGGTGAGCAGCCGCGGCATCTCCTCCGGCGCGTACTGGCCGTCGCCGTGCACCAGCACGACGATGTCGAAGCCGTGGTCGATCGCGTAGGTGTAGCCGACCTTCTGGTTGCCGCCGTATCCCTGGTTGTACTCGTTGCGGAGCACGTTCATCCGGATCTCCGGATGCGCCTCCTTGTACTCGCGGCCGATGGCGAAGGTGCGGTCCTCGCTGGCGTCGTCCACCACCAGCACCTCGCAGTCCAGCCGCTGGAACACCTCCGCCGGGATGCGCTCCAGCACCCGCTTGAGCGTCGCCTCCGCGTAGTACGCGATGACGAAGATCAGCAGCTTCTTCTTGCGCGGCCGGGCAGCCATGAGCTCACCGAAAGGTTAACCCGCCGGGTACGCCAGGGCGATCAACGAGACCCCGAACGGGAGCGGCGCGCGGGGGACCACCAGGCGCTCGGCGGAGAAGAGCGCCTCCAGCACCTTGTTCAAAGGCCCCGGCGTCTCCTTCAGGTCCGAGGCGCCGGCGCCGCCGCCGCGCTCGGGGACCAGCTTGCGCGCCAGGCGGACGGCGGCGATGGGCGGGAAGAGCAGGGTGTTGAAGTAGGAGGACCAGGCCATCCGGAAGCCGCCCTCCTCCAGGTGCCGCCTCAGGAGCGCGCGCGTGTAGCGCCGCTGGTGGTGGTTGAGGTCGTCGTGCCGGCTCCAGAGGAACTGGTAGGCGGGGACGGTGCAGACCAGCGCGCCGCCTTCGCGGAGCGCGCCCCGGACGGCGCGGAGGGCGGCGGGCGCGTCGGGGATGTGCTCGATGACGTCGAAGGCGGTGACCAGGTCGTACGTCTGGCCGGGAGGGATCCCGTCGGGGAGCGCGCCCAGGGAGAGCGGGACGCCGGGGCCCAGGCGCTCGCGCGCGTGGCCCAGCGCGGCCTCCGAGGTGTCGATGCCGGAGACCGCGCCCAGCTCGCGGAGCATCACCAGCATGCCGCCTACGCCGCAGCCCACGTCGAGCACGTTCAGGCCGGAGCGGCGCGGCAGCTTGCGCCGGAGCACCTCGCGCACCACCGCGCGCCGGCCGGCGAACCACCAGTGGGAGTCCTCCAGGCGGTCGAAGTCTTCGTAGAGGACGGCCTCCATGCGTTTGCCCATAGTATGAGGGAGGTCGCGAACGCCATGGCCAACGCGCTCATCGGCTACACCGGATTCGTGGGGGGGAACCTCCTGCGGCAGGCCCCCTTCGAGGGCCGCTACAACACCAAGAACGTGGAGACCATCGCCGGGCAGACGTACGACCTGGTGGTGGTGGCGGGGGCGCCCGCCGAGAAGTGGAAGGCGAACCGGAACCCGGAGGCCGACGGGAAGGCGATTGGCCGGCTGACCGCCGCGCTGGAGCAGGTGAACGCGGCGCAGGTGGTGCTGATCTCCACCGTCGACGTGTACCCGGAGCCGGTGGAGGTGGACGAGGGCGCGGAGATCGACTCGGAGCGGGCGACCCCGTTCGGGCGCCACCGCTTCGGCCTGGAGGTGTTCCTCGCCGCGCGCTTCAACACCCTGGTGCTGCGGCTGCCGGTGATCTACGGGCCGGGCCTGAAGAAGAACGTCCTCTTCGACCTCCTCCACGACCACAACCTGGAGGTGGTGCACGCGGACAGCACCTACCAGTTCTACGGGCTGGACCGGCTGTGGGCGGACGTGCAGGCCTCGCTCGCCGCCCGGTTGCGGGTGGTGAACCTCGTCTCCGAGCCGCTGTCGGTGCAGGAGGTGGCGAAGGGAGCCTTCGGGATGGAGCTCGACCACCGGCCGAAGGAGGCCAACCCGGCGAGGTACGACGTCCGGACGAGGTTCGCGAAGGCGTTCGGCGGCAAGGGCGACTACCTCACGGCGAAGGAGCAGGCGCTGGCCGGCATCTCCGCGTTCGTCCAGGCGCAGAAGGCGCAGAAGGCGAAGCGCTAGGCCCCGTCCTTCGGCTCCGGCCGCGAGACGTTGAGCAGGGCGATCTCCTGCGCCAGCTTCCGCACCTTCTCCCGCTCCTGCGCCAGCCCGATGCTGAGCCGGTACACCATCACCAGCAGCGCGGCGCAGCAGAGGAAGAACAGCGCGGACGGCGGGTAGTAGATGCCCATCGCGCTGGCCAGCACGTCGATCCCGTGCCGCCAGATGGCGAGCGCCGCGATGGCCGCGCACACCCCCAGCCAGCCCAGGATGTGCCGCTCGTGCGTCCGCCGCGACCGCGCGGAGAAGAGGATGACCGCCGCGAAGGCCACCGCCGCGGCGACGACGATCCAGCTCGACCGGGACATCCATCCACCTCCTTTCAGCGGGCCCGCAGCAGCTCCAGCGTGAGGGCCAGCGACGTCTTCACCATGTAGTACGCGGACCGCCCCGCCGTGAGCGAGCTCCGCCCGGTGGTGCGCGGCCGCATCCGCACCGGGACCTCGCGGATCCGGAACCCCTGCCGGTGCGCCATCAGCAGGCTCTCCGGCTCCGGGTAGTCGTGCGGCTGGACCCCCGCGAAGAACGCCGCCCCCCGCGGGCTGAAGGCGCGGAAGCCGGACGTGGGGTCGGTGAGCTTCTGCCGGCACAGCGCCGACACCACCGCGGACAAGAACCCGTTCCCCACCCGCCGCAGCGCCGTGGACTCGAAGCTGCGCACCTCGCCGAACCGCGTCCCCACCGCCAGGTCCGCGCCCTCCCGCACCGCGTCCAGCAGCGCGCCCGCGAAGGCCGGGTCGTGCTGGCCGTCCCCGTCCATCCGCACCACCGCGCCGTACCCGCGCCGCGCCGCGTACGCCAGCCCGGTGGACTCCGCCGCGCTCACCCCCAGGTTGATGGGGTGCCGCGCCACCAGCGCCCCGGCCGCCAGCGCCTCCTGGGCGGTGCCGTCCGCCGACCCGTCATCCACCACCAGCACGTCCGCGTCCGGCAGCGCCGCCTTCACCTCGCGCACCGTCTGGCCGACGCACGCCGCCTCGTCGAAGGCGAGCAGCAGGGCGAGGGTCCGGGGGCGGTCCACGGCGGGAACATACAGGGAGCCCGCGCGCCCGAATCAAACCTTGCGCCGGACCACGGCGCGGAGGTACTCGTCATGGGTTGGCGAGCCGCGGCCGGGCGGGAGTCGCACCCGGACCGATGAAGCCTTTCGCCATTCCCCTGTCCCGGCCGGACCTGTCCGAGCGCGAGCTGGAGGCCGCCGCGCGGTCGGTGCGGGAGGGCTGGCTGAGCTGGCGCGCGCCCTGGGTGAGGGGGTTCGAGGAGCGGTTCGCCGCGCTGTGCGAGGTCCCCCACGCGGTGGCGGTCTCCAGCGGCACCGCGGCGCTCCACGCGACCTTGCTGGCGCTGGGGATCCAGGCGGGGGACGAGGTGCTGGTCCCGGCCTTCACCTTCGTCGCCGTGCCCGCGGCGGTGCGGCACGCCGGCGCCACCCCGGTCTTCGTCGACTCCGAGCCGGACACCTGGTGCATCGACCCCGCGCTGGTGGAGGGCGCCATCACGCCCCGCACGCGCGGCGTGGTGCTCGTGCACCAGCACGGCTACCCGGCGGACGTGGACCGGGTCAACGCCATCGCCGCTCGCCACGGCCTGTGGGTGGTGGAGGACTGCGCCGAGGCCCACTTCGCGCGCCACCGCGGCCGCGCCGTGGGCGGCCTGTGCCGGGCGGGCGTGTTCTCGTTCTTCGCCAACAAGCTGATCTCCGGGGGAGAGGGCGGCGCGGTCACCACCGCGGACCCGGAGCTGGCCCACCAGGTGCGCCTGCGGGTCAACATGGGCGCCACGCCGGACGCGCCCTACGACTTCGGGGTGCTGGGGCACAGCTTCCGGATGTCCGGGCTGGGGGCGGCGGTGCTCTGCGCGCAGCTCGACCGGCTGGGGGAGATCCGCGCCCGCCGCGCCGAGGTCTTCACCCGCTACGACGCGCGCTTCGAAGGGGCGCCCTCCGTCCAGCGCCGGCCGCCGCTGCCGTGGGCGGATCCCGCGCCCTGGCTCTACTCGGTGTTGTTGCCCGACCGGTACCGCCGCGACGCCGCGGTGGCGGCGCTCCGCGAGCGCGGCATCGAGGGCCGCCCATTCTTCAAGCTGCTGCCGGACCTGGCGCCGTACCGCGGCGCGGGCGCCCCGACCGGGTTCCCGTGCGCCCGGCGGCTGGCCGAGACCGGCCTGAGCCTACCCACCTTCGGAGGCCTCCTCCCCGAGACGATCGACCGCATCGCGTCGATCGTCGACGAGGCGGCCGCCGGCCACCACCTTGCCGGAGGACACGCGTGAGCTACCAGATCGTCTACCAGAACCCGGTCACCCTCTTCGACGCCTGGCCGGAGGACCCGCAGGGGTGGTTCGAGGCCCCGCCCCGGAAGAGCGGACCGGAGTGGATGGACGCGGCGAAGGACGAGACGCTCTGCACCGCGGTCATCGACAAGCCGGACAAGGCGCTCTTCCTGGACCTCGCCGTGGCCGTCGACCTCCCCTGGGACCAGACCGGCCGCTACGAGCACTGCCAGCTCCACTGCGACCTCCAGGAGCCGTTCGGCTTCGCCGCGCCGGTGGTGGTGTGCTTCCGGATCACCCACCAGCGCCGCGTCCAGCGCGTCCGGATCGCCCTCCCCGGCGGGGTGATGGGCGCGCCGCGGGTCCGCTTCAAGCTCTTCCCCTTCCCCTATTGCCGGGGGGGCCGGTACTTCGTCCAGTCGATGCGGCTGGTCCAGCAGGAGGACCAGCACGAAGAGCCCACCCGGCGCGCCGTGCTCCAGGCGCTCAAGGACTCCATCTTCCAGTCCGCCGAGCAGGCCGAGCGCGAGTCGGCGGCGGTGGTGCACCACTACCCCAACTCCCTCACGCTGGAGATCACGCCGCGCTGCAACCTCACCTGCTCCCACTGCAGCTCGCACGGGACCGCGGAGGGGCACGTCCGCTACAACAAGGCGGTCGAGCTCGACGTCGACCAGCTCGAACGGCTGGCCGAGGAGTCCTTCGACTCGATCACCGAGATCAACCTCGTCGGGCGCGGCGAGCCGATGGTGGTCTCCCCCCGGCTCTGGGAGGCGGTGGTCCGGCGGGTGCGGCAGCACCGGGTGTTCCTCAGCATCACCACCAACGGGATGTTCGTGAAGCGCCGCGTGAGCGAGGACCTGCTCCCGCACATCGGCATCCTGCAGTTCTCCATCGACGGCGGGAGCGAGGCGAGCTTCCGGAAGAACCGCGGAGGGGCCAGCCTGGAGGTGGTGCTGGAGAACCTCGCCCACTTCGACCGGATGCGACGGGAGGCGGAGCTGCTCCGCCGCCCGCGCCTGTCGATCTCCTGGACGATGATGAAGAACAACGCCGCCGAGCTGGCGGGCTTCGTCCGCCGCATGCTGCAGCACGAGGTGGACCACTATTACCTGCGCCACCTGATGGTCTGGAGCCCGGCCGAGCGCGAGGACTCGCTGCTGCACGGCGATCCGTCGGTCTACCGGCCGGCGCTGCGCGAGGCGTACGAGCTGTTCGAGGAGCACCGGATCCGGGTGGACGCGCCCCCGCTGCCGGCGGAGCCGCGCCCCCAGGCCGTCCCCGCCGCGGCCGCCGCCCCGCCGCAGGCCCCGGCCAAGGACCGGTGCATGTACGTGCACCGCAACTCGGTGATCATGGCCGACGGCGACGTCATGGTCTGCCCCACCGCCGGCACCAAGGTGGCCGGGCAGCTCCAGGCCGCCCCGTCGTTCTGGGAGATCTGGAACGGGCCCACGATGCAGGACGTCCGCACCGCGTTCGACACGCCGCGGGAGTGGGGCGTCTGCCGGACGTGCTGGTACCGGGCCAGCCGCTACAACACCATGCGCCAGGAGGCGCAGAGCACCGGCTCCCAGACCGTGGTCCGGGAGGAGCAGCTCGACGAGGAGATGTGGGACTTCAGCCGGCCGAAGGCTTGACCGAGATGATGTAGTCCTGCTGGCCCACGCCTTCCCGGCCCGACCAATTGCCGTAGACGAGCGGCTTGCGCACCTTCATCCCCGCGGCGACGAAGATCGACACCGCGTCGTCCTGGTCGAAGGCGATGGCGCCCTCGGGGCGCCCGGGGTCGACGGTGAAGCCGCCCGACGGCACCGCGTGCTTGAAGTCGAACTGGCTCTTCGGGTCCGGCATCAGCTTGCGGGCGGTGTCGTCGATGAGGAAGAAGCTGGCCAGGCAGCGGCCACCCGGCTTCAGCACCCGCTTGATCTCGTCGACGTAGTGGACGATGTCCTGCCGGTACATGTGCGTGAAGACCGAGCCCAGGTACGCCAGGTCGAACGTGTCGTCGTCGTAGGGGAACCGGAAGCTGGCGGACTGCTCGACCCCGGTCGGGTTGTACAGGCCGTTGAAGATGTCCGCGTGCGAGAACTGGAAGTTCGGGTAGTCGCGGCTGATCGCGTCGTTGCACCAGTCGATGCTCGCCTTGACGATGTCGAACCCGCGGTACTGCCCGACGAGCCCCAGGTACTTCACCAGGTGCAGCGCGGTGCTCCCGCACCCGCAGCCAATGTCGAGCACCGACTCGTGCGGCTTGAGCTGGGCGTGCTGGACCAGCCCGTTGAACAGGTGGGCGCCGGCGGCCCGGAAGGTGGAGGCGCCGCCCACCAGCTCCATCAACTCCCTGGGGGGCAGCCGCTCCCATACCTGAGCCTGGGTTGAGCGCCTCAGGCTCTGGAGCTCCGCGTCCATCCGGTCGAGCCGCGAGGTGAGCTCCTGGATCTGCGCCTGCAACTGCCCGAGCGCGACGGCGGCCACCTTCTGGGTCGCGGCCTTCAGGTTCTTCTTGGCGGCCTTCCCCAGCTTCTCCAGGTTGGTTCCCACGGGGTTTCCTCTTTCCGGACCTGCGTTCACGTCATCCTTCATTCCGGCCCGAAACACGCGCCTGGCCACGGCCTGGGCGAGGCGCCCGGCGAACCCGGTCTCGCTCCGAGGCGTCTCCTGGGCTGGAGGCGGCGGCGTGAGGTCGTAGTGCTGGCTGGAGTAGCTCAGGTTCCGGTACGGGACCGTCGTGCTCCGGTTCAGGGGAGGCCGGAAGTAGAGCGGCTCCACGCGCGCCGGGCAGAAGTGGCCGACCAGGCTCCGCCGGGTGGAGCCGGGCCGGGTGATGGGCGCGCCCCCGTGGGCCAGGTCCGAGTGCCAGATCAGCGCGGTCCCCCGCTTCGGCCGGAAGACCTCCACCTCCATCCCCATCTTGGCGGCGTTCTCGTTCAGCAGCTTCGACCACTCGGCGTGGGCCTCTTGGCCGTCCCGGTCGGGCCTCCAGCTCTTGAACTTGCCGCTGAAGAAGTACTCCGGCAGCCGGTGGCTCCCCCGGTAGTAGCGCAGCTCGCCCGAACCGGCCTGGACGTCCTCGGCGGCGATCCACACCCCGGCGATGGTCATCGGCTCGCCGGTGACCACGTAGGCGGTGTCCTGGTGGAAGCCCTGCTGCGACCCGTACTCGAAGCCCAGGCTCTGGAAGAGGAGCGCGCCGCCGTCGAACAGCGCCTGCAGGAACCGCTGGATCGGCTCCGCCGCCAGCATGGCGCGCGGGGACTCCGCGTGGACGTAGTGGTCGACGATGCGGACGCTGTTCTCCGGGGTGAGCAGGCTCCGCTCCATCTGCGCTATCTCGTTGCGGAGGCCGACCTCGATCTTCAGCTTTGGATCCGGCTGGGCCAGCAGCCGGTCGATGTCGCGGTTGTAGGCGGCCACCACGTCCTGCGGGACCGCGTTCTCCAGGACGACGTAGCCGTTGCGGATCCACTGGCCGAACAGCGCGGCCTCGCGGTCGGTGATCGCCCCGGAGGCGCGGCGGCGCTCCAGCTCCGCCTCCGCGTCAGCGCGGTCCGGCCACAACCCACCGAACGCGCTGAAAAACGTCGGGTGATCGGACGGCGTGGGGGTGATCGTCGCTGCCATGGCGCCGCTCACCTATCACAGGTCCGGGAGCACCGTCTGCTCGCCCAGCCGCTTTCCGGCCGCGTCCTTGGCGGACAGCCGGGGTTGCTCCAGTGGCCAGCGGATGCCGATCCGCGGGTCGTTCCAGAGGATGGTCTGCTCGTGCTCCGGCGCGTAGAAGTCGGTGCACTTGTAGGCGAAGTCCGCCGACTCCGAGGTGACGCAGAAGCCGTGGGCGAACCCGGCCGGGATCCACAGCTGCCGCCGGTTCTGGTCCGACAGCTCGACCCCCACCCACTTCCCGAACGTGGGCGAGCCGCGCCGGACGTCCACCGCCACGTCGAAGACCGACCCGGCCAGGACCCAGACCAGCTTCCCCTGTCCGCGCGGGTGCTGGTAGTGGAGGCCGCGCAGAATGCCGCGGGTGGAGCGGGAGACGTTGTCCTGCACGAACGGTCCGGGGATGCCCGCGTCCGCGTAGCGCCGCTGGTGGTACGCCTCGAAGAAGAAGCCGCGCGCGTCGCCGTGGACCTTCGGCTCGACGAGCAGCACGCCGGGCAGCTCGGTGGGCAGGACGTTCATCCCACCGCGCCCCGGTGCTCGATCAGGTCCAGGAGGTAGCGCCCGTACTCGTTCTTCCGCATCGGCTCCGCCAGGGCCGCCACCCGCGCCGCGTCGATGTAGCCCATCCGGAAGGCGATCTCCTCCGGGCACGCCACCTTGAGGCCCTGCCGCTCCTCGATGATCTGGATGAAGTTGGACGCCTGCATCAGCGACTCGTGCGTGCCGGTGTCCAGCCACGCGTAGCCGCGGCCCATCACCTCCACGCGCAGCTGCCCGCGCCGGAGGTACTCGCGGTTGACGTCGGTGATCTCCAGCTCCCCGCGCGGGGACGGCTTCAGTCCGGCGGCGACGTCCAGCACCTGGTTGTCGTAGAAGTAGAGCCCGGTGACCGCGTAGTTGGAGCGCGGCTGCTTCGGCTTCTCCTCGATGCTCACCGCGCGGCTCTGCGCGTCCAGCTCCACCACGCCGTACCGCTCCGGGTCCTTGACGTAGTACCCGAACACGGTGCCGCCCGAGGGGTGCGAGGCGGCGCGCTGCACCAGCTCGCTCAGGCCCGCGCCGTAGAAGATGTTGTCGCCCAGCACCAGCGAGACGCCGGAGTCGCCCACGAACTGGCGGCCGATGATGAACGCCTGGGCCAGCCCTTCGGGCTTCGGCTGCACCGCGTACTGGAAGCGCACGCCCCACTGCTCGCCGCTGCCCAACAGCTCCTCGAAGCGCGGGAGGTCCGACGGGGTGGAGATGACCAGGATCTCCCGGATCCCCGCCAGCATCAGCGTGGAGAGCGGGTAGTAGACCATCGGCTTGTCCCAGACCGGCAGGAGCTGCTTGCTCACCACGCGCGTGAGCGGGAACAGGCGCGTGCCCGAGCCGCCCGCGAGAACGATCCCCTTCATGTGCGGCCCCCTGCGCTCTTCCAGGCGGCGTGAAAGCGCCGCAGCGATTCGAGGAGCGGCAGCGGCCTGGCCTCCAGCGCCGCCGCCGCCTTGTCGGTCTTCAGCCCGCTGCGCCTGGGCCGCGGGCTGGCCAGCCCCGCCTCCGCCAGCAGGGAGGGCTGCAGGAGCGACGCGTCCAGCCCGAACACCTCGCACAGCGCGCGCCCGTACTCCACCCGGCTCACCACCTCCGCGCCGCAGGTGTTCCAGATCCCCTTCAGGCCGCGCACCGCCAGCTCCGCCACCATCGCCGCCACGTTGTCCGCCAGGGACGGCGACACGTGCTGGTCCGAGAACAGCTTCACCGGTTCGCCCTTCTCCAGCTTGCCCAGGAGCCAGGCGCCGAAGTTGGGCCGGCCGGCGGGCGGCCAGCCGTAGACCACCGCGGTCCGCGCGATGGCCCACGAGGGCGCCAGGGTCCGCACCGCCAGCTCGCCGGCGTGCTTGCTGACCGCGTACGCCCCGCGCGGGTTGGGGACGGCCTCCTCCGAGTACGGGCCGGCCTCGCCGTCGAAGACGTAGTCGGTGGAGACCGCCACCAGGTGCGCGCCGGTCCGCCGGGCCTCGCGCGCCAGGAGCTCCGGGGCGGTGACGTTGGCGGCCCACGCGTCCAGCGGCGCCCGCTCGCAGGCGTCCACCTCGGTCATCGAGGCGGTGTGGAGGATGGCCTCCGGCCGGGCCACCTCGACGGCGCGCGCCACGTCCTCCGGGCGCGTCAGGTCCGCCGGGACGTACGTGAACGGCGCGCCCGGGCGCGAGGAGTCGCTCTCCGCGCCGCGCACGGACTGCTCCGGTGAGGCGCCGGACCGCGCGCTCGCGCGCGAGGAGCCGTCCTCCGCGGTGCCCGCGGATCGAGCCGCCAGCGCGTCACCGAGGTGCGCGCTGGCGCGCAGAGGTCCGCGGCTCGCCCCGGTGACCTCATGACCTGCCTTGATCAGCAGCGCGCAGGCGCGGCTGCCGACCAACCCGTTGGCGCCGGTGACCAGGAGGCGCATGCGTCAGCCGGCCAGCCGGGCCCGGTACTGCTTCTCGTAGTAGTCGCGGTAGGCGCCGCTCATCACCCGCTCCCACCACGGCCGCCGGTCCACGTACCAGCGCACCGTCTCGTCCAGTCCCTGCTCGAAGGTCCGCGCGGGCTTCCACCCCAGCTCGCGGCGGATCTTCGCCGGGTCGATGGCGTAGCGCCGGTCGTGCCCGGGCCGGTCCTGGACGAACTTGATCAGCGAGGCGGGCTTGCGCAGCAGCTCCAGGATGGCGCGGACGATCTCGATGTTCGGGCGCTCGGCGCCGCCGCCCACGTTGTAGACCTCGCCCGCCTTCCCCTGCTCCAGCGCCGCCACCAGCGCCGAGCAGTGGTCCTCCACGTGCAGCCAGTCGCGCACGTTGCCGCCGTCGCCGTACACCGGCAGCGGCTTGTCGTGCAGCGCGTTCACCACCATCAGCGGGATGAGCTTCTCCGGGAACTGGTACGGCCCGTAGTTGTTCGAGCAGCGCGTCACCACCACGTCCATCCCGTAGGTCCGGTGGTACGCCAGCGCCAGCATGTCCGCCGACGCCTTGGAGGACGAGTAGGGGCTCGAAGGGTTCAGGGGGCTCTGCTCGGTGAAGGCGCCCTGGGGCCCGAGCGAGCCGTACACCTCGTCGGTGGACACCATCAGGAAGCGCCGGACGCCGCGGCTCCGCGCCGCCTCCAGCAGCACCTGCGACCCCAGCACGTTGGTGCGGACGAACGGCTCCGGCCCGAGGATGGAGCGGTCCACGTGGCTCTCCGCCGCCAGGTGCATCACCGCGTCCACCCGGTGCAGGCCCAGCAGGTGGTCCAAGAGCTCGCGGTTGCCCACGTCGCCGGCGACGAAGACGTGCTTCGGGTCGGACTCGAGGTCGGACAGGTTCTCCAGGTTGCCCGCGTAGGTGAGCTTGTCCAGGTTGACCACGGTCCAGTCGGGCCGGGCGCGCCGCAGGTGGCGCACCAGGTTGGAGCCGATGAAGCCGCAGCCGCCGGTGACGAGGACGTTCATGGTCAGTGCGCTCGAAGGCTCAGGCCAGAAGCTGCGCCATCATCTGCCGGTGTTGGAGGGATTCCGCCGCCGGCCGGTCGATGGCCGCCAGGTAGACCTCCGTGGTCCGGCGGGCCGTCTCCGCCCAGGTGAAGCGGGCGACCTGCTTGCGGCCCTTCTCGACCAGCTGGGCGCGCAGCTCGCTGGACCGGACGACCGCCAGCATGTGCCCGGCGATCTCCTCCGGCGTGAAGTCCTGGATCATCAGCGCGGCGTCGCCGACGATCTCCCGCACCGAGGTGAGGCTGGAGGCGATCACCGGCGTCCCCAGCGCCATCGCCTCCGCCGGCGGGAACCCGAAGCCCTCGTAGGCGGACGGGTAGATGAAGGCCAGGGCGCCCTCCATCAGCCCCCGCACGTCGGGCTCGGGGACGGCGCCGACGTACCGCACCCCCTCCGGCCAGACCCGGGCCCGCGCGTAGAGGCTGCCCCCGGTGTGCGTGGTGGGCCCCATCAGCACCATCGAGGGGCAGGGCCCCGGCTGGCCGGCCGCCTTGAAGCCGGCGCGGAAGAGCGCGTAGGCCGCCATCAGCAGCATCAGGTTCTTGTGCGCGTAGTCGCTGCCGGCGAAGAGGAAGTAGGGCCCCTTCACGCCGTGGGTCTTGAGGGTGGCCGCGGTGGCCGCCGGGGGGCGGCTCTTGAAGAGGCCGGCGTCGACGCCCAGGTGGGTGGTGTGGACGCGTTCGGGCGGCAGGCCGAACTCCTCGATGATGTCCTGGCGGTTGTGGTCCGAGATGCCGATCACCGCCTGCGCGGACTTGAGCGCCGTGTAGGAGATCGCGCGGTAGCGGCGGAACTGGTCGAAGTTCCCGAACACCTGGGGCGCGCGGTAGGCGATCAGGTCCAGGTAGCTGATCACCGTGTGGCAGGTCGCGTTGAGGAACGGCTTGAGGTCGTGGTCGGCGAAGATCTGCGCCGGGCGGTGGTACACGCTGAACTGGTCCAGCGGAAGGTTGGCCATGTGCGGCCTGGCGCCCAGCGCCTGCGCCACCAGCGACTGCTCCTCGCTCCCCACCCGGGCCCAGAGGTCCAGCTCACCCTGCGCCTTGAGGGCGCGCAAAAGCTCGAACCCGTACACGCCGGTGCCGTTCAGGCGGTCCGGCGGCAGGTGGGAGAGGTCCAGGCACACCGAGACCGTGCCCAGCTTCCGGCGCACGTAGGTGGCCGGCGCGCGCGCCTCGGGGCCGGAGCTGAACAGCTGGGTGAGCCGCGTGTAGTACGGGTAGCGGCGGTTCAGCAGGCGCGCGTTGCGCCGGTCCAGCTCCTTCTTCTCGTCGCCGAAGGAGATCGACCCCAGGTGGTAGACCAGCGCGCGGTTGGCGCGGAGGGTGACGAGGCCCATGCGCAGCGCCCGCTGGCACCAGTCGTTCTCCTCGTTGTACCCGCGCCCGAACGCCGGATCGAGCAGGCCCAGCATGTTCAGCGCCTGGTGCTTGAACAGCATGCAGAACCCGACCCCGGTGGGCACCACCGTCGACGGGGGCAGCTCGCTCTGTCCCAGATCCAGCGCCTCGAAGGGCACCTCGTCGGCCTTCGTCTCCGCGCAGAACTCGGGGACCGAGTTGATGGTGGCGTTGTTGGAGAGCGGCGCCACCGCGACCGCGCGCTCGTTCGACGCCAGCACCCGCAGCATCTCCGCCAGCCAGCCGGGGGTGACCAAGGTGTCGCTGTTGAGCAGGACCGCGTCCCGCCGGCGAAGCGACAGCCCGCGGTTGCAGGTGCCGACGAAGCCGAGGTTCTTCTCGTTGAGGAGCAGGACGACGCGCGGGTCCCGGTCCCGCAGCTCCTCCAGCATGGGGTGCATCTCGGCGTGAGGAGAGCGGTCGTTGACGATGATCAGCTGGCCCAGCTCCGGGCCGGTGTGCTCCAGGACGGATTCGACGCACTGCCGCGTCACCCCGACGTCTCCGTAGACGGGGATGATGACGTCTGCCTGCGCGCTCATCTCTTCTTCCGCGGACCCAGCGCCGCCTGGCTCACCTTCTTGAGCGCGCCGTGCAGCGGCCCGAGGGCGGCCTTCAGGCCCTTGTTGGCGCGGTCCGCGAGCACGTAACGGAAGGGCGGGTCGTCGGGGTCGATGTCCGGCCCGTAGCTGGAGAGCGGAGGGAGGCTCACCGGCGGCAGCGCCAGGCGGAGCGCGTTGGTCTTCTCCCGCTCGCGCGCCAGCTCCATCAGCGCCTGGTCCCGCTCGTCGCGCATCTGGCGGAGTTGCTCCTCCAGCTCAGGGCAGCGCGCGCATTCGCCCTCGTTCGCGCGGGCGACCCGCACCGGGGTCTCGGCCCGGTCTTGCACGGACGGAACGGCGGACAGCTCCCCCCGGGCCTCCGAGAGGCCAAGTGAATTGCGTTGCGTCATGTACCTTTCCTTCAGCTTCGGCCTGGGCGGATATAGGTGATCGGCTCCGCGGCGTCCACCCGGGGGACTAGGTGCCCGCCTGCGCGACGTGCGGCGAGGCGGCCACCGGCGCGGGCGCGGGAGGCCGGACCACGATCTCCCACCGGCACGGCAAGCGGACGACGCCGGCCGCCGGCGCGTTGGAGCGGACGCTGAAGACGCCGCGGAGGGCGGGCGAGGCCGCGCCCTCGGCCGGCGCCACCGCGACGGTGAGCGAATATTCGCCGTCGTTCAGCGCCAGCCGGTCCACGCGGAGCCGCGCCACGCCCAGGGCCGGCGGGGATTCCAGCGGGGTCGCCGCGCCGTAGACCACCAGCCCGTCGTGGCGGACGATCTCCGCCCGGAGCTGGGCGCCGGGGAGCTCCCGGTGGGACTCCAGGTCCACCTCCGCCACCAGCCCGTCGTCGGGGCCGAACACCGCGCGCGGCTGCCCGCCGCCGTCCAGAACGCGCAGTCCGGAGACCTCCAGGCCGAGCGGGGGAGCGGGCACCTGGGGGGCCGACTGCGCCTCCTGCTCGGCGATCACCTTGCGGTACGCGGCCACCACCTCGCGCGGGTCCCCCTGCGCGGCGATGCGGCCCCCCTCCAGCCAGACCGCGCTGTCGCACCAGCGCTCCACGGTGGCCAGGTCGTGGGTGACCAGGAGCATGGTCTTCCCGCGCGCCTTGAACTCCTCCATCTTGTTGCGGCTCTTCCGCGAGAAGTGCTCGTCGCCGACGGAGAGGATCTCGTCGATGATCAGCACGTCCGGGTCCACCAGCGTGGCCACGGAGAAGGCCAGGCGCATGTACATGCCCGAGCTGTAGGTGCGCACCGGCTCGTCGATGACGTCGCGCAGCTCCGCGAAGTCGATGATCTCGTCCAGCCGGTCCCGCACCTCCGACCGCGACAGGCCGAGGATCACCCCGTTGATGAGGACGTTCTCGCGGCCGCTGAACTCGGGGTGGAAGCCGGCCCCCAGCTCCAGCAGCGCCGAGACGCGCCCGCGCACCACCGCGGTGCCGCTGGTGGGCGAGTAGATCCCGGTGAGGATCTTGAGCAGGGTGCTCTTCCCGCTGCCGTTGCGGCCGATGATGCCCACCGTGGCGCCGGCCGGGACCTGCAGCTGCAGCTCCTTGAGCACCTCGGCGGTCCGCCACTCGAACTTCTCGCGCCGCTTGCCGGTGAGCAGGCCCACCAGCTGCGTCTTGAAGGTGGTGACCCCGCCGCGGATCACCCGGCGGCGGAAGCTCTTGCAGAGCCCCCGGACCTCGATCGCGTAGGGAGAGGACATCGCGCTACACCAGCTCCGCCAGCTCCTCGCGCCGCGAGGAGAAGTAGGCGGAGGCCGCCAGCAGCAGCACCACCGACAGCGCGGCGCAGAAGGCGAGCGGCCCCGGGTCCGGCAGCCGGTGCTCGTACACCACCCGCTGGTAGGAGGTGGCGATGGCCGCCATGGGGTTCGCGTACACCGCCATCGTCCGGTACTGCTCCGGGATGACGTCCAGCGGGTAGAGGATGGGCGTGAGGAAGAACGCCAGCGTCAGCAGGTTGCTGACGATGTGCTGCAGGTCGCGGAAGGTCACGTTGAGCGCGCTGATGAAGTAGATCAGCGCCAGGGTGAACGCCGTCTGGATCGCCACCAGCACCGGCACCACGACGACGTGCCAGGTGGGCACCACCCCCGACGCCAGGCTGAGCACGAACATCAGCGGCAGCGAGAGCAGGAAGTTGATCCCGTTGGTGAGCACCACGTGCGCGGGGAGGACCTGGGGCGGGAAGCGCACCTTGGTCAACAGGTCGCGGCGGTCGGAGAGCGTGCTGGCGCCGCCCGCGATGGACGACGAGAACCACACCCAGGGCAACAGGCCCACGAACATGAACAGGGTGTAGTGCTCCAGCCGCTGCCGCATGTAGACCGAGAAGACCACCGCGTAGACCGCCATCAGCAGGGCGGGGTTGAGGAAGGTCCAGAGGAAGCCCAGGACGGACCCCCGGTAACGCGCGCCAAGCTCGCGGGAAGTGAGACTCCAGAGAAGCGCGCGATACTGGTACAGCTCGCGGAGGTTCCGGATCATCGCTCCCGGTCTCGCTATCACGCGCGCCCGTTGGAGCTCAAGCCGCGCTCAGGCCGGCGCGCGGGGGTCGAGGCCGGTCTCGGTGATCGACGCGCTCTCCTGGTACGTGTCGTAGTCGGTGTTCACGGACCACAGATCGTGATCCGCGATTCCCAGCACGTTCTCCGCCGCGAGCATCCCCATCAGGATGCTGTGGTCCTGGTTGTTGTACTTGAAGGCGCCGTAGCGGCCGACCGCGAGCAGCCCTCGCACGGTCCGCAGGTGTTGCGCGACCACGTCCAGGTGCGCCCGGTACCCGCGCCGGTAGACCGGGTAGCAGCGGGGCAGGCGGACCACGTGGCCGTCCAGGACCTTCGTCCCGCGCAGCAGGCCGGTGCGCCCGACCTCGTCCGAGGCGAGGGCGATCAACCGGTCCGCGGCCTCGCTCCAGATCGGGTCCGCGTCGAAGCACCAGTACTCGACCACCAGGATGGTGGTGCGGGCGCCGCCGTACAGCGAGGGCGACCAGTTGCGGAAGTTGGTGATCCGCCCCATCCGGAGATCGCCGGAGTGCACGTAGAGCCAGTTGTCCGGGAAGAGGCTTTCGGCGTCCACGTGGAGGTAGACGAGGATGGTGTTGCGGAAGGTGAGGCTGGCCGCCGCCTGGCGGACCTCCGGGGGCACGCCGGGCAGGTCGCCCACCAGCGTTGTGAGCGGCATGGTGGAGACCACGGCGTCGAAGGGGAGGCGCTGGCCGTCCGGCAGCTCCAGCCCGCGAGCGCGGCCCTCCTCCACCACCGCGCGCTTCACCGGCCGCTGGAGGTGGACGCGGCCCCCGCGCCCGCGGATCGCCTCCGCCATCCGTTCGTAGACCGTGCCGGTGCCGCCGTCCGGGTAGGCGAAGCGCTCGGCGAGCGTCCGGTGCGCGCGCCCCGCGCCCAGCGCGTTCCGGATCGCCTCCAGCAGCGACAGCGAGCGGATCCGCTGGGCGGCGAAGTCGGCGTCCAGCTCCGTGCAGGGGATGCCCCACAGCTTCTCGCTGTAGGTCTTGAAGAAGATCTCGAACAGGCGCCGCCCGAACCGCGCCACCACCCAGTCCTCGAAGCTGGCGTCCGCGGGGACGGACGGGCGGCGGTGGCGCGCGTAGGAGGCCACGCAGCGGGCCGCCTCCAGCGGGCCCAGGTTCCGGAGCGCGTTGACGGGCCGGAGCGGGTAGTCGAAGTAGCGGCCCCGGTAGTAGATGCGCGTGAGCCGCTCCACCATCCGGTAGTCGCGCCCCACCACCTCCAGCCAGAGCCGGTTGACGCGGGCGTCGTTGCTGAGGAAGCGGTGGGGGCCCAGGTCGACCCGCTGGCCCCACAGCTCGATGGTCCGGGCCATGCCGCCGACGTGCGGGCTGGCCTCGAACACCTCGACCTGGGCGCCGGCCTTGGCGAGCTGGTAGGCGGCGGTGATCCCCGCGGGGCCGGCGCCGATGACGCCGACCTTCATCGCTTGGGCCGGCGCCGCCGGGGCGCCGGGGCCCGCTCCTTCGGCTCCGGCTCCAGCGCCTCCACCTGCTCCCGCAGCCGGATCACCTCCGCCGACAGCTGCGCGTACGCGTCCCGCACGTGCCCGTTGAACACCCGCTGCCGCGCCAGCGTCTCGTTGATCAACACCTGGCAGGTCTTCCGGAACACCCACTTCGCCAGCACCACCGCCTGCCCGACCCCGCCGCGGTGGGTGTGGAGCGGCATCGGCCGCGTCGGGTCCGCGTGCTCCTCCAGCGCGTGCAGGTTGAACGACATCGGGTCCACCCGCGGCTCCGGCCCGTCCATCCGGATCGGCTTCTCCTCCTCGAAGTGGAGCCCGCGCGCGCGGAGCCGCTCCTCGATGCGCCCCAGGAGCTCCTTCCCGTCGATGTCCTTGCCCAAGAGCTTCATCGCCGCGCCTCCGAGACGATCCGATCCATCTGCTCGCGGTACGCGTCCACCACCTTCTCCCACCGATGCCCGCGCGCGTACGCCACCGCCCTCCGCGACATCGCCGCCCGCGCCTCCCCGACCTCCCGCACCCCTTGCGCGAACGACTCCGCGCCGCCGTACGTCCGCCCCGCCCCGCTTCGCCGAACCTGCCCCGCCAGCACGTCCGAGGCGCCGTTGGCCAGCACCGGCGTCCCCTGCGCGAACGCCTCCAGCGCCAGCAGCGAGAGGCTCTCGTACCGCGAAGGCACCACCGCCGCCAGCGCGCCCGCCAGCCCGTCGTGCTTGTCCTGCTCGCTGATCCGCCCCAGCGCGTGCACCCGCTCCCCGCCCGCGCGCATGCTGGCCGCGCCCGCCAGCACCAGCTCCGGCGCGTCGTGGTACCGGCGCACCAGCGCCGCGTGGTGCTCCAGAAGCTCCCCCACGCCCTTCCCCTTCTCCACCCGCCCCACGTACATCAGGTACGGCCGCTCCAGCCCGTGCTTCTTGCGGAAGCGGTCGGGGCGCGCCGGGTGCCGCTCCACGCCCGCGCCCACCACGTGCGCCGGCGCGTGCCCGGGGAACCGCCGGTCGATCAGCGCCAGCTCCTCCGGCGTGCTGCAGAACAGCGCGCGCGGGAGGCGGAGCACGTCCCGGTAGATCTCCAGGTCCAGGGGCGGCTCGTCGTGCGCCGTGGGGACGAGGATGGCGCGGTCCGCGATGAGCGGGAGGCCCCACGCCGTGGTCGTGTACAGGTACGTGAACGCCACGTACCCGTCGTACTCCCGCGCGTCCGACAGGTGGCGCAGCAGGGCGGGGGAGAGCGGGCCCTGTTCGGCGACCCAGTGCTCCTCCGAGACCCGGTCGTTCTTCCTCCCCAGCACGCCGCGCGAGAGCGCGTTGAAGCGGCGGAGGTCGCGGCCGCGGATGGTGGGGAAGCGGAGGACGCGCAGAGGGCCGTCGCGCGACTCGCCCTCGGGGAAGTCGTTCTCCCAGGAGAGGTGGTCCTTCGAACAGGTGGTGACCACCGTGATGCGCCAGTCCTTCGCCAGCCGGGTGGCCACCATCCGCGCCAGAAGCTCCGCGCCGCCGGTGACCTCGCCGTGGCGCTGGACGACGAAGGCGACGCGCGGCGCGCGCCGGGTGGAGCGCGCCCGCCGCGCCGGGAGGAGCGGGCGCAGGGCCTCCGCCAGGGCCGCCTGCGCCACCTCCGGCGACAGCTCGCGGAGGCGGCGCGCCTGACCGCGGAGGACCTTGCCCCGCAGCCTCCCGTCGCCGGCCACGTCCCGCACCAGCTCCGCCAGCGCGGCGAAGCGCTTCTCGTCGAAGGCGATCCCCGCGCCGCCCAGCGTCTGGGGGACGGCGGCGGCGGCGTAGGCGAGGACGGGCACCTCCGCCGCCATCGCCTCCACCAGCGGCACGCCGAAGCCCTCGTGCTCGCTCATGGACACGGAGACGTCCGCGGCGCGGTACGCCGCCACCAGCTCCGGGTGCGAGACGCGCCCCAGCCACTCCACCCCGTCCAGGCGCCGCGCCTGCCTCCGGAGCCCCCGGTAGTAGCGGCTCCCCGCGTCGAAGCCGCCGACCAGCACCAGCCGCGCGCGCGGGTCCAGCCGCAGCAGCTCCGCGTGCAGCGACAGCAGGTCCTCCACGCGCTTGCTGGGCACCACCCGCCCCACGCTGACCACCGTCGCGCCGCCGTTGGGCGCCAAGCGCCGCGCCATCCGTTCGTCCGCCCACGACGGCCCGAACCGCTCCGGCTCCACCACGTTCGGCACCACGCCTACGTCCCGGTAGCCGGCCTCGCGCAGCTCGAGCGCGTTCAGCTCCGAGACGCCGATGGCCACGTCCGCGTGCGGCGCCATGGCGGCCAGCTGCGCGCGCCCGGACACCAGCGCCTCCTCGAGCGGCGTCCCGGCGGCGAGGCGGGCGGGGGTGACGTTGTGGAAGACGATCCCCTTCCGGCAGCCCAGGTGCATCCACTCGCCGCTCAGCCAGGAGGCGATGCCGTGGTGGTAGAGGACGAGGTCCTCGGGGCGCGGGCGCAGGTGGGTGGCGGGGCGGACCAGCGCGTGGAGGTCGGGCGAGACGTCCGCGGCGTAGAGCTCGGAGTGGACCCCCAGCCGGCGCAGCAGCCACTTGAGGTTCACCGCGGCTTGCCCGGTCGCGTCGCCGCGGACGAACGTCGGCACGAGCTGGTGGACGACCATCGCGCGCTGCGTACCACATGCTAAGGAGCGCGCCGTGCCCGAACCGCTCTCGGTGGCCCTGGACGCGCTCCTCTGGGACGAGCCGACCACGGGCATCGGCCTCTACACCCGGTGCCTGGCGCGCGCGCTGGAGCGGGCGGGGGTGGGCGTGCGGCCTTTGGGGGCGCGCAGCTCGGGGGCGGACCCGCGCGGGCGGATGGGCAAGAGCGCCTACGTGGTGGCGCGCCTGCCCTCGGCGCTCGCGCGCGCGCCCGAGCCGCTCTACCACGCGGTGGGGAACTTCAACCTGCCGCTGCGGAGGCCGCCGGGGAAGCGGCTGGTGCTCACCGTGCACGACCTCATCCCGGAGGTGCTGCCGGAGACGACGTCGCGGGCGTACCGGTGGCAGTTCCGGATCTGGCTGATGCGGTCCCTGCAACTGGCGGACCGGATCTCCTGCGACAGCGAGCACACCCGGCGCGACCTCCTGGCGCGGCACCGGGTGGACCCGGCGAAGGTGGTGGCGGTGCACCTGGGCGCCGACCACGTGGACGAGGTCCACCGGCCGGACAAGGTCGGCCTGGAGTACGTGGACGCGCTGGGGTTGCCGGAGCGGTACGTCATCTACGCGGGGGCGCTGGACGCGCGGAAGAACGTGGGCGCCGTGCTCGACGCGTTCGAACGGCTCTGGAGCGAGGGGGAGCGGGTCCCGCTGGTGCTGGTGGGGCAGCGGTGGTTCGGCTCCGGCCCGGTGGAGCGGCGCGTGGCGGCGCTGCGCGAGGGCGGGATGGACCTGCGCCCGCTGGGGTACCAGCCGCCCGAGCTGTTCTACGAGCTGATCCGGCGGGCGGCGCTGCTGGTGTTCCCGTCGCGGTACGAGGGGTTCGGGCTCCCGCCGTTGGAGGCGATGCGGCTCGGAGTG
>Ga0068860_100002117_pt1 | contig 20935 bp, 18 predicted proteins | sample KBSSwiS32_FD_66597 | JGI IMG/M metagenome (GOLD analysis project Ga0068860, IMG submission 66597) | Switchgrass rhizosphere microbial communities from Kellogg Biological Station, Michigan, USA - KBS Switchgrass S3-2 | ecosystem: Host-associated > Plants > Roots > Rhizosphere > Soil ...
ACAAAGCCCTGCGATTGTTGAAGGACCTGCAGCAGAAATCAAGAGCCTTTGTGGCCAAGACCGGCGTGAAATTGACGCCTCTCGATCCTGCCAAAAGGCTCAAAGGCGCCCTCGATGGTATTGGTCAGCCCGTGACGCAGACCAGTACAGCGCAGGAACCTTCTACAGAAGATAAATTGCGTATGGCGTTGAGCGTACTGGATAGGGAAGATGTATCCGGACCTGCCCGGGCGATCTTACAGGAGGCGGCGGGGCAGTTAGGACGGCAGGCTGCGGATCATCCGGCGGAATATTTGACAGGTTTTCAGGCATTAAAGCGATTGTTGACAGGGAGCGCAGCTCTCTCTGATGCGCGGTCAGCGCAGAAAGCCCTGGGTAAACTTGTCTCCCCGCCGGAGGCGACCCCCTCTGCGCGAAATTCACCTGCGGATGCAGGCCTTTCACAGCTGTATTTTAACAAGGTGAACAAACAATGAGCTTTTGGAACTATATCGTGGTATGTCTTTCCCTGCTGCTATTAGCGATGCTGTTGTGGTGGGAGATCAGAAGAGTCAATAAGGCCCGGCTGGCGGGACGTGTCATTGCTACCATTCTGCTGGCGGCCAGTCTGGCTGCCATAACCCTGCCTGTAACATATACCAGCAAGGGGACCGCAGGAAGTAAGGAAGGGGTATTCCTGACCGAAGGCTATGATCCCGACAGCGCGCGGATCTATTTATCCTCTGGCGTAGAGGTAAAGGATCTGAAAGATATGCATCTTTCGGTCTTGCATGTATTGGGGTATGGATTGACCGAGGAAGAGCGTGCCGCTGTACCTGATGTGCCGGTATTGTTTCATCCCTCGTCTATACAGAGTGGTATCGAATCCCTTCAATGGACACAGCAGCTGTTGCCCGGATGGGAATGCAGGGTCCAAGGCAGTTTTTACAATGCCACCGGCCGGCCTGTAAAGCTCCTGCTTGTTGGAATAGGCAGCTTGATGGATTCAGTGGAGGTACGATCACAGGAGGGCGACTTTGAGTTGAGAGCCATACCTGCACAGGCCGGCCGCGCTGTATACAGACTGGTGGCTGTCTCGGGGAAAGATACCATTGAGCAGGAGTCCATTCCCGTGGAAGTGCTGCCGGCGACACCACAGAAGATATTGATGCTGGCTGCTTCACCGGATTTTGAAAACAAATTTTTGGCTGGATGGCTTTCAGAGAAGGGGCATGGCGTTGTCGTTCGGACCGCAATCAGCAGGGATAAATATGATCATGCCTTTCTGAATACACCTGCGATGACAGTCGATCATCTTTCTTCTTCCCTGCTTGCTCAATTCGATGTTGTCATAGCCGACGCTGCCGAACTAAGGGCCATCGGGCCTGACGAGCATGCCTCTCTATGGAATGCCATTGCCGAAAAGGGATTGGGGCTGGTGATAAAGGGGGATAGCTTGTCGAAGCCTGGCGAAAAAATTATTCTACGGGATACACTGGGTCGAACCCTTATCAGCGAGAGCATGCATGGCTCCGGGAAGATCATGCTCACCGCATTGCATACCACTTATGCGCGGCTGCTGGCCGGAGAGCGAAAAGAATATGCAGCACATTGGACCCGTATCCTGCAGCAGGCCGCCAGGGAGAGGGAGGTGACAGAGCGCTGGCATTTTTCTCCCGCCTTGCCCGAGGTGGATCATCCGGTGAATGTCCTGCTTCAGACTGCTGCATCGATGCCGGAAGGCTGGTTGGAACAGGCGGGTGACGATGCCGCATTCGCTACCGTGTATCTCAAGCAGCATCCATTTTTGCCCTTTTGTTGGTCGGGGGTTTACTGGCCCAGGCTGTATGGCTGGCAGGCAGTGCATACGCGGAAGGGAGAATGGAGCTGGTGGTATGTTTGGAAGAAGGGGGACTGGACAGCTATTCATCGCAGGGAGAGGCTGGAAGGGACGCGGCGGTGGATCGTTGCGCGGGGGGAGAGCCGGTCCATGGTTGAGCCGGATCCTTATAAAGTATTAGTCGCCAAGGGGTGGTTCTACTTATTATTCGTACTCAGCGGTCTGTTTTTATGGGTAGAAAGGAGGATTTGAAGGGATGAGCGGGTGGAGAATTTTATAAAAGTTCTTTAGCTTGCCGTAACTGACCCCATGACGGACGCCGGTTCGGCATGGTAACATTTTTAGACTAACACAACAAATGAGAAAACCTTGAAACGAAAAGATTTCATTCAAATGGCGGGGATGGGCCTTGGCTCACTCGTCCTGCCCAAACTTCCCTTCGGCACAAGAATGATCGACCCTTCCGAGACGCTCAACGCCGGGATGGATGTTGCCGTAAAAAAGCAGCTGTCGGATGTCGCTCTTAATGCCGCAAAGGCGAAAGGCGCCACGTACACCGATGTACGCATTGGCCGCTACCTCAATCAATTTATTATTACACGGGAGAACAGGATCCAGAACATCGTCAACCTCGAATCGTTCGGAGTGGGTATCCGCGTGATCGCCAACGGCAGCTGGGGTTTTGCCGCCACCAACGACGTTACTAAGGAGGGGGTGGCCCGTACTGCGGAGAGAGCCGTAGCCGTAGCCAAGGCCAATGCCAAGATCATCTCCGAGCCTGTACAACTGGCGCCTCAGAAAGGATATGGGGAGGTGAGCTGGAAGACGCCCATCATAAAGAATGCATTCGAAGTACCTATCAAAGAAAAGGTGGACCTCCTGCTGAATGTCAATGGCATCGCCATGTCTGGCGGCGCAAATTTTATCAATTCCGCCATGCTGGCTGTCAATGAGCAGAAGTACTTTGCTTCCACTGACGGCAGCTACATTGACCAGGACATCCATCGGATCTATCCTTTCTTCAATGTCACCAGGATCGACCAGGCCACCGGCAAGTTCCAGACCCGGCAGGCGCTAAGCTCACCCATGGGCATGGGATATGAATACCTCACCGCCACCGACAAGGACAAGGTGCAGGGTGTCGTCACCCGTTATAAGAACCGCTATGACATGCTGGAGGATGTCAAAAATGCAGCAGCCGATGTCACACAAAAGATCGCGGCTAAATCCGTGGAGCCCGGCAAATATGATCTGATACTTGATCCTTCCCATCTCTGGCTCACCATTCACGAGTCCGTGGCGCATCCCACCGAACTGGACCGTGTACTGGGATATGAGGCCAATTTTGCCGGAACGAGCTTCCTTACGCTGGACAAGTGGAAGGCAGGCAATTTCAACTTTGGCAGCAAGCTGGTGAACATCGTTGCCGACAAGCTCCAGCCTGGATCATTAGGCGCCGTTGGCTATGATGACGAAGGCGTGAGGTGCGGACAATGGGATCTGATCAAGGAAGGCATCCTCGTCAACTACCAGGCCATCCGCGACCAGGCGCATATCATCGGACTGAAGGCGTCCCAGGGATGCTGTTATGCGCAAAGCTGGTCCGATGTACAGTTCCAGCGTATGCCCAATGTGTCCCTCCGTCCCGGTAAGGATCCTCTCTCCGTAGACGATATGATAAAGAATGTACAGAAAGGTATCTATATCATCGGAAATGGCTCTTTCTCCATCGACCAGCAGCGGTATAATTTCCAGTTTGGCGGTCAGACCTTCTATGAGATCAAGGATGGAAAGATCGTCGGTATGTTGAAGGACGTAGCCTACCAGGCCAATACCCGTGAGTTCTGGAATTCCTGTGTAGCCGTCGCCGACGAGAGTGACTATAGACTGGGTGGTGCGTTCAATGATGGAAAGGGGCAGCCCAGCCAGTCCAATGCGGTATCGCATGGCAGCTCGACCTCCCGATTCAACGGAGTGAATGTCATCAATACGGCCCGGAAAATTTAATCCATTAACTACTACAAGAAATTCTTTGTATGGCAATTTTAACTAAAGATGAAGCACAACAACTGCTGAAGAAAGTGCTCGGCTATTCCAAGGCGGAGGAGTGCCAGGTTTCTCTTACGGGCTCCGACGGAGGTAATATCCGGTATGCCCGCAATTCCGTCTCGACCGCCGGCGATATTACCCAGCTGACCCTTGTCGTCAATTCAATATATGGAAAGAAATCAGGCATCGCCACCATCGATGAGTTTGATGACGCCAGCCTGGCAAAAGTGGTACGCCGTGCCGAAGAGCTGGCCCAGCTGGCTCCGGAGAATCCTGAGCATATGCCGCTGTTAGGACCGCAGGACTTCCCTGAATCCATCACTTATGTGCCGGCAACGGCTGCGATCACGCCCGACACGAGAGCGGAAGCAGTATCCAAAAGCATACAGACCAGTAAGGACGCCAAATTGCAGGCGGCAGGCTACCTGGAGAATACCACCAGCTTCAACGCTATCATGAATTCAAAAGGGCTTTTCGCGTATAATAAGGGCACCGATGTCGTGTTCACCGTCACCACCCGTAACGAGGAAGGCACTGGCTCCGGCTATGCCGCCCGCGGCTTCAATGATGTCGGCAAGCTGGACACCTTGTCCGCTACAAAGATTGCAACTTCAAAAGCCAATGGATCCATTGGCGCCAAAGCCATCGAGCCGGGAAAATATACCGTGATCCTGGAACCCGTGGCCGTAGCGTATCTGCTGGAGAGCCTTTTCTTTGGACTGGATGCCCGCAGCGCCGATGAAGGACGGAGTTTTATGAGCAAGGCCGGCGGTGGCAACAGGCTGGGGGAACAGCTGATGGATACAAAGGTGAACATCTATTCCGATCCCTTCAATACTGATCTCCCTTCCTCTACCTGGAACCAGGAGGGACAGCTGCTTACGAAGAGGAACTGGATCGAGAAGGGAGTGGTCAAGAACCTTAGCTACTCGCGATTTTGGGCAGACAAGAAAAAAGTCGATCCCGTACCCGGACCGTCCAATGTCATCATGGATGGAGGTACCGCCTCGCTGGAAGAATTGATCAAGAGCACGGAAAAAGGCATACTCGTATCGCGTCTATGGTATATCCGCATGGTGGACCCGCAGACATTGTTGCTCACCGGCCTGACCCGTGACGGTACTTTTTATATAGAGAATGGCGAAGTGAAATTTCCTATCAAGAACTTCCGGTTCAACGAGAGCCCCGTTATCATGCTGAACAATGTGGAAGCGTTGGGCCGGCCGGAGAGGAGCATCAGCGTGGAGTCCTACCGGAGCTACCTGGTGCCGCCCATCAAGGCAAGGGACTTTACCTTTAGTTCGTTGAGTGATGCGGTGTAGCGCCCGCCGGCAGCTGGAAGTTTGCTAATACATTTACATTCGGGTCCGGAATGATCGTTGTTGGCTCAGCTACCAGCGGTATCCGGGCCTGATTTTTTTGGGCTGTCAACTGGATGGTGTACAGCTTACCATCGATGGACAGCTCCAGTGGGAATTCAAAAGGCGTCGACTGCAGTTGGGTAGTAGTGATGAACAGTGCGTTGTTGGCCGCGTCATAATACCATTCCAGCCGGACAGATGGATGCGCCGGCGTATACAACCATTGGTGGAAGAAAGTATGCAGGTCCTGCCCGCTGACCGTCTCTACGATCTTTTCAAAATCTTCCGTAGAGGCGTTGCTATTGCGGTAGGTGCTGTAATAGGTGGAGATGGCCTTCCAGAAAAGCGAGTCGCCTATCTTCCGGCGCAGCATGTGCAGCACCCACCCTCCTTTCTGATAACTGTTGGGGTTCAGTAGTTCCATATAGTCATGCCTGACGGTAGAATCCACCACCGGCGTCATCCTTTTCTTTTCGAATTCGATGGCCTTGATCCTGTCTTTCCGCATGCATCCTTTCAGGCTGTCGGCGCCATACCGGCTTTCCAGGTAGCAATGTTCCATATAGGTGGCAAATCCTTCGCTGAGCCAGAGATGCCGCCATTGTGTTTCCGTCACTGCATCCCCAAACCATTGGTGTGCTATTTCGTGCGCCATAAGGGATTCGATATCGCGGGCAGTGACCGAATTCTCATAATAGCAGATGGCGCTGGCGTTCTCCAGTCCTCCAAAGCGTGTCTTGGATTGTATGTTGCCGCATTTTTCAAAGGGGTAGGGGCCGATGTGATGGATATAGAAGGGAAGAATATTCAATGCACTGGCATAGCTTTGGAAACCTGCCGTTTTGTCCTCGGGGTAGAGATAATTATACACTGGTACGCTTTCCACGTCCCCCGGATGATCCACGGCAAAGTCGGCGATACCTACCATCATGATCTTGGGGGAAAGGGGGACGGATTCTGTCCAGTTGGTGACCTTCATACCATCCGGCGCAGGACTTTCACTTTCCAATGCTCCATTGGCCACCACTGTATAATGAGCCGGGGCTACCACACGGAACATTACCGTCGCCTTGTCCGAAGGGTCGTCCACGCAGACCAGCCAGTTATGGGCGCGGTTTGGCCAGTTGTCCCCAAAGAAGCCACGGTGTCCGTATTTGTTCTTCGAGATGATAAGTCCATCAGCGGGGATGCCTTCATAAAAGATATTATAAGTGTGTTGCCCGGAGGCATGGTCGTGGATAATGAGACGTTCCTTGCTTTGCGAGAACTTCACTGCGCCGGCATCGTTCCTTACTGCGCTGACCTTCATTCCTTTTCCGTCACTGCCAATGCCTGCGAGGTCCAGGAAGAAGCTGTCGGCCGGCTGTTTGAATGTCAGGGTAATGGTGGCATTCCCGACAAGCGTGTCATTGGCATCGTTGACAGTCAAAGCAAACGTATAGTGTTGTACATCGATGGCCGGATTATACTCCTGCGCGAAAGCAACAGAACAAAAAAGCAGGGCAAGCACAGACAGACGCAGGGCCATAACAAATGATTTACTTAAATATACCGTAAATTAGCAGGTATGTCCGAATATATCAAAGCCCCGCATTGGTTTTATAGGATCAGAGCCATCTACAAGCTGCTCATCTGTCTCTCCATCGCTACAGTCAGTTATATATTATTGCTCCCCGTCCGGATGGAGGCCTTTACCCGCACCATGATCGGCTGGGATATTTTCAGCCTCTGTGAGATCGTCGTCAGCCTGGCTATTTTCTCCGCCGTATGTCCCAAACAGCTGCGGGTCCTGGCCAGCCGGGAAGATGCAAGCCGGCCTGTCGTATTCACCATCGTGATCGGCGCCATCCTTGGCAGCCTGGGTGGCGTATTGCTCCTGTTGAAGAATCAGACTGCCTGGCTGTTGAGCGAAGGACTGGAGACCGCTATCTATATCGCAGGTGTCACTTTTTCGTGGATCCTGCTTCATATCCTCTTCACCAGCCGCTATGCCCACCTTTATTATGGCGATCATGCCACAAAGAAGGGTGAAATGGCCAAAGGACTGGATATACCCGGCAATGATGCCCCCGACTATATGGACTTTGCTTACTTTGCTTTTGTCATAGGCATGACCTTCCAGGTGTCGGATATCACGATCTCGTCCCGCCAGATACGAAGGGTGGTCTTGATGCACGGGTTACTATCCTTCCTTTTCAATACCGTGATCGTGGCCCTGACCATCAACGTGGTGGTAAACTTAAAGGGTTAAATCACCCTTGCATAATACAAAGACCATGACTATATTGGGATATGAAATTCCTATTAAACCTCCTGCTACTGACAGGATCGATCCTATGCACGCATAGCCTGTCCGCTCAAACCGACAAATTGCTGGAAACCATTCCCAAGACAAAGGAAGAATATACTGCCAGCGAGCCTTCCGTAATCAATACCATCAACTGGCTGGAGGACACCCCGCTGGACCAGGAGGCGGACAAGCGGCAGGTGCAGACCACGCTGCTCGTGGGATGGATCACCAATGCGCCCGAAGTATCCGTCACGATAGATGCCAAAATGACGCCCTTTGTCACCAAAGGCACTGAAATCCTGATGGTGATATTCATGGGGGGCTGGACAAAATATTGTCTTCAGAATAACTATTCCAAAGACCCTGTCCAATGCAACCTGGCGGGCATCCAGAGCTCCATCAAGGTCTATAAAAAAGGCGGGTTCAAGAAGAACAGGGATATGCAGAAGCTCATCGACCTGGATGAAAAGGGCGAATTGGAGCAATGGGTGAAGGACAATCTAAAGAAAAGGTAAGTTTCCTTATTCGATAGCAAAGCGCACCACCAGCGTGTCCGCCAGATCTTACCGAAACCTGTCCGACAGCGTATAGCAGACCCTGTCATTGATACGCCGGAAGACTTCTGTGTTGATCTTGCGCACCCGGCGGAGCCTGCGGCCCACCAGCAGATTGCCGTCGCTGTCAAAGTATTGAGGCTGCTGGAAATAGGTGAGGATATAGTATTTCTTATTGACAAAGGGGAAGTTGAACGTCCGCGGCCAGAGAGATATATAGGTGAGATAATGTTTTCGCTCCTCCGTATAATAGTCCAGGTTATTGACCCAGGTGCAATCCACCGAGCGCATACGGGTGATCAGGTCAGTGATTGCCGAGGTATCATAGCCGAATTTCCGCAGCGTGTCCATCATACGGTCTTCTCCCACCCAGAACTCATAAACATAGGTGAGCGTATCCGTCACCAGCTCCAGTGACACACGGTCGAACGCCCGGTCGGTAAACTCGATGGAGAAAGGCTTTTGTGCATAGGTATGCGTATACACCAGCTCGATACTGTCCAGGATGGATTGATGACGATGGTAATAGCGGGTGATGTTCACCGTCTTGCACGAAGCGGCGAAGAGCGTGATGAGAACACAAAGGGCGATATGGCCTTTCTTATTTTTCATCGTTGTCTTTTACAATATACGTAACTCCATAGAGTATCTTTTTTAAAAAGCTCGTTGTCACCTGCCGGAGGGTCCTTCCGCCATAATCCCAATAAATGATCGTCAGCACATCATCCTGCTTTTGAATATCCGTCAGCACGAGGAAGTGGGTAGGGAAGCTGAACCGCGACTTGTTATGATTTTTTACGTGCAGGTAGGTGTTGTTGACATACAGAAAGGTGGTGCCTGTATGCACCGCTTTTTGCAGATAAGCGTATAGGTCCCTTATGCCGGGGTGCAGCAGGTCCGAGCCGATGGCCTTTACCTTATAGCCCATCATGTGTTTGATCATCCGATTGAACTTGCCAAGGTTGCAGGCTGCCCAGAAAGTATCTTCGGAGCCTGTATGGAATCTTACATGAAAGAGGTTCAGATAACTTCTGAAACGATCTGCCAGTATGAGGAACCACATCTGATCCGCCGGGTGTATATCCAGCACCCCTTTGAAGTGGAGCGTGCCCGCCGCCAGCATCACTTCGGGCGAGGGTGTGAACTTTACCTTGCGCCAGTTAGCCTGCCCGTCCACGTAGAGGGACACCATGAACTTGACATATTGAAGAGGATCGTAGTTGAGAGGCAGGTAAGAGAGAGCCGCATAGCCGCAGAAGTTGGTATTGGTACCCTGGTACATGCCCACCGGGTGGGTCACATTGATACGCAGGTTTTCCAGGAATAAATGGTTTTTTACATGCGGCCAGTACAGGCTGGTGTCGGGCAGCTGGGCCGAATTCAACCATTGGAGCGCTTCTTCCTGGGTAGAATGAGTTTTTTGTGATTGGGCTGGCTGTGCCAGCCCAATCATGCAGATGAATATTGCCAATAGCCTACACATTATTTGAACACGATGGGTTTCTCGTTAAAATTTTCCCGCCAGCTATCGATGGTCTTTGGGACGCGATGTTTATAGTCCGGCCGATTAGTATAATAGTTCACGCTATCCCCATTGATCACCGCGGCCCAGATATCCTGGTGGCCATTGATAAGGATGATATTTTCCTTTTCTGTGAACATATGTTTTATCGCCGCCTGGTGAACAACGGCGCCGAGGCTATCCTTGTCCTTCTGTTTTTCGAAGACCAGCTGCGAGGATCCAACGAAGAGGTTGTAATCGTCGCCTACCAGTGCCCTGAACTTTTTATCCTGGGTGTCATTATCCAGTATACCCAAACTGAGCAGCGTCTCTTCCGGCCTTTTCGGAGGATGTTTATAATAGGTGCCGCTGTAATATACCCCTGCTCCCGCTTCACAATTACCCTCCTGCTGGTCTACATATATGGAGTCTCCATAGAAAGTGAATTCTATCCGGCAGGAGCCTCCATATTCCTTTTGTGTATATAAGGCGCGATACCCCTGCAGTTTGGCCGAGCCTTCCTCCAGAATACCGGATGCGCCCCCATCGGTGGCTTCCATGGAAAAAATAAAGGTCTTTCCTTTTATCGCGGTGATATGCAGGCTTCCGCCGCCAAACCCATCCTCGGTGCTCCAACTGCCGATCCAATTCCTGGCGATCATGGGCGTAGAGGGGGTGTCGACCCTTGCCGGCCGGGATGAATCGCGGGCGATAAGATGGGTAGAGTCCGGGAAGTTTTTGCCGGAGTCGGCTGTCCTGGGGAGCCCCGAAGAGTCGGATGAGTGAGCAGTACCGGAAGAAGAAGGTCCATGACAGGAGAAAAAGATCAGCGGTACAAGGACGAGCGGGGTCATTTTCATGGGACGAATATAGCTCCCCGAAAATCTTTTTCTAAAAAAGTTGAACTAATATTTTGAACGTACGTTTTTTTACGTACCTTGGATGTATGAAAAGATTTAGAAAGGAGGGGGCCGATGGACAGGAGCCTACCAAGGCGGAGCTGGCGGTATTGCAGGTGTTATGGCAGCATGGTCCTTCAACCGTTAGATTTGTTCACGACGCATTGAATGAAGGGAGGGAGGCCGCTCAATACACTACTACCCTCAAGCTTATGCAGCTGATGACCGAAAAGGGAATGTTGCTGCGGGATGAGTCGAGCATGAAGCATATTTACAGCGCTGCACTGGAGGAGAAGGGGACGAAGGGGCAATTGCTGAACAGATTTATAGATACCATGTATCACGGCAACGTAGGCAATATGATGATGGCGCTGCTGGGGAATGAAAAAACGTCGGCGAAGGATGTGCAGCAGCTGCGCGATCTGTTGGAAAAGATGACCGTCAACGAACCACCACCCGGGAAAAAGAAATAATTATGATACAAGCCATCTGCTGGACATTGGTACATTCCCTCTGGCAGGGATTGTTTTTCGCCCTGATCACCGGCGGTGTCATGCTGCTGACAAGACAGGCGAGTGCGGCGGTGCGCTATAACATAGTATGTATCATCTTCTTTTTATTTCTTGCCGTCTGTGCGGGCACCTTCCTGTATGAATGGGCCGGATCGTCGTCCGGGGAGAGAGCTGCAGTTATGGCAGCAGACAGCGGGAGCCGGATGGCTGCATGGATCGATGCCCTGGGAAGATATTGTTCGGAGCATGCCGTGCTGATCGTGTGGGGATGGCTGTTTGTCTTTACCATCAAGTCGCTGCATATGCTGGGCGGCTATCTCTACACTCACCGTGTCCGGCATTATGGGATCAATGCTGCTCCCGGGGCCTGGCAGGAAAGGGTGGATCAGCTGTGCCGGCAAATGGGTATTCACCGGACAGTGCGGCTGGTGGAGTCGCAGCTCGTGAAAATGCCGTTGGTGATCGGTCATCTACGTCCTATGATCCTGATGCCGCTGGGGCTTATCACAGGATTGCCCGAAGGAGAGATAGAAGCAGTATTGCTGCATGAGCTGGCGCATATCCGCCGCAACGACTATATCGTCAATTTTATACAGAATGTGGCCGTCAACTTCTTTTTCTTTAACCCAGGGCTGCTTTGGATGTCTTCACTGCTGAGGGAGGAAAGAGAGCATTGTTGTGATGATATAGCTATTGCACGGACCCATGACAGGGCCGGATTTATCCGCGCGCTCATCAGCTTTAAGGAGCACGATCTGCGGCTGGCTGGAGTAGCCAATGCCTTCCCGGGGAAGAGGAAGCAATTGGTGAAGAGGGTCATGCGTATTGCGCAAAGCACGAACAAGACATTGGACCCTGCCGAAAAAATATTTCTTGGGATAAGCTTTATCCTCATCTCCCTGCTGGTTGCCGCCACATCCGGAAGCTCTTCCACGTCTCCCGTAAAGGTGGCGCAGATCCCAGGAGGAAAATACAGGTTCTTTGTCGACACGCCAAGGAGGTCTATACAGGCGCCCGAGCCGCCACCTCCGGTGAAAACAGCGACGCAGGAAATAATGCACGATGAAGAGCCAGCCCCCGAGATAGACGACAAGCAAAGGCTGGAGAATATAGCGGCTATGGAAAATGAAGTGAAGGCGAAAAAGATGGCGATAGAAGAAAAGACAGCACAGGATGATGAACAGGCCCTGCAAGAGAAGAAGATGGCTATGGATGCGGATATACAGGCCATCCGTGACAGGCAGCAGGTACAGCAGGATGAAGAACAGACCATCCGTGATAAAAAGCAGGCCGAGCTGGATATCCAACAGGCTATTCGCGACAAGAAGCAGGCGGAGCGTGATGCACAACAGGCTTTGCTGGATAAGGTACAAGCTGAGCGCGATGCGAAACAGGCCGTGCTGGATAGAGTACAGGCTGAAAGAGACGTCAAACAGGCGAAAGATAAACATACTTCCCCTTAATACTACACTACCCATTGTTAACCTAAAAGCTTAAAAAAAATGCAAAAGACAATTTTGAGCTGGGGCTTCTTTGCCCTGGCAGTGATCTCCTTTGCCCCTACGGCAGAGGCGCAGAAGAAGGAGCCAAAATCCACGACAACAGTACATTCCAGCAATGTCAGCTGGGGCAATCATCAATATATGAACATTGATGTGGATTCTTCTACCACCCCGCCCCAGATCATTGCCACCTATAAAAGCGATGCTCTGTACAACATGACCATCAGCCAGGGCCGGCTGACGAGCCTTTACATCAATGGGAAGCTTATACCCGCGGACAGCTTTTATCAATATGACGGCCTGGTGAAGCGTATCATCGACCAGATGAAGAGGGACAGCGTCCAGGCCATACGGGACAGAGAGCAGGCGGGGCGGGATAAGGAACAGGCGGAGCGCGATGAAGCACAAGCCGTCCGTGACAAGCAACAGGCTGAGCGGGATCAGGAACAGGCCCTGCGGGATAAAAAGCAGGCAGAGAACGACGCTGAGCAGGCCATGCAGGACAAGATCCAGGCCGAAAGGGATGCAAAACAGGCCGCCCGTGACAAAGTGCAGGCCGAAAAGGAAGCCATCGATGCCAAGGTTGAGGCGGAGCGGGATGCGCGACAGGCCCTGGCGGACAGGAAGCAGGCCATCCGTGACAGGCAACAGGCACAGCAGGATGCAGAGCAGGCCATCCGTGATAAAAAGCAGGCCGAGCTGGATATGAAACAGGCCATTCTCGACAAGAAGCAGGCCGAAGAGGACAGGGCGTTGCTAAAAAGCCTGCTGACAGATGTGGTAAAAGAAGGGCTTGCTCCGGATGAAAAAAGTATCGTTTCCCTGACGCTGGATGGAACTGTATTCTTTGTCAATGGGAAAAAGCAGTCCGATGAGCTGCAGAAGAAGTTCGCAGAAAAATATGTCCGGAAAGAAGGGTACGGTTTCTATATACATGGGAAGATCATGCAGGTAGGCCAGATGCACTAGACGTATTAAGATTTTTCAGGTGTCGTGCAACATTTTGCTGAAGTGAATGTACTTTAGTTAAATAAATGCAGACATCATGAAGAAACTATATCTCATGCTATTGATTGGTTTTCAAGTATATACAGCATCAGCACAATATCTGACAAAGCCATTGTCCGGCCTTTCTATCCAACAGGTGGCCTCAGAGACCTCCGGAGGGAATATTTCTGTATCCGGCGTACCGGATAATGAAGCAAGACTGGAAGTCTATATCCGGGACAATAGAGGGGATGATCTTAGTAAAGAAGAGATCAGGAAGAGACTGGACGAGCAGTTCGATCTCATTATTACTACCGATGATCATAAGCTCCATGCCGCTGCCCGTCCCAAGCATGATCATATTAACTGGAACAGGAGCCTTAGCATATCCTTCAAGATATTTGTGCCCGAGAATGTTTCTACTGTTCTCCGGACCAGCGGCGGCAATATTTCGCTGAAAAAGCTCTCCGGCCCTAACCAGGACTTTAAGACCAGCGGCGGCAATCTGGATATCGACCAGGTTTCGGGTAAGATCAATGGAAGGACTTCCGGTGGAAATATCAATATCTGGGATGCAAAGGATCAGATCGACCTGGGGACCAGCGGCGGTAACATCGAAGCTACCCATTGCGAAGGCGATATGCGCCTGTCCACCTCCGGCGGGGAATTGAAGCTCCGCCTGTTGAAAGGTTCCATCCGGGCTACTACCTCCGGCGGGAATGTGAAGGGTGAGGCCATCGATGGCGAGCTTATTGCAAGGACCAGCGGCGGCAATATCCGATTCACCGACTTGTCCTGCAGCCTGAATGGGGTCACCAGTGGGGGAGACATCAATGTCAGCTTTAAAGACCTCGGTAAATACATCGAGCTCAACAACTCCAGTGGTGACGTCACCGTGCAGCTGCCCCAGGGCAAGGGACTAAGCCTGCGGATATCGGCAGACAGGGTCAAGTCCGCTACGCTGAATAATTTCAGTGGCACGATGGATGAAAAGCATATCGATGGTACGTTGAATGGAGGCGGGATACCTGTGAAGATCGACACCAACAGCGGAGATGTGACACTAACTTTTAAATAAGTCAATAGATATTCAAATCCAGAACCCGGCCACCGGCCGGGTTTTTATTTTCGGCCTGCGGGCACCGGTAAAGAACACCCTCCGGCCGAAAATGTCTAATGATGGCGCTTCGCGCAACGGAGCTGTGCTCCGTTTTTGTTACATTTAGCCCATGAAAATCCTTCTCATCGCCATCCTGGCGCTACTACTACACGACGTACAGGCACAGACCATCATCAACAGGGACCCCGAGATCGAGAACATGGTAAAAGAGGTCAATGCAGACAGCCTGCAGTCCTACATAAAGACCATGGTTGCTTTTAAGACCCGCAGCACTGTGAGCTCTACCACGGACAGTAAGACAGGCATCGGTGCCGCCCGTAATTGGGTGCTGGCCAAGTTCAACCAGTTCGCGGCTGCCTCCGGCGGGCGACTCACCGCCATCGTGGATACTACTACCTATATGGCCGATGGCCGCCGGGTGAAGAGCAATATCAACCTCGGCAATACCGTAGCCACCCTGAAAGGCACCGACCCCAATGATCCGCGGATCTTTATTATCAGCGGACATCTCGACAGCCGTCGTACGGATGTGCTGGATGGAGTGGGTGAGGCTCCTGGCGCCAATGATGACGGCAGCGGCAGCGCCGCCGTGCTCGAATGTGCCCGTATCATGAGCAGACATTCTTTTCCCGCTACCATTATTTTTGTCACCGTCAGCGGTGAAGAGCAGGGACTGCTCGGCGCCACCTATATGGCAAAGAAGGCAAAGACCGCCAATTGGGACATCGAGGCCGTATTGAACAATGACATCATCGGCAGCAACAACAGCAACCAGACCAATATCATCAATAACACACAGGTGCGTGTCTTTAGCGAAGGACTGCCCGCTTACGAGCTGGACAAACAGGCAAAGACCATCCGGCAGCTGGGGATGGAAAACGACGGTAAGTCCCGGCAGCTGGCCCGTTACGTAAAAGAGACGGGGGAGCGTTATGTAGACAACCTGCAGGTCATGATGGTATATCGTCCCGACAGGTTCCTGCGCGGCGGGGATCATATACCCTACCTGGACAATGGCTATACCGCCGTCCGGATCACCGAGATGAACGAGAACTTTTCCCACCAGCACCAGGATGTCCGCACCGAGAAAGGCGTCGTTTATGGGGACCTTCCGGAGTTTATGGACTTTGAATATCTCCGCAAGAATACTGCATTGAACCTGGCCAATCTCGCCAACCTGGCCAAGGCGCCCGCCGTGCCCGAGAAGATCAGGGTAGAGGTAAAAAATCTCACCAACAGCACACAGCTCAGCTGGAAGACGCCGCTGCATGGACGGGTCAAGGGATATTATGTACTCATGCGGGAGACCATCAGCCCATTCTGGCAGAAAAAATTCTTTACCACCGGCACAGAGATCGAGCTGCCTTATTCAAAGGACAATTATTTCTTTGCCGTGCAGTCCGTGTCCGAGGATGGGAACGAGAGCCTGCCGGCACCGCCTGGGGATTTCAATTAATTTTCCTCGCCGGGTAACATTTCCCGGGGCATCGACGTCAAAGTTGGAATAACCTTTAAGCGATGTTCCAAAACTACTTTAAGACGGCGTTGCGCAACCTATGGAAAAACAAGGGTTTTTCCGCCATCAACATCATCGGGCTGGCCGTAGGGCTGGCTACCTGTCTGCTGATCGTCCTGTATGTCACCGACGAGTTGAGCTATGACAGATGGAATGCCAAGGCAGACCGGATCTATCGCCTTGACGCCCAGGTTAAGTTTGGAGGAAATCATTTGTTCCTGGCCGTGGCCCCTCCCCTGGCAGGGCCTTCCATGATACAGGATTATCCGGAGGTGGAGCAATACACCCGATTCCGGTATTACGGAGGTGTCCTCGCACGGAAAGGCGATATGAATATCCGGGAGAACAGCACTACCTATGCCGACTCCACTCTTTTCGATGTTTTCTCCCTGTCCATGATTGCCGGTGATCCCCACACTGCACTGACCACTCCCCGCTCGGTAGTTATTAACGAAAAGATGGCGCTAAAATATTTCAACAGCGTTCAGGCCGTGGGTAAAATATTATTGATCAATGACAGCCTGCAGTATAAGGTCACAGGGGTGATCCGTAATATCCCCAGCCAGTCCCATTTCAACTATGACTTCTTCTTCCCCATGCTGGAGCTGCGATCCAGCCGCGCAACAGACGAATGGCTCAGCCACAATTTCAACACCTATGTGGTGTTGAAAAAAGGCGCGGATGCGGCAAGGCTCGAGGCCAAGCTGCCCCGGATGATCGAAAAGTATATGGCCCCGCTGATCAAGACCGCGCTCAACACCGACCTGAAAGGATTTTTCAAGAGCGGTAATTACCTGGACTTTACGCTGACACCTCTTACTTCCATTCACCTGCATAGCAATAAGACCGCCGAGATGTCAGGGAATGGCAGCATTGAATACGTGTATATTTTTTCGGCGATTGCCGCCTTCATACTGTTAATAGCCTGTATCAATTTTATGAACCTCTCCACCGCCAAATCATCAAACCGCGCCAAGGAGGTAGGCATGCGGAAGGTGATGGGCTCCATGCGTAGACAGCTGGTCTTTCAATTTATAATGGAATCCACCGTCATCAGCTTTGTGTCTATGGTGCTGGCGCTGGGTATTGCCGCCTTGATGTTGCCTCTGTTCGGTAGGCTCGCAGGAAAGGACATCGGTTTCGGGCTTTTAGCTGATCCCTGGGTGGTGACCGCCGTGGTGGTTCTTGTACTGGTAGTCGGCTTGCTTGCAGGCGCGTATCCCGCCTTTTTTCTCTCGGCTTTCCGGCCTATTGCCGTACTCAAGGGCAATCTGAAAAGCGGCTTTAAAACGGGCTGGCTGCGCAATTCGCTGGTGGTGTTTCAATTCGGGATCAGCATTTTCCTCATCATAGGCACCGTCGTTATCTATCAGCAGCTGCAGTACATCCGGAATAAGCAGCTGGGTTATGACAGGGGGCATGTCATCGTGCTGAACAATCTTGAGCCACTGGGTCCTCAGGCCGGAGCTTTCCGGGAAGACCTGCTAAGGCTGCCCGGGGTGGAAGGGGCGACCATGACAGGTTTTCTGCCCACGACCCCCAATCGTAGCGGGGATGTGATATTCCTGACCCCGCGCATGGATCAGAAGGAGGCCATACAGGCCCAAGTTTGGCCCGTAGACGAACATTATATTCCCACATTAGGTATGCGAATGAAGGCGGGAAGGAATTTTTCGAACGATTTCCTCACGGACTCCAATGCTGTGATCCTGAACAGCGCTGCCGTGCGTATGCTGGGCAAGGGAGATCTTTTAGGGCGGAATATCTATCATATAGAGAATCTGGAGCCGTTGAAAATTACGGAGTGGCATGTGGTGGGTGTGGTGGATGATTTTAATTTCAATAGTCTTAGGGAGGTAGTGACACCCCTGGTATTGTACATGCGTGAGGATAAGGGTAATCTTGCGCTTCGTATAAAGAGGGATAATGTAGCGCGGCTGGTGAAGCAGATAGAGGATAAATGGAAGAGTATAGTTCCCGGACAGCCCTTTGAATATTCCTTTATGGAGGATGATTTCAATGCGCAGTATAAGGCCGAGCAGCGGACCGGCGGGATATCGCTTGCTTTTTCCTTACTGGCTATTTGTATTGCCTGTTTGGGGTTGTTTGGGCTGGCCGCTTATGCGGCCGAGCAGCGGACGAAGGAGATAGGGATACGGAAGGTGCTGGGGGCTACCGTGACCAGTATCGTGAGCCTTTTGTCCAAGGACTTTTTGGTGTTGGTGCTGGTAGCCGCGCTGATCGCGTTCCCCTTTTCGTGGTGGGCGATGCATCGGTGGCTGCAGGATTTTGCTTACCGGATCAGTATTGGGTGGCAGGTGTTTGGGCTGGCGGCTGTGCTGGCTGTGGGGATTGCGCTGGCTACTATCAGCTGGCAGGCGTTGAGGGCGGCTTGGGCCAATCCGGTGAGGAGTTTAAGGAGTGAGTAGCCTGTCCCTTAGCCCATGAACGTGGATAATAGAAGAATACAGATTATGCAAATATAAAAGATGGCCAGCGCCTTGTTGGCACGTTTCCGCAATTCAATCTCTTCGGGTGGCTTGTACTTGATCCGCATAGGTAGCCAGTCGAGGATAGTGGGCAGACGAAATGCAAAATCAACAAGCGATCCTTTTTTGCCAGGATTCAGGATCCTGATCTGAAGATGGATCTTATAAAAGAATGCGGCTGCTGCCGTGATCATAAGAGTTAAGACTATGATGGTCATAACTGTTGACATAGTTGCACAATACTAGGAATGTACCCGGACGCCGCAGTCATATTAACATTCGAGTAGGGGTTTACCAGTACGCCTTGCTTTTAGTAATTACCCATCCCGTCAAATTAAGAAAATTTTACAGATATTAGGTTGGGAGATTGCCCTAAACCTAAACCTTATTCCTATGCGCCTGACCTGCTTGCTGCTGATAGGATTTATTCCTTTTTATGCATTCCCTCAGCCCCAGCCGCCCCAGTCCTATTCATTGAATTATCTTTTGAAAGAGCATCCATATGATACGCTCGACAAATACAGCTATCTGATCATCTCGTTAGATCGACAGGCTAAAAATGGCGATGTTGCAACAGGATTCTTTTATAGGAAAAAGAAAAAACTGTTCCTGGTCAGCGCCTATCATTTGTTCTCCGGATTTAATGTCTTGACAAAGACCTTCTCAAATGTGCGGCCGGATGTACTGGTAGTATGGTATAAAGATATGTCCGATACCTTTAGGACCGAAGTGCTTTCATTGCGAAGACACAACAGAAGGAGTCGCGATTCTATCTTTAGATTGTCCGATGTGGATATGATGGATGTATCTAAGTATTTTAAGAATGGAAAAATATATTCTGTCGAGAAGATGATGAGCGAGGGCAATTATTACAGTCAGGTAATGAAAGGGGATACCGTCGTGGCATATGGCTTTCCCAATGTCTCGGTTACTACTTTCGATAGCCTTAGAAAGAATCTTACAGTGCCTCCTAAAGGATATTTATGTATGGCATCAGACACGCCCAGTAATCAGCAGTCTCGAAACAGTGATTTGCCCACAGTTTACAGGTATATTTTTCCGCCATTACAGAAAGGAATTTCAGGCGCCCCCATTTTCAGAGTGAAGACAGAAAGCGCCGACAGAAAGATCATTGAATTCATGGGTATCCAGTCGTTCAGCAGCACTGACAGTACGAACAGCATGATCGTAAATGAAAGTGAAATGATAAAACTATTGCGTTATTTTAAGCAATAGCTATCGACATTGTCTATTCTATTCATGCGACGGTCATAGAAAACCCTCATGGTTTCGGGTTTGTCGGTGTAGTAGCCGTCAAGCACATACACGACCTTAAATCCTTTTCGATGCTGTTTGCTGCCGGCAATTGTATAAGTACAGGGCACAGTATCGTACCTGTTGAAGTAGGCGACGGTAACATAATACCCGGTATTGTTTTGCGGTCCTTTTAATGTATCACTGGCTGAATGCCAGTTTTGAGAGAATGCTGTACTGCAGGCAAACAAACTGCAGACAAGCAGTAGGAAGATAACAATAGCATATCTCATAAGAAAGGAGATTGGGTGTTGAGGTCAGGGAATCAATTACTGTACCACGAAGGTAAAATCTTTTTTATAAGAAAATAAGTATGAATTTATTCTCCTGGCCGGGGAATTTATTCCCAGTGTGAGAAAGTATTTAAGTTTTTCGATGCATTTTACTCCCGATTGGATAATAGCTTATATACCAGTGTGCCAATATTCAGCAGCGTTTGTGGTTCTGCTGTCAATTGCGAATACTGTTTTAGCGAGAATATCCATTCCCCGCCTTTATCTTCCGGATCGTTGTTCGCCTTCCAGGTCTGAAGGGCAGTATTGACCGTTGCAGCTGTAGTGGTTGACAGGGTTTGATCGGGATAAAGTCCGATGGGCAGGTAAGTCACCAGCCCTGTATCCCCCAGCTCGAAACCGTAGCCTGCTTCCATAGTGATGATCTGTTTATCCATATCATTCCCAAACAGGTCGGCAAAGACCTTATTGAGCGCGGATGTCAGGTCAGTCCCCAATTGGGTGATACATACAGGCTGCTCAAAATTATTCAAAGGTGTAACGATGCCGGCGCTGAATACCGTATCGGTCTGAAAGAGGAAAGCAGTATTGGTATGTACATTGTCGATGAGGTCCTGGTTACGCTGTACATACATGCTTGACCGGGCATTTTGCACGCTGGCTACGTTGAGTTGAGGCCATACCAGCCTGATCCTTGGCCACATTCCGCCTGGAATGATAAGAGGCGGCTTCACATAGTATTTTGTAGTCGTTTGATCTCTTTCTTTTATGTCTAGTTTCCCATATTCA